>ERZ1292625.135-Hain-H41-01um-R1-135-length-120251-cov-11_pt1 | contig 120251 bp, 122 predicted proteins | sample MGYA00564400_ERZ1292625 | MGnify/ENA primary metagenome ERZ1292625 (study PRJEB36523, sample SAMEA6512639) | groundwater metagenome | collected 2019-01-08 | study: AquaDiva: Metagenomics assemblies of 32 groundwater samples
CTTTGATAATTGGCAAGATGAGGAGTGCCTGAGAAACTGTATGGATTCCATAGTGGTATTTGCCCAGTTTTTAAAGTCTCTATCGTAAAATTTTTCCACGGATATATTTGGGTAATAATATCAGGCATAGCGTTGTTCTTCACAGGCCCTGCAAATTCCTGATAAGATGCCCAGGGAGGAAAGAAGTTTACGAGATATTCCGAAGGGAATGGGACAAGATTCTTAAAAAAATAAGGACTAGAAAATATTAACCAAACAGCAAGTATAAAAACAATTGGCCAAAACTTTAATGTCAAATTTTTAATTCTCAATTTAAGATTTTTTATCAAGCTGCTTCTCCCAAAGCTTTGCATAGGTTATAAAGATACTAAAAGATTGATAAATACTTTCTATTAGGCCTACGGTCCCTGCTTTATATCCGCCTTGTTTAAGGTACGAATTAAAAAAAGCAGATATCATTACCCGCGGAAATCTCCATAATGACATCACGGGATGATTGTTCTTAAATCTTATATCAGCTTCTATCTCAGACCATTGTATAGTTTTTGCAAGCATTTGACTTAGATTTCTGTGAGTAAAATGCAAAAGAAAATTATTAAGCTCCCCTACCTCTCCTTCGACCAATGGACTCTCATGCAATTTCCCGATCCAGCTTTTTAAATTTTTTTTTCTAAAAAGCTTTATAGGTCTCTCAATATAAGGCCACTCGTGATTTCCAAGATAAAAGTTTTTTCTTTTTATTTTAAAAGCAATATACTTTCCTGGATTTTCCAATTTTTCTTTAATCTCTCTTGCTAAGTCTTCCGTTACCCTCTCATCAGCATCAACATATAAAACCCATTCTGATTTAGAATTTCGCAATCCTTCCACTCTAAGTTTGGAAAAATCATCCGTATCAACTTCTATTACATTTGCTTTTTTTTCTTTTGCAATTTGTGAGGTTTTGTCAGTAGATCCGTTATCAATAACTATAATTTCATCGCAAAATTTAAGAGAAGAGAGACAATCTCTTATCAAATCTTGCTCATTTTTTGCAATTACAATTCCTGATATTGTCATATTAAGTCCTCAAATTTGGCAACAGCAAGAGGAATAAGCATCTCATCTTCGGTTAATCCTCCATGGTGACCTTTAAATTCAAATAACTCTCCTTTGATGTGTTCATACCAAATTGTATTTCCGTGAAAAGGCAATATCATAATGTTCCCTAATCTGTGTAAAAATTCCGAGTTCGGGCTTCCGTCTCCAAATAATTTGGCTTTTACTGCATCTTCCGTTTTTAAAATTAGAGCATATTTTCCATAAGCTTCTCTTAAATAGAAAACTATTTCCTCTTTCTTTCTTTCTTTTATTGCAAGAAATACATCTCTTGGGCTTCCCCATGGCAAAATTTTTTCACCATTTCTATCTATATCAAAAGCTTCTACTAATTTTTCGTCGTGATTCAAGTAGATAGTTTTACTGGCATCAACAGGAACTTGTCCATGATCGGAGGTCATCATAAAGAGAGTATTGCTTACTTTTCCTTTTTTAAGACGCGCAAGAAATTCTTTTTGAAGACTATCAAAAAATATTTTTGCTTCTAAAAAATATTCTTCGGAATTCGGACTAAATTCGTGTCCCTGACTATCAATTCCTGACCAATAGACATAAAAAAATGCCGGTCCCTCCTCAGCAGCTATACTTTTTCTAAGGCTAGATATTAAATCTGAAAGATATCTATAGGAAATTCTCTTTGCAGCGCCTGTTGAAATCATTGAATAAACACTTTCGCTAACCGATATATTTTGAAAAACGTAGCATTGAACTTTTTCTTTTTCAAAAGCTTCGTAGATTGTTGGCTTATTGATTAAGAGTTCAGGCTTAACTCCTTTCTCCAAAAGGCTATCAGTTCTTGTTTTTCTTCCCAAAGATGCGAATGGGAGAGTTTGAATAATCTCGCCTAATTCTTCCATATATAAATTCCATTCAAAAAGTCCGTGTTCTTGCGGCGTTAATCCCGTGGCCATTGTCGTTAAAGATGCAGAAGTTGTCGAGGGGAAACCGCTGGTAATAGGACATACGAATCCCTTAATAGATAATATTTTAAGAAAGTCTATTTTATCCTGTAATTTTTTATATTGATTGAAACCAAACCCATCAACAAGAAAAAAGACAATTTTATTTTTTTTATTTTTGTATCTTTTTAAATCTAAAGAAAGAGGAATTTTTGTATTTTTTATCACCAACAGATCAAATATTGTCGACATGACATTGTAAAGTGAATAACCGTCGTATTGAGGATATAAAAAACCGTTTTTTTCTTTGTTTCTTAAATAATTTAAAATTTCGTCTGCATTAGTCATTTATATTTCATAACTCCCTTTCCCCAATCTTCCTAAATAGAAATCCAAAACGCCTTTTTTTTGCCATTTTCGTCCGCTTACCAAAAGCTTAAAACTTTCCTTAATAAGAGCAGCTTTTTGTCTCATATTTAAAAACTTAAATCCAAATAAAAGCCTGTTTCGCGTAATATAATAATCCTGAAGAGATGAACCCGAACCACCAGTTGATTGCGCGTTTTTATGCCACATCAAAGCTTTAGGCTGATAAATAATCTCAAAACCGGCTGATTTTGTCCTAAAGCTAAAATCATTATCTTCATAATAAAGAAAATATCTTTCATCAAAATATCCTACTTTTTCAAAAATTTCTTTTTTTATCGCCATGCAACACCCGGTTGCAAAATCAATACTTTTTAATTTATCAAACTGTCCCTCATCAACCTCATCAACTCCTGTGTGTTTTCCTATAACATTTTTTTTATCCATGACTCCTCCTGCAAACCATATAACCTTTCCAAGTTCGTTTTTTTTATACTGATTTTTATGGAATTCATATCCCGGTGAAAAATATATCTTTGGAGAAGCTATCCCAACTTTTCCTTCCAGGGATCTCACAAGCTGAATTACTAACTCTTTATCCAAAGTCGTGTCGTTATTAACCATGACTATATAATCCGCGCCATTATCCAGTGAGTATTTTATTCCTGCATTTACACCACCGGAAAAACCTAAGTTTTCCTTATTGCTGAGAATTTTTACTTCGGGGAATTCTTTAGAGATCGCAGGCACCGAGTCGTCAGAAGATGCATTATCCACAACTATAATTTCAAGCTGATATGAACCAGTTTTTTGCTTCCTGATTGATTTTATGCATTCGAGTGTGTTTTTTTTTCCGTTCCAATTCAAGACTATAACAGTGACTTTTTCTGTCATAAATTTTTTTTAGCATGAGATTTACGGCTTAGCCTATATAGCATTTTCTTAAAGATGTTTTTAGATTGGTCCATGAATGAACTCAAGAGCCAATACTCAAGCTCGCTATGAACCTTTTTATATTCTTTATGAAATTCTTTTAGGAAGACCGGGCTGTTATACTCTTCGAATTTTTTTTTCTCCCATAATTTTGCAAAAACTATCTCCATATAAAATGCCTGCAGAATACTCAACACAAGCCCATGAAGACCATCTTTGTAACCCTTTTGCAAAAAAAATGTCTTTAGGAAATCTTGGACGGGAAACCTGATAGCATCAGTCCATTTGATTTCTACCCCGGATTCAAGAAGGTTTTTTACTTCATTTTCCGAATAAATAACCTGCATCTTATGCAAGTACTGGTTGATAGATGAGTAATTTTCATGGATCATTGGCTGGTGTAATTTTTCGGTATCGCCGTCAATATTAATATACTCATGCACATGTTTTTGCGGAAACTTTCCTTTATTTTTCTTAAACAATCTTAACTGATAATCAGGCCACCACATCTCTGACTGAATCCATTTCCCAAAAATAATGTTCTTGCGGGGAATCCAATAACCTGACATATTGTTCCTCTTTATGTTTTCTTTAATTTCAACTTTAAGCTCAGAAGTAATTCTCTCATCTGCATCAAGACTTAATATCCAGTCTCCCGTTGCTTTTGAGAAACCATAGTTTTTATTTACATTGAGCATGATGTTATTTTCTCTATGGTAAATTTTTGATGTAAACTTTTTACCAATATCAGCGGTCTTATCAGTGGATGAATTGTCAACTAGTATAATTTCATCACAGAATCTAAGTGATTCGAGACATTCTTCAATTTTTGCTTCCTCATTGTAAGCCGAAACTACGGCCGAAATTTTGTTCATTTATTAAAGACGTTTTCTTTTACCATTTGAAAATCTGATATTACCATTCTTTTTGCCATAAGGAATATGAGTACGAAATATAGTATAGCACCCAGCGCTATGCCGGAAAAAATAGTAACAATATTTATTGGTAAAACTCTCATAAGAAAGTAAATAAATATACTCATAACCAAAGATGCAAGAAACGGATAGAAAACCGATGAAACATTAAACTCAATGTACTTTTTGGAAATATATACGACAATAACTACAGAGAGGGAAATTATAAAAGATGCTACAGCTACTCCATTATATCCCATTAGCATGATTAAGATAGGAGTCAATGCCCATGTTGAAATCGTCCAAAAAACCATAAGGTAAAGAGTAATTTTTATTTTTCCTATTGCATTTAATGCATTCGTAAGAGGCGTTGATATCGACGATAGACAGCCGTTGAGTGCGAAAAAAGCAAGAGAAAAAATCGCAGGCTCCCATTTGTCATATTTTGGAATTATTTTTATAAAATATGGAGCCATTATGACAAGTCCTGCAAGAGAAGGAAGGACAATAAGCGCAGATCCAAAAATAGATTTTTCAACAGCCTGACCTAGCAAGTTCTTATTACCCTGAAGTCTTGAGAAAGACGGAAAAGTGATTCTTATGACATTGTCCATAATAAGACGAAGCGGCATAAATGCCCATTTTTGGGCAAAACCTATATATCCTACTTGTGCAATTGGAAGAACTTTTCCAAGATAAGCAATTAGGAGATCATCTTTAAGAAAAGCAATAAAACTGTTTGCCTGAAATGGAATTCCAAATGACAAAAGTTTTTTCGCCGACTCCTTTGAAATTCCAAGACGAACTTTCCAAGGACTTATTAAATAGATTGCAATAAGTCCAACAGCTCCACGCGCCAAAACTGCAATAGCAAAGCTCGTCATACCAAATCCTTTGATCGCCAGAACCACAACGATAATATTAAATACCAAACTCTCAACAATCTGAGGGATTACTAACTTACCAAATTCTAATTTTCGCTCAAGAATTATTGAAGGAATTGTCTTAAGCGATGAAAGGAAAAAGGCAATTACTAAAGCCTGGAATAAGAATATTCCGCTACTGTCCAGACTATAAAAGGACTTGATAAAACCTGAAGCAAGTAGAGAAATTAATACAACTAAAACTACCAATATCTGCTGTATTGTAAAAGTAGTTTTGAGATCATCATCCGAAATCTCATCTTTTTTCTGAATTAAAGCCGCAGCAAGGCCTATATCTGAAAAGTATGAAAGAAATGCAATGGCCGCAGATACCACGAAATAAACACCAAATACCGAGGGAGATAGAAAAATTGTAAGAATAAAATTAGCGGCAAATCCTAATACTTGAACTGCTAAAGTTCTGTATGTTAATGCGAAAATTCCCCTAATTGATCGTTTTTTAATAATAGCTATGTCCACATCCTGCATAAAGATTAGATTAATTTCTGTGAATCTGAAGCCAAGGTTTTGTTCTAATAAGTCTCCATATCACTTGAACATCATTGATTATTGTAGAATAAAGTCTTACTGTTGATCCAGGATTATCAATCCAGTGTACCGGCTCTTCATAAATTTTATATCCGCTTTTTTCCGCAAGAATTAAAAGCTCCCCATCAAAAAACCAATCGTTATCGAGAACTTTGGGAATCAGCTCTTCGACCACCTCTTTCGTAACAGCCTTAAAACCGCATTGTGCATCAAGAAAATGAGTGCCAAAGAAAAAACGTATAAAAAGGAAATTTAGGACCCGTGAGATAAATTCTCTAATTATCGTTCTTCCTTCAACTTTTGCTCCCTTTGCAAGTCTTGAACCAATTGCAATATCAAAACCATTTTCCAGAGCTTTAAGAATCTTAGGCAAATAAATGAGATCCGTAGAAAGATCCAAATCCATATAAGCACAAAGTTCCTTGCCTGATTCAATCCAAGCTTTCTTAACAGCTCTGCCTCTACCCTTTTGATCAAGCCTGAAATATATAATTTCCTGGTTTTCCTTAGAGAGTTTTGCACCAATAATAGGAGTGTTATCCGCTGAAGCGTTATCCGCTATTGTAATGTTCCAATCATAACTGCTCAAATTCTTAATACAGAATTTATGAAGAATTAAAATATTCTTTTCCAATTCTTTCTCTTCGTTGTAAACAGGGACTGTGATCTCAAGAGTCTTTTTCACTTGTATTTTCTCTTTCTTAAAAGAATTATACCAGCAAACAATATAAATAGAGCAACAAGAGTTAGTGAATTGCCCAGTTTTTCAATGGGGGTTTGAACAAAAAACAGGTCCAATGAATGATTTCCTGCAGGAAGATTTGCCAACATCCCCGTCTTATTTTCTATAAGATCCACCCTTTTATTATCTAAAAATCCTGTCCAAGCAGGAAAATAAGCAATATTTATTTTCACGTATGATTTTTGAGAAGCGCTAATGAACACATGAATTTCCTTCGAATTTTCTTCCTCATGTAAAATCTTGTAATTATCTGAATCTCCTATTTTCTTCTTTGAAATTTCATTTTCTGATTTGGGCGGGAGAAAACCAGATGGCATGTATTCGCTTGTAATATTTGAGGTTTCCCATTTAAGATTTTGGCTGTTTGTAAAATCTTGACTTTTGACATTTAAAATCTCCTGAGGGGTAAATAATTTTATATTTGTGTAAAGAAGAAGTAAGATTAATGCTGCAGTAGCAATAATAGTTATATTTCCTTTTTTAATTTTTGACAGATATGACCCCATAAGCCAAATAAAAAATCCGGCAAAAATTGAAGTAAAAAAAGAAACAAACATTAGAAATCTCCAAGGATATTGTAAAAATTCCATAAAAGGAATTGTCTCCCAAAGAGGCTTTGAGAACTCAAGGGTAAGTGATACTGAGAAAAGAAAACCTATAATTGAAAAGAGTGTAAAACTTAATGCATTTTTTTCTTTTGTAATCTCATTTATTATAGATAACTTTCTTATAAACAGCTCCCAGAAAAATAAAATAAATACCAAGCCTATAATTAAAATAGAGACTTTTCCAAGTTGAAAAGAAAGTCCGTCCGAACACCCTAAGACCGATCCCCCATATCCCCACTGGCTAGCCCACAACTGAGGTAAACAAACAAAGTGATTTCTGAAATCTGCTCCGCCTCCGATCTGTGAAAAAACATTTGTATACTTCATTTCAAAAACAGCAGGAAGGACGTAGAAAGACGACAAACCAAATCCGATAATAAATACAAAAAAATAGTAAAAAATAAATTTCCTGTCTGTGCTTAAGAAGTAAAAAATTGCAATAAATAAAATTATGAATGGTGAGATCATAAATGCAGTTAAATTATGAGACAAAATTATTCCTGCATAGGATAAGCTGCCTACTAAAACATACTTCCACTTCTGTTCTTTAAAGATTTTAATTAAAGAGTAAAAAAGAAGAGGAATAAAAGCGTAAGCCCAAAATTCGGCAACATCGCCCCTGACATATATATTTACTGCATGGTATGGAGCGTATACATAGAAAAGTGCTGAGGTTATTCCGCCAAGCTTACCAAACAGATTTTTTCCCAAAACATACATTGATACTCCAGAGATTAAAATTCCCGCGATCATCATAATCTTTGTTGATAATAGAACATCAAAGCCAAGCAGCACCCAAAATGCCCCAAAATAATAAGCAAGAGGAGCGTAGAAATTAAAAATAGGATAACCAAATCCGTATCCCATATCGGAAACCCATCTTACCGGAAACATTCCATCCCGTAAGCTTTTACTCATTTCAAAAACCCTTTGAACTTGTGTATTATCATGTATCGGGAAAAATCCGGGAAGCAGAAGATGACTTATGCTCCAATACGAAAGCAAAATGACAATAATTAAGAAAAACAATCCACTTAAAAATTTCATATAATATATTTTTTTCTAACAAAAAGGTGAATGATAAAAATTATAGAAATAAAGGAAACAATATCACTAAAAATACGAACAGGTGTCTCATAAAAACCGGCCTTGACAAGATATGATCCTTTTTCTGCCATAAATTTTATCAAACCATTATCTTTATAAATTACATCAGTTTTTTTTGAATCGACCTTGACTTCCCATCCCGGAAAATATGCTGTGTTTATTTGAATTAGGGAATTCTCCTTTGAATCAAGATTGAAACTTATTTTATCTCCTTTTATTACAAGATTATTAATAGCTGCATTTCCTTTTAGCACCTCTACTTTGTTTTTGTAATCTTGATTCATATAGTTAAACCATTTCGGCATGTATTCATTTTTAACAGTTGTCGTATCCCGATTGGTGGAATAAAAAGTGTCAGGATGATATTGATAAGACTGCGGAAAAATAAAATCCTTCGATGAAAAAAATAACGCAGCTAAAATTATGAAAGCGAAAATTAAGCTTTCTTTAATTTTCAAGTTATTTAAAAAAGCCGCAATAATATACGATGACGTTAAAATCAACACGCTGGCAAAACGAAAAGGGAACTGGACATAACTTTGCAAAAAACTTGTCTTCCACATGAAGTCACTTAAAGGAGTCGTTATAAAAAAAGCCAAAATTGAAACAGTTAAAAAATAAGAAGCAAATTTGTTTTTTTTGAATATAAGATAAAACCCTAGCAGAAGAAATATTAAAAAAACGATCCCAAGAAGATTAAAATTATCCCATGTTATGAAATATTTAGAATAATCAGAAACCTGAGTTGTGCTAAAAAGAGTGTACTGTCTGTCATAAACTGCTGGAATCGAAAAAAATGCGGAAAGTCCCAGTCCAAGGAACAATGGATAAAACAACTTGAAATTAAATTTTTTATTTTCTGAACTAAGGTAACTATAACCTAAGATTATAGGAATAAATATTACGGCTAGAGTGTTATGGGCTACTATAAGAAGTCCGTATCCCAAAGCCTGGATAATCAAATTTTTTGTTTTTATTCCCAAAAGAATGAAAGGTACAATGGCAAGAGCAAGAATTTCACCAACAGAGCCTCTCTTGTATAAGTCAAACAAATGATAGGGGAAATATACATAGCAGATCGAGCCTACGAATGATGTCAAATTATTAAATGTTTTCTTAAGCCAAAGGAAGGTAAAAATTGAAGATGATAGCATACTGAGTCCCAAAATTACTTTAATCGTATCTGCAAAACTAAAACCAATTATATGGATAGGAAAACCTATATACATAAAAAGCGGATATAGGAAATCGGCGACCGGATAACCGTATCCGTTACTTAATCTGGGTAAAAATCTTACGGGGAATTGGTCGTTTCTAATTGCTTCGTAAAAAGCAGAAAATCTTATAACCATCCAGTTTCCGTCATCAGTTAGAGGGAATCCTGAATGAACAAGGGAAACAATAGACGGAATAGAAAAAATAACAAGAGCTAAGAAAATTACAAAAGTTTTTTTCATACATTCGGTAAGACTCAGTATGATCCTGAACAAAGCCGAAGGATCATTTTGTTTCTATAACTGTAAACATTGATTCTCCGTTTGACAACACAATTTCATGTTTTGAAGAAGAAGCTTTTATTGACTGCGGAACCTGACTGGTCCAATCAGCCAATATTGTATTCTTACTGAGAGTATCCTTTCCCCAATCAATATCTCTAAATTCAAACCTGTCAAAGGCTTTAACGTGAACGAACTGATCTTGCGTAGGAGGATACCTGACTGCAGTTCTTTGATATAGAACTGGGTCGAATTTTCCGTAAAAAAGAATATAAATATAAGGAGAATAATTCGGCCTTGATATTATAGCTTTTTTCGAAGCATTTGAAGATTCTGACAGATACGCAGCTAATTTTTTATAGCCTGTTCCCCAATTCTCCTCTTCATCTCTTGGAAAGTGGATATAATATCTGTCAATGTATATACTGAAATTTAAAATAAAGAAAATACAAATAATTAAAACAGCTATCTTTCTAAAATTCTTATTAAGAAGGTCTCCAGTTACCCAAGAAAGTCCGGATGCGACCACGAAAGGAAGTGCGGGGAAAATCGCAAACATTCTGTTCGTATGAGGCGCATCCTTGGTAATACTTGCCGCAATTGCTGCGATAAAAAACCACCAAAGGATCAGTTTTTTTTCTTTTCCTTTTTTGACGGCAATTAAATATACTAAACCTAGAAAAAGAAAAAGGGCCTCAATTAAATACATATTCCCAAAATTAGAAATATTGTGCGCCTTATTATCTCCTCCTTTGATAAATAAAAAATCCGGGGAATATGAGTTTATGTAATTCTGTCCGATTCGCTCAAGAGAAAAAGTAATCCTGTTATGAATAAGTTTTGCAAAAACATAGCTCGGATTATTATGTTCATTACGGGGTATTTCTATCTTTGCATGAATTGTGGATGGATCGCCGAAGATACTTATTCCCGATAACTTTGTGATATTCGCTCCGAAAAGTGTATGGTAAAAAATCAATCCAGTCATTCCTAAGAAAATAGCCACGGCTATTATTGTATTTCTTTTTATTTTTATTTCGTTTCGATAGATAAATACTAGGCCTAAAACAAATAATGTTGTAAAAATATGATTACCTGCGTAAGTAAAATAAGTCAGAGCGAAAAAGAAGGCGCTTGGAATAATAAGCCACTGATTTTTTTTAAGACTCGTCAGGAAAAGAATAGTAGCCAAAATTATAAAAAAAACAGCTGTGTTTGATTCGGATTCGACTCTTGATAAATGGAGGTGCCAGGGAGATATTGCAACAAAGAACATCGTTAAAAGAGCAAGTAAATCATTTTTAAAAAGTGCTCTTATTAAGATAAACGTCAGGGCAACAGAAGAGACACCAAAAATTACTGAAGGAAGTCTGACAGAAAAAGCTTCAAGTCCGAAAACACCCACCATAGGAACAACACTGTATATATAAAACGGTAATTTCCAATCACCAAAAGACTGAAAAGAAAGCGGAAGGAAACGCCCATATTCATCTTTTCCGGTATGAAGCAGAGAGTATGCTGTATATCCGATCGATGCTTCATCCCTATTGACTCCGGGAGGAATATTAGCCACGTTATAAAACCTAAGAAATGCGGCTAAGAAAAATATGGCTAAGAAAACGAGAAATACTTTCCTGCTCATCTCAATAATTATATATCAGCCTTAAACCTTTTGATAGAGAAAAGAAAAAAGAGCAATAATAAGCCGCTACTAATCAGACTAATTTTATAGCCGAGCTTATAAGAATCCGGATCAAAAATGAACTGCACAGTATGAGTACCTTCGGGAACTATAACAGCTCTGAATGCATAATCTGCTCTGTAAATTTCAGTTTTATTCCCATCAACATAAGCCTTCCATCCGGGATAATATGTGTCTGATAAGAAAAGCAGTCTGTCGTTTTTTGCCGAAGAAGAAATTGTAATTTTCTCAGGTTCGTAAGTAATAATTTTCAATCTATCTTCGCCGCTGTTAATGTGCTTCAATTCTCTATTTAAGATATTTTTTTCCAACAATATTGTTTTTGATGGATCAAAATCTTTAGAAAAAAGAAGCTTCTCAAATTCCTCATTATTTTTAAATATTTTATAATCTGAAGCTAGGAAAATCCGAGGCGCAGCTTTTAAATTTTCGAATATTTTCCATCCGTCTTTTTGATATACCAATTTAAATCTATCAATTGGAAATGTTTTTTCTGTACTTCCGTTTTCTTCTCTGTCAAGAATATATTTAACAGAAAGTAGATCAAGAACTCGCAATCTGTAATAATTTGATGACAAATCTTCTTTTCCTAATCCCGGCATTATTTGTGCATCTGAACGGCTTTGATTGGTGAAGATTGTTCTAATTTTTCCATCTTTGGAGCTTTGTATAAATTCCCCGTAGCGCTTAGGATATAACGGATCATATCCATCCGGAGAAAAAAGCTTATACTCAGTGGCAAAATTTGCATCAACTGACCCATAGCCATATCCCCAAAATCTGTTAATTCCCCCCTTATCTTCTATAAATTTAAATACTGATGTATTTGGAAAAACCAGATCTTTGGGAGAAAACGGATTAAACTTTTCAAAAGCTCTAAAGAGATCAGAAATATTAAGAATTAAAAGAAGTACAAGAAATGCATATCTAAATCTCTTGCTGAGAACTGCAAGAAATAATAAGATTGTAGACAAGCTAAGTATAAGGCTTGAATAAAAAAGATTACGAGTCGATATTCTAAATTGTTCTTGTAAAAGTGCGCTCTGCTTTGAGAGGAACAATAATATTATGTATGAAAATAAAAAAATACTGCAAATCGACAAGGCATAGTAAAAATATTTTCTAAGATTAAGATTTTGATTTTTTACTCTATCGACTCCAATTCCGGCTAAGATACTTACTCCAAAACAAAATAGAAATATGCCCAGCGTTGGAGAGCTTGAGGAAATAAGCGGAATTTGAAATTTGTACAAAATCTCAGTAAGAGGGTTGCGTGTGCTAAAAATTAAGACAAGAAGAGAGGTCAAAACATAAAAATTTTTAAATTTGTTTTGTTTTGAAAAAATTGAAATTAACACAAAAAAGACAGATACAAGGCCTATCGATGTTACCTTTCCAACATACGTATCTGAAAGCCAGTAATTTCTGGTCGCAGGATTACCAAAAAAATCAGGAACAAAAAACATAATAAGCTGCCACGGCTGAATAAGTATTTTATTAATCAAAAATTCATATGGATGGTAACTTCTCGCAGATTCCTTCAAAAGTTCTGTCCCGGGAATAAGCTGAATTGAACCTATCCCAAGCGACAAAATAATCAGTACGGAAAATAATAATAGATTGCCGCCAATATTCTTACCAAAATACAAACTTCGATACACAAGATAAAGAATTAAGAAGCATAATAAATATGCAAAAATTTGTACGTGCCCTGCAAAAAGAGAAGCTATAAGTGAAAAAACAAAAAGAAGCTTCCATTTTATTTCCTTATTTTCAATAAGATTTTCTGCTGAAAACAGGAGAAGCGGAAGCCATAAAATAACATGGCCGATTGTATTGTATTCAAGCCATGCGCTCATAAACGATGAGAACGCAAATGATACTCCCGCAAAAACTGATCCAGTTTTTGATATTCCTATTTTTCTTGCGTACAAAAAAGTGAAAATTGCCGCCAGAAAAGGCTGTAACACAACTAGCGCAGACCATGCCCAAATCTGAGGGAGTACTCTATATAGAATGTTTAATGGATAAAATACTGCAGATTGAAAATTTGCCAAAAGCGGCGCTCCAGAAAAATTATATGGGTTCCAAAGAGGAATGTTTCCTGAGGCGATCTGACTAATACTTAAAGTTTTCCATGGATATAATTGCCTTAAGACATCGAAGTATTGTGCTTTATTGGGATAAGACCCCGGATTGTAACCAAGATATGAGTAAGTCTTCCATGGATTGTATTCTGCAGTCAATAAATCTCCGGGAAAAGGAACATGTCCATAAATTAAGAATTTATAGAAAAAAATGGCAGTAATAAGGGCAAAAAGTAGAATGGCAAAGAGTAAATCTTTTTTTATCATTTTTTACTTTTCTTGGTATTTTTTTTTGAAAGGAAAAATAAAATAATTAAAAGAAGAGCTATAATTACCCCAAATATGCTTAGAAAATCGGCAATTATTCTGCCCCGCGCCTCTGTGAATAATACTTTAACATCATGTTCTCCTTTTGGAACAGAAAATTCTACTTCTCCTCTATGATTTGGGTCTTGAAATTGGATCGCAGCAGATCTTCCGTCAACATAGGCCCTCCAACCCGGAAAATATTGGGTATGATCGACTAAAACTATGTCTGTTTCCGATTTAATAGAAAATGTATGCATATTTGACTTTTTTACAAAATTTGAAATATCAGCCTTTCCGGAAATTATCTCAGCTCTTTTTTTTGGATACGCTTTCGCCGGACCAGCAGACCATATAACATCTGTTTCTCCATAATAAGTGGTATTTAGAGGAAAGTTCCAATAATATTTCTCATTGATTTTCTGATATCCAAGATTTGCATTCCATAAAGGGCTAGTTGCGAAGATAATGAAAAAAACAACAAACCAATATAAAACTTTTTTTAATTTAAAATGATTAAGCACGTAGACCGCCAAAAATGAGGTCGAAAATACTACCACTGATAATGATCTCCAGGGAAACTGAAATTGTCTTACCAGTGAAATATTTTCCCAGATCGGAGAAGATATTTTTTGCATGAATAAAAATGACAAAAATATCAAAATTAAAGGATATATTGCGAAGCTTTTCATTTTCTTATTGGAATCTTTTTTAAAGATTAATATCCAGAGCGCCAAGATAATCACTATGGTATGCACTATACCGATATGAACTATAATCCCTTCAACTCTTAGGGATGGATCGTTTGTGAGATTTGGGACAATAAATTTGTAAAAATCTACAAAATGATCCTTATATATATTTTTCATATAAAGATCTCCATGAGTGAATTTGTGCTCAAGAAGCGCAGGAAGCCAATAGTATGCTGAAATTAGAAGTCCAAGAAGCAAAGAGAAACTAATCAAAATAAAATTCTTTATGTTTTTTGCAAAAAAAACTGAGAACAAAACAATAACCGCAGAAAACATGAGGCTCACTGAGTTATGAGAAAATATAAGAAGGGAAAACGTAACTGAAGTCAAAATTAAATATAAATAATTTTTAGAATTAAGAAACTTCAATATACCAAATAAAACGAGAGGCAGAAAAGTATAAGTATATACTTCGCCAAAACTCCCTCTTACCAACAGCTCTATCAGCCTGAAAGGCGCGAATTGATACAAGATAGTTATTAAAAATGCTTTCTTATCATCATTGACAAGTTCCTTTGCAAATAAAAACATAAAAATCCCCGAAAAAATAAAACTAATCGAAAGTGTTATTTTAAATGAATTGACCAATCCTAACCCGAGAAATATAAAAAATGAAGAAATCCAATAAGGCAATTGATAAATAAAGTTAAATAGAGGCATTCCGTAGCCGTAATTAAGATCTCCTGCCCATCTTACAGGAAATTGTCCATCAGCCAATGCTTTATAATACGCTGCCATTCTGGGAAGATGAACCAATCCATCATGGGTATGAATCAAGTCCGGAGTGTTAAATAAATTAAAGAGCGGAAATAAGCTTAATACTACAGTAAGCAGCAGGAATCTATATTGCATCATGGCTTAACTTTATAAACCGAAAAATAATTGCTGCTCCCTTTCTTGACTTGAGATATTAAAACTAGCGGCCAAGAAACAGGCGCACCTCCGTTGTGGGAACATGAAGGGCAAGGCTGATAAAAAATAACATAAGTATCCATAGCTTTGCTCGCTTTTATTATTTCAGCAGGCGGTTTGTCTCCAACAGGCCAGAAACCAAAAATTGTAATATTAGGATTATTCTTAAGATAAATTTCAATTGAAAATGGCATAAGCCCGAACGTTCCTTCTGTACCAATAAATATTTTCTTACTTGACGCCTCGCTGTCGAAAAATTGGATCGCCTCATTTATCCCTCCACCCGCAGGCCATCCATTAATATATTGATCTAAATCCACAACCGGAATTGGGGCATTTTTAAAATCATTTATGATAAGCCAATCGGATCTTATAAAAAGAAGAAGTAATGAGGAAACGACAATAATTGCAATAAATTTGTTTTTGAGCTTTTCAGTTATTTCAAAGATTGAAAATGCCGCAAGCGGGATAAGTGAAAGCGTCATAAAGAAAATAAATCTCGGGTAAATAGTTTTTCCGAAAAGAACAAGCGCAAAAAATGGAACTATAAACCAAGCCAAAAGAAGAACTTTTTCTCTTAAGAATTTTTTGCTTATTAAAAAAGACAAAACTACAAGAAGAAAAACAGGCCATGTCATATAGGTTATGAACCAATCCCAGAGACCGGAAAGGTTACTTAAGAAATATAAAAAGGGGTGCTTTAGCCACTCACTTAGAGGAAATACAAAAAGAGCGTTTTTTTCATTTATTATATAAAAGAACGGCGACAGTCTAAGAATGCTGTAATAAGCATAGGCAAGCGCTATAGACAATGTAATTAGCGCAGCAAGAATCAGAAACTTTAAATGTTTATCCTTTTTTTTCCAATCAAAAATTAAAAGCAGGAACGGCACCAGATAAATACTAAAAAAGCCTGATGTTTTTGTAAGAATTCCCCCGCCCAAAACCATACTTAAAATAAGTGCAAAATCCAGACGAAGTCTTCTTACAAGAAGAACTTCAAAATATAAACTCCACACCGCGAATGTTCCGACAAGACTGTCATATAAAGCCATGCGATCATAAACTAATGCAAAAGGGTAAATTATGTAGAGAAAAGATGAAATAAAACCAGCCCATTTGTTCTTAAATAGTTCATTGCCCAACAGAAAAAGTCCAATCATTGTAAAAAATCCACCGGAAACAGACACAAGACGTGATGCTAAAAGAGGATCTTCAATAAATCTCATCATGATCATCGCAATCCAAACGAACATCGGCTGTTTTCCATCGGTAAGTGATATAAAGCGCCAGCTGGCATCCTGTTTTGCAATCTGAGACCATCTGACATAAATTGCTTCATCCGTAAAAATAGGAAGCGACATTATGTTATAGAGTCTGAGAATAAAATACAGAGCTACCAAGACAAAAGCTATTAGTATTTCGAGTCTGTATTTAAAAAGTGTTTTTTGAATTAATAGCATAAGCCTATTTTATCATTTCTTCTCCAAATTAAATAACCCACTTATACCGCAGTAGAGTAAATATATTACAAGACCCGATACAGTCATATAGAATAAAATTTGAGGAACAGGCTCGTTCCAATCTCCTTTATATATATATGGTAAATACTGTAACAAAGCGAAGAAAGACAAAATGATACCCGCACCTATTGAGTAACTTCTGCTAGGAATTAAGCTGGCAAATGGAAGAATAAAAAGAAGATACCATGGCTGAAAATTAGTACGAAGTGCTACCAAAACCAATGGAATAAACATTGCAAGAAACAAAATATTTAAGAGCTGGCTCCTTGTAATATTTTCCTTTCTTAAAAGATAAAATAAAAAAACCGGAGCCAGAATACCTGTGGCAAATTTTATTCCGATTGAAAGTATAAGAAATATAAATGAAGGAATATATTTATTAATAAACAAAAGATAAACTGACAATATAGCGAAAAACATCATTGCAGTATCATTATGAGACGAGACAAGACTTTCGATCAACACAAGAGGGTTAAGTGCAAAAAAAACTATTCCTGAAATTTCTTCTTTTGGAGATACGATCTTAAGTATTTTCCCTATAAAGTAAGCGATTCCTAAATAACATAGAGACGTCAATATTTTAAACATAAAAAATGTAGGAAGAAAAAAATTTAATCCTATATATGAAAAAGGGACTGTCAATATAAGCCACGTCGGTCCATAAGGATAGTACCTGTGGGTCCAGTGCATAAAAGTTAACATGGGATCTCCTAAATAATCTAATGCTTTCTGGGTATAAGGATTTTGATTATAGTGAGTAATAATTTTTGCATCAAAAATATAATTGAATAAATCATAAGAGAAAGCATTGTAGGAAAATGTCAAAATCGCAGTTATTGCAAAGATCAGCACCCATAAATTTTTTCTGCTGAGCTTGTCTTTTTGAGCAAGTTTTAGGAAAACAAAATAGAAACCAAATAAAAGCAGGATTAAAATTACATAGATAAAACTTGACAGTGGCCTATTAAAATAGCCTATATGCTGAAGAAATTTCTGGACTGTTTGCCACCAGGATACTTGAGACAATGTTAGATTTAAATCTACTTGAGTAAAAGTGTAGAAAAAAAATGCAGTAATAACAAAAATATATGAACCAAATAAAAATTTTAATTTGGAAGTCATTAATTATAAATTCCTTTTAAGGCTTTAGTTTTTATTCTAAGCAAGTCTATCAGTCCATCTACCGAATCTCTTAAGGGGCTTACTCTTCTCGTTTCTACATAAAGCCAGCTTACGGGTACTTCTTTTATTTTATATCCCATCTTTTGAGCTATAAACAAAAGCTCTACATCAAAACCGGCAGAAACTCTAGATCCAGAGATCTCTTTAAATCCTCCATTTATTTCATTTACTTTCTTAAATAATTTATTCGCCACATCATTCTTAAACGCCTTAAATCCGCACTGAGTATCCGAAATGCCGTTTACCCCTACTATTAATGTACGGAGTATCATCATCCCCCTTGCCATCACAAGTCTCGTCAATGGTGCATTTTTTCTTTTTGAACTTCTTGAACCGATTACAATATCAAATCCCTGCCTGCCGTCAGGCAAGGCTTTTTCAAAACACGGAATAATATTCTCAACTTCTTCAATAGGAGTTGCCTGATCCATATCGGTAAATAAAATAATATCTCCGTTTGCCTGAAGCATTCCTCTTGTCACCGCACCAGCCTTGCCAGTATGATTATTTTTTATTAAACTGAAATGCGGTGCATCCTTGATAAAATTTTCTACAAATTCTGCACTTCCGTCAGTAGAACCATCATCAACCACTATAACTTCCCAGCTGTATTTTTGTTTTCCCAGATAATGCTCGACTTTATCCAAGATTCCCTTTTGAAGATTGGCCATCTCATTGTATGAAGGAATTACGACCGATAGAAAGATTTTACTCACACGAAAATTATACTAGAAATAGAATTGCCTTACAATTGCGATGAATTTATCGCCACTTCGCAGATGAATGCATGAGAAGTTAAGCGAACGACTCAGGGGGATTCCTCACAAACTTGTTGAGGAGGGGGTGAAATCACCCGAGAAGAGAGCTTAATCTTTTAAAGCATGAAACAAGGCGTGGCGAGAGTTTTTGGTACTTTCGTCGATACAAAAGTACAGAGAAAATTTGTTTTAAACCTAAATTTGAGGTAAAATTGAAAAGTTAATTAAGAGAGCCGCGTTCGTCTAGTGGCCTAGGACGTCACGTTCTCAACGTGAAGATCAGGGGTTCGAATCCCCTACGCGGTACACTTCGACAAGCTCAGTGCAAGCTAATTTTTTTTATAATTTTATCTAATGTGGTTTGTCTACATGCTTCTTTGCGATAATAAAATTTACTACGCTGGAATAACAAATAATCTTAAATTAAGAATAGATCAACATATAAGTAAACAGTCCAAATCTACAAAAGAATTTTCTGAAGTAAGACTGACTTATTGTGAAAAGTATAAGAGTAAACACGAAGCAGCTCTTAGAGAAAAACAATTAAAGGGTTGGTCCAAAGCAAAGAAGCAAATGCTTGTCGGCGGAAAACTTGGAATAAATACTTGTACTGAGTTTGCTGAAGAATTATTGCGGGGATGAGAAGTTTACTCTGAGCGAAGCCGAAGAGAATCCCCTACGCGGTACACTTCGGCAGGCTCAGTGCAAGCTATTCTGCCTGCTCTCCTTCGGAGAGAGCTTACCGAAGGAGCTTCCTGTGGGATCACTATCTTATAGTTTTATTTAGCTTCGCTTTCTGTTATAATTCTTCACATGTCAGTGGAAAGGTTATCTCCTAGGATAGTCATTAGTAGAGACATAAGAAAAGGAAGTACTCCTTATTATATTAGTGTGCATGAGCAAGAGATAGATTCCTTTCTTTCTTCTCGTGGTGTCCCAGCCGCTGAATTTCCAAATTTGAAAATAAGAATCAGTTCAGAAGACTTAGGCGAGGCTGCAAATACTGTTTATGAAGATAAGACAGATGTGACCGTGGCTGTATCTACTGGCTATGCTTGGAAACAGTACCAAGAAGCTCTAAAAGCAGCTGGAGATATTTTGGATGGTAATAAAGCATCAAATAAACCTTTCCAAAAATTTTTATATACAAAACGTCTACCACGATATTTACAAGCAGCTCCGAAAAATAGAGGATTAAAAACAGCTGAGAAATTATTAAGAAATGGAGTTTCGAGAGAATTGAATGGAAGTTTTATTCATGAATTAGTACACGCAGCGGACATATTTACTGATAAGTATAAATTTTGGTACGGCAATTTAGGAGTTGCTATTTCAAATTTGTTTGACTTTGCAAGATATATCGTGGATACAAGCGAGAGAGAAGCCGCAAGGTTTGAAAAGAAAAAGAGAAATGACCCAAACTTGAGAGGCATTCTTAAAATTTCTCCCAAAAACAATTCAATTATTTAAACGGGAACAAATTAGTCCGTGAGGTGTTCTTTTTCGAAGGTTTTTCCTATCTCTTCGTAAGTAGTTTTTTCAAGTATTGATCTTTTCTTGCGTTTGTGATTGACGTATTCAAAGACCATTGGAAGAAAAGACAAAAATATAATTATAAAAACAGTGTAATGAAAATTTTCCTTGATAATCGGAAGTCCTCCAAAAAAATAACCGCCAAATACAAACAGAGTCACCCAGATAAACGCTCCTGATACATTATATATAAGAAAAGTCCTGTAATGCATTTTCCCAACTCCTGCTACAAACGGTGCAAATGAGCGCACAATCGGTATAAACCTCGCAAGAATTATAGCCTTGCCTCCATGTTTTTCGTAAAATTCCCGCGTTCTCTCAAGATATTCTTTCTTGAAAATTCTCGAATTTTCCTTCGCAAAAACTCTTGGTCCTATATGGTGTCCTATCCAATAATTGACAGTATCTCCTATTATCGCCGCTAAAAATAGCGTTATGTAAACCAGGAAAACGTTCAAATGCCCTGTGCCTGATAAAGCTCCAGATACGAACAGTAATGAATCGCCCGGAAGAAAAGGCATGACTACAAAACCAGTCTCAACAAAAACAATTCCAAATAAAATTAAGTATGTAAGAGGCCCGACTGCCTGAATAATTATCCCGAGATATTCATCCAGATGAAGGAAGTATTTGGCAATCTGCAGAAGAAACTCCATCTAAGTATTATATTGAATTAAAAACCCCCGTGCAATTAGTCTGCCTGAGTAGGAGGGGTGGCGTGGAGCATTGGACGGGCTGGAACTTCACCTTCATGCTGTTTGATTTTTGCAAGAGGCTTGAGAAGCGCTTCGCTTAGAACTTCGTCCATGTGATTGACAAAAACAAACTTCAGGTCTTCGATAACCTCTTTTGGTATATCTTCCAAATCTTTCTTATTATCTTTTGGCAAAATTATAGTTTTCAAACCTGCTCTATGAGCCGCTATAACTTTCTCTTTTACTCCGCCAATCTCTAAGATTCTTCCCCTAAGCGTGACTTCTCCCGTCATTCCCACTTTTCTGCTTACCGGAATGCGGGTCAAAGCTGAGACAATTGCAGTAGTTATCGCTCCGCCTGCTGATGGCCCGTCTTTGGGCACTGCACCCTCGGGGACATGAACATGAACATCAATTTTGGAATAAAACTTTTCGGGTAAACCCAGAAGTTTAGCTCTTGCCCTAATGTAAGACATTGCCGCCTGGCACGACTCTTTCATGACATCCCCAAGCTGTCCCGTAAGTATTAAATTTCCTTTACCCGGCATAAGAGCCACCTCTATAAAGAGAATATCTCCTCCAGCTTCCGTCCAGGCAAGGCCTGTGGACATTCCAATCTCGTCTTTTTTCTCAGCAAGTGTTCCCCGAAGTTTTATCGGACCTAAGTATTTTGTAATGTCCTTTGCCGTTACAGTAATCTTCGTCTTTTTGCCCTCTGCGATAATTTTGGCCACTTTTCGCAAGACTGATGCAATTTGCCTCTCAAGACTTCTGACTCCCGCTTCTCTTGTGTAATGATGAGTAATAAACTTTATGGCATCATCTCTTATTTCGATCATCTTCTCAGTCAATCCATGAGCTTCCATTTGCTTTTTCATCAAGAACTCTTTGACTATCTTAAATTTCTCATCATGCGTGTAACCTGCAAAGTTAATTATTTCAAGCCTGTCACGAAGAGCAGGAGGTATTGTATCAAGCATGTTTGCTGTAGTAACAAACATTACGTCTGAAAGATCAAAGGCAACCTCAAGATAATGGTCTGAAAATTGATTGTTTTGTTCAGGATCAAGCGCCTCAAGAAGCGCTGATGAAGGGTCCCCTCTGAAATCCGCTCCGACTTTATCGATTTCATCAAGCATAAAAACAGGATTTCTTGTTCCTGCATCTTTTATTCCCTGAATAATTCTTCCCGGAAGCGCTCCGACATAAGTCCTTCTGTGTCCTCTAATTTCTGCTTCATCCCGAATTCCTCCAAGCGAGACTCTTACAAATTTTCGGTTCAAAGCTCTTGCGATAGATTTTCCAATTGATGTTTTCCCCACCCCTGGCGGCCCTACGAAACAAAGAATTGGTCCCTTCATCTTTCCTGATAACTTATGGACTGCAAGGTATTCGACAATTCTTTCCTTGACCTTTTTCAGACCATAATGGTCTTCATCAAGTATTTTCTCCGCAGGTTTTATCTCAAGATTGCTCTTGCTTTCCTTGCTCCAAGGAAGACTTACCAGCCAATCAAGATAATTCCTTATATAACCTGCTTCAGGATTGAATTGGTTCATTTGTCCAAGCTTTTTAAGTTCTTTTTTCGCTTTTTCGTCAACATCCTCAGGCATTCCGGCATCTTTTATCTTATCCATCAGTTCTCTTATCTCGCTGTCCTCATCACTATTTCCAAGTTCCTTCTCAATGGTTTTTAGTCTTTCTCTAAGCATTGCCTCCCGTGCACCCTTTTCAAATCTTTCGTTAGTTTTTGATGCAAGTTTCCTCTCAAGTTCAAGTACTTTAATTTCCTTATTCAAAAGCTCAGAGACTCTCTCAAGCCTTGCCTTAATGTTAAGAGTTTCGAGAAGTTCTTGTCTCTCGGGAGGCTTTACATCAAGAACTGAAGCGATAAGATCGGCGAGCTCTGAGGGTGAATTGTCTGACATTATATTCATAAAAGCCAAAAAATCCACAGATTTTCCCAGATTTATTGCTTTCCTGAACTGATTGGTGAGGTGATTACAGAGTGCTTTTACCTCAGGAGCATCATCGAGAATATCCTCGAGCTCCACAACACGTGCCAAAAGAAATTGCTCATGAGGTTCATATGAAAGTATTTTCACACGGGAAATTCCTTTAACTTGAGCATTTATTTCTCCGTCACTTCTTATCATTCTTTCTATCCGTGATAGAGTTCCTATTTCATATAAATCTTCCGGGTCAGGCTCATTGAGCTTGGAGTTTTTCTGCAGGACAAAGCAAACTATCCTTTCACTTTGAAACGAACTCTCAAGAGCTGCAAGGCTTTTGGGACGGCCAAAAGTAAGTACGGAGTCTATCTTGGGGAAAATTATGCCATCTCTGATTGGTATTATAGGTATTAACTTTTCCATTTTCGCCTAATTAAGTAATTATTAGCACTCTATCAAATTGGTTGCTAATTGTCAAGCCCCATTTCACTGAAGTTTCAAGGGGCAAGACCCCTCATAATCGCACCACGAGGCGTATTCGAATAGAATTAAAAAGCCGAGTGGCAAGATGCGTGTGGATCAAGAGCTTATAATAAATTTGCGTTCTGCGTTTGGCGGGTCGACAACGATTAAATCGGGGTTGACATGGCTTTTTGTGCGGGGCTACAATATAATATGACCAAGAAAAGCATAACTCAAATTCCCCAGGCAATCGTACACGAGATAACACCTGAGCAGATCAAGAAAAGACTGCAGTCTACGGAAGGAAGAATTGCCGAATTTTTGAGCGATTTCTCAGGAAGCATGCCCTTTGTGTATATTCATGCTATTTGGTTTACGCTTTGGGTACTTATCAATCAGGGATTACTTGCGCCTAGAATTCAGCCCTTCGATCCATTCCCCTATGGATTGCTTACAATGGTTGTCTCTCTTGAGGCTATATTTCTTGCTACCTTTGTTCTTATAAACCAGAACCGTCAGGCTTTGGTTGATGAATTTCGGGAACTTGAGGAGGAAAAAGAACAGGAAGAGGAAGAACGGGAACAGGAAGAGCTTGAGGAAGAATTTCAGGATATCCAAAAAGATTTGGAAGATATAAAGAGTGCTATGAAATTTATTCAGGAAAAAATAACTTCAATTGAACACTCCCCATCCCAAAGTGGAAACGGAAACGGCAACGGCAAGTAAACTTCTTTAACAAAATTAGATTTCTAAACTAATACTGTTGATTTTGCGCTAAATATTGTATAATGGCGGTGTATTGTAATCTTGTACGGGTTCTTCCAGTAAACAGAAGTGTTTTAGGAAAGTTAAAGTTAGTACAGGTTATCAAGGGATGGAGGTGAGTAGTTAATGTCAATCAAACTGTTTGTTGGAGGGATTTCGTGGGATACCACTGAAGACTCTCTTAAGAATTTTTTTGCGCAAGCTGGCAACGTCGTATCTGCAACTATCATAAAAGATAAGTTTTCCGGTCGCTCAAAGGGGTTCGGATTTGTAGAAATGTCCACAGAGCAAGAAGCAAAAGATGCTATTGAAAAACTCAATGGACAAAGTCTAGATGACCGGGCAATCACTGTAAGCGAAGCAAGACCAAGAGAAGATAAACCAGGAGGTTTTGGTGGAGGAAATAATTACAGAAACGATAGAGGCGGCGATAGACGCGGAGGAGGAGGAGATCGAAGAGGAGGAGGAAGAAGTTCCTACTAATCTCTCCTATTTTCTTTTAACTTAAGAGGGCAAAATATTATTGCGTGTCTTTGTAAGACATTTTAGATAAATTTTGCCTTCTTTTAGTTTTCAATCATTTGATTAATCCCTATTCTTCTGTTAAATCTTTCAGAAGTGGATTATGTAAAAGATGGTTTTTGAATTTAACATTTGTTAGAATCTAATAATGGCAGAAAATATTTCACTCGAGGAAAGAGTAGGTAAAATTGAAGACAGAAATCTAAAAGTCGAAGCTGATAAAGCTTGGGAAGTAAGTTTTACAAGAAGAGTTTTACTTTTCTTATTTACATATTTTGCGATTGCACTTTATTTAAAATTTATTGTAGGAATTGAACCTTGGATAAATGCCCTCGTTCCTTCTATTGGTTTTCTTCTTTCAACTCTAACTCTTCCTTTCTTTAAAAAGCTTTGGAAAAAATACATACATCAAACCTCCAACACCAAGGAACAATAACCAATAATTAAATGCTCTGCTTTTTGGAATAAGAAAATATTTGATTTTATGGCAAAAGAAAGGTTTCCGGCTCTTAAATATAGGGATTTTAGACTAATGTGGTTCGGACTTCTTATCTCAAACATTGGTACACAAATGCAATTTGCGGCAATTAACTGGCATATTTTTATTCTCACCGGCTCTGCAGTTTCTCTAGGACTTATTGGGCTTTCGCGCTTTATCCCTATAACGATTTTCTCTCTTATTGGCGGGACAATTGCTGATGCTCATAATAGAAAACGTATCTTGTTCATAACTCAAACAATTCTGACTATTCTCTCTTTCATACTTGCTGTGACAACATTTACTCATGTAGTAAATCCTTTAATTATTTACGTAATAACAGCTCTTGCAGCTACAACGATCGCGTTTGATGTGCCTCCCAGACAGGCAATAATTCCAAGCCTTGTTCACAAGAAGCATTTAACAAGTGCCATGAGTTTAAATGTCACAATGTGGTATTCCGCAATGATTATCGGACCAGCTTTATCAGGATTTATCATCAAGCTGTTTGGCGTAGGAGGAATTTACCTAATAAATGCATTTTCATTCCTTGCAGTAATTTCCGCACTTGTTCTTATGAAAACATCCGGAGATATTGAAGGAGATCCATCAAGAATCTCTCTTTCCGCAATTTGGGAAGGTCTTGTTTTTGTAAAGTCGAAAACTATTATCTGGTCAACGATGATTCTTGATTTCTTAAGCACTTTTTTCTCATCCGCTACCGCACTTCTTCCCATTTTTGCTGAAAAAATTCTACATGTTGGCCCAATCGGCTTTGGATTTTTGTATGCTGCGCCTGCTATTGGTGCTGTCGTGACGGGATATTTTACAGCGCGGAAAGGAACTTTCAAAAATGAAGGAAAAATACTTCTTTTGTCCGTCTTATTGTATGGCGGTGCCACTATTATTTTCGGGCTTTCGAAAATATTCCTATTATCGTTTGTTGCTCTGCTTCTTGTCGGCGCAGGCGATAGTATAAGCAGTATCATTAGAAATACTATCCGCCAACTGGAAACACCCGACTACATAAGAGGAAGGATGACTTCAATCAATATGATATTTTTCATAGGTGGCCCTCAACTAGGAGAATTTGAAGCAGGAATTTTGGCCGCTTTAGTTGGGGCACCTCTGTCTGTAGTCTTTGGGGGAATCGGTACAATTGCAGCTGTAGGATTACTTGCGGGAACAATCCCGGTTTTGCGAAAATACTCCGGAAAATCAGAAAAAAAATAAATCCCGATAGACACTACTTTTTTACCAGAAAAGTGACGGAGAGAAAAACAAGAACTATACCCAAGACAAGCATCAAGCTTTCAATCATAGCGTAACCCTTCCTTCTTTCATTATGTATCTCTGGGATTAAATCAGATGCTGCAATATAAATAAAAAATCCGGCGGTAACTGCAAGAAATATAGGAATATAATTTATCAGAACATTCCCTAAGGAATAGGTAAGAATAGCACCGACAAAAGAAGACAAAGCACCTAGGATATTTACAATTATTATATTTCTCTTGCTCATTCCTTTGTGAAGCATTAGACCGAAATCTCCTATCTCCTGCGGAATTTCATGGGCAAAAACCGCAAGAGTTGTTATTATCCCCACAGCAGGATTCACAAGAAAAGTGGCAGCGATAACAATTCCGTCGAGAAAATTATGTATGGTGTCGCTCACAATAATAAGAGGCAGTGAATTTTTTGAAGACTTTTCGTCCTCATGATATTCCTCATGATGATGAAACCAGTGGATAAATCTTTCGGTGAAGAAAAAGATTATAATCCCCACCAATGTCCACAGAAAAATATTTATTCCAAGCTCCTCTGCAGTCTCGGCTGCTTCGGGAAGAAGGTCGAAAAATGCAGTTGCAAGAAGTACGCCTGCCGCAAAAGAAGCTAAGAAATGAGAAATCTTAAGCGTATACTTTTCTCGGGTCAAAAGAAGAAGTCCGCCGGCAAGACCACCCACACTTCCAATAAATGTGAAAACTAATATGTAGCTTAACGTTGACAATCCTTGCATAGTCCAAAAAACTCGAGAGAATGGCTCCTTACTTTAAATTTTTTCTTTTTCTCGATATCTTTCTCAAGGCTTGAAATATTACAATCTGAAATGTCTTCAATATTGCCGCAATTGTTGCAGACCAAATGATGGTGCTCATCTTTTGCAAATAATTCATAGCGGAACTTTCCTTCTTTAAATTCAATCTTTTTCGTTAGTCCTTTATCTGTAAATTTATTTATAATCCGGAAAACTGTAGCTATATCCGCATTTACCTTCCTCTTTTTTAGATATTCAAAGATCGAGACTACATCAAGCGGCCTGTCTTCTGATTCCAGAAAATCTAATATCGCTTTTCTCGCTGGAGTTGCCTTCAGCTCTAAAACTTTCAATTCCTCTGAGTGATCGTGACTAAAACCAATATGTTTCATATTTTCTTAATTCAAAGAATCCCGATAGGGGACCCTTTGAAATTTAAAAGGAAGTGATCTCTTCTGTGTTATGTATTGTATGAACTGCAGAGATGCAATTCAATTGCATTAAGTATATGCGAGTAAATTGCATTTGTCAAGAGGTAAGTTATTTTTGATATAATACATAACATGTTTCTTAAACTCTTCAAATCTTTCCTGATAGTCTTTGCAGTATTTCTTTTTTTGGCTCCCCTATCGTATGCACAGTTTCAAGAGTCAAGATACGAAGCTAAAATTATAAAAGTGCTTGAGGAAAAACAAATAAATGCTTTAGGGGAAAAACAGCTATATCAGAAACTAGAGCTAAGTATTACAAATGGAAATCTAAAAGGGAAGAAAATAATATCAGAACATGGGAAAATTCCACTCACCTTTATACCCAAATATAATTTGGGGGATGAAGTATATATCGTGAAATCAGAATCGCCGGAAAAGGCTGAGTCCTTCATCATAACTGATTACGTAAGAAGAACTCCAATATATATACTCTTCTTCTTTTTTGCGATTCTCACTATCTTTATCGGAAGAGTAAGAGGAGCACTGTCTCTTCTTGGAATGGCAATCTCATTTTTTGCGATTTTTGTATATATCCTCCCGAATATAGTCGCGGGACGAGACCCCATATTTATTGCAATTTCCGCATCTATTTTTTTAATTCCTATTACTTTTTATCTATCCCATGGGATAAATGGCAAGACAACCTCAGCAGTCATAAGTACGATAATCTCAATGATAATTATAGGAATTCTTTCAAGTGTTTTTACAGAGATGGTGCATCTCTCTGGGTTTTCCTCTGATGAAGCAAGTTATGTCCAGACTTTAACGAAAGGAATAGTCAACATGCGCGGACTTCTTCTTGCGGGAATACTAATCGGAGCCCTTGGAGTTCTCGATGATATCACAATTTCTCAGTCAGCAATAGTTTATAAGCTTAAAGAGACCAATCCTAATTTGCATTTCGGGGAAGTATGGAAAAAAACTATGGATATTGGCAAAGACCACATAGCATCAATGGTAAATACGCTCGTCTTGGTTTATACAGGAGCATCGCTTCCGCTACTTCTTCTGTTTATAAACAGCACGGTACCTTTTGGAGAGGCTCTCAATTATGAAATGCTTGCTGAGGAAATTGTAAGAACACTTGTAGCAAGCATCGGACTTATACTTGCGGTGCCTATTACTACATTTATCTCTTCCTACTTGGTTGAATTCCGAAAATCCAAATTAATCTTCATTAAATAAAGTATTATTCCCAGGGGAATTTGACTCGAGTTATTTTACGTTTTTTGGTTTAAATAGATAAAAGTAAACAACCGGGATGAAGAAAAGCATTATATGCAGAAAAAATAGGAAATAGATGTCTCAAGAATTAATCCTAATACGAGCTCACAAAAGAAAATAAAGCAAGCCCGCGATCACAAATAGTGCAATTCCGGAATATAAAATTAAATCTTGAGAAAGTTCTATTAAGTTAAAACCTGAAAGAACAAGAAGAAACCCTAATATTCCCAATACTACTGCAAAAAATAATTTTTTAAAATTCACAAGCGGAATTGCCTACCTATGGATTATTGTTTCAACTTTATAACGAAATAGCAAGCGCTTAGACATAGAACTTTAACTGTGTGATAAAATCTCTATATTAGATTAGAATATATTAAAATAAGCTATTGACAATCATATACAAGATATATACAATAATTGTATGCAAACACAAACTCTAAATATTGCTCTACCTAAAGAACTCATCAAGAAAGTAGATGAGTTAGCTAAAAAAGAATACAGGAATAGAAGCGAATTTATAAGACAGGCTTTAAATTCCTATATCGAGAAGAAGAGTAAGTGGGACAGAATTTTAGCCGAAGGAAAAGAATACGGTAAGAAATTAGGGATTAAAAGCGAAGAAGATGTAAATAAAATCGTCTGGGAATATAGACATGGCCGCAAAACCGCAAAATAATCCTCCAAGAGTCGTCTTGGACTCAAATATTTTAATATCTTCCTATGTTTTCGGAGGTAAGCCTCAGATAATTTTTCAGCTCGTTGTTGAAGAGGAAATTAAAGCAATTACTTCTCAAATTTTGACAAGCGAGTTCCTTGATGTCTTACGAAAGAAATTCGGGGTCAGAAAATCTCAATTGCTTGAAATAAAAGAGGAGGTTGATGATTTATTTGAAATAGTTTTTCCAACTCAAACACTTAAAGTCGTAAAAGATAATGATGATAATAGAGTCCTTGAAGCAGCAATTGAAGGAAGATGTGAATATATTGTCACAGGCGATAAGGAACTTTTGGAATTGGGAGAATATAAAGGGATCAACATTCTTACGCCAACGGAATTTCTAGAAAGAACTTCTTAACACTTTCCACAACGCACATCTTGAATTCTGCGACGAACACATTTGTTTTAGAGCTTCAAGTTTGTTAAAATTACTCTGCATTGCCGGATCATCTAACGGTAGGATAGCGGACTCTGAATCCGCTCATCTTGGTTCGAATCCAAGTCCGGCAGCACTTCGGCGCGCTTTGCTTGCTCAGTACAAGCAGAGTGTGGTGAAGTATTGACTTGGATGAGAAGTTTATCCTGAGCGCAGTCGAAGGGAATCCAAGTCCGGCAGCACTTCGGCGCGCTTTGCTTGCTCAGTACAAGCAGAGTGTGGTGAAGTATTGACTTGGATGAGAAGTTTATCCTGAGCGCAGTCGAAGGGAATCCAAGTCCGGCAGCCAAGTAGTGCGCCCCTATGTGACCGTCGTCCCTATTTAGCCTGATCTGGCTTGTTAAACGCTCCATTTATAGTTAATACTCTCTTGCCACCGAAAATGAACTAGATGTTATTATCGTTACAGTTTTACATGAACTGAGCTTGACACGGGATTGGATTTGTGTTACATTTTATTCATGGACAAAAACACAGAAGAAAAACAAAAAGATATTGCAATTCGCAGTGAATTTCCAAAAGATAGTTTTGAAGAAGCTTTACAGATTGCTCAAGCAATCGAAGAAAAAAACAGCGGCAATCCTCTTCCTCCGCAAGAAGTAGCCATAGCTATTAATAGAAGTCCAGGAAGTTCTGCTTTTAGAATTTTGCTTTCTTCATCAAATAAATATGGTCTTACTACAGGTAGTTTTAATACTCCAAGAATCACTGTTACTAGCTTAGGAAAGGATATAGTTGAGCCTAAAGAAGAGGAATCTCGAAAATCAGCTATTACGAACTCAATTTTTAAACCCGGATCTTTTTCAAAAGTTTTTGAATATTATAAAGGTAAAAAAGTTCCTGAAACAAGCTTCTTTGAAAATACATTAGTAAGAGATTTTGATATCTCCAAAAAACAATCTAAGGTCTTTGTCGAAATTTTTATGACAAATGTAAAATACTTGGGGTTAATAATGAATACAACTACCGGTCCTTGGTTTGCAAGTGAGATAGTTTCATCTTCCCTAAAGAAACAAATGCTAACCTCGGAAGAAGAAAATAAAAATAAAGGAGAAGATATGCACGAAGACGACGTCCCCGTATTACCAGAACAGGATATTCCATCAAAAAAAACAACACCGCAAAAAGTTTTTATTAGCCATGGACATAATAAGGAGATCGTAAAACAACTTAAAGAACTACTTACCTTTGGTAAATTTATACCTGTAATTGCTGAAGAAAATGATACTACCTCCATTCCTGTACCTGATAAGGTTTTTAACGAAATGAAGAATTGCTTTGCCGGCATTATACATGTTGAAGGAGAACAAAAAATGCTCGACTCTCAGGGTAAAGAATACACTATTTTAAATCAAAATGTACTCATTGAGATAGGAGCAGCTCTTGCGTTATACGGTAAGAACACAATTTTACTAGTTGAGAAAGGAACTCAATTACCATCTAACTTACAAGGCTTGTATAAATGTGAGTACGAGGGAGAAAAGCTTGATTATGATGCCACAATGAGATTGTTAAAAACCTTTAATGATTTTTCCTAATCAGTTTAATGTTTCCTTGAAAACTGTTGTGAAAAATTATATAGGGAGGTGAGATTATATGCCAAATGATAAAGAACCAACATGCCCAAAGTGTGGCGAGACCACTTTACATCCAAATGAATATCATAGCGGCTTAAAATTAAATAGAAGGACTGTTAATGGAGTAGTATTCTTGCTTCTTTATTGTGCTAATTGCGGTGCAATTATAGGTGCTTCTAAAGAATAAGTTGCTTGCTTATAACGACTAAACGGGTATAGACCGGCGTGCTCAGCACAACCCATAGTAATATAGATAGACCAGCTCGTCTAGTCTCGAAGAAAAATAAATATCTTATGTCGCAGAACATTTGTTCGTTGACGTTGAGCTTAAGTTTGGGAGAAGTCTACGATTGTTCCAAAATAATCTTCCATTGTTCTCGGCCTTCTTATCTGGACAACTGGCCCATCAGGTTTTAGTAAAAGTTCTCCTGGAATAAGCTGTCCATTATATTCGTTTGCCATTGCAATTGCATGTGCACCCGCATCATGAATTACAACTAAATCATCCGGATGAATTTCGGGCATTTGCCTCTGTTTAGCAAATTTATCATTGTTTTCGCAAAGTGACCCAGTAACATCATAAACCATTTCACGAGGTGCTCCTTCTTTTCCAAGAACAGTTGCATGATGATATGCAGTATCATATATTGCTACTCTTGGCATGTTCGTAGTACTCCCGTCAAGACCTACGTAATCTCTATATTTTTCAGTTACATGTCTTACCCTTGCTACGTAATATCCATGAGGCCCGGTAATTGCTCGCCCACACTCCATTGTAATTTGAAGAGGCGTAAGTCCTTTATCTATTATCATTGCTTGATAGTCCCTTTGAACACTTGCGGAAATTTCCGATATATCTACAGGTTTATGTTCTGGCCTGTAAGGAATTCCAACGCCTCCCCCAAGATTAATAAAGGAAATATCTACACCCAGCTTGCCATGTACTTCTCCTACTAATTCAAACAACATCCTTGCAGTTTCGGCAAAATATTCAGGGTCTTTCTCATTTGAAGCAATCATTGTGTGAAGACCAAATTTAGTAACACCTTTCTCTTTTGCCCTTCTATACCCTTCAAATAATTGATCTTTTCTCAATCCGTATTTTGCTTCTTCTGGTTTTCCTATTATTGCATTGCCCTCTCTTAAAGGTCCCGGATTATATCTGAAACTTAGTGTTGAAGGAAGCCCTACATGTTCTTCGAGATACTCTAAATGAGTTATATCATCCAGATTAATAATTGCACCAAGTTCAGAAGCTAATGCAAACTGGTCTTCTGGTGTATCATTTGAAGTAAACATTATTTCCTCACCTCTGAAACCAACTCTTTTTGCCATCTCAAGCTCAACTTCTGAGGAACAGTCTGCACCAAATCCTTCTTCTCTTAAAATTGCTAAAATATGAGGATTGGGCAATGCCTTTACTGCAAAGAAATTGCGAAAACCCGGAGCCCACGAAAAAGTTTCCATAAAGACTCTTGCGTTTTGACGAATCCCTTCCTCATCGTAAATGAAAAATGGAGTAGGATATTCGTGAGAAATCTGTTCTATCTGTGCAAGATTGAATGGAAGAGAAGTTTCTTTTACTACTTCCTCTTGGGTTGCTGGTCGCCTCGCAAAGCTTTCTGCTGCCATTTGGCCGATTATACTAGTCCAAGTATTTATTGTCAAAATATTGAATAGGGTAATCAAAAACGCTGGAAATGAAAACCCCGTCTTGGTGAAAGACGGGGCTTCGCGGATAAAGAACACTTACTTATGGTGTTACCGGAGTATTTACCACCGCTGTGTTTGAATTCAGCGTATTCGTTATAGTAACGGTAACAGTTGAAGTACCGCTGGTTATAGTCGTACTGCCACCAGTGTTACTGCTTGCCGTATTACCACCTGTGGATGTGTTAATATTTATGGTATTTGATACAGCTGCAGAGTTGCTCTGATCAATCTTGAGCTTTTTTACAACTCTTATTCTGCATCTATTGGTCGAGTTGACTCCGTTACCCGTTATGGTGCATGTCTGATCTGCAAATGCAGCACCAGGCAACAGTGCTGTAGCAATTAAAGAACCAGTAATCAAAGCTCCTGCAATTTTTCTCTTAAAATTCATTTTGCTTCACCTCCCTTCGCCCTCCGAAGCTTTATGCGAAGGAGGGTCTCGCATCCTGCCATATAAAAACCAGCACTATAGTGCTGGTCAAGAATAAGATATTAAATCTAATTTATAGGGCAGGTTCATAGCGAAATTATTATCCGAAGCGGGCAGGATTTCGGAAAATCTACTGCATGTATTTTGTGAAACCATTGCAATAGTTTTAACATTATAAATTATCGGGGAGAAGAGGTGTCAAGATAACAGAAGAGGACAAACTATACTAATTTTATTTTTGGGATTTGTCCTTACTGTTAATAAAGACTGCAATCATTGTCAGACCGCTTACTAATATCGGAAACCAGACTTGAGAAGACCAAGGCTCAGGAATTAGGAATAACACATCAGGAGTCGTAAGACTCTGCGGCCATCTAACTGTTAAGAAAAAATGGGCATAATAAACAATATCCCATACAGCAAAAGCCCAAAGAAAAACAGCAATTCTTTCTTTAATTTTTTGCGCAGAAATAAAAGCTACCATCCAAAGCATGACTATAGCTCCCACTTCTCTTATCAACTCAACTGCGAGAAGACTCATCGGGAGCTGTTCTAGGAGAATTTGGTTATTGTAAAACTGATCAGATTGCCTCCAGACATCCAAAAGAGTTCCCTCATATCCAGGCAGAAGTCCTGCAGCAGCTCTTAGATAGACAACGCAGGAAGCTTCTATTACCCCAAATGCAACTCCAAATACGAAAGTGAAAAGGAGTGTTCTTTTAGTTATCGAGAGCTTATGCTTTCTGAAATAAAAGAATAAGAAAACCGGAACTAATATTAAAAAATTTACCCAAAAAGGTTTTGCGAAAAGTTCTATCTCATTCATAACTTAATCATCACTGCGAAAGATTTTTTATGAAAAACTCTTTGCCGTGAATTTGATTTAACTCAAGAATTCCTACTCCCTGCTCCTTTCCAGTCATTAAAAAATAGATTGTTTTGAAATTGACATCTTCTTTTTTTGAAAAATCTTTGAGAACTGTAAGTAATTTGTCATCCTGCCAATTATCCTTTAGTTCTTCATTTAAAAAACTTAATAATCTTCCTGCAAGATCTTTTTCTTCTCTTGTTTTTTTCTTTTTTGAAGCTTGAGAAATTAAATTCTTAAAATCAGCAAGAGTTCTCATCCTCGATTTTGCAGAAGCTATAAACACACTTGCCTTATCCGAATTAAGAATCTCAAGCACATCTTTATCTTCTTTATAAAATTCTTTTAATCTTTTCTCAAGATCACCAACCTCTCTTATCCAAAATCCGTTGAGCCATTCAAATTTCTTGATATCAAAAATAGGATTGGCTGTATTTATGTCTTTCAAATCAAAAAGCCTAATCATCTCATCAATATTCATCTGTTCGCGGTCACCTCCGGGATTCCACCCAAGAAGCGCCATAAAATTTAAAAGTGCCTCTTTAAGATACCCTTCTTTTTTGTAATCAAGTGCAGATTTGGCGCCATGCCTTTTGGATAGTTTTGATTTATCAGTGCCCAAAATTACAGGCAAATGCGCAAAAATAGGTTGCTCCCATAAGAAGGTTTTGTATAATTGAACATGTTTTGGTGTCGAGGAAATAAATTCCTCACCTCTTATCACATGCGTTATATTCATAAGCTTATCATCAACTACATTTGCAAAGTTATATGTTGGATATCCGTCTGATTTGATGATTACGAAATCTTCCTGCGTCTCGTTTTTAAAAGTAATTTTTTTATTACCGACCGCATCATCCCATGAAGTTTCACCAGTTTTGGGCATTTTAAACCTCAGAGCACCTTCATCTTCATAGACTAATCCTTTCTCTTTAAGAATCTTTGCATGTTCTTTGTAAATAGAGAGTCGTTTAGATTGATAAACTATCTCTTCATCCCAAGAAATGTCCAGCCATTTTAAAATTTCGATAATTGCATCCTCGGCTTCTTTTACATAACGTGCCCTATCTGTATCTTCGATCCGGATAATAAATTTGCCATTATTATGTTTCGCAAAAAGAAAGTTAAAAAGCGCGGTGCGGGTATTTCCAATATGCGGAATTCCTGTGGGACTTGGAGCAAATCTTACTCTCACCATAACTTGCATTGTACCTCATGTATTTTCTATACTCAAGACATGCTCACTCTTAATCAAGCAACCGGAATGACCAAGAAATTAGCGATTTGGATAGGGGTACTTCTGGGGACGTTGGTAACCATTATTTTACTTTTTAGAATAGGTACTTTAATTAAGAACATTATTGCCCCAACACCTCCTGCTCCGCCGAGCGTAGCGTATGGAGAGCTTCCAGAGATGGAACTGCCGTTAAATTTAGATACCAAAAATTACTCATATACAATTGATACAGTAACTGGAGAACTTCCTAAATTCTCAGATAGGGCAAAGGTTTTTAAGATCACACCCCGTTCAACTGACTTATTGGCTCTTAGAAAAACAGGAGAAAAGGTCTCACAGGCAGGATTTACAAGCGGGCCCGTAAGAGTCAGGGGAAATGTCTATCAATGGAGCGATCCGCGCTCACCGGTAGGAAGCAAAATCAAAGTAGATATTTTCACATCCGAATTTAGCATAAGTTCGGAATTTTTTAACGATACGACTATATTGAGCAGTTTGAATTTGCCAAGTCCGGACGAAGCAAGAGATCTCGCACAGGGGTTATTATCAAGCATGGAAGCTCTGTCTGAGGATATTAAAAACACACAGACTTATTTTTTTTCAATCAAAGGCTCTGAGCTTGTATCTACAACAAGTTTTAGCGATGCTCACATAATTGAAGTAGATTTTTTCCAAAAAGATCTCGATAATCTGCCAATTTATTATCCGCAGCCATACAATTCAACCATGAAGGTTTTTATCGGAGGAGGAGAAAATCAGCCTCAGATAATACAGGCTCAATTTTTCCATCAGGACATTTCAACAGAATCAGCCACTTATCCGATAAAAACGGCGGAAGAAACCTATTCGGAACTTAAAGATGGGAAGGCTTACATAGCGAGTCCGGGCAAAGGAGAAGTTTCACTGCAAAACATTTCACTTGCATACTACATGAGTGATAAAGCGCAGGAATATTTAATGCCAATCGTAGTTTTTCAGGGCGATAATGGGTTTATTGCTTATCTTTCTGCAGTCAAGGCCGAATGGATAAATAAGTAAGGTTATCCTCTTTTACTAAATTTAAAAGCTCATGTGTATCTGCAAATCTATCCTCACTCCTAAGAACGACTATTATAATTGTGTGATCTTTTGCATTCCTTGAGGTAACCAGCACGTCTCCGGCCTCCTCGGTAGTTCCCGTTTTTACCCCATTTACACCATCTACTCCAAGGAGCTTGTTCCTGTTTTGAACTAAATATTCATTTCCCAAGGTATCGGTAATAAGCCTAGATGGAGTTGATACGACTTGTGCAAAAATTTTATTATCAAGAGCAGCAGATGTGAGACGCGCAAGCTCCCATGCAGTAGTGTAATCATGCCGGTCTTCAAGTCCCGCAGGATCTTCAAAGTGGGTATTGGGTAATTTAAGATCCTGAGCCTTATCATTCATCTTTTTAATAAAATTGCCAAAACCTCCCGGATAATTTTGGGCCATTGTAGAAGCGGCATCATTTGCAGATGGAAGCATCATTGCGTAGAGTAAATTCTCAAAAGTCATTTTCTGTCCCGCAAAAAGTCCAAGAAGTGTCCCCTCTTGAATTGGGGTTTTAACCTCCAGAATATCTGAGAGTTTAAAATATTCAAGCCCTATCAGAGAGGTCATAATTTTTGTAGTAGATGCGGGAGAAAATCGGAAGTTTTGGTTGCGTGAATAAAGAATAGCTCCGCTGTCTTTGTCCATAATAAGCGCCGCGTGTGCACTTATCTGAGGCTCATATTTATTTTTTATAAACGGGTATTTTTTTATTTCATAGTCCTTTGCTGGCGAAGGCAAAGTAGATAAAAAATAATGACGGCCTTTCTCATAGATATCAAAAGCCGCCAAAACTGAAAGTAAAATAATAAAAATTAGAGGAATAAATAAGAGGTCGGGCTTAGTAAGATTCTTTTTAAGAGACTTAATCAGTTTTTGAAAATCTTTCATCAATTCTTTCCATGTCTCTCGGGAAAAGACTTGCTTCTCTTATATTTGATAAGCCTATGATATCTCTGGTGATTCTTTCAAGTCCCATTGCAAATCCACCCTCTGGCGGCATTCCGTACGAAAAAGCCTGAAGATATATTTCAAAATTTTCCGGCTTATTTCCCCATTTTTTAATATTTGAAAGAAGCGTTTCGTAATCATTTATTCTTTGCCCTCCCGTAACCCACTCCTCATTTATACCAAGCAAATCAAAACTTAAAGTAAAATCAGAATTTGCTTCATCCGGCATGGTATAAAAAGGCCTTTTTTTGACAGGGTAGTGTGTTATAAAAATAAATGGAGCGCCGGTCTGCTCTTGCGCCCATTTGCAAATTTCTTTTTCGTCTGACGGATTAAGATCCGGTTCATTCCCATGATCTTTTTTCGTACGTTTCAGAATAATTTCATGTGCTTCTTTTAATTTGATTCTTGGAATTTTTTTTATAATCTTAGGAAGTTTTATGTCTAACAATTTTAATTCTGTTCTATTTTCTTTTTGCACTCCGCTTATAATTGAGCCTACTACTTTTTCTGCCATATCCATAATTTCTTCCCATGAATTTATAAACCCCATCTCCGCATCAAGACTTACATATTCCGAAAGATGTCTGGTAGTAACAGAAGGTTCTGCTCTATATGCATGTGCGATGGTAAACACCCGCTCGAATATAGATGTCATTATCTGCTTATACATTTGAGGCGATTGCGCTAGATATGCTTTGTGGGAATAGTATTCAACCGGAAAAACCTCCGCTCCTCCCTCTGTTGCGGACGGTACAAGAGTAGGCACGAATATTTCAGTAAATCCTTCGTTTTTAAGCGTCTTTCTGAAGGTATCTGCGATTGTTTCCTGAATTTTAAATATCGAAGATGTTTTTGGATGACGAAGAGACAGAGAGCGGTGATCAAGTAGTGTCGGGAGCTCAAGATTCAAAGTATCTGCACCCATGTCAAACGGCAATAGATTGGCTTGGGATAATATTTCCAGATTTTCAACACTTACCTCTATTTTTCCGGTTTCTAAATCCTCATTAATAGTTGAGGCGGGTCTTTCTTTTACCAAACCTTCTATTTCAATTACCGATTCCGTACTGATACTTACTGCTTCTTTATAAACTTTTTCCGAGACTTTCGGATTTATCACGAGCTGAATGATTCCGGATCTGTCCCGTAAATCTATGAAGATCAATTTTCCGTGGTCGCGCCTAGTCTTAACCCAACCCTTAAGTTTAACTTTTTTGTCTTTTAAGCTTACAGTGTCTGAAGCCAAAATTCTTTCTTCTTGCATTCCCTAATTCTAACCAAGTTTTAATCTCTTGACAAGGGATATAAAAAGGTATAGATTTATACAGTAATTATGAATTTTTCTTTGCAAATTAAGCGTACTTTCCTTCTCATTTAGTAGAAGGAGGGATTTTGTAGGAAAATTCCTCCCAATTTAAAAAATTAGGGAGGTTTTTTATTTAAGAAAGGAATTTATCAATGTCATCATTCAAAGAAGCTCCAAATGAATCCCGAAATGCTTTGGCTCGTGAAGTCTTGAAGATTCTTACAACCTCACCTGATTTAATAAAAGATAGCGGACTTAAACATATTGGGCAGGAAGCTGGTCTTCATGCTTATCAACAACTTCTAGGCGAAGTTGGAGTACCTCCGGAAGTTATAGCTTTTACAGTAGGCGAAACAGCTCGGAGCTTAAAAGAACGACCACGCCGAGATACTACAATATTTATTCAAAAAATGCACGGAGTATCACTAAGCGATCCTCAAGCTTAATTTATTTTTTAAAATCTCTCAACTTGAGCTTGAATCTCGCAACACCTCTCCAAGTTTCTTTATCAATTGCATAAACAACATCGATCCTGTCTCCTATTCTTATATCATTCGCTTTTTCAGATAAATTAAATGCAATTGCATCCATGGACTTATTTTCAAAACTTATCAACTTGAAAGCTACGTGACGCTTGTCAATACCTACCAATCTCATTTCTGAAACTAATAAATTTTTTGTTAGAAAAACCGGCTGAGGATTTTTAACACCAACAGGTGATAGTTTTAAAAGCTCATCATAAAAACTTGAATTTACATCTTCGAGCAAAATTTCGGCATCAATCCTCATGGTTCTCTCGAGCATCTCAAGCGTAATAAGATTTTCCGCAAGTTTTTCTAATTTTTGCTTAAGTTGCTTCATCTTGGAAGTTTCTATAGTAAAACCTGCTGCCATCGGGTGTCCTCCTGCATCGACCAATAGATCCGAAGCCTTTCTTATAAATTCAATAATATTAAATCCTGCAATTGAACGCGCTGACGCCTTGGAGAATTTTTCTCCGATGGAAAAAACTATAGATGGTCTGTAAAATTCCTCCACAAGTCTTGATGCAATAAGACCTATAACTCCCGGCTGGTATGATGGGTCTCCTGTAATTATTATGTTGCCAAGCTTTCCTTCTTTTCTTACTTTTGTTTTTGCGTGCCCAAAGGACTCAATAGTAATATCTTTCCGCTTTTGATTTGTAATACTCAACTTTTTCGCAAGTGCTTCAGAGCTTTTCTTATCATTCGTACAAAGCAACCTTAAGCTGTCCATAGCAAGCTCAAGTCTTCCCATCGCGTTAATCCGCGGCCCCAAAATATGCCCTATTTCATAAATACCAATCTCCTTTTGTTCAATAGCCGACTCTTTTATCAAAGCTAAAAGACCCTGTCTCTTGGTCTTCCTAAGTTCATCAAGTCCGAATTTGAGAAATACTCTATTTAAGCCCATTAGCGGTACCAAATCAGCAACAGTCGCTATTGACACTAGACTTAAATGGTCAAACTCTTTGCCAGTTTTTCGTTTTTCGTTTTTAGTTTTTAGCTGTTTTGATAGCATGTACGCAACTCCTGTTCCGCAAAGAGAAGTAGTGTGAACTATGGAAAAAGCTTTAGGAAGTTTGGCGGATGGTACATGATGATCTGTAATAATTACGTCAATATTGTTTTTATTCGCAGACTCCACGGCTTTGTTCGCTACAATTCCGTTATCAACAGTTATTATTAAGCTTGTATCAGGGTGTTTTATTAAAATATTCTTAATACCAATTTCTGACAATCCATATCCCTCCGAAGTTCTGTGAGGAATGTACGGTAAAACCTTTGCCCCCAAATCATTTAATTTTTCCCATAGAATTGCACTTCCGCAAATTCCATCAACATCATAATCTCCAAAAACAATAATTTGTTCTTTATCCTCTATTGCTCTCTTGATTCTTTTTACAGACTTATCAATTTCTTTTCTGTCAATACCTGCATTGTCAATCGTCAGATCTGAAAGCTTGGGATTTAGAAAATTATCAATCTCTTTCTTTGTTTTAAGTCCCCGATTGCTCAGTAATACATTAACAATCTTTTCTGTTCTTAATTTTTTATTTTCTATATTTAATTTTTTATTTAGTATCACCCATTTATTCATATGCATAAATCTTGCTATACTATAGCAAATCCCACTTTAATGGGACAAGCTATGAAACTTAAGATTCCAGACGAAATTGTAAAGATTTATAAGAAGATCCATGATAGTAATTTTGAAATTTATCTTGTGGGCGGATGTGTAAGGAATATTCTTCTTGAAAAAGATGTGAAAGACTGGGACATGACCACCAACGCAACTCCGCAAGAATTATTAAAATTATTTAAAAATGGTTTTTATGATAATGATTTTGGAACGGTTGGCATTCCTATTAAAGATAAGAAGGTAGCTGAAGTAACTACATTTAGAACAGAACATGGATATAAAGACAGAAGGCGGCCTGAAAAAGTGCAGTGGGGAAAAACAATTGAAGAAGATTTATCCCGTCGGGATTTCACGATAAACGCGATCGCTTTAGGAATCGAGGCTCAACCCCAGGGGTCGGCGCACAAAATTATTGATCCATTTAATGGACGGGAAGATATAAAAAGTAAAATAATAAAAGCAGTTGGAGATCCGAAGCTTAGGTTTAAAGAAGATGCACTGCGTCTTATGCGCGCAATAAGACTTGCTACAGAACTCTCCTTTACTATTGAGGAGAATACTTGGACTGAAATAGTAAGTGATGCAAGTCTTATAAATGAAATATCAAAAGAAAGAATCCAAATAGAACTCCTAAGAATTCTTTCAAGCGATTATCCGTATGAGGGCTTAATGCTTCTAAGAAATAGCGGGCTTCTTGAGCATATTGTCGCTGAGCTTCTTGAAGGGGAAGGGGTCTCTCAAGCAAGACCCGGAAGGCATCATACGACTGATGTTTTTACTCATAACGTAATGTCTCTTAAGTTTTGTCCATCCAAAGACCCCATTGTACGATTTGCGACTCTAATTCATGATGTAGGCAAACCAAAAGTTGCATCAAAGGACGAGAACGGATTGGTTATTTTTCACAATCATGAACTCGCCGGTGCAAAAATTGCGCAGGCGCTTTGTGAAAGGCTTAAGTTCTCAAAAAAAGATAAAGAAAAAGTCGTGAATCTTATAAGATGGCACATGTTTACGGTTGATGAAAAAATTACCGATGCAGCTGTAAGAAGATTTATTAGGCGGGTCGGTGTTGAAAATGTTAAGGACATGATGGATCTTCGCATTGGAGACAGGCTTGGCGGAGGAACGCAAACTGCTGAGAGCTGGAGGCTTAAACTGTTTAAAAAACGAGTTGAAGAACAGCTTAAACCCGCTCCGTTTTCAATTAATGATTTGGCAATTGACGGCAATGATGTAATGAAAATACTAAATATCAAACCGGGCCCAAAGATTGGAAAAATCTTACAAAAACTTTTTGAAGAAGTCGATGAAGACCTTTCAAGAAACACCAAAGAATATCTAATTGACCGCATTTCTAAATTATCCAAAACTAATTAATCTCAATTTAGAAACTCAATATTACAAAATAAATTAGATCTATCTAACGATTGGCATTAATGAAATTGTTCCGTCGACTAGACAACGGATATGAGAAGATATAAATTTTTAAAAGAGGACCAAGTCTATAACGTTCTAAACAAATTAAGAAATGCATTTCTCTCAGCGAGAAATGGCACAGAGGTAGATGAAATAATCAATAGTCTTTTAACTCATGACGAGAAAATGAAGTTGGGAAGAAGAATAATTATTGCGCAGTATTTATTGGCTGGGTTTGGGATCGATGAAATTATACGTGAACTAAAAGTAGGAAAAAATACTGTTATGCATATTTCAAGAAGAGTTGAGAAGTATGGAAATGGTTTCCTATTAATTGAGAAGCGTGGTGAGAAAGTTGAAAAAGATTATTTAAATAATAAATATAGAAATAGTGGCGGATCAAAACAAATTATAAAAACAAAAGTGTACTCTGGAATTAAAAGAAAGGACATTAAAAGGTAGTAACCTTGCTTGATCCGTGTACTAGACCACGAAACTACAATTAAATTTAGTTATTAGATAGAAGGTTTGATATAATCAATTTATGACGAAGAAAGATTTACAAGAGGAATTAAAACAGTCGATGCTTGCACGGAATGAATTGAAAACCTCAGTTCTCCGAATGCTACTATCCGCGATTAAATATTATGAAATCCAAAAAGCCGTGCCTGCCGGCAGGCAGGGCGGAGCCGGATATGAAGCTACAGAAGAGGATGTAATGAATTCAATTCAAAAAGAAGCAAAACAAAGAAGAGATTCTATTGAGGAATTCAAAAAAGCGGAGAGACAAGAGTTGGCTGACAAAGAACAGAAAGAATTAGAACTCTTGCAGAAATATTTACCCGAGCAGTTAAGCGAAGAAGAAATTAAGAAATTTGTGGAAGAAGCAATATCTGCAACAGGGGCTTCCTCAATGTCTGATATGGGAAAGCTTATGGGAGCTCTTATGCCAAAAATTAAGGGCAAAGCCGACGGAAATCTAGTAAGCAAAATCGTCCGCGAAAAACTCAGCTAGCAATTTGGGCGCTTACGAACTTGGCAACCTGTTGTGCTCTTAAAAAACCAAGATCTTCTTCAAGTTCGGGATTTGCTGCTTCTGACTCAGTTACAAAAGTAGCTTCTGTGACAAAAGGAAAATATCCTACTCCTGACACAACTAATCCCTCACCTTCTCCTATTAGTTGATAATATTCCCTAGGATCCTCTACTCCTTTTTCATGCACAACTATTTCAACTCTTTTAGCATAGTCTTCTTTCTGTTCAATTTTTATAATTCTAATTTGATATCCGGACCCTTCCAGGAACTCGTCTGATCCAACTATAGAATTCCACAAGTAGCTGAATGGGTGCATTAAGAAATCTTCAGATCCCTCAATTGGTGGATATTTTTTAGGTTTTTCTGTCATATTATTTTTTCTTTCTTTTATCTATCCATTCCTGCCAGAGGACTAAAATTGGCGAGGCATTAAATATTGATGAGTAAGTTCCGCTTGTTATTCCTACAAGAAGCGCTACGACAAACCATCTAATACTTTCTCCTCCGAATAGAAGAAGCGCAAAAAGAACAAGAATTACTGTAAGCGATGTATTAAGTGATCTGTCTATTGTCTGAAGAATTGAATCATTTACAACCTGCGGAAATGATGCTGTTTCGCGCCTTAAGTTTTCCCTTATTCTGTCAAAAACAACTATAGTATCATGCACTGAAAATCCTATTACTGTAAGAAGTGCTGTTACAAAAAGCGAATCAACTTCAACTCCAAATAATTTTCCCAAAATCGCAAAAACTCCTACAACCACCAAGACATCATGAACAAGAGCGATAACCGCACTGACTCCAAAACGAAAACCGCTTGCAGGTTTGGGAACTTTCCTGAAAGACCATGCAATATATAAAACTATTAGGACAGAAGCGATTACTACGGCTTTTATTGCATTTATCGTGGTCTCTTTTCCGATAGTAGGTCCGATGGTTTCAAAACTTGTTTCCTTCGCATCTTTTATGTTTTTCGCCAAATCGTTTTTAAACCTTGTGTTTTCTTTCTCATCAATCGGTCTTGTTCTTACCAAGACTGATTTGTTCGACGTCTCAACTGTATACACCTTCACATTCTCACCCGTAAGAATTCTGTTTATCTTTTGCGCATCATTATTTGTAACTTTGTTCTTAAAATCAACCGTAAGTCTTGATCCTCCTGTAAAATCAATAGAAGGATTTAGTCCAAACAAAAGAAGAAAAATAAGTCCCGGAATCATAATGAGCAGAGAAAATCCGAAGTACCAATTTTTCTTTCCTATAATATCTAGATTTTTAATTTTAATTTTCATATACAAATCTCAAAAACGTCCTTGTAACAAAAATAGCAGAGAACATCGAAACCAAAACTCCAATTGCCAAGACTAATGCAAATCCCTTTACAGAACCTGTACCAAATTCATACAAAATTGCACTGGTTATAAGAGTCGAGATATTTGAATCGCGTATTGATGACCAGGCACGGGAAAAACCAACTTCTGTTGCTACAGTACGATTCTTACCAGCTCGAAGCTCCTCTTTTATTCTTTCAAAAATTAAGATATTGGCATCAACCGCCATTCCAATTGAGAGAACAAAACCCGCAATTCCAGAAAGTGTAAGAGTAATTCCGTAAGGTGTTATACTGCTTAGCTTGAAAATCGCAAGAGTAATAAGCGTATAGACCACAAGCGCACAGCTAGCTATAATTCCAAGTTTTTTGTAAATAACGCTCATAAAAGTCACAATTATTACAAATCCTACAATTCCTGCAAAAAGACTCTTCATGAGTGATTCTTGTCCTAGGGTCGGGCCAATTACTCTTTGTTCAAGAACTGACAGCGACAAAGGAAGTGCTCCCGCATTAAGCTGTGTTGCCAAAAGCTTTGCCTCATCAACATTAAATTTTCCTGTAATTACAGCATCACCGGAAATTATCGGCTGATTTACAACTGGAGCTTGAATAACTTGCTTATCCAAAACAATGGCAAGAACTTTATTTACATTTCTCTTAGTAATTTCAGCAAATTTTTTCACTCCATCAGATGAAAATTGAAGCTGTACTTGCGGCTCTCCGTTATTTGGGTCAAAAGTTACATCGGATCTTTGAAGATCACTTCCTGAAAGATTGGTCTTCTGTGGATTGCCTCCTAAAACTTCAACTGCGCCCAGAGGGTAAGCTGATGGAGAAGCTAGCTGTCCTGACTCACTCGATCCGCTCTCCCAAAAAGAAAGCTGAGCAGTCTGGCCAACTAAATTTATTGCTTGTTCTATATCTGTCACTCCCGGAAGCTCTACGATTATCCTTGAGTCATTGTTTACAGTAGCCGTTTGGATTACAGGCTCTGAGACTCCAAACAAGTTGACTCTTTTCTCCATAACTGCCTGCGCCGAATTTAGTGCGTCACTTCTTTGTGATGAAGGAATTCCTGTCATATCAGCCTTAAATGTAATTGAAGTTCCCCCTTCAAGATCAAGTCCGCGTCTGTATTCAAATTCTTTATTTATTCGAAGTGTTTTTAGGAAATCAGAAGGATTTATGCTGATATTTGAAATTGGTCCTATGTTTACTTTATTAAGTTTTGGCAGGTTAATAAAAACTGCGGCAAGTATGATAGCCATTATAAACCAGAAGAAAAGGCGCGGGGATTTTTTCATTAGAGCATGGTCTCCTCATCGCCCAGAAGCATGATCCGGGATCCCGAAAGAATTGAAAGTATAAATGGGTCTCTTCTTTTTTTTCGGAAATCGAATTCTTCTTCAGACATTACCGTATAATTTATTTCGGTACCCAGCCTTTTTTCCTCGGCTCTGACTAAAATAGTGAGCTCTGGAAGAACTACTGTACCTACTATGAGAAGGTTTATTTCATCCGGGTCAAGCTTTATCCTTCTGGCAAATTTTCCTGAAAACATTGCATATTTTATTTTACCTAGCTTTGCTCTGTTTGCCAATATATCAGCTCCAAGTCCTACTGTTTTTGCCCCCATTCTAAGAAGATCATAGTAAAACGGGTAATTTTTGGAGAGGAAATAATATACTCGGTTTGCTCTTGGTTCTTTAGATAAAACTCCTCTTTTTTCAAGAAAAAGAAGCTCTCTCCTTACAGCGTTAATTTCATCACCTGTTCTTCGGACTAGTTCTCTTACATGATACATTTCAGAAGGATTTGCGAGGAATACGCTAAGGAGTTTAATTCTGGACTTGGATGTGATTAAATCAGCAAACATATTAAACGCTTGTATTATAGCACTTCTCTCCCGCTGTGCAAGTCCGAACTGAAGAAAATGAGGAATTATTGTACCTTAGCTATTCCGGTTTGGGCAGGAACAATATGGAACCAAATTAATCCCCTATTGAATTCTATTTCTTTTCCGCTGCTATCACGCACTATTGTTCGGCCGGTTCGGGAATCTTTTTTCCATGTACCAGCTATATCTTCGCCATCCATAAATATGGCCGCTTTTCCTGTTCCCTTTGTTTTATAAAGAAGATGAACGTTGTTCTCATATCCATCATTCGCCCGGCTTTCTTGCATAAAGAGTATTACAAGATTTTTAGCAGCGAGCTGTTTATTGCTATTCTTATCCAGATGAGGCTTGCCTCCATTATTCCTTGCATACGCATTGGTAGCAGGATCATAAACCCAGTCAACGAAATAGTTATTATCAGCTCTCCAAAATTCCACATGAATTGTTTTCTTTACTCCTTTCGATTCTTCATCTTTAAAAGAGTACTCTACAAATTCCTCGTCCCAGCTAACTCCATCTTCGTCTTCATACCCTAACTTTCTATTTTTCGCAGCATAATCCCATAACTGAAGAGTGGTAGATGACATTGTGTGTTCCGTAGCTACCGGACGGTCCAATCTGTCCTCATCTCTTCTAAAAATAGGGAATGGAATATTTGAGAATTGATCCAGATCGTTGTAGAGTCTCCATCCATAATCAGCAAGCTGTCCGATAGCGTTTGCCGGTCCGGACTGATTCGCCCCGCCAACGTGCGCATATAAAGGGGAATTTCCGTATTCAGAAAGAAAATCGATGAAATATGTCCTTGCTGATCGAACTGGCGCAATTTGACCAGCGTCCTGACAATAAAATACCGCAAGGAATCTGGTGATTCCTCCTTCAGCTACGGCCTCGTAGACAACATCTGCTGAAGAAAGACCGGACTGAGGCCTTGATTCCGCATGGTTCTCTATCATTACTCCCAATGGCCTGTGTTTTTGCCACCATTGCTCTTGCTGCTTGGAATATTTAGCTCCATTCAGAGGACATGGTTGAGTCTTTGGTAAATTTTGGTCAAAAGAAAGTTTTCCATTATCTTCTACTTTTGGTGCAGCTATTGGGGATGACACCCCTGGAACCGAAACACTTGATAAGACCTTATATGAAATTCCGGAAGCTAAAAGATAAACCACAGCGACCAAGAATATTCTTAAAAGGTTTGTTTTATTCATTTTATTTTTCTTTATTTCCTAACTTAAGAGCCTTTTTCTCATCATCAGAAAGCTCGATTTCTTCCCCTTTGCCGTTTTTTATTTTCTTTGCGTACCAACGTGTACCTGAGCGAGAATAAAGAGCCGAAATTAATATACCTGAATCATTCGCATCTGTAAGAGAAAGGATAAAACTCTGATCTCCTCCCGTATCCTTAAAAGGATTGAATCTATTAAGTCCAATCTTTTTAATATGGGAAAGGCTCTCCTTATTTAAATTATTACAGTATTCCTGAAGCGATGCAATATCCTTCTTGTGCTCGTCCATTTTTGAGATGACCTCTTCAAGGATAGACTTAAGAGTCTTACTGCTTACCCCCTTAGTAAGTCTGTCGTAATGGGAATACATCTGCCAAAAAAAGTACGTAAGGATGGCAAGCCAGACAAAAAAAATTCCAGCTAGGAAAAGGGGCAAATTAGGTAACATGTGTATCAATCTATATTAGCCTCTTGACAGGCACGATGTCAATAGTGTAATCTAGGCTCTATTGCGAAGACATGGCTAAAAAAAGAAAAACTCGCAAAGATAAAATTTTATCTGATCTTCACCGTAAGACTTCTTATAAAGTAGATGTCACCCCTTTTGCTTCACAGCCAGCCAAAAGCATCTCTGAGGTAAAGACGGAAATCCCAAAAGCACAGAAGAGCAATATAGACAAATATCCGTATCTTATAAATGACATTTCTAGAACCGGAGTAGTCACCGCCTCAATAATTGCTTTTCAGATACTACTCTTTATTATTTTGAAATTCCATGTATTAAAACTGCCTGGAATTAGTTACTGATGAAAGGAGGTGAATAAATCAGCGTATAGGAAATAGTCAATAGCGTAGAGTTGAATATAACTAAACGCTAAACGCTAATAACTAAACGCTATACCTATGGCATCAATGTATTGTGTAAAATGCAGAGCAAAGAGAGAAGATCCTAATGCAGTACCAGTTACTATGAAAAATGGTAAGCCTGCAATGAAAGGAAAATGCCCAGTTTGTGGTACAGGAATGTATAAAATTGGTAAAGCTTAATTCTTGAAGATCCTTCGAAGGAACGGAGCCACATTAGTGGCGAGTTCGCCCCGCCACGGCTGGGCGTGGAAAAAATCCATTCTTCAAGAACAGAGATAATAAATAAAAAACCCTTCTCTTTTGAGGGGTTTTTTATTTGTGTAAATTGAACTTATAGAAAAATTTAAACTTTAAACGCAGCAACTCTTCTTGGCGGACGTGGATAGAAAACTACATCAGAATTTTCAAGATCTCTTCTAGATCTATTTCTATATCTCTCACTCTCTCTTAACGCAGGCAAAACATCCCTTATAAATTTTCTTTGAATTCCCGCTGCCAATTCTTCTCCTGTAGGCATTTGTGGTTTACCCGGGCGCTGTTCCATAATTAGATTATAATCTTTTAAAACTTTCTGTCAACTATTTTTCTTGATAATGAACTAGTTTGTAAACCTTGACGACAATTACATCCCACTCTCTCACAATCTCTGCCCTTCCAAATCCCGCCACTTCCCAAAGAGAGTTCCCCAAAGGCTGGCAAGGCTGTTCGCATACTACGAGAAGTTGATCTGTCACTGTTTTTCTATCAGGGTCCACCACTTTATTTTCAATTGTGACTGGAGGATGGTTTTCCAGAGTAAAAAAGTACTTATACGCATGATCTGAATTTCCGCCTGTAATAAGTGCGAAGTTAAAAGGCCTACCCTCTGTCTTATCAAGGACAAATTGAGCAACGGTCCTCATTTGATTCATTTGCCTGTTGGGAGGATTTTTAAAAGGTATGCCGTAAAGATTTATAGCTATCAAACCTAAGAAGCTTACTATGCAAACTATTTTCAGAGCTTTATTTTTTGAACCTAAGAAATCCAAAGAATAAGCGGTCAGGATAAATGGGAGTACAAACATGAAGCCAAAATAATAGTCATAAATATTTTTTTTATAAAACCCGAAAAGTCCTACTCCCAAAACCAGCCAGACGGTCAAAAGACTAAATTTTAGAAACCCCGGAAATCTTTCTTGATAATTTTTTGAAGGAAAGGTTTTTATAAGTTTGTGGACGAGTATGACCAAACTCGTCAATGCCAGCGATAAAGCTAAAAAGTACCAGACTTCAGTATTCGAATAAGTATGCGCGGCAATCTGATCAGGAGGTGGGTAATTAGCTACAAATCTCGCGAAAAGTCTGAAGAAAACATCGGAAATATTTGAAAAGAAAGTAACACTCGTACCTGTATCTCCCGAGCGGAAAATAAATTTAAAAATACTCAAAGTATTTGGGAGATTATGCCTTGCTTCAAAAGCGAGAAACGGAGAAAGACCTATTATAAAACCTGAAAAAATTAATAAGTTTTGTTTTACACAATCTCGTAACGTGTTTCTTACTTTACCAAGAAATGTTTGAACTAAACTAATTCCCAAAAGATAAGCAAAAATTATTGTTCCCAGAAAAAATGCAAGATAATGAAGCTGCATGGAAATTCCAAGTAAAAATCCGCATATCAAAAACAGCATTGTTTTATTTTCTTTTAAACCTTTATATAAAATGTAAAGAGTCAGAAGGGAAAAAAACGGGAAAAGGTTGGGATTCCATGAAGAGCGCGAATATGCAATAACTAAAGGAGAAATTGCATAAAGGGAAGCCGCAATAAGTCCAACTCTTTTGCCGAAAAACTCTGAAGAAAATTTATATAAAAGACCAACCGTTGCTATCCCAAAAAATGCTACCATTACAGCAGGTCCTACGGGATTGTAATTAAATAACCATAAGAACGGCGCCATGAAATAATAATAGATAGGTCCTAAGAAAAATCCTCCTACAGATGCTGTGGGACCAAGCAGTGTCAGTTTGCCATGCAGAATATTGTAAACGATTAAAACATCTCTGCCCTCATCTCCCAAAAATGTCATATAATCTTCTATCCTATAGAGCCGTACGAAAGCTGCAATAAGAAGAATAATTAAAATTAGAAAATTTGGATTTAAAACAAAAGCTTTGAATTTCTGTAATGAAAATTTCATCTAGAGGGCTTTTTTCTGCGCCAGATAACCTTGTTGTAAACAGTAAAATTCCACATCATAAGAAGTCCGGTTCCAATTATAAAATAAATATTTACCAAAAACCTGCTATCATGTCCTATTAATTTTCCTAGTAAGAAAATAGTCCCGGTTTGGATAAATATGACTCCAAACGAAGAGGTTGCATAGAATTGAAGCATTTTGAGAAAATAGCTTGTTATATTTGTTGCCCTGCGTTCTCCAAATGTCCATAAATTATTTATATTGTAATTGGAAAAAATTGCAAGCACAGCTCCGCATAAGTTTGCGATTTCAGGAGGAATGCTAAAAAATGTGATAAGTAGATTAAGTACGATCCAATTTATGACAAATCCTGTCCCTCCGACAACCAAAAATTTTCCAAATTTTCCATTTATTATTATTTCATTTACCCGGGCGGAAATTACATACTTAAAAACTTCCATTATGTATCCCAAAGGAGCTATTTTGGATTTTCCAAGATTTCTATCACTAAAATGAAACGGTACCTCTCCGATCCTAAATCCATCTCTTATCGCCATATGCAAAAAAGATATTTGAAAAATGTAGCCCTTATAATTAGTTAACTTCTCTTTTTCTTCTAGAAAAACTTCTTTTTTAAGCGCCCTATATCCTCCTGTCCAATCATGAACTGAAAATTTCATGAAAACCGTCCTTACAAAAAGATTTGCTACGATTGAAAATATCTTCCTGGATAGTGGCCAATTTTGCGGAATTGAACCTCCATTGCTATATCTATTTCCAACTACCATATCTGCGCCCTCATCTATCTTTTTGAGGAACTCAGGGATTTTTTTGGGATCATGCTGAAAATCTGCATCCAATTCAAACATTATGTCTGCATTCATATTTTTAATTGCGTAATTCATTCCTCTAATATATGCTGCCCCAAGACCCCTTTTTTCACCGGAATTGATTTCCAAATTTTTCCATTTCTTCATTAGATTTCTCACTTCATCTTCTGTACCATCCGGAGAATTATCATCAGCCACCAGAATGTTCATTTCGTGGTTTTTAATTTGAGGAAAAATTTCTTCTTCAAGAATTGGAATTAATTTATCAATATTCCCCTTCTCATTATAGGTTGGGATAATTATAACTACCTTCATTTTAAACCTCTAAAATATTCTATTGTTTCTCTCAACCCTTGGTCAATACTCACCTTAGGAGCCCATTCCAGAAGATTTTTGGCTTTTATAATATCCGGATTTCTTTGTTTGGGATCGTCTTGCGGAAGAGGCTCAAAGACTAGCGATGAGGACGACCCGACCTTATCCTTTATAATATTTGCAAGCTCTAATATTGTTTTTTCTTCTGGGTTGCCCAAATTTAAAACTTCTCCTTTTGTTTTGTCAGAAGTTATCGCAAGATATAACCCCTCAACGAGATCGTTTATAAAACATATGCTTCTGGTTTGCGTACCATCTCCGTAAACAGTAAGCGGTTCGTTTTTTATTGCCTGGTTTATAAAATTCGATACCACTCTGCCATCATCAGCTCTCATTTTGGGTCCGTAGATATTAAAAATCCTAATAATTCTTGCGTCTGCTTGGTTTTTCCTTACGTAAGCCATGGTCATTGCTTCTCCAAATCTCTTCCCTTCATCGTACACAGATCTTATGCCTACGGGATTTACATTTCCAAAGTAGTCTTCTTTTTGAGGAGAGACCTCCGGATCACCGTAAATCTCGGAAGATGAAGCGTATAAAAATTTTGAATTATTAGCTCTTGCCAATTCCAAAAGTCGAAATGTTCCCTGAGAGTTAACCAGAAGTGTTTCCATGGGAAGATTTATATAGCTTCTTGAACTTTTTTTGTTTGGTGAGGCAGGAGAGGCTAGATGAAATATGTAATCAATTTTTTCGTTTATTAAATTTTCATCAATTTCAATTACGTTTTTTTCAATGAAGCTAAAATCAGGGTTTGAAGAAAAATTCTGAATATTTCCTTTTTCTCCTGTTATTAAATTGTCTATGCAGATTACCTTGAAGTTTTCCTTAAGTAGTCTTTCGCAAAGATGAGAGCCTATAAAACCTGCTCCCCCGGAAATAAGAGCTGTTTTTCCTGTCATTTACTTTCCTTTTCTCTTTCAATGTCCGCATTTACCATAATTCCTACCAGCTGCTTAAAATTTGTTTTAGGCTTCCACCCCAAAACCTTTCTTGCCTTACTGGCATCTCCAATAAGATAATCTACTTCAGCAGGTCTTAAATGTACATCTACATCCGACTTTACGTATTTTTTCCAATCCGAAATTCCAACACATTTAAAAGCGAGTTCGACAAATTCCCTAACGCTGTGATTTTCTCCGGTTGCTATAACATAATCATCAGGTTCTTTTTGCTGGAGCATCAACCACATTGCCTCAACATAGTCAGCTGCATACCCCCAATCTCTTTTTGGCTCTAAAGAGCCGAGTTCAAGAGTTTTTTGCTTGCCAAGACTTATTCTTGCTACTGCATGGCTTATTTTGCGGGTCACAAACTCAAGTCCACGGCGTGGAGATTCGTGATTAAAAAGTATTCCTGAACATGCAAAGATTCCGTAACTTTCCCTGTAATTTAAAGTTATATAATGCCCATAGGCTTTTGCCACACCATAAGGACTCCTTGGATGAAATCTTGTGGTTTCTTTTTGAGGTGTTTCCGTAACTTTCCCAAACATTTCGGAAGATGATGCTTGATAAAATTTTATTTTTGGATTGACAACTCTTATTGCCTCAAGAATTCTTGTAACCCCCAGTGCGGTAAATTCTCCTGTTAATACGGGCTGATTCCAGGATGTTTTTACAAAAGACTGAGCTGCCAAATTATAAACTTCATCCGGTTCTGCTTCTAGAATTGCAGAAGAAAGAGAGCTTTGGTCAAGCAAGTCTCCCTGAATCAAGGAAATTTTATCTTCTATTCCTGTAATTCTTTCAAAATTAATCGTGCTTGTTCTTCTCGTAAGTCCGTAAACTTTGTAACTCTTTGAGAGAAGAAATTCCGCAAGATAGGATCCGTCCTGCCCGGTAATTCCCGTAATAAGTGCTTTTTTTGTCATCTTTTTTGATTTTAAATTATATTTCTCCAATAGTCCAGTGTGTCTCGTAATGTCTGATCCAGAGAGATCTCAGGCTTCCAGCCTGTTATTTTAAAGAATTTATCGTAATTACAAACTGATTCGGGATTATCAACAGGACGAAGCAGCGACTTATCTTCCTTAACTTGAATCTTTGCGCTTGATAAAGATAATAATTTATCTAAAACCTCAGAGATTTCGTACGATCTTCCGCTTCCCAAATTATAAACATCACCAGACGTCCCTTTCTCAAGAGAAAGAAGATAAGCCTTTACCATATCCCTAACATTTGTAAAATCTCTTTTACTTTTAAGATTCCCTACAGTAAGAACCGGCTCTCTTTTTCCTTTTTCAATTTCCGCAATTTTTCTTGCAAAAGCGCTGACGACAAATTTATCCCCTTGTCGCGGGCCGATGTGGTTAAAAGGACGTACTCTTATAACTTTTAGATTATAAGATAGAAAATATTGAAGCCCCAAAAAATCCTGAGTAATCTTGGAAACTGCGTAGGGATTGGTGGGTTTAAAGCTTACGTTTTCATCAATTGGTAAATCTTTTTTGTCAATAAGTCCATATATTTCTGCAGAGGAGACCACTAGTATTTTAGTGTCAAAGAAGCTTAGCTTACGAAGTGCTTCAAGTATATTAAGCTGTGCATTTATATTGTTTTGTATTGTAGTGAATGGATCATCAAAACTGTCGCTTGGTGATGTCAAAGCAGCAAGGTGAAAAATGTAATCAGGTTTATTTTGTTTTATAAAATCAAATACCGAATCTTTATCTGATAAATCGAGTTTAAATAAGCTTACTTTATCTTTTGTTTTTCCCAGATTGGTAAGACTTGCTTCCTGAAGATAAACTCCCAAAACTTCAAAATTTTTCGAAACTAGATGCTCTGCGAGAAAAGTTCCTGCAAATCCTGAGATGCCGGTAATTAATGACTTCATCTTCCCACCCCAATATAATTAAAACCAAGGCTCCTTACAGTCTCAGGATTATAAATATTTCTTCCGTCCACGATTGAGGGTGTTTTCATAATCTTTCGAATTTTTTTAAGATCGGCTTCTTTGAATTCATCCCAATCCGTAAGCACTATCAGAATATCTGAGTTTTTTGCAACTTCCTCCGCAGATTCTAAAAAACTTACTCCGGTTAAAACCTGCTTTGCGTTTCCCATTGCCTGAGGATCATAAGCTCTTATGGTAGCTCCATCCCGGCGTATCAATTCAATTATATCTATTGCGGGCGATTCTCTCATATCATCTGTATTTGCTTTAAAAGCAAGCCCCCAAATACCTACTGTTTTGCCGCGCAGGTCACCTCCTATCATCTTTTTTGCTTTTCTTACTATGTCCCTTTTTGACTGCCTATTAATGTTGTCCACTTCAGACAAAAGCGCAAAATCATAGCCTAGATCGCTTGCAATTGAATAGAGCGCTCTAACGTCTTTGGGAAAACAACTTCCACCGTATCCTGGACCGGGATATAGAAATTGTCTGCCAATTCGTGCATCATAACCTATGCCATCGAGCACTCTGGTAACATCAGCTCCTGCCAATTCTGAAAGCTTGGCAATTGCATTGGCAAAGGATATTTTGGTCGCGAGGAATGAATTCGAGGCATATTTTATAAGCTCAGCAGTTTCTAAATTTGTATGGACAAACGGGCTTTCAAAAGGAGAATGTAATTCTGTTAAAATCTTTTTCGCTTTTTCGTTCTCAGTTCCAATAATAATTCTGTCCGGATGAAGAGTGTCTTCTATGGCTGTACCTTCTTTTAGAAACTCCGGAACAGATGCTACGTCAAATGATGCTTTTTCCGGTTTGTTTTCTTCAATTATTTGAGCTAGCCTTTTGTTGGTACCCACCGGAACTGTACTTTTGGTAGCCACAACAGTGTATCCATTTAAGTTTTTTGAAATATTTTTTACAACATCAAAAACTCCATATAGCTCCGCATCTCCTGTTTTCTGGGGAGGCGTGCCTACTGCAATGAACACTACTTCAGAATCTTCAACTGCCGGAGAATAATCTAGAGTGAATATGAGTCTTTCGGCTTTAAGATTTTCTCTTACTATTTCTTCAAGTCCGGGCTCGTAAAACGGTACTATTCCCTTTTTAAGCTTTTCGATTTTTTCCTTAGTGTGTCCTATTACATAAACTTTATTTCCAAGCCGGGCAAAAACCGCCGCAGTAACAAGCCCTACGTATCCATGTCCAACAAAAGTTATAGTCATAATGTTTGATTTTTTATTTGTCCAAGTCCTTCTTCAAAAGTCTTCATTTCAATTCCTAATTTTCTAATTTTATCATTTTTCAAAGCCAAATGGAAAGGCCTCCTTGCCCGCCCTTCAAAAAAATCTGTAAGTGTAGTTTTATCAATTAGATTGAAATCAGAACCGAAAATTTCCGAAATTTTTCTTGCTATATCGTAGGGGCTCAATGAGTCACTGCCCGTTGCATGATAAACACCTTCCATATTATTTTGAAAAAAATAATCCAATACTCCAGCCAAATCATCAACAAAAGTTGGAGTTATTATCTGATCCGTTATCATTTTTAGTCTTTCACTGTTTTTTAATTTATCAATTAAAACTCTTGCGAAATCTTTTCTCGCAAAATTTGCCCTATAAGGATATGAGATCCTCAGTATCGTCCACGAAATCTCTGAAGAGCTAACGATCTTCTCTCCTTCATATTTTGTTTTTCCATACCAGTTAATAGGATCAGATTCATCATCTTCTGTGTAAAAATCTTTTTCTCCGTTAAAAACAAAATCAGTAGAGATGTAGATTAGTCTCTTACCAGTCTGCTCACAAGCATTTACGACATTCTTGGTACCTACTACATTTATCGCCCATGCAGTTTTTTTTGTTTTAAACTCTGCATTCTGTTCTTTTTCATCTTTTAAATCTAATATTCTTAAATCTTCCTCTTTATCCTTTTCGCAACCGTCAACATCTGTTTTTGCAGCAAAATGAACAACAATATCTGATTTGGAATATTTAAAAAAATCAAAGAGGCTTTTTTGATCTAAAACATCTATCCCGGAACTTCTGCTTACATTCTCGAACTCATACTTATCCTTTAATAATTCAGCTATTCTGGATCCAACTAGTCCCGTTAATCCTGTTCCCAAAACTTTCATACGCTTCCATATTGTTTCTTATAATAATCTTTATACTCGCCATTCTTAACATTTTCCCACCATTGCCTATTTTCCTTATACCATACTATTGTTTTCTCGAGCCACTCATCAAAACTAGCCAATGGCTTCCAACCCAATTCATTCTTTATTTTTGACCAATCCAATGCATATCTCCTGTCATGGCCGGGTCTGTCTTTGACAAATTCAATATAGTTTTCATCTTTTCCAAGAATCTTTATTATTTTTTTAATTACCCCTAAATTGTTGATATCCTCTGTAAGTCCTCCTACGCAATATGTTTCTCCCATTTTTCCTTTTTGTAAAATTAAGTCTATTGCTCTACAGTGATCTTCAACATAAAGCCAGTCGCGAACATATAATCCATCGCCATAAACTGGGACTTTTTTATCTTCCAGTAAATTTGTGATCGCAAGAGGAATAATTTTTTCGGGAAACTGATAAGGACCGAAATTATTAGAGCAGTTAGAAATTGTAATGGGCAACTTATATGTATGATGATAAGCTCTTACTAAATGATCAGAGCCGGCTTTACTTGCTGAATATGGACTTCTGGGATTATAATTTGTTCGTTCATTAAATTTATTCGGATCATTTAAATCAAGACTTCCAAAGACTTCATCCGTTGAAACATGATGAAATCTTTTTATGTTAAATTTAAGTGCCGCATCAAGGAGTACTTGCGTTCCTGTAACATTTGTCTCTACGAAATCCGCTGGTTTTAGTATTGATCTATCCACGTGTGTTTCTGCAGCGAAATGTACAATCGTATCGACTCCTTCAACTGCTTTTTCTACAACGCTGGGATCACAAATATCTCCATGAATAAATTTATAATTTGGATTTTTCTCGACAGATTTTAAATTTTCTAAATTACCTGCGTATGTCAATTTATCCAAATTGATAATAGAATCCTCCGGATGCCTCGCGAGCCAGTAGATTATAAAATTTGATCCTATAAATCCTGCTCCGCCTGTTACAAGTATTTTCATATCAATTTAAGTGTTTTTCTAAATAATGATAAGCTACAATTGTAGGCCCATCTTTTATTTTGAAATCATTAATCATTCTTCCAACCTCAGAAAATCCTATTCTCTGAGTTTCTAAAACTTCTTCTTCCTCTGGATGACTTTTTCCTTCTTTAAGATTTTTTACGACGTACACGTGAACCTCCTGCTCATTATGCCCCGGAGCCAAATAGTAATGTCCGATCTTTTTCCAATTCTCCCCAATAATTCCTGTTTCTTCTAGCAATTCTTGTTTTGCAGTTTTAATGGGATCTTCGCCTCGCACTTGCCCCATCGGAAATTCCCATGAGTAATCTCCGACTGGAATTCTGTATTGTCCTACTAATACGGTCTCGTTATTCGGAAAAATGGGGATTATTATAGAAAAATCCCCGTATCTCGATAACGTCCAGAAGGGTTTTATTTTACCATCTGGTCTTCTTACTTGATGTTTAATAGATTTGAAAAATGGATTTTCGTACTCAGTTTTTGAAGATAATACTTTAAATCCATGTCCAGATTTTACCATCTTTATAGCTCGCCTTTCTTCACTTTTTCAGCAACCATATTATTTGCGCGGAGAAGCTCATCGTATGAAGTCCCTGCGTCAATCCACCAGTCAATTATTTCGCACCTCATACTTCCGTCTTTTACATACATATTATTTAAGTCCGTCACTTCGAGCTCTCCGCGCGTCGATGGAGATAGATTTTTTATTTTATCAAAAACAGTTTCATCATACATGTATATTCCGGTTTGCGCGATATCTGACTTGGGATTATCAGGTTTTTCTTCAATTGACAGTACTTTTCCACTCTCATCAATCTCAATTACTCCATACTGCTTTGACTCGGTCGGCATTTTAACTCCAAAAACCACTGCACCTTTGCCTAATTTCTCAAATCTTTCTTTAGCACCTTTTAAATCAAAATTAAAAATATTATCACCCAAAAGAACCAATATTTTATCATTTTTAGCAAATTCTTCGGCCAAAAGAATTGCTTCTGAAATTCCTCCCTTGGGATTTTGCTGAATTGCATATAAAAGCTTTAGGTCAAATTCATCTCCGCTCTTAAGAAGAGTTTCGAAATCCCCCGAATGATCTGAAGAACTTGTCATAAGAACTTCTTTTATTCCGGCTTTGCTCATTGCCTCAAGCGGATAGTAAACCATTGGCTTATTGTAGACAGGCAGAAGATGTTTATTGGTGACCCAGGTCAGAGGCCTAAGCCTCGTAGCAAGTCCGCCTGCCAAAATTACACCTTTCATAAAAAAAGTCCTCCTTTTAGGAAGAAAAATAGGATGCTTATTCCAAGCGCTCCTATTATTAAATATTCTAGCATAATACCTCTTGAAATATCGTGATTCATGACATGATGAACTACTCCAAATACGATATAAAATGACGTAGTAAGAATTATCAAAATGAATTGGAGCACTTTATTTGGCGAGGCAAGGAGGACAAATAAAAGTCCGAGTGCCAAAATAACGATTAGAGAAATGTAATATTCAAGATCATGTGTGCTAATTTTCTTCATATAATAGCTCCTTTTCCTAAAATAAACATTAAAATAAGTATCGAAACCAGAAACAATATGTGATCGGGATTATGTCTTGCAAAAAAAGCAATTTTTTTTCTCTCAAGTATCGCCATTTCGGCAAAAAGAGAAAATATAACAAGCAAAATGATGAAAACACCGAAATTGGACGTCAAATTTATGCTATCAATTAACGGCTTATTATTAACCCGAGACGAAGCTACTAGGATTTCTTGTGGATTTGGTACTGATTCCTGCGGGACTTCCTTTTGGATGTTTTCAATCTTTGGTAATACAGCCAAGTTTCTATTTCCGAATTCCTCAACTACAAGCACCGTTTCTTCTCCATTTAGTGTTCCAGTCACAATAGCAAAGCCCACATCGCTATAATTTGAGGAAAGCATATTTTCTTTGTGAGATTGACTCTCCAGCCAAGCTTTTGTAACATCAGAACTTTCAGTAAATCCCCTCGCCAGGTTCTCTCCGGCATATACATAAGCATATCCCGAATCTTTTATAAAATCCCAGGGAGTTTTTCCGTCAGGCGAATTGTGAGACCAGTAGTTTTTCGCGAACATATCATTTGCCTTATTCATTGCCGCCGCAGAAAGTTCAGGATTTAGATTTAGAGTTTCCAGATTATTCTTTTCCCTCTCTTTATTCAAATGCCCAAGAAGCTGTTCGCTCGTTATGTCTGTAGTAATTCCTAAGACTTGCGGGTAAGTGGAATTCAGGGTTTTAAGAAGAAACGTAGAAATTACGAAAAACGTAATTATAATTAGAAGCGTCGGGTGATGTAAAAATCTTCCTTTGTAATTGTTCCCCTCATGAGGAACAAAAAAATTCCTAAAGAATAATTTCACCTTTTAAGTATATCACTTATAGTAAGGCTCAACCAATTCGCCAGCATTTTTGTCATTTACTGGGATTTTAAGAATAAAACCCAGCGTGTTTGCTATGGAAATTCCAACCCTAAGTCCGGTGAAAGACCCCGGTCCTATATTTACAGTTATGGAATCTAAATCTTTAGCTTCTATTGAATATTTCTTAAAAATTTTATCAATTAGTGGCAAAATTGCTTGGGCTTTTTTCGCATCAGTTTTGTGCTTCAAAATATACTTCTTGCTTCCAATTTTTAAACCTACGATGATCTGCTTGCTGTCAGATGAATCAATGATTAATGTTTTCATTTTTTATTTTTAATATTTGCTATTTAATTTATTCTTACTGCTCCTTGTCTCAATATTTTCCATGGACTTATAGAGCAATCAATTACTGTTGATACGGTACCAAAATTATTTGTATTACCCTGAACAACGTAATCTACTAATTTTACTAGCTCTGGATTTAAATCCTCTAATTTGTAGGGTGTGCTTTCTCCATGAAAATTTGCAGATGGGCCAAGAATTGGGACGCTAACACCTTTTATTAACTCTAAAACTGTATTGTGATCCGGCATTCTAACTCCCAGTGTGTCTCCATTCCCTCTTACAATCGGATAAACTTTATCTATCTTACACTTATAAACAATAGTTAATGCGCCTGGCCAGTATTTTTGCATAAGCTTTTTTACTTCTTTATCCAAAGGTTCCAAATATTCCTGCGCCATTTCTATAGAATCAACCAAAACTGATACCGCCTGTGAGGAAGGTCGTTTTCGGATTTTAAAAAGTTTTCTTATTGCACTATCATCATCCATTCTGCACCCTATCCCAAAAGCAGTATCTGCAGGAAAAATAATAATTCCGCCTTGATTTAAAATCTCAACTGCTTTTTTAATTTTTTCATCCATACATTTTTCATTTACTAATATACTAGTATATTAGTATTTAATTGAACCGGACTATTTCTATTCCTCTTCTATTCTCATCAATATATTCAAAATTTATTTCCCATCTGTTTTTTGGTAATAAGTCCCCCATTTTTTCTGCCCATTCAACTGCAATTATATCCTTTCTTTCTCTAATAATTTCATCAAGGCCAAGCTCAGAAGTCTCATATTTTTCCATATTAATTCTATATAAATCAATATGATAAAAATTTGTTTTGCCACCTCCGAGGTGGCCGAATGGACTCCTCGGAGGTGAAATCTTGTACTGCCGGAGAATTATAAATGTAGGAGAGATAATTCTTCTTTTAATTCCGAGTCCTTTTACTAAACCCTGTACAAAAGTAGTTTTACCTCCGCCAAGTTCTCCAAAAAGGGCAAGAAAATCTCCCGGTTTTAATTTTTTTGCGAGATTTTGTCCAATCTTTTGTGTTTCCTGCGCCGAATTTGTAGCATATTTTTTATCAAACGCTTTCATTACTTCCTTTCTTCTTGTATATGAAGAAAACAAGTATACCACATGCTCCAAAAAATACTCCGGAAATTAGAATAATTAGGGAGATCTTCGAACTTTCATCTCCCAAAATCTCCATATTTTTTTCTTTTTCTTTATTAGGAGTAGGTGTTGCTGACTGCGTCGAAACACCAAGAATCGAGGTTGGTGCTATAGCTGAAGTTTCAACGCTCTCATCATCTAAAGCAATCTGCCTCGACGAAGGAATTTCCGTCTTTACTGCTGCAACCGGGATCTTTGTCGGAGTAGAATTGACTTTCGAAGCTGTGGATAACTTAGGAGTCGGAGCAGGTGTTGGTGTGGGGGTTGGCAATGAGAAATTTATATTTACATCAACGGGATTTTGCTGATCACTGGATGCCGGATTTCCTGATGAAGTATAACGTCTTATTTTGAGTTTGTAAAACCCTGCTCCGGAAAACTTACCGCTACTAGGAGCTCCAATTCTTGCTTGCACGCTGGCTGTTGCCATCTTTGAAGAATCAATTGTAATTGGAAAGTATTGCTTGCCCTCAGATCCTCCATACCAACTAGTACTATTATTCGTTTCTCCAAAATAATTCGAAGTTCCGTCTTTGTATAGATCTACTCTTAAATAATTCTGCCCCTCACTTGCTCCCGAAACGGAGACGCTTACATTAAAAGGGTCTGATGAAATTGAAGAAGGATATTGATTAATATTTATCGTTACGGCAAAAACAGATTTGATAATCAACGTGAAATATAAGAAGAATACAAAGGCAACTAGAACAAGCTTTGTCTTCATTTAATATTTGATGAATACTAACTAGAGACTCTCTCTATTGATCTTATATTAGAAATGGAATAATGATCAGTAAAATTTATATTATGTCCATTAGGAACGAATGGATCATTCATTTTATAATTTCCGCCGGATCCACTAATAAAAACTACGAAGTGATCCGGTCCGGCTCCTATTCCGATAATCACAGGCCTTCCTGCGCTTAGTTCACTATCGATTGACGCAAATATTCTTGATGTAGTCATTCCGTCTGCAGATATTGTTTTATTTAAATAAGCGGGGTAATAGGAAGCAAAATTTGAAGAGTTTGAATTTATGGTTAATGGCGTAACATTTCTACGCCCTAAGTGCGTATAAACCATAGCCATAGCAGTAACCAAACAGCCATCTGAAGCAAGAGTATATTTAGTACCATTTAATGGCACATTTCCCCACTGACTGTCTCTTTGATTGTAATAACAGCCCCAATCATCGCACACTGTCTGCCCACTAAGAATAGAGGCTCCTCCTTGACTTGTTACAAATCTAGAAAACCCGGCAAGTTGGGCTTGTGCCGCAGAAAGCAACCTTTGATAATTTGCCTCACTTCCCTGAGTTTCCGAAAGTAATGTCTGCTTGGCTTTTTTCTCCTGCTCAAGCTGATCATTATATGATTCAAGTTGCGATTGAAGATTTTCTACTTTACGCTTTTTTTCCTGAAATATTTCTTTTTGGTTTGAATAATCAGCTTTGGCTTGAGTTGTATCATATATCAATTTCTTGTCATGCTCCTGTGCGATTTTAAGATAATTAAGTTTTGTAAAGAAATTAGAAGCATTGCTGGAGGACAAAAGTACATGAAACGGCTGGACTGTTCCGACTTCATAAGTGGCCACGATTCTGTCAATAAGAACTCCTGTAAGCTTTTGCAGAGAATTTTGCAAATTATTAATTTTTTTGTCTGCCGTGTCAATATCAAGACCCAAATCAGTGATTTGCTTCTCTGTTGCGTTTATTTTAAGCTGAGTAAGTTTTACCTGATTGTCCATTACCGCAATCTGTGAGGATAAAGTTTTTTTCTGGTTATCAAGATCATTAATCTTGTTCTGAAGATCGTTTATTTGGTTCTGCAAATCCTGCACCTGCTGCGTACTGGTTCCCGGAGTTGGGGTTGGAGTTGCTTCCTGAGCTAAGATTTTATTTGTGAAGATAAAGATGGAGAGTATTAGTAGAAATATAAATTGAATTTTTCGAAAAATTGACATATCTGATTTTCATTTAAGATACCGCAAGACTGCCATAAAACTTGAGACAAAACCCAGAAGTATGGCAAAAACAAGCTCTCCTCCTAAGACTATAAAGAAAAAATCTACAGGAATGGGGAAAATAGGAATTCCCTTAAGGAAAGAGTACAAGAATGGCGTTGAATACCAAAGAGCAAGAGTTGCTATTGTCCATCCTATCAATGCTCCCACAACTCCGTAGAACATCCCCTCAAAAATAAAGGGCCATCGTATATACCAGTTAGACGCTCCAATAAGCTTCATTATCTCTATATCCTCTTTCTTCTGAGAAATTTTAATACCTATAATCGTCACCATAATAAATAGAGATACTAGGGATAAAACCACCACAAGAGCAAATCCTATTTTTCTTACAGCACCAGTCCATGCCACAAGAGTAGATATAATATCTTTTTGATAAATTACATCAGAAACCAGCGGAGAGGATTTAAGTGTCTTAGAAATACCGGCCAGGTCTTCAATTTTGTAAGTAGAGACCTCAAGAGACGCAGGCAGTATGTCTGCAGTAACTAAATCCAGGAGCAGGGGATCATCTTTATTTTGCTCAGTATATATTTTAAGCGCTTCTTGTTTGGATACAAATTTTACCGATGAAACTGTTTCCGTACTCTTAACTTTTTTTGCCACATCATCTATTTCTTGTTGTTTAGTTTCGTTTTTGAAAAAAGCAGTAACTTGAGGCTTTGATTCAAAAAAGCTGACCACCCTTGATGAACCTGACAAAAGAAACACAAAGAAAGAGATTGTCAGAAAAGTAAGCATCATTATAAGAATTGCCGCGAGCGCCTGATACGGTGAGCGTCTTACATTCCTAAGCATTGTTTTTAAAAACTTCATAGTTCGAATTCCTCACTATGACCCTGAGCTTGTCGAAGGGTCATTCTTTTTCCTCCCTCTTTTCTTGGGAAACTTTATGCGCAGAATGATTTTCTTCTTTTCCACGTCCTTTCAGCTCGTCCTCGGAAGTTTTAACGGAAGAGGAAGTTTTATGCGAAGGAGGATTATCCTCTTTCTTTTTTACTTGTCCTGAGCTTGCCGAAGGATCGTCTCTTACAACCTTTCCTTTTTCAAGACCAATAACTCTTTTATCCATACTTTTTACGATATCTGAGTTGTGCGTTGCCATTATTACTGTAGTTCCTTTTTCATTTATGTCTGCTAGAAGTTTTACTATTTCCCACGAAGTAGCCGGATCGAGATTTCCCGTTGGTTCATCAGCAAGAAGTATCTCAGGAGAAAGAACCAGAGCCCGGGCAATCGCTACTCTTTGAAGCTCTCCGCCCGACAATTGGACGGGAAATTTTTCCTTATGTTCAAGGATTCCAACTTGTGCAAGAACCTCATCAGTTCTCTTTCTTGCATCTTCCAATCTTACCCCGGCGACCTCAAGAGGAAGCAGAATATTCTCTGATATTGTTCTGTCCAAAAGCAGCTTTAAGTCCTGGAAAACTACCCCTATTTTTTTTCTAAGATGCGGGATTTTGTCCTTTGGTAATTTAATAATATTCCAGTCATTTATAGTTACCGCGCCTTCCGTGGGAAGCGTTTCTCTAATGAGAAGCTTAAAAATTGTTGTCTTACCACTTCCCGTTGGTCCCACCAGAAAAACAAATTCACTTTTATCGACATTTATTGTGACATCAGAAAGTCCGAAGATTCCAGTTCCAAACTTTTTAGAAACTTTATCTAACTTTATCATGCAAGAGTATAACTAGTTTAAGACCTCAACCCGTCCTACATCCATAAGCCAGCCTACATATTGAGCTTTTTGTGTTTCTCCCCACACCTTCACTTTCCTTTTGACAAACTTTGAAAGATCTACTACTGAGGACGTGAGATAAACGTTTTGGGACTCTCCGCCGGGCCTTACTAAGTGAAACTGTCCTTCTCCTTTCGAGCCTCCTTCTTCAAGAGTTCCCTCAGCGTCATCTTTAAAAGTCTTCGTATCACTTGAGCCTACTATAGTTCCCTTCGGAACGTTTGAAGAATTTTTGGAATTTTCAACTGAAGCTACATTTATAACTCCCGACCTTTTTGCAAAAAAATAACCGGTACCGATTCCAAAAACAACTACAACTACTAGCGCAACAAGAAGTTTGGGATTTAAGAAAGACCCTTTACTCTCATCAAATGAGTTCATTATAGGTTTTTTATCTATGTCGTTTTTTTCTGTGCTTTTTTCTTCCACCAAGATCACCCCCTAACTATCTAGTTAACCACATTTTGAGGATTTTGGCAACGTTAGAGCCTGATTAATTCCTCGTTGATAAACAAATCTAGATCGCCGTCGAGAACCGCCTGCGTATTTGAAGTTTCAATTCCGGTACGCAAATCTTTTACCATATGATAAGGATGTAAGACATATGAGCGGATTTGATTGCCCCAGCCGGGCGTTTTATATCCGCCTTTGAGCTTCTCTTCTTCCTTCTTTCTCTCCTCTTCCCGGACAAGGAAGAGCTTGGCGCGAAGAATTTTAAAAGCGTATTCTCTATTTTGCCCTTGATATCTTTCGTTTTGCGCAGTAACTACAATTCCTGTTGGCTTGTGCTTAAGTCTTACAGCTGTTGAGACTTTATTGACATTTTGACCGCCGTGACCGCCTGCTCTGAAAAAACCCCATTCAAGATCATCATCTTTAATATTAAGTTCTAAATCTTCCTCAATATCAGGCATCACTTCAACCAATGCAAAAGACGTATGACGAAGCTTATCCGAATTAAATGGAGAGAGCCGTACCAAACGGTGCACCCCTGCTTCACCCCTTAAATATCCATACGCATATTTATTGATTACGGAGATCGTCACGCTTTTAAAACCTGCTTCTTCTCCAAGCGTTTCATCAATAACTTCAAAACTCCAGTTTTTTCTTTCAAAATATCTCGTATACATTCTATAAAGCATCTGAGTCCAATCCATTGCTTCAACTCCTCCTTGTCCTGCGTGAATTGATAGTATTGCATTCTTGTCATCATAAGGCTTTGAAAGATAAATAAGAATTTCCAGCTGGTCCAAAAGCTTTTCAGCTTCTTTTAAATTCTCCCCGGCAACCAATTTCTCAAGCTTTTTAACTTCTTCGATTTCCTTTTGAAGATCCGCTAGCTCTTTCATTTTCGATGTGGCATTTTTCTGATCTTTCCAAAAAGAAGGGTCCGCACTTTGTGCTTCAATTTCGCGGATTTTTGATTTTTTCTCCTCGATGTTAAATTTATCTAGAAAACTTTCTGCTCTTTCTTTTATGTTGTCCATTTATTTAAAAACGAGGGTCAAGAGTAAGAAAATGCTGGCGGCTCCCATAGTAAAGGCGGTAACAACTCCCAAAACATTCAGTAATTTATTATTGACTTTTTCTCCCATAATATTTTTGTTATTTGCAATAAAAAGTATCATTATGATAAGAGGCGGGGCAATTATACCATTTATTACGGCTGAGTAGTACAGAGCTGCGATTGGATTTATGTTTATAAAATTAATTAAAAATCCAACCAGAGTTGCAATTGCTATTACCCCGTAAAACCCATGCGCTCTCTTAAATTTTTGATAAAGTCCTTCTCTCCACCCAAAAGTTTCCGACACTGCATAAGATGCGGAGCCAGCCAGAACAGGAAGAGCAAGAAGTCCCGTTCCTATTATTCCTACAGCAAAAAGCAAATATGCAAAATCCCCTGCGAATGGTCTTAATGCAAGCGCCGCATCCTCAGCACTTCCCACATTATTTATTCCATTTTTAAAAAGAGTTGCTCCTGTTGTAACAATTATGAAAAACATCACAATGTTTGAGAAAAACATTCCTGTTATCGTATCTACGCGTAGCTTCCTTATGTCTCTTTTTGTTACCTTTGGCTCACCAACTCCCATCCTTTCAAGTTTATTTTCCGCAACTTCTTCTTCAACTTCTTCATCTGCCTGCCAGAAGAAAAGATAAGGAGAAATTGTAGTCCCGAGAATTGCGACAATATTTAGTAAATAAACTTTACTAAACTCAATATGAGGAACTAGAGTCGAGACTAGAACATCTCCCCAGTCAACTTTTACAGCGAAAGCTGTAAAGACGTAAGAAAAAAGTGCAAGACCAAAGTATTTAAGGATTTTTGAGTAAGTTTTGTACGAAACAAATATCTCAAGCATAAGTGTCAAGACCACCATCCCTATAAGCCAGAAAATAAAAGGCATATCGAAAATTAACTGAGCAGAAGCTGCCATTGCACCCAAATCTGCTCCTATATTAATAGTATTTGCGATAAAGAGTAAGGAAACTGAAGCGTACAAAAGTTCTTTTGGATAATGCTTTCTTATAACTCCTGCAAGCCCCTTACCCGTAACCATCCCTATTCTTCCGCACATCTCCTGAACTGCTGCCATAAGGGGGAAAGAAAACAATGCAATCCAGAGCTGGGAAAATCCAAAAATGGCTCCAGTTTGGGAATATGTTGCAATTCCTGAAGGGTCATCATCTGATGCTCCGGTTACAAATCCGGGGCCCAAAAACCTGAGTAATTTTTTAATCTTCTTCATTTAATCTATAAACCGTCACAAATCTTAAAACACGCTCCTTTTACCTGATTTTTTGGCAAATCTCCTAAAGCCTTAAGATCGTCAACTAATTTCCTCACTTGAGGGGAAGAGGATGCAATCTCTTCCACATTTAGACTTAAAGCTTCCTTTTTTAAATTCATAATTTGATTTTGTACTACATCTTCAAGCTTTACGTCTTTTGCAGACAGGACTTTCGCATCCTGCGGTTTATAAAAATGAAAATTATTATTAAGTAAGTAAAATAAACTAGCTATAATACCCATTAAGATTACAACTGCTACTCCAACTCTTTTTTTATTCCATGACTCCTCAATGTCTTCATCTTTTCTCTCGGCTTTCACTAAATTATTGTACCACTTTTATATTGTGCTTGAGTAAGTGCTATAATGAGTATGTGAATCTTAAAGGTCTTCAGGATAAAATCAAGGTACTTAACGAAAAAACAAAACCTCATTATAGACTCTACTCTCCGGTTGAGAAGGAAATATTAACCAAAACAGTAAAGCTCAATGAAGAGGTTGGAGAACTCTGCAATGATATCTTATCAGTTCTAAAGCTTCAAAGACGTGCTAAGCTTGAAAAGTTCGATAAGAGAAATATTTACGAGGAGTTTGCGGACGTTATAATTACCACAGTTCAGCTTGCGCAAGCTGTGGGAGTTGATATTAACCGCGCTGTAGGGGATAAGCTTAACAAAATAGAACACAAATACATGAAGGGCAAAAATAAGTAGCTTTACGCGGAGGGTCTTGAGAAGATTTTAGAAGTTGGAAAAATAATAATATTTTCAGTTTTTATAGGTTGCGCTTCTTTTGCTTCGTGAAGAAATTGTGCAATTTTTTTGTACGCTTCAGGATTAAAAACAAGCCCAACGTGGCTACCCCGAACTTCTACGTTTCTGGAATTCGGCCTAGTATCAATTGTCCCTCTCCAATTAACAACTCCATCTGATTTGGTATGTATCGAGTTACCTATGATATGTTCTGGGAGATGACTCAAGAGCGCTTCCTTTCTCTGTATCGATTCTTTGGATTCGTCAAGTAATGGGATTAGCCTACGAGCTAACTCATAGACAAACGGATCGACATATTTCTCAATATCATCGCTGATTGGACTTGCTAATGTATTTACACTTATCACTGGTTCAGGATCGAGAACTGCGGCTGCCCTTGCAATTGTCCCCCCCAAACTATGCCCTATGTAATGAGATCTCCTTCCAGTTCTTTTATACTCCTCCCTGGAGCGCTCGATTAGCTTGAACGTATAGCGCTCAGGATCGGTGTTGGAACCTATGCCAACATATTTGGGCTCATAATCAATTCTGCGCAGCCAATCTTCCATCATATAGAGAGTAGGGTCTCCCACCATAAATCCAGGAAGTAGAAAAACAGAACTACCATCTCCATGCGGGATTCCTTTACCGCGCCATACTTCACTCATTAATAACCAAGGAAACTCTGCTGGGGCTAATATTTCATGCCAAAGAGGTTTTTTTCCGTCTTGCTGAGGCGGGGTCTGCAAGTAAACAAGTCGCTCAGCTCGCGCTGTTTGCATAGATAAGTTCCTATAGTACTGTGATATACCTTTTAAGCCTTGCTGTCAATAGCTGATTTTAAAACAAAGTACACATTTAGTGTCCACAGTAAAAACGCACCATAAAGGACGTGGGATTGAAATATCACTGGGACATATTGCGGATTTTTAAAATTATTACTAAGGCTAGTATATTATATTTTAAAAACTTGAGGATATTAATATTAATTAGGCCAGTGGCATTTTTTAAAATGCTATAAATATGGGATACCACAGCAGAAATTAAATTACTCAATCTTTGTTCGAATCCAATCACCCTGAACATTCATTACGTCATTATAGCGGTATCTCGTATTCTACAGCCAACCCTTACTCTCTAAAGCCTCGGCGAGAAAGATGAAATAAATAAAACAATATATAAAGAAATTCTTCAAATAATGAGGTCGTTTGATATATTTAACTTGTTTCCAACTGGAAACCTTTTTAAGCTAAAAATATGTTTATTAAAAACTTAATATGCTGAACTATTTGGAATAATTTTTGTTATTGAATTCTATTCCCACATTGCTCTAAATATTTTAATGCAATTTTATTTTTAGGCTCACCTATCAAAGAGATTTCAAAACACCTAATGGCAACATCATAGAAACCTTGTTCAAAATATTTTTTTCCTTGCACAAGATGCTTTTGAATTGAATATTGGTGCAAATAAGAAAGTTCTGGAAATTGCCAGTGTATTCTTGAGAGATTCATTAGTATTTTATTGGCTTTTACAAATTGACCAGTAGCTGCATAGGCAGTACTAAGCTCGACAGCTAATTCAGTAGATATTTTCATAGATCCTGAGAGTTCTTTTAAAACATTAATTGCTTCATGATAGCGACCTAATCCAAAAAGAATTTTTCCCAATCTTAGGAGTTTTTCAGGATTATTATCCTCCGTTAAACGAGAAGACAATGCAATGAATGCTTTCGAATATTCGCCAATTGCTAATAAGGAATCGATTTCGCTCCAGAGGGATTCAGTATTTTTAGAAATTAAATTCTCTGTTGATTTGAAAGATTTTTGTATTGGGTTTTTGATAATCGATTCAATAATTCTATTTTTTGCGCGGACAATCCAATCAGGATGCCTATCTATCTGTTCTGTTTCAATAATTTCAAAAAACTTTTTTCTATTTTGTGCATATTCTAGCTGTTTGTCTTTGGTGCGAAAAGGATGACTTATATGCAATCCCGAAGCTGCATATACAGGTATAACATACTGACCCGTTGAAATTGCTTTTGCTGCAAGTAATGCATCTGTACAGCCCCATCCATGAAGACGCTCGTCATATCCTCCAACACTTAGAAATACTTCTTTTGAAAGACTAAAAAGGGCACCGATAACAAGGTCTGATAGTAGCCATGGATCTTCACAGTCGTCATCATCGGGCATCCATAGACCTCGCGCATGACCCAATCGCTTATAATGATTGCTTGCTAGACACATATTCCTGGGCCATCCTGGAGTCGGAAAAACAATTCTCTCATCTTTTATAAAATAAGAACTACGATTAACACCGGGTTCACGAATGAATTCAGGATTTACACGATGATCCGTCTTTAATACATCTGACCTAAAACCTGTTAGGAGTACATTTGGCAGTTTTTGATGCCGAGTCATTAAATGATCGATTGTATAATAAGAGAGAACCATATCAGCATCGCAGAAGATAATAATGTCACCTTCTGCGATGCTAGCACCTGTATTCAATGCTTGAGCTTGACCATGATTAGTTTGTTTTACAACTGTAAGATGCATTGAAAATTTCGATTTTTTAATAATGTTCCAAGTATTATCTGTGGAGCCATCATCTACTACTATAACCTGAAGCTTATTTTGATGATTAAGGTTAAAGCTACTTCGTTCAATTGAGACCAAACAAGCAAAAATGGACGCCTCAGCATTATAGGCGGGAATAACAATGCTTACAGACAGTGGTAATGCGGAAGACAAATTTGGAGGAGGTGAAAATGGATCAAGGACTAAGAATCTTTCAGTCATCTGCTGATATTTCTCCTCAAGAAAGGTATAATTGTTGCTTCGCTCCGCAATTATATCCCCTAGAGTCTTTGAGGAATTATTCTTCATTTATTCTTTTTCCAAAACCCAAATAAGGGCCGCTGGTAGTCCCTGAAGTGCGGCGGAAACAGTTGTGACACTCAATTCAAAACCTTTTTGGGCAAGTTCTAGATGCTCAGAATTAATTGTCGGTTCGACACATCGAATTATTTTTAAATTATTCTTTTGAAAAGCTTGAATATAAGCGCTATGCCAATGGACATAATTTCTAACATACCCATATTTACCAGCATTATCATAAAAATCAGCTTGTCCACCAAGCGCTACCAACCAAGGATGAATATCAGATATTACAACGTGTCCACCAATTCTTACAACTCTTGATAATTCAGCTAATGCCTGATTTATATCTGGCAGATGTGTAAGCGCTAATGCGGATATCACTAGATCATTACTACCATTTTTTATTAACAGCTCATTCAAATCGCCACGAATAAAGCTTATTTGCTTGCTGTTAGTTCGAGCTTTTTGTAACATTTCCTCTGATAGATCAACTCCAGTAACCGAGTAACCAAGAGAGCATAAAAACTTGCTGTATCTTCCCGTACCACATCCTGCATCTAGAGCAATCCCTCGCGGTAATTTTTTCAATATTCCCCTAACAACTGGCTCTTCAACTTCAATCAAAATATTTGGTAAACTATCGTATGTTGATGCCCAGTTTTTGTATCCCTCACCCACACCGAATAAATTTACTTTTTTTAATGTTAAGGATGAAGTATTCTTAATCGAATTGGCAAGTTCAATCATCTCTATCAAAACCTTTCTTGTGGTATATTTATTTCCTATTAACCATGTGCGCAATAAAGCTAATCCAATCAAACCAAATTCATGTTGTTTCTGATACGACATATTAATAGTTTTTGTGTTTTAAAGTCATTATACTTTTGCCTTTAAATTTCCTTCTTTCCAAAATATCCAAATATTTCTTTGCCTTGACGGATTTTTCTATACGTGTAATTGGTGTGGAGCTTGACGAAATCATTATAATTCCCTTTGGAGAAAGTATTGATGCTGCTTGTTCTAGAAGCATCTCATGAATAGCTGGGCCATCTTTATCATCAAGAATACCTATAATGCAATCGACTGGTCCCTCTATATGAAAAAGGCCAATCTGGTGTAGTAATAAAATATTTTTTGCCGAATAGCCATTAAGTAGAAGATTTCTTCTTGAGACTCTAATGGCTTGTAGGTCACGATCAGCGAGAACAATTTTATCTGTCTTTCCACGCAAAGACAGAGCAACTGGGATATGTCCCTGTCCTGGATTAAATATAAGTCCCGTATTAATTGGCCTATTTTGAATAGTCTGTAAATTGTCTATTAATAGCTCCGCTTCGTAGTTAAGAGTATTAAATTCAGACAATCCGTATGTTGTTTTCATAGGAAAACTAAGCGTACCGACCGAGAAAACTTTATCTTCACGATCAAATATTCCCCTGTCAAAAGCACTTTCCTGCGGCTTAGTAATTAATCGGTTATCGGAAGTAAAATTATAGTGAAAAACTGTATGCCCGGGCCATGCCTTACGAAAAAGAATATTAATATTCGGATCTGCAGTTAAAACGCTAGCAATATACTCTACAATTGCATCTATGACTACAACCGCAACGCGTCCTCCCTGTCTAAGATAAAATTGCGAATCCTTTAGTATATGAGAGAGGGCCTTTTCTCCAACTTTTGCAGGTATATTAGACACGATTAAGTCAAAATTCGTGCCTACAATATCATCGTAACCTAAACTAGCATATGTTTTGATATCTCCTACGTTATTTATAACAGCGTTTCGACGACTATAATCGAGTGCTAATGCATCTCTATCAACCATATGAACAACGCTATCGGGATAAAAACTTTTTAATGCAATACCTATGGGTCCATAGCCACAACCAAAATCTAAAACCTTATTGTAGGCATCAATCTTTTCGAAAGTAAATGTCCTAAGCAAACGCTGAGTGCCATGATCAACCTCGTGAGAAGAAAAAAGGGATTGGGAAACCTGAAAATTAAGACTATGTCCTCGATAATCGTATTTAATTGTTTTCTTTAAATACGCATCAACTTCTCGATTGTTGCTTGTTAAATCGAGCTTGGTTAGCTCTATATTATTCATGAAAGGTTTGTTATGGGCCTAATCATACCATGAATCTAAAATTGAATCAATCCTATGGGCTTTTAATTATTAGTAAATAGTCTTGCGGAATTTATTTCCCCAATACAAAGCAATTGGACGAATAAAAAAAAATAAAATTTCCGAATTATATTTTAACCTCTTTTTAAAAAAAGCGTTTATAGCTAATAAATGCATATCGATTCGAAAAAAATCCTTCAATAATAGTCCTATTCCATAATTTTCCCCTACCTCTTTCCATCCTAATCCTTCATTCGCTATTCTTTGAAATAATTTTTTTACTTTAGTATATGAATGTGCATGCAACATTACTGCTTTAGGATTATACACACTAACATAGCCTGCTTTAAAAACCCTTTTCTGAAAAAGTTTATCTTCGCAATAAGATGCCCCAGTAAATCTAGAATTTTCCCATACTTTTTTACGAAAAGCTAAATTTACACAAGAGAAACCAAAATCACCGTATTTTTTTAAGAATCTCTTTTCTTCGCTGGAGTAATATAAAATATAGTTATTTTCCCAATAGAAAAAATTTGGGTAGTTAGGATCATCTGAATTTGGACATCTAAGCTCACCCTGAACCACATCTGCCTTGTTAAAAACCAGAGGCGAGATTAATTCTTGCAGCCAACTTTCATCTACGGGTAGTGCATCAACTGATAGAGTAACAATATATTTTCCTAATGCAAGACTGCACACCAAATCACGACTGCGACCACAATCGAATTCTTCTGGACGAATTTGAATGATTCTGGACACATGTGGAATAAGTCTTTTTAATGTTTTTCTACCTTTCCCAAAATATAATACTACTAGTTCATAGGACCACTTAATATCTTGGGCTGCAAGTCTTTTCAGAAGCTCATCAAGTATTGGTCCTGTATCACGAATCATTATAGTAACTGAAATTAATGGTTTCATGCTTATTTTAATTAAATTATTATTGAACAATTATAACGAGCCAACTTACAGATTATAAACCATTTACTAAGCTTTTAAATATGTTAAAAATCCATTTGCTATTTAAAAACTGATGATTTTAAAGATAGTTTTAATTCCAAATTCTTGTGTAAAAATAGCTGTTTGGTTATTCAAGATTAGTATTTATTGACTCTGATTTGTTTTCTCTAAAAAATTGTTATAAGATACCTTTTAATATCTCGTGAAAAATATAAATTTTTCAATTTCAAGAGTAAAAGCACGCATAGCTTTTGTTGGAGATTTCAAGTATAACTTTGGTTCAAGTAATACTATATTAAATTATGTACGAACAGGTGCTGCGCTTGGTTACGAATTTCGTGTTTCAGAATTTGGAAATATCGACAAGATCGTAAGAGGTTCAATTCCGGTAGCAAAAAAAAATTGGAAACCAGATTTATTCGTGTTTGTGTACGAATCATATCAATTTCTTTCAGATGAAGATATTGACCAAATATGTTCATTTATTCCTCGGTCGCAACGAATCATAATAGATCCTGACGGTAAATACTCACAACCCGAATCCATTTCCGGCGATACTAATCACTCAACGCCTGATTCCTATAAATATTGGAAGAATCTGTATGATGTACTGTCAGATATTGTTCTTCAGCCTACTATCAAGCCAGTAGAAAGCAAAAAAATACAATCATTTCTTTATTTTGGCATGGGATACAAAAATTCAAGTTTTATCAAACGACCTAAGAAATTTGATTTAATATACGTCGGTAATAATTGGTATAGATGGTCGGCTATTTACTTTCTGATCAAGGCAATTGCTCCAATCAGGTCACGTTTAAAACGGGTTGCGCTTATTGGAGAATATTGGTCTAATAAAATTCTTCCAGTATATGAGGGTACTACTTATTCAGATGTTAATTTCTTAAAAAAAAATAATATTGAAATTCTCGAACCCACACCATATGGGCAAGTAGAAACAACAATGAGCATGGGTCTTATAAACCCAGTATTCGTGCGGCCAATACTCAATAAGCTTAAATTTGTGACTCCTAGAATGTTTGAAACTTTTACAGCTGATACGGTACCCTTAATACCGAAATATTTTACTCATGCTCAGGATTTATATGGTAGTGATGTAAATAAATTGCTTCTCTCCAATAATCCCACTAGAGATATTCTTAAAATTCTCGATAACTATAAGACATATAATAATCTCTGTAGGGAAATTAGAGAAATGTTAAACAAGAAACACTCATATAAGACAAGAATCAATCAATTACTAAAGTTTGCATGATAATAAATTTATGGCTAATATATTATTAACTGCAGAAAATTTTGCTTTCGGCCCAATCGGTAAACTTCTTGTCGTGGCTGAGCTACTTAGAGAACAGGGCCATGTGCTTACATTCGTTGGATTTGGAACATCACTACAGCTTGCCAAAAAATTTCCGTTTACTAAAGTTTATGAACTAGATACTGATAATCCATCAAACAGTGCTGCACTCAAAAAGATTACAAGACAAACAGATGTTTTAATCAGTTCTATGGATATTCCAAGCTTGGTTATTGCAAAACAGCTTGGAAAACTGACTATATGGATCGACTGTTTATTCTGGTTTTGGGATAGCATTCCTAATCCAGTCCTTAAAGCTGATCTTTTTATTAGAGAACGCTCACTGAAAGATAATAAAAACAAATTAAAATTTGAGTTAAAGATTAAAAATATGTTCGATGTTGGACCTATCATCGGTAAAATGGCGGATATTAAAAGAAAGAAACAAGTACTTGTTTCTTATGGAGGGGGAGAAGCAACGTACTCATATAGAATTGGACGTGATACAAATTTCCCTTTTGTAATGACCAAAATATTTTTGGATTATGTAGATTTAACACAATTTGATAAAATAATTGTCGCTACGAACGAGCACGCCACAAAAGATTTAGAAGAAAAATTTCCACAAGCACCATTTGAATTTACCTGTCTTTCCTATGATAAGTTTCTTAAAGAATTGTCGCAATCTGAACTTATCCTTATAACACCGGGTCTTGTAACCTCCGAGGCTGCTTTCTATTCAGGAACCCCTACAATTTTTCTCCCAGCGTCAAATAATAGTCAATATCTTCAATTGAAAGAATTTCGCGAACGCGGTCTAGCACCAGCTTCTGTTCACATGTCAGACTTTATGACAAGACTTCACTTAGAAAAAATTTCAATTATGGAAAGTACCAAACCAGTTCTAGCTCAGCTACGTCAACTAGAACATTCTTCAAAATTACAAGCAGGCGTAGGAACAGCAATAGACAAATTAGTGTATAAACGAAGAGGCTGGTCAACAAAGTTCGTTATTAATGGTCAAAAATTTATAGACTCACTAGGCGGCAATGGCGCTCAAGCAGCCACAGATAAAATTGTTCAATTTCTCGCAACCAAGAAGATTAAATAAATCAAAATATGCAAGAAGGCTATTTCAAAAACAAAAATATCTTAATAACAGGCATAACGGGATTTATCGGCTCGAATCTAGCAGAAAAATTACATACATTAGGTGCAAATGTTTACGGTATTTCCCGATCTTCTCAGAATAAATATATTCTTACAGGAGACATATCTGATTTTTTAAGCATCGATAAAATAATAAAAAGTAATCAGATTGATATTTGCTTTCATTTAGCTGCTACCTCATTAGTTGAGTCAGGACAAAGTGATCCGCATAACACATTTAGACTTAATATATTGGGAACGCTTAATATCCTAGAATCTGCTCGGAAAAACAATTTGGAGAAAATCATTGTTGCATCAACAGCTCAAGTATATGGAAATAATCCCCCATTTAAAGAAACAGATCAAATAATATCCTCTCGTCCATACGAAACATCAAAAATCTGTACCGATTTACTAGCCCAATCATATGCTAATACATTTAATTTACCTGTTTTAATCTCACGATGCGTTAATACTTACGGGCCAAACGATTTAAACTTAAGTCGTCTAGTTCCAAAAACTATTAACAGTATTCTGCATGATCAAAATCCCAAAATGTGGGGAGAAGGAAATATTATCCGAAACTATTTATACATTAACGATGTAATTAATGCATACATTTGCCTTGCAAAAGTAAATATGGAAACTATTACCAAAGACCGAATTTTCAATTTTGGCAGCAACAATTTTATTTCTGTTAAAGACCTCATGCAAAAAATTATTAATTTGTCAAAAAAAAACATGAAAATTGAAAAAATTAATGGTTATCGAAATAATGAGGTTCGAGAACAAAATGTTTCATGGTTAAAAGCTAAAAAAATTTTAGGTTGGAAACCAAAAACAAGTTTAGACACCGGATTGAAAAAGACTATGGAGTGGTACGAAGAGTATTTTAAAAAGAATTATAAGTAAAAACAACATTTTACAAAATGGTCTCTATAATCTATAACAGCATTAAACATTCAACATCCCTAGAACATGTTCATGAAGGATTGATTAAGGTTATTAAGAAAATTAGCGAAAGCTCTGTGAACCAAAGGATAGGATTTGTTGCAGGTATTATAAGTTCTGACGGAGATGAGAATATGCCTAACAATATAGAAAAACTAAGGCAATACACAGAGAAACTAAGAAAAAAATACAATTTTCCGATTTTTTCATCAGTTGATGTATTTAGTAATGGGCTCTATGATCAAATGGAAGAAGTAGAATTTGAAAGAGAACTAAGAGAGCATCATTTTGTTCAATTCTGGAAAATGATATTGAAAAGTGGCCATATTACAGATATATTTATGACTCCTAGATGGGAGATGTCTAGGGGAGCCAAAGTTGAGTATATCACTGCAAAAAAATTAAAAATTAAAATTCATTTCGTAAAGGAAATTTAAAAACATAATATGGAATGACATCGTGAATGCAGCAGGTATGCGTTTAATTTAAATTATTATGTTATATGTATTTATTCGTGCAAACAATATCATATCCAATCTTAAACCTCTTAATTATATCGGTAGCTACTAGGATAAACTATAGAAAATTTAGGAGACAAAAAATTCCACAAATTTCTTAAATTTTGTAAGAATATAAATTTCATATCTTGTGATACCAAATTATATTTTAGATTGTTGAATCAAGATTAATCGCTATTTAGATGACACTTCTTATACTTTTTTCCGGAGCCGCATCCTCCTTCGTTAAAACTTCGGCGGGACAAGCCAGCTAGGGAATAACTGGATAATGGCACTTCTTATATTTTAAACCAGAACCACAAGGACACGGATCGTTTCGGCCAAGTTTCTTCTTGACGCTTACGGACGACTGACTACCGACTACGGCAGATTCATTGCTCAAAGATTCAATCTTTGATTGCTGTTTGCTTTTTGCTTTTTGTTTTTCACTTGTTTCCCTAGTTTGCAATTCAGGAGAAATAGGGGTGTCGCCTGCAGCTTGCAGGTGAATATGCTTATGTTCATGGACGGGTTCTGGTGCTTGGACTTGGATTTTGTATATTCTGTGAACTATTTCATCATCAATTGCGGAAATAAGTTGTTCGAACATTTTAAATGCTTCATTTTTGTACTCAACTAGTGGGTCACGCTGTCCATATCCGCGAAGACCTATCCCCTGACGCAAATTCTCAACTGCATCAAGGTGTCCAATCCAAAGATTGTCAATTACCGATAGTGCTACAAATCTTTCAATTTGCCTTGCTAGTTCATTTCCTAAATCTTTTTCTCTTTTTTCATAAATATCCAGCGCAAGCTTTGACAAGAGCCCGATCTTATCATCTGTATTTGAAACCTGCATGAGCTGCTTTGTGATTTCTTTTTTTGAATTATCATCAAAGGGAATAATTGTAGAAAATTCTTCTACAATTGCCTCATCGGGTGAGCTTCCATTTTCCATAAGTTCCTGGCTTTTTATATTTACAATTATGGAAATTGCCGAAGTAATTTTTTCAAGTGTTTCCTCTTTTAATGCTTTTTCGTCCTCACTTGAAGCTTCAAGAATTTTTCTTCTTCTTGAATAAATTATTTCCCGCTGCTTGTTGAGTACATCATCGTATTCGACCAAATGTTTTCTGATATCGAAATTAAATCTCTCAACTTTGCTCTGTGCCTGTTCTATTGCACGCGATACTATTCCATGCTGAAGAGGGACATCTTCGGGCATATTAAACCTTGTCATAATCCCTGCAATTGTTTCTCCCCCAAAAAGCCTCATGATCTCATCATCGAGTCCTACAAAGAAAAGTGACTTCCCTGGATCTCCCTGACGTCCGCTTCTTCCGCGCAGCTGATTGTCAATTCTGCGCGACTCATGCCTTTCGGTTCCAATTACAAAAAGCCCTCCCGCTTCAAGAACTTCTTTGTGTTTCTTCTCCCAATTTCTCCATTCTTTTGAATCTTTATCTTCACGTCCGTCTTTTCCCTTCGGCGTATCGCCTCCCAGAATAATATCAACACCTCGTCCTGCCATATTTGTCGCTACAGTTACAGCTCCTTTTTCTCCTGCTTTTGCGATAATTTCTGCTTCTCTTTCGTGATTTTTAGCATTTAAAATTTCGTGTTTTATGCCTCTTCTTTGCAAAAGCTGAGCAACTATTTCATTCTTATCAATTGCTGTGGTTCCTACAAGAACAGGCTGTCCTTTTTTATGCGCCGCTTCAATTTCATTGGCAACTGCAGATATTTTTGCTCTACCGGTTTTATAGACCGAATCTGCCACGTCTTTTCTGGACATATCTTTGTTGGTAGGAATAACTACTACTTCAAGTCCATAAATTTTATTAAATTCTTCTGCCTCGGTAACCGCGGTTCCAGTCATTCCGGCAAGTTTCTCGTACATTCTGAAATAATTCTGAAGAGAAACTGTTGCCAGAATTTTTGACTCCTTTTGCACCGCAACGCCTTCTTTTGCCTCAATTGCCTGATGAAGCCCTTCAGAAAGTCTTCTTCCCTCCATAAGCCTCCCCGTAAATTCATCAACAAGAATTACCTGTCCATCTTTTACTATGTAATCTTTTTCTTTTTGAAAAAGTGTTCTTGCTTTAAGCGCCGCTTCAAGATGATAGACGGTATCAAAATCTTTTTCATAAACATCTGCTATGCCGTAAAGCTTTTCTATCTTTCCAATTCCATGATCCGTAAGATGCGCAGTTCTTAATTTCTCATCAATTTTGTAGTCAATATCCGAAGAAAGTTTTTCTACAATTTTTGCGTACTCATGGTATTTTTGACCTGGGGCTTCATCCGGTGCTGATATGATATGAGGAGTTCTTGCTTCATCAATTAGAACCGAGTCAACTTCATCAACAATTGCGTAAAAATGCCCCTTCTGCACAAGATCGGAAAAATTCTGCATCATGTTGTCCCGCAAATAATCAAACCCAAACTCCGAGTTTATTCCATAGACTACATCCGCTTCGTAAGCCTCTTTTCTTGAAATAGGTTTTAGATGAGACAAACGAAAATCCCAGGCTTTTTCATCTGTAAAATCCGGATCGAACAAAAACGCCTGTTCATTTATGATTGTTGAAACTGTTAGCCCGAGGAGTTTGAAAACCGGACCCATCCAGCCCGCATCACGTCGCGCAAGATAATCATTTACAGTTACTAAGTGGACATTATTACCGGTAAGAGAGTTGAGATATAATGCGGGGACTGCTGATAATGTTTTCCCCTCTCCTGTTTTTTGCTCGGCAATTTTACCGTTAGCAAGAGTTATTGCCGCCATAAGCTGCACATCATAATGCCTTTGTCCTATGGTTCTATTAGCGGCTTCACGAGCTAACGCAAAAGCTTCCGGCAGGATAAGTTCAAGAGATTCTTCTTTTGAAATTCTTTCTTTAAATTCTTCGGTTTTTTTGGGAAAATTTTCGTCCTTTAACTTTTTAAATTTATCTTCAAAAGAATTAATCTCTTCTACAATTGGCCTTAATTTATCTATTTCCTTATCGTTGGAGTTGAATAATTTACCGAACAGCGCCATAACCTTTCTATTTTACCATTCTTGAGGCTAAAAAAAAACCCTGCCAGTTTCTTGAGGATTCGGGCAGGGTTTTACCAACTGATCAATTGGTAATGTTCCAAATTACTTACCAATTACTTCTTCTTTTTCTTCTTTTTCTTTGCCATGCTATTAATTCACCTCCCCTCGATTCTTTAAGTTATAACTATTTTAATGGTGAATAATTTTAGAAAGTTTGTCAAGAAATTTAACCAGCTTCAAAACCGATAGTTTAGATTGATAAGACAATAAAAATCATGAAGGCTATTTTTGCGATTTTATAACACTATTTCCGATATATTTTTGCAAAACTTTTGGAATCAAAACGCTGCCGTCTTCCTGCTGATAGTTCTCAAGAATCGCAACAATAGTCCTGCCGATTGCAAAAGCAGTTCCATTGAGAATATGGACAAATTTTTTCTCACCACTATCTTGATACTTTATATTCAATCTTCTTGCCTGAAAATCAGTAGTAGTAGATATGGAATGTGTCTCCCGATATTTATTTTGCGCAGGCATCCATATTTCTATATCAATAGTTTCCGCAGCAGGGAAAGATGTATCTTTCGTTGCAAGTCTTACCAATTGATAAGAAAATCCCAGCTCAGAAACTAAACTTTCAGCAATCGACAAGAGTTTTTTCCTTTCAGCGTCATCATCTTCAGGCTTTACAAAAGAAATCATCTCCAGCTTGTCAAACTGATGGACCCTCAGAATTCCTTTTGTATCTTTACCATAACTTCCCGCTTCTCTACGGAAAGCAGACGAAAAAGCAATATATCTTTTAGGTAAGTCCTTCTCGCTAAAAGTTTCATTTTTGTGCATAGGTACGACTGCATGCTCTGCAGTACCCACCAGGTACATTCCTTGATCTTCATTCGGTTCGTGAAGCCAATAGTATTCTTCATTGTTTGTAATTTCATTTTTATTTCCATGCCAATAGCCTAATTCATCTGTAATCTCTTTCTTTATTAAAACCGGTGGCACTACTGGAATAAAACCTTCTTTTGTAAGCTTTTCTAAGACAAACTGAACAATAGCAAACTCGAGAAGTGCACCATCTCCTTTAAGATAAGCAAATCTGCTACCAGAAACTTTAGCCGCACGCTCAACATCAATAATTCCGAGTTTTTCTCCTATTTCCAGATGGTCTTTAGGGACAAAATTAAACTTAATTGGCTTGCCAACCGTCTTAACAATTTTGTTCTTTGATTCGTCTCCGACAGGAACTTCCTTAAGTGCAATGTTTGGAAGTTTTAGAAGAAATTCTTTTAAATTGTTCTCAAGAATCTTAAGCTGATGTTCTACTTTTTCAAGCTTTTCCTTAATCTCTTTTCCTTTTTCAATATTTTTTTCCTTTGAAGCTTTATTTCGTTCTTCTCTTAATCTCTGAACCGATAAAGATAGTTCTTTAAACTCTTTATCAAGTTTCAAAATATGGTCGATATCAATATCGCTTCCTCTAGCTTTAATTTTTTGCGCAAATTCTTCCGGGTTTTCTCTAAGTAATTTAATATCAATCATAAATTTTAGGAATTAAGATTTAAAGAATTTAATGATAAGTCTTTCTTCTGTCTTAGCGTTTTTAAGGCGGTCGATAACATTTTAATTGTTTCTAAATTCTTTTCAGTAATCTCATCAAGTTCTTTTCTAAATTGCGGATAGGTATCTCTTAATAGGAGCAGCCAATAATCTGTTTCATTTGCGGATCCAAGCGAAATCTGTAAGAATCTAACATACTCTTTACCTTTATATCTTCCGAAGCCTTCGGCAATATTTGCACCAACCGAAACTGATGAGCGGATTATTTGAGAACACAATATGTCGGCAATTCTCTCTTTGGGTAATTTTCTACAAAGTTTAATTACTAAAACGCTAACTTCATGAGCTCTTTGCCAAAATATTAAATCTTTATAATTACTTATCACTATAATCTTTTAGTCCTAAAATCTTTGCAATTATCGGCTTAAGCCGAGTAATTGCCTTATATCTGTGATTATACAACTTTTCCTCTTCATCGAATAGTTCATCTTCATGATAATATTTTCCGATTTTCGGAAGATAAAAAAAACTCCTATATGGATAGCCCTTTAATATTTTCACTAATGGTTTTTTTGTAATTACTCCTTCTATTTCTCCTTTGGCAGAAAAAACTTTCCCATTTGGTAAAGCGAGAGAAACGACAGTCTTAAAATAAGCCTTTCTATTATTTTCAGGAAGCGCTAAGGCAACTTTCTTCATCTTCTCTATAATTTTTTCATCTGTACTATCTTCTCCCACCCATCTTTTGCTATGAATCCCGGGTGCTCCATCTAGAGCGTCTATCTCGATTCCTCCATCATCTGAAATTGACGGTAATCCTGATAATTCTGCATAAAATAATGCCTTGTTTTCTGAATTTTCTTGGTATGTTTTTCCTTTTTCATCAAAATCTTGCACAATCCCAATATCATTTAGAGAAACCAAATCCAGCTTAAGGTTTCCAAGAAACTTAGATATCTCCTCAAACTTTCCCCAATTCTTAGTTGCAATCAACAATTTCTTCTTCATTAGCACATACCAAAAGCTTAAACTTTTAATTACTAATATACTAGTATATTAGTATTAATAGAATTTAATGGAGGTTTTATTTTAACACTTCTTCAAACCTTTTCTTCACAATTTCTTTATTTTCCAAAATTATCCATCCGGCTTTTGGACCAAATGACTTCCCAATAAGAGAAAGGTATATTGCAGCAAAAGCATCTTTTGAGGAAATACCAGTCTCTTTCGCCCAATCATACAAATTTTTCTGAAATTCCTCAGCATCCCATTCTTTATTAAGTTCATTAATTATTTTTATCAAATACTTCTTTTGCTCTCCCGATAAATTCTTTGCATTTTCCGGAATCTCTTTTTGTATACCAAACCGGTCTTCCTCCGGCGCATATTTCTCGATCCACACTTTTGCATATTCTGCCCATTCCAAAGCCCCTTCTTTTTTAATTTGCTCTTCCATATTTGGGGACTGCACCCATTGGACTAATTGCAAGAATTTCACTTTGGGGATTTTTAAATCTTTGTTGTCAATTTTTGAGAATTCGACGGCTCTTTTTAGATAATCTTCATCCGATTTTGTAGCTTTTTGATAATCATCAAAGAGATTTGGAATAATTAATGTTCCGCGGGGATTAAACTCTACTGCCTGATTGGGCGGAGTTCTTATCATAAGGAATCTCACAAGTTCCGCAGGCAAAATTTCAAGAAGCTCCTGTCCTGTAAGACCAAGACCTTTTGATGAAGACATTTTTTTACCATCGTATAGAAAAAACTCATAAGGTAGCCTAAGCGGCGGCTCTTTGCCGAAAACATCTTTTACAATTTTCCGCGCTACATCATAAGTCCCGCCTGCTGAAGCATGATCTTTTCCTGCTCCTTCAATTGTGATACCAAATGTCCACCATTTCGCAGCCCATTCCACTTTAAAAGGCATTGTAGCTTTTCCATCAAACGGAGAAATTTTACCGGAAAACTCACAACCCTGCGCCCACTTTACTTTATCTTTTTTACAAATAAACGAGGCTTCTTTTCCATCCCACACAGTTACTTCTGTAGTCCCAACCTTTCCGCAATTTGGGCAAACAACCTGAAGCGGAAACCAACTATCTGAAATTGGTTTTTTGTACATGTCGGAATAAACTTTTCTGACTTTATCTGCGTTATCCAAAACAAATTCTATTGCTTTGTTATAAATCCCTTTTTTGTAATAATCGGACGCAAGATAAATTTCAGCTTCTATATCAAGCTTTTTAAACAAATCAAGCATCATATTGGTGTAATAATTTCCAAAAGTTCCCTTTCCATCTGGACTTGGAGCATATGCAATCGGAATTCCCATAAACTTTTCGTGGCTTTTCAGAAGCTCTTGAGGCAAACCATCAATCGCATCCATGTCATCAAAACCAAAAGTATATTTCGCTTCAACTCCTTTTTCTTTGAGGATTTTATACAAAACATCATGAATCACAGGACCCTTAAGTCCACCCATGTGTATAATTCCTGAAGGGGTCCACGCATCATTAATCCACTCTGGTCCCTTTCTATCTTTTAATAATAAATCCCCCCAAAACATACAGTTATTATACAGCTATTTGAAGGTAAATTGCTGAAGAAACTTATTGAGATAAATATTCTTTATACAGCTTTGCGGGAATTAAGCCAATCTTGAGTTTTTACCTGCATGGCTTGAGCGGCTTGAGTATATTGTTCAGGAGTAGCATCTGGACTCAGTCTTACCGGCTCAAAGACTGCAAGTTCAAAACCGCTTTTTGGATTAAAATACTGAGCAACAGGAAGAATTGGAATTCCAAGCTTAGATGCTATAACAAATGAGCCAGTGCGATAAGGCTCAAGTCCGTATGGGCCTCTTCCATTTCTTTTCCCAGAAGTTCCTCCTTCTGGGAAGCTTGTTATTACTGCATTTGGATGTTTTTCAATTAATACTCTTGTCGCATCCGTGAGAATTTCAGTTCTGCTTTTACTTTGAGTTCCATTTTCTGCTTGAAGTGGTGGAGGAACTTCTATCGAATCTGATGCCCTGTAGATTTCGCCAACTTGACCAGGATACTCAAAAGAGGCTTCAAATAAGTCATTTCCCAGTTCTTCTGCGACTGGGTGCATTGCAGCGAAATATCCAGGGAAAGGATAATACACTCTTACCATTGGGTCCCCAAGCCCAGCTTCCTTCTGTTGGTCGGGCAAAAGAGAGACAAGCTTATAACTCCCAAGGTGGTTTGTAAGAAGTAGTACGGGCTTACCTTTTTCTAACACTTGAAGATTTGCCTTTCCTGAAACTATATGTGATTGTCCTGCTTCTGATATATCCTTTAAAACTTTTTGGGTACTTGCATAAATATGCTCTTTGTCTCCCAGATGAGAAAGAGAATCTCTTAGATGATCAATTTCTAAATTCCCTATCCTCTCGTAGGCTTGGCGTCCCCAGTCTGAAGCAAGAAATTCGTTTCTTATCGAAGCGACTATTTGCTGCTCGCTTGCATCATTTGGGTCAGGCCATTGCTCGATAACAGCTTTTGTGTATTCGGGCGTTTTTAAAGTATCCTGCATAGATATTGCACCTGTGTCTTTTGGCGGCTCCATTCTTTCCCTTTCACAACCTATTGTCATAATTTTAAATTATGTATTTCGATAAAACAAGTCAGCTAATTATAGCTTCCAGAGTAAAAATGTCAATTTCTTATAAATTCTTTACAATTCCTATACTTTGTGTTAAAATTTAGACATGGTTACAGTACCTGAGGCTGCAAGAAAGATAGTGATGCGCTCTAGATATTTATCTGAAGCGATGTCAAAAAGAATTATAAATAATTCTTCTTTAGCACGTTATATAAAACCAGAAATAGAAGAAATGCTATTAAAAGAAGTAAGCAACTCTGCAATTATAATGGCTCTGCAGCGGATGTCTTCACAAATAAAACCTAAATATTTCAAGGGAAATATTTTTAAAACTCCTCCGCAGATTATTGTCCGCTCAAGTTTAGAATCCGGAGAAATGAAAGATTTGGAAACAGAGGGATTTAAATTGACAGATTTATCATCAATTACAATAGGACTATCTAAAGAAGCAGTAAAAACGCCTGGAATTCTCTATTTTTTTATTAAATCTCTTGCGTGGGAAGGAATAAATATAATAAGTATTAGCTCATCTACCAAAGACGTGACTCTTATTTTTGAGAAAAAAGATATAAACAGAGCGTTTAATATTATCCAGTCTTTATTTTTTAAATCTGGCTGAAGTTACTTAATAGAGACTATCGAGTATAGGACTTTTCCTGCAGGGGCTTCTACTTCAACTTTTTCTCCAACTTTCCTACCAATAAGAGCTTTGCCCAGAGGTGATTCATGGGAAATTTTCTTTTCCTTTGGATCTGCTTCCCATTCTCCTACCACAGTGAAGTCTTCTTTCTTACCTTTTATATTGACTGTTACTTTAGAGCCCAGTTTAATAGAACCTGTAGACTTTCCGTTACTGCTTATTACAGTTGCTTGCCTTAGAAGCTCCTCAAGTTCATCAATTCTTCCATCAATAAAAGACAGTTCTTCTCTTGCTGCAGAATACTCTGCATTTTCTGAGAGGTCTCCAAGATCTCTTGCCTGTGAAACACGGGTTAAAACGTCGGGTCTTTTTACTTTGGAAAGTTCTTCAAATTCCTTTTTAAGTTCCCCCAAGCCTTCTCTTGTTAAGTATATTTTCTTATCGTCCATTTTAAAATAAAATCCCTCGGCTTTTGCAATCTGAGGGATGTTTCATGGCAAATATTATAGGAAATAGGGCCCTTTGTCAATAACCTCTAGTATTAAATTTAGATACGATTTTATGGATTCTGGCCTTGATTTGTTCATTGATATCAATCTTTACAATTCCTTCTTCCGGCTGTCCGTAAAAAATACAGTTTCCCAGAGGCGAGGCAAGAATTAGTGGCAAAACTGAAAGATCGTCTTCTCCGTCTATCAAAATTATTCTCCTCTTCTTAGTAGTATTTCCAAAAATTCCAGTGACAACTTTAAGCAAATCTTTAGAAATTATGCCGGCGGGGCTTCCAACTTTAACTACTTCTTCGTCTCCTAAAAAACCTAATTCTTTAATATCCGAAAATCTTTTTTCTCTTGCGATTTTAAAATCTATTACCGAAATATCTGCCGAAATTTTCAGCTCATTTAGGATTCTTGAGGTTTCATCTCCTACAGAAATTATCGATCCTTCAAAATTTTTAAAATTTTCTGCATCAATTTGGGCTAATAATTTCCCGAGCGGTTTTTTAAGTAATGATCTTATCTCATCTGTAATTACGAGGTCGGACCTTGTCCACGAAGGATCTATATAAAGCTTGCCATTTCTGTCAATTTCTCCATTTCTTATCCGCAGGGAAGAAATAAGCTTTCCATCTTCTGTCAACACATTTGGGCTAATTTCAATCTTAAGCTGTCCAAGATCTTTTCTTAATCTCTCCTCATTAATTTTTAACGCCCCGTCTTTTGTTTGCTGTGAAACTATAATTGCATCTGCTTGGAAACTTTTGTCAAGAGTTGGACCAAGTAAATCTTCTATTTCTAGGATTTCAAACCTGCCTGGAGTAATATTATTTAAAAAACCTTCAACGCTCTTTTTCCTTATCTCAAAATTTTCAAAAGTTCTTAGTTCTTCGTTATTAGTTTTTAGTTTTTTGACGTATTCGTCCGAGGTAATTCCTATGATCAGTCTTTCCGAAAGAGATAATCCGCAATCAATTAGTTTTTTGTGTCCCTTGTGGAAGTGGTCAAATGTTCCGCCTAAAACTGAAGTGTCAAACTTAAAGCCCATACTTAGCAATTCTTTCTCTGTATTGGGCAAGAATAATACTTTTGTAATCTTTCGGATGAAGAGCGATAATTTTATCTTGTATAATTTCTCTTGTCAAATTTTTTTTAATTAATGTTCTCTGGAAAAGCTTTGCTAAATTCTCTAAGAAGGCAAAATTTAAAAATAGCGTAAATAAACTTTCTGACAGAGGCAGCTTGGGCTCTTCGATTCTATGACCTTTCGACTCTTTTACCGCATTTGGCATATATTTCTTTATCCATTCATTAGAATTTATAAATTTTTGGTAAATATTTCCTCTCTGCATAACAGGCCTAAGCTGCGCGACTTCATGAGCAGTATACAAATTTCTTAAATTTTTTGGCAAAGATAAATTTTCTTCATCAACGATCATATTCAGACAAATTTTATCAGAGACATTCCTATCTGTTCTTTTCCTGTGCTTTCCAAGAATTTTTAGATAAATTATAAGGAGCAATCTTGTAATCCATACTGTGTCCTTCTTAGAAACAACAAAAAGATCGATATCGTCTTTTTTTTCTGCATTCATCATGGAAAGATTACCGCTTATACCCACAAAAAGGACCGAGGGAATTATAAAAAGTTTTTTTATTGTTTTATATGCAATATTAATTTTTTTTTGGCTATGAGTAAATTTTTCAATTCTTTTTGGGACAATAAATTCTTTTTCTTCCATGTGCAAAAAGCCATTATTTCTGAAAACCACAGAATTAATTTTTCTTACTTTTCGTTCAAAAAGTTTCTTATTAAGAGTCTCATCCGAAATGAGAAACTTCCAGACCTCGTCCTCTGAAAGAGGATAATCAAAGACGTCACTATAAAGAAGAGTTCTTACAATTGCCTTTTCATTATTGTCCATATTGCTTAAGAATTTGAGCTACTCCCTGAGAAAGTGTAGTAACTGCGGTCTCAGGTGATACATTATTTTGAGAAAGCAGTGAATTTATAGCAATAAGCAAATAGCCGTTCATTTGGGTGTTGAAACCCGTTTTTTCTCCGTCATAAGTATCTGAAACAAAAAATGAAGAAGTTGCATTATTGCCCTGAGATACGAATGGATACACAACTGAATTTTTTAGTGTACTTGCCAATTCTTTTCTCGCATAAGGCTGCCCAAATAGTCTGGTTTTTGACTCAAGAGAATATAATTTCTGCTGTGTTTCTTTTGATGTAAGAAACTTTAGAAATACTAATGATTCCGTTTTGTATTTACTTTTTGATGAGACACCTGCCGCCCAATAAGAAGCTATTGTTGTTCCATTATTATCAATCTTAGGCACCGGATGTATTTCTATTTTAATGTTTGGGTTACTTGCTTTTATTGCAAAATAATCCCACGAGTATCCAAAGAACATCGCCGTATTTTCACCGGCAAATTCCTGCCTTGAATTAGCCAAAGTCTTATCCCACACTCTCTGATCTCCGGATGCAAAATCGGTGTAAAAATCTAACGCATCGCTTGATTTTACAGGTGTTGCGGAAAGATTATAAATGTCCGCCTTATTTTGAGCAAAGAGCATAGAAACGATATCCGATGCATGCGCAACATTATCATATGCTCCAAGGGCTGCACCTGATGTTTTTATTTTTCCTGATTGATCTATTACGGTTAGGGACCTTGCTATTTTAACAAAGTCTTCCCAATTGTTGGGGACTTTCGCACCTGCCTGCTGAAAAATATCGGAATTGACATAAAGAGCAAGAGTATCAATCTCAGTAGGAATTCCATATATCGCATTATTTTTGATCAGATCTTTTTGTGCTACCGGATAAAATGAATTTTTGAATTCTTCTTTTGATATTGTTTCAGTCGAAACAGGAAGAAGAATATTTGTAAACATAGGGAGCCAGGTGTTATGAAATAGAAAAACGTCAGGACCTGCGTTATTATTAATTTGTGTAGTAAGCTTGTCCCTATATTGCTTGATGTCTTGTATTTTATATTCGACTTTTATATTTGGGTATTTTTTATTGAAATCATCGATAATCGGCTGTATAGTACTCTTGTCCTCCCAAAGCCCCCAATATTTTATCTTTGCATTTCCCACTGTCTTTTTGGAAAAAAGAGGCAGGACCAGTGCAAAAAGGAGGAATGAGATGAGCGCCACGACTCCCAATCCTAATACGATTTTTATTATTGTCGCGGGATGAAATGAAGGGAACCTTCCACCGGACGCAGGATCAAACTCAGGCGGAATATTAGTAGGCTGAATAGGCTCTTGAGGCGGAGGCTCATTAGGAGGAACAGGCGCAACAGGCTGCGGACTGGAAGATGACGGACTTTGGAAAACGGTATTTTCGTCCATGAATATAGTATAATACCAATTAGACACCCACAGCAAATGAAATTTCCCAAGGTCAATACTTCTGTACATAAAAGGGTGGCAAAACCCGCAAAGGTAATTTTCTGGTTCTCGGTTGGTGCACTTTTGGGAATATTTTTGGTTTTAAGCTTTGCTCTTATAATTTTTCAGAAACTGCACGAGAATCGTATTTACCCCGGAGTACTTGTGGGAGGAGCCGATTTCAGCGGTAAGGAGAAGAATGATGTAATTAATTATTTTAAAAACAAGAATGAGAACATACAAGATGCCAAATTTGAATTTAAGGCAAATGAAGGAATTGCTACCGTATCGGCTCAACAGATAGATCTTGGATATGATTACAATTTACTGGCGACACAAGCTTACAGTCTGGGAAGATCGGGTCACATACTTTCAAACGTAAGTATAATTGTTCAGGCATATATGAACGGCCTCAATCTCCCGCCATCCTACGGATATTCTGAGGAAAAATTGGCGCCTATTCTTCTTCCTATCACCTCGAAAATGCATATCGATCCTGTTGACTCTTTATTTAATTTCCAAAACGGAAAAGTGACGGTATTTAAGCCTTCAAAAGACGGGCAGGACGTTGATCTGGAAAAACTTAATAAAGAAATCTCAACTAAGGCAAACTCTGTAATTTTTTCTCAAAAACCTGATTTTGTATCCATAACTATCCCGGTAAAAATATTAAAACCCAATATTACTACAGAAAAAGCAAATAATATGGGGATAAAAGAGCTCATAGGAACAGGCACTTCACTTTTCCAGCATTCAATACCCGGCAGAATTTATAATGTAAATCTCGCAGCGTCCCGCCTTAATGGGGTGCTTGTTAAACCCGACGAAGTTTTCTCTTTTAATAAAATCCTGGGTGATGTTTCTGCATTTACAGGATATCAGCAGGCATACATTATACAAAATGGCAGAACAGTATTGGGTGACGGAGGCGGTGTCTGTCAAGTCTCAACGACACTTTTCAGAGCGCTTCTTGATGCAGGTCTTCCAATAGTTGAGCGCCAAGCGCACGCTTATAGAGTCGGCTACTATGAACAGGATTCACTGCCCGGAATCGATGCGACGGTTTTTTCTCCCACTGTTGATTTGAAATTTAAAAACGATACGGGAAATTATATTCTTATTCAGACATATATTGACCCAAGCGTTCTAAGGCTTACCTTTGAACTATATGGAACCAAAGACGGAAGAGCAGTATTAATGACAAGTCCTGTTATTTTAAGCCGCTCGTCTGCACCTGCTGATGTCCACCAGGATGACCCAACACTTCCTAAAGGCCAAGTCAAACAAGTGGATTTTTCAGCAGCGGGCGCAAATGTTTATTTTACGAGAAAGGTAACAAAAGATGGAAAGGAAATCATATCGGACAAGTTCGCTTCGAATTACCGGCCGTGGGCAGCCGTCTATCTCCACGGAACAAAGGAGAATTAATAAATTGACCTAATTAATCTAATTGTTCTAATTGACCTAAGCTTGGGATATTGGTATTTTGGATTTATTTAGAAATTAGAAATTAGGATTTAGAAATTTTGAGCATGATAATTAAAATAGATAAAGCTATTGAGATAAGTAATAAACTTAGAAAGCAAAGAAAATCAATTGTTGTTGCAGGGGGATGCTTCGACATACTTCACGTAGGACATGTCAGGTTTTTAAAAAATGCGAAGGATCAAGGCGAAGTTCTCTTTATACTTCTTGAAAACGATGAAAAAGTCCGAAAACTCAAAGGAAAAAACCGGCCAATAAACTCTCAGAAAGATAGGGCGGAAATCCTAGCAAGTCTTAAATACGTTGATTATGTTGTCCTTCTTCCTTACATGAAATCTGACGGAGATTATGATAAACTTATAAACCAGATAAGGCCGGACGTGCTTGCGACCACAAAAAACGACCCGGCAATTATGCATAAAAAAAGACAGGCAGAAATGATAAATGCGGAAATGAAAGAAGTTGTAGAAAGGATAAGAGAAAAATCTACTACAATTTTGGGGAAAATAATTCTTAAAAAGAATAAATGAAGAAAATAGCAATTATTATCGGTGTTTTGATTATAATCGGGCTGGGCATCTGGGCATGGCAGACTTCTGAGAAATCTCCGGTTGCGAAAATAAATAATCGTTCATTTAAGCTTTATGTAGCAAAAACTGAAAAAGACAAACAAATTGGCCTGTCAAAATATAAAAAAATTGAAAACGAAAGAGGAATGGTTTTTTCTTTTTCAAAAGCAAATTATTACCCCTTCTGGATGAAAGAGATGAAATTTCCAATTGATATTATTTATATTAATGACGGCAAAATTGTAACAATTTATAGGAACGTGCCAACACCAAAAGATAAGTTAAGTCCTCCCGTATATAATAGCACCAAGCCAGCTGATACCGTACTTGAATTAAATGCAGGTCTCTCTCAAAAATACAACTTCAAAGAGGGAGACAGCGTAAGCTTCTCAAATATCTAATGACGATCTTAGGAATTGAGACTTCTTGTGATGAAACAGGTGCTGCTGTTATTCAGGTCAATCCTAAAACAAACGAAATAAAAATTATGTCCAACATTCTGGCGTCTTCTCTTTCTCTTCATTCAAAAACGGGTGGGATAATTCCTGAGATCGCAGCGCGTGAACAGGCAAAGTATATGATTCCTGTTCTTGAGAAATCCCTTAAAGAATTTGATAAAAATACCAAAACTTCTATAGATGCTATTGCTGTTACAGTTGGGCCGGGATTGGTAGGCTCGCTCCTTGTCGGCGTTGAGACAGCACGAACTCTTTCTTATCTTTGGAAAAAACCAATTATTCCTGTGAATCATCTTATCGGACACATATACGCTAATTGGCTAACAGACTACGGTCTACAGTCTACGGAAAAACAAAAAGCTGTAGTCGGTAGTCTGAAAGCTATAAGCAAGCAGCCAGAATTTCCTCAGGCTGCTTTAGTTGTATCGGGCGGACACACGGATCTGGTTCTATTAAAAGACCATAATAAACTTAAATGGCTCGGCGGGACACGTGATGATGCCGCAGGAGAGGCTTTTGATAAAATCGGAAGATTACTCGACCTTCCGTATCCGGGTGGGCCTTCAATTGAAAAAGAAGCATTAAGAGGAACTCTTGGGAAATTTAATTTTCCAAAACCAATGATCGGATCCAAGGATTTTGATTTCAGTTTTAGTGGACTAAAAGCTGCTGTTTTTCGAGAAATAAAATCTATTAAAAAAATAGATAAGCAAATCGTATCTGATATTTCCTATGCTGTCCAAGAAGCAATTATTGATGTTTTGGTAAAGAAAACTTTAAAAGCTGCCGAAAAATATAAAGTCCGATCAATTCTTCTTGGTGGTGGTGTTGCCGCGAATAATAAACTTAAAGAGAAATTTCAATCGTCAATCGTCAATGGTAAATCGTCAATCAAGCTTTTCGTCCCAACGAAAAGCTTGTGCACCGATAACGCCGCCATGATCGCAACAGCCGCATATTTTAATCAAAAAGAAGTTGCATGGCAAAATATAAAAGCCACCCCCGAACTATATTTCAATTAATTCTTCTAGTTTTATTGAGATTGGTGTATAATTTATTAAACTTATGATAGTTTATCTAATCTTAGGAATATTTATAGGCATCGGTGCTGCTCTTATTATTAGGAATAAGTTTTTCTCCAGCAATAGCTCATCGATCGAGCAAAAATTAAACGAAGTCGTACCAGCTGCACTTAGTAAGGCCGTTGATGAGCTAATTAAGGTAGCTAATGAGAAGTTAAAAGCAGAAAATCAAGACATAAAAACTGATTTATCAAACAAAAAAACTGCAATCGAAGACTTAATAAAACAAGTTAAGGATGAGATCAAACAAAGCAATAAAAAGGTTGAAGATTCAGAAAAAGATCGGATAGGATCATTCCGCGAGCTTAAACAAGCTCTAGATGGACACAAGGTGATAACAGAACAACTTTCCGCAACAACAGAAGGGTTAAGAAAAGTTTTGTCAAATAATCAACTCAGAGGGCAATTTGGAGAACAGGTTGCTGAAGATTTGTTAAAGATGTCAGGATTTGTATCCGGAGTAGACTATATAAAAAATAAAAGACAAGAAGATTCATCTACAAGGCCTGATTTTACTATTCTATTGCCAGATGGAGTAAAGATTAACGTAGATGCAAAATTTCCATATTCCAATCTTCAAAAAATGACAGAAACAGAAGATAAATCTGCTAAGCGGGAGTACGTAAAAGCATTCGAAGCTGATATAAAAGAAAAGATTAAACAAGTAACAACCAGAGACTACATTAATCCAGCAGATAATACTGTTGATTTTGTAATCATGTTCATTCCAAACGAAATGATCTTCTCTTTTATTTATGATCAAATGAATCGTATATGGTCAGAGGGTATGAGACAGAAGGTGATTCTGGCTGGACCTTTCAACTTTACTGCTGTTTTAAGATTAATTCGTCAATCATATGGTAATTTCAAATATCAAAAGAACATTCACAAAATAATTACATTTATAAAAATTTTCGAAGAGGAGTTCAGGAAATATAACGAAGAATTTGAAAAGATAGGCACGAGAATTGGAGCCTTATCAGAACAATATGATAAAGTTAACTCAACTAGAACTAGACAATTGATAAGAACAGTAGATAAAATAAGACTTGAGGATACTGAATCAAATCTAATTCCTGAGAACACTATCTTACCAGAAAAAGATATTGTTAATTAAAAAGGGGGTGATATATCGGATGAATAATAAAACATTAATTATAGTAATCGCACTTTTGATAGTAATCGGAGGAGCACTTCTTATTGGCGGAAAATTAACAAATAAAAAATCCGGCAATACGACGCAAACTTCAGTTCCGACAACTGCTCAGCAGACACAGTCGAATCAAAATGGTCAAGTACAAGTAGGAAAACCTATTACTGAAACTATAGAAACGGTAAATATCACAAGCTCGGGATTTAATCCGCAAAGCATTACAATTAAAAACGGCAGTAAAGTAATTTGGATTAATAAATCGGGAGCAGATGTGAACATAGTTCCTACAAACAAATATGCTCCTCTTACCTTGGGGCAATTTCCTAACAACTCGTCTGTTCAGCTGTTGTTTGATAAAGCAGGCACTTATACTTATCAGAATCAGTTGAAGACAAGTCAGACTGGAACAGTAATCGTACAGTAGGCTTCAAAAACTCTTCTTTTTCTGCTCTTTTTGAAAGAGCAGTTATTTTGTATCAATTGGGATTATTTGGTGTTAAAATATTTTGAGATTATGGACGAAAAGAACTTAAATGATAAACAGTTAAAAACAATAAAGTTTGGTCAAGGGCCGCTTCTTATTATTGCGGGTGCCGGTACCGGAAAAACCACTGTTATTACAGAAAGAATAAAGTATCTTATCATAGACAAAAACATCCAGCCTTCAAATATTCTGGCTCTGACGTTTACAGATAAGGCCTCTCATGAGATGCAGGAGAGAGTCGACGTGCTCCTTCCTTACGGATATACCAATCTTTGGATTCATACTTTCCATTCTTTCTGCGATAGGGTTCTGCGCGATGAGGCACACACTATCGGACTTGATCCGAATTATAAATTGATTTCAGAGTCCGAATCGGTACTTTTGATGCGCAAGAATATTTTTGATTTGGGACTTAAAATATTTAAACCCATGGGAAATCCTACCAAATTCCTAGATGCGCTTCTTAACCATTTTTCAAGGCTGAAAGATGAAGATATTACACCCGATGAATATATAAAGTGGGCACAAAATGAAAAATCTGAAGATGAAAAAGGACAGTATGTTGAACTTGCAAATTCTTATAAGAAATACGAAGAATTAAAAATTAGAGAGTCGATGATGGATTTTTCGGATCTTATTTCAAATACTCTATTACTATTTCGTAAAAGAGCGAACATTCTAAAAAGGTATCAAAGACAATTTAAATTTATATTAGTAGACGAATTTCAGGATACCAATTATGCACAGAATGAACTGGCAATTCTTCTTGCCGGAGATGATAAAAATATTACTGTAGTTGCAGATGATGACCAGTCAATTTATAGGTTCCGAGGCGCTGCTGTCTCAAACGTTTTACAGTTTAAGAAAAGCTTTCCCAAAACAGAAATCGTAACTCTTAATGACAATTATAGGTCCACTCAAACAATTCTTGATGCATCCTATCAGCTTATTCAAAATAATAATCCCAACAGGCTTGAGGTTGTCGAGGGGATAGATAAGAAGCTTAAGAGTCATTCAAGAGTCGTCAAAAAAGAAATTGAAGTTATTCATGAAAACCGCTCTGAAGATGAGGCGGATAAAATTGCCCAGACTATAAAAGAATTGGTAAAAACTTACGAACATAAAGACATCGCAATTTTGGTAAGAGCTAATAACCATGCTCAAAGCATAACGACATCACTTGCCCGTCATCGGATCCCTTATCAATTTCTAGGACCGGGTTATCTTTTCCAGCAGGAAGAGATAAAGGATTTAATTTCATACCTCATATTCCTGACAGATGTTTCCGATTCTGTTGCGCTTTTCAGGGTTTTGTCTATGGAAATATTTAATATTCCATATATAGAGCTTAACTATCTTCTCAGTTTTGCCAAAAAAAGAAATCTTAATCTTTTTAATGCTCTTTCTGAAATCGATCAATCATTCTTAAAACCCGCAGCACTTGAGAAATTACAAAATTTCAGAGCTATGGCAGAGCGTCATCTTGAAAGAGTTAAGAAGGATACTGCAGGACAAATTCTTTATTATTTTCTGGTAGATTCCAAGCTTTTTGAGACTCTAAAAACAACTGCGTCTGTAAAAGAAGAACAAAAAGTTCAGAATATTGCAAAGTTTTTTGATAGGATTAAGAACTTTGAGACCGAACGCGCCGATGCAAATATTTTTACTCTCGTTGAGTGGCTGATGCTTATGCTTCAAATGGGAGACAGTCCCACGGCGGCAGATATAGATATGAGGGATAAGAATGCAGTAAATATCCTGACTGTCCATTCCTCAAAAGGCTTGGAATTTAAAGTGGTTTTTCTGGTAAATCTTGTTTCGGACCGTTTCCCAACGCGGCAAAGGAGTGAGAAGATCCCACTCCCCGAAGGCATCATAAAAGAAAATTTGCCCAAAGATACTGACTTTCACCTTGAAGAAGAAAGAAGACTTTTCTATGTAGGTATGACGCGGGCAAAAGAACTTCTGTATTTTACTGCAGCTGATTATTATGGCGCAGGCAAACGCACAAAAAAACTTTCCCCTTTTATCTACGAGGCTCTTCCGGAATTAATTGAAAAAGAAAAAGCAAAAAAACAAATTCAGCAATTGTCCTTAACAGAAGTTCTTTCGGTCTATGAAAGTAAAGATGATGAGGAAGAGAAAAAACCTGCGCTTAAATTAAGTTACATTACGTACTCCAATCTTCAGATGTTTGACATTTGCCCTCTTCATTACAAAGCCCGTGTAATTTTCAACATCCCTACGCCTCCTGCTGCAGTCCAAAGTTTTGGAATTTCTATGCACAATACTTTGTATAGATTTTATAAAGAACTCTCCGAAGGCGGAAAACCATCACTTGATAATCTTAAAAAAATACTTAAGAATGAATGGATTTCGCAAGGTTATGATGGGAAAAAGCATGAGGAAGAAAGATTTGCACAAGGAATAAAAATATTAGATGAATATTATAAAACTGATTGTAATCCGCCCGTAAAACCTCTGAGACTTGAGGAACCATTTAATTTTGTCCTAAGAAACGGTGTTAAGGTTTTTGGAAAAATTGACCGCATTGATAAGAAAGATGGAGGAATTGAAATTATTGACTACAAAACCGGAGAAGAAAATCCCAAAGCTGCAAGATCTCATGAGCTTCAGCTTGCGATGTATGCACTTGCCGCAACGCGTATTAAAGATGAGATTCTCAACCGCGACCCCAAAGATATCACGCTTACTCTTCACTTTCTCGAAGGAAATACGAAAAAATCCATGACTTTCACCAAAGCGGATCTGGATAAACTTGAAGATAGTCTCATCGAAAAAATTGAAGAAATAGAAAAAAGTGATTTCAAATGCTCAGGGAATGTGCTTTGTATTAACTGCGAGTACAAAATGCTTTGTAATTCAGCTAATTAAGCATGCCGATTGATAGATTCAAAACTGAAGCAAAACTTACCCAAAGAATATAAGGGATTAGAAGATAAGATGCAGGCTTTGAGATCTTATAGAAATTTATGATTGTCATAAGTATTGAGATCCAAAGAAGTACTATTGTAATAAGAGCTCCAAGAGGACTATGAAGTCCGAAAAATACCAAAGACCATAAGACATTTAAGATAAGCTGTAGCACAAAAAACATTACCGCAGTTTGCTTCTCCCTTTCCTTACTCACCAAAATAAGATAAAAGGATAATCCCATCAGGATATAAAGAATTGTCCAGACAGGAGCGAAAATATAATTCGGAGGATTAAATGAGGGTTTGTTTAAAGTGACATACCAAGTATTTATTGCAGGAGTTGTGAACAAAGAACCAATCGCCCCCGCCCCAAGACAGAGAGCCAAAGAAAAGATAAAAAGTTTGATATTCTTCGCTATACTTTAAATATAACAGAAATAATCAAAAATAATCTATTCTAATTTTCTCAAGAATTTGAGAATAGATATTCCCAGAGGGGAAAGCTTATGAAGCACGTTGTTTCCTCTAGTACGTTTATAAACTAATCCTGGGATCGTAAGTCTTCTTATATGTTCGCTTGCTGTTTTTATGTTTATTTTAAGCTTCGTAGAAACTTCCGCGAGAGATAATTCCGGTTCTTTTTCCACAAGCTCCATTATCTGAATTCTTCTATGGTTGGCAAATCCTTTAACAACTCTTTCAAGACGTCTTGTTTTTAACATATGTATTTATACTAGCAAAGCGTTCTCAAATTCTCAAGAATTTGAGAATAACAGATCTATCGAAATCGGAAGATGGCTATTGGTGAAAAATTGAAACTGCTGCGAATACAAAATGCTGTGCAAAGTCTAAATTATCTCGGGCGGATTATATGACGAGAAAATAAATAAGCGGAGGTAGCGAGGCTATTTCACCGTTCGGCTGAGCTCACGGCCGAAGCCTTTCAGGTAGCGATTGGATATAAATAAAAGGAGGTAGTGAAAGTATTTCACTTTTCAGATAGCGATTAGTATATAGCTATATTTAAGGAAAGGTGGAAGAAGCTTAAAAAATTTTCAACGATTTTACCAATGCCAACTCATTTGGGTAATTTCTAAAACCGAACATACCTGCCCATTTCTTAAAATAGACCTCCGAGATCAATGTTTTTGATCCATCTTTTACAACCCCACCTGCATGCTGAATTAGTCTGGGCTCAGCGTAGTCAGGCAATATCCAAATAAGGGGGCTTTCCCTATCTCCATTAACATAAAGCGTGGCTTTATTTTCTCTTACTACCAATTCGATATTGAGATGCATATTCTCGCTCAAGTCGATAGGATAAGAATTAAAATCGGGGTTCAATTCTGGTGCATCAAAATTGCCTCCAACTCTAATGTGCGGACGGACAACAATGTGCTTATTTATATAATTAATCTCAATCATGAAGTAGTCATCAAAATTTTGAGCCCGAAATAGAATACCTAAAATATTATTAAAATTGTTGCCATTATTGATATCATGCAATTGAGTAGTAAATTCTATTTCAATCTTTGCTGTAAAATTTTTCCAAATTCTGGAGAAAATAAATCTTGGCCTTATCAAACATCCCGAATTGGAGTTGCTAATTATTAGACCATCTTCACTTACAAAAACATTTCCTTGCAAAATCCATTCTTTAACAAGCCGCTCCTCAGTTAAAATATCCTTTTCTTTACTAAAATTAAAGCTATATTTGTCTTTAAATAATTCAGATAAGATAGTCGTAGCTCTTTTTCCCAAAACCCACCGGGTGAGCAGAAATAAAAAAATCCAGATTGCTATTTTCAGTAGACTGAAAGAAACAGGAAAAAATTCATATCCGTTCGGGATTCCAAAAACGCTAGTAAAATAAGACAAATAAAAACTTAAAAGATAAAAAATGAAACTAGTAAACAACCCCAAGACTACTAGCAACGACAGGTCGATTAAATATTGTGTTATGTTTATTCGAATTAATTTTAGATTTTCGAGGTTCACTTTTTAAGTAAGAGCAATACAAGCAGAACAATAATTATTGTTGTAGCAGGTAAGCTTGAAAGCCATGAAAAAATACCAAAAAATCCTAATAGGATTAATGCTAATACGCAAACAGCTACTATTGATATTCCGATTGCATAAATTAAATTAATAGTTTCTTTAGATATTTCTTGAATATCTCGAATTGTCGATTTGAAAGTTTTACCGTTGCTTATTAAAATTCCGAGTACAGTTATAAAAATACCAGAAGCGATACCTACTGTTGGACTTAAATCAGGATATCCAATAGCTTGCACGAGAAACGCTAACAATAATCCAATTATGTAAGAGGAGAGTATTGTGATTAATATGGCTATAAAGTCTTTCCAACCAGTAAGTTTCTTATTCTGCTTTTCCATAAAAACCCAACCATTCAGACAGACAAACAGCTTTTACTTAGGACTATTTCACTTCTTAAGTATTTTTCTGATTTCTTTAATTTCTTGTTTAATCTCTTCTATTTCGGTTTCGATACTCTCTATGTCTCCACCCAAACTTCTCAAAGCTTTTATGTCTTCTCTGTTTTCAGTTATCTTACTCCAGATAAAAAAGAAAATTCCTCCTAAAATTATAATCGCTAAAAATTGTTCCATACTATATTTTTCCTCTAATAATAAACCTTTCTCCACATTTTTTACAAACGTACTGATGTGCGTTTGATGCGGAGATACCTCCAGAGCCAACTCCTGAAGAAATACCAACTCTACTTATATCAGTGCTCTTACATTTAGGACATTTATCTTTCATATTAAAATACTCCGGGGAGAGAGTAAGCCAGATTCTGTTCTTGTCCGCAATCTATCTATGCTCTCTACTTGATGCTCCCGTAAGGATGGTGATATCCTCCGTCGCCAAAGGCTATGAAGGACTTTGTCGCATCATTCTGAGATTGCAGCAGGTAGGATTGCCCGTTTCACACTCACTCGTCTCTGTTGCTCTCAAGTCTTGTCAATTCAAGACTTGTTCTAAGCTTCGCTTGTGAGTAAAAAGCTTAGACACTATTCCCATGAGATAATTTCATATCTCACGGGATCGGAGCTTACGCTCCGTCCCCTCCTTACTGCTGTCTGGACTTTCCTCTATCATCATGTTTAAGTGACGACAGTAGCGGTCCTTCTCCCCAGAGCACGCGTATTTTAGCAAAAATGAGGTTTTTAATCAAGTCTAACTACTGGCGCTTGAGTATTTTTTGAGGGAAAATCTCCAAAACATAATGCTTAAGTATAAGAATGCTGCGCCTATACCTACTGATATTAGAACCGAACTAAAAGATAAAAGTCCCATGGCAGCTTTTGCCGGAAACGTAACCATTACTCCGACTGGAATTATAAAAGTAATAAATGATCTTAATGGGTTTTGATAAATATCTATAGGAAATCTTCCCATTTGTGTGATGTCGCGGAAAAGCCAAAGCGTGTTGTCAACCTCTGTCGTTATGACTCCAATCGAGAGAACGAGAATATGAAATGAAAGCATTATCACAAACCCATTAATCAGAAGCCCAAGATATATTAAGATATTTAGAATAGTAAGCGGGCCTATGTGGGATAAAGCAACATAGATAAAAACAGATGATAATAGAAGAATTGGAATGTCTAAAATATCGCTTCCGCCAAAGAGAAGCCTGAAAAGTGCAGGGACTGGTTTGGTGAGAAAATAATCAAAATCTCCTGAAACAACATAGTTTCTAAATCTGTAAACTTCACGGAGAAAAAACTGCGCAAGACTATCAATGATATTAAACGTAAGATAAAAAAGAATTATCTGCCAGATAGTATAGCCTACAATTGCATTGGTTCGGGAAGCAATAATCAGAAGAAAGAAAAGAAAAAAAGAGAATCTTATTAATTTTCCAAAAACAAAAAGAACCGCACCGAATCTTGAAACAAAAGCATTTTGGGAGACCATAAAAGTCATCATCCACCATAACTTGAAATATTTTAAAAAACTTAGCTTATCTTCCATAAGCAGTGTAGCTCTTAAGACCTTTCTTCCAGATAATATTTACCAAAAAATAAATACCAAAAGCCCAGAAAGATGATATGAGAAGTCCTGATGTTATCTCAAGAAAACTTAACTGTCCGAGATAAACTTTAAGCGGGAAATATAAAAGATAAAAAAATGGAAGAAATTTCATAATATTATAAATTGCCTGAGGCAGAATATCTAGGGGAAACAAAGACCCTGCAAAGAATCCTAAGACTGTTATGAAAATGAATCTCGGTGCCCAAACCTCAGGGCTCCAAAATCCTATAAGCCCGAGAAGAAAATTAAGGAAGAAATAATTAAAAAGAGACAATATTACCGAACAGATAAAAAAGAAAATATAAAAAATATTTGTCTGAAGGAAAAACGGCGGACGAAGTACTAGGAAAATTAAAGTCAATTCTACTGCTGAAAAGCAGATATTCATGAGCTTATCTCCTGCATCTTTTGCAAACCAATAGGCAAAATAATTTATGGGGCGAAGCAGGAAATTCATTAAATTTCCGTTGTTAATTTCTTCTCCCACTATATAAGTTCTTGAAGAAAGAACTATGGAGTCTAGAAGCGAAGTACCCAAAATATAAGTAAGCATTAAGGACTGACTGTATCCGAGAAGTGTCTTTCCGGGAGGCAAAATTACGGACCAGAGAAAGTAAATACTAATAAGCTGGATAATATTTCTAACCCTCCACATTACAAAACTTGCTCTGTAGGTAAACACCTCATCCCATGTGTTTCTTGCAATAATATAATATTTTTTCATAGATTCGACTTTGCTCATTCTTCGATTTCACTCAGAATCCTGAGCTGAGTCGAAGGACTATGACCCTGAGCCTGTCGAATGGGTCATTTTTTATTCTCAAGATAAACTTTTGCGATTACATCTTCTATTTGCGGGTCTGAAATAGTAATATCTTCGACCTGAAAATTCTTAAGAATTGCCGATGCGGTAGAATTTGCTTTTTTGTTCGGGACATTTAGTATCAGCTCTGGATAAGTAAAGCTATCTATTTCGCCCAACTTGTCAAGCTTTTTCGGATCTACATATTCACTGAATAATACTTTAATTTTCTTAGACGGATCATATTTTTCAATAAGCGTTGCTAGCTGTCCGTCAAAAATAATTTTTCCGAAGTTTATAATAATTACACGCTTACAAAGCTGTTCTACATCCTGCATGTAGTGACTTGTCAGGATAATTGTTGCTTTAAACCGGATATTATACTCTTTTATAAACTCGCGAAGATTTCTTTGCATGAGAACATCAAGACCAATCGTAGGCTCATCCAAGAACAAAACCTTCGGAGAATGGATAAGTGATGCCATAAGTTCCATTTTCATACGCTGTCCAAGGGATAGTTTTTTTACAGGAACTTTAAGAATGTCTTTGGCATCGAGTAATTTGCTCAGTTCTTCCAAAATTGTATTATATTTTTCATCGGAAACTCCATAAATTTCTTTATTTAAAATAAAAGTGTCAAGAGCAGGCAAGTCCCACCACAGTTGGTTTTTCTGTCCCATGACAAGTGAGATCTGCTTAAGAAATTCGGGCTTTCTACTGTAGGGGTTGTAGTCTAATACTGAAATTTTTCCGCTTGTAGGATAAAGAAGTCCTGAGAGACACTTAAGCGTAGTAGTTTTCCCGGCACCATTTGGTCCTATGAAACCTACCAGTTCGCCTTCATTAATTTCAAAAGAAATATCATCAACCGCTTTTTTGGTTTCGTATTTTCTCGAGAATAAAGATTTTACAGAACCTGCAAGTCCGGGCTCTTTTTTGTGAATTTGAAAATGCTTAGAAAGATGAGAAACGGAAATAATCATATGAATTCCTAATTGATCTAATTTATCTAATTACTCTAATCAAGTTTAAATTTTTGAATTTTAAAATTGGGGCTTGTTTAGAAATTAGAAATTAGGACTTAGAAATTATAGATTGATTATACCAGAAGAAACTACCAAGTTTTTGGTAGGATTTTTAAATGTTAAATCTTTAATATTTTATATTTCTATCTTACCGCTCTTTTTAAAGTTTTTCCTGGAGTAAAACCTGGTGCTTTCCTCGATGCAATTGTAATTTTTTCACCTGTCTTTGGATTTCGTCCTACTCTCTCAATTCTATTCCGGACGCTGAATGTTCCAAAACCTGTGATTACAACTTTTTCACCGCGCTTTAGAGAATCCCTTATGGATATTATAAAAGCCTGAACTGAATCCTTCGCTGCTTTATTTGTAAGATTTGCTTTTTTTGCGACTATTTCTGTGAGGTCTTTTTTGGTCAAATTAAATCACCACCAATCTATAATAAATTTTGAATGAATCCAAACTGGCGGGCAAACCAATTGCTGATTTAGATTAAAAATACAATGAAAACGAAACAATGTCAATATATCAAAATTGAAAAAGTACAAATCCTAGATGAGCGAAAGGACAAAATCTTTCGGCTGCATATTCCGAGCACAATGAGATGTGTAAAACCAAAATAGTGCGAGCTATGCCGGAGAAAATTTTAGTCCTGAGCGAATCATGGAATCTAATTCTCGGATTGTGTGGAGACTGAGCGGAATTCCCGGATTGCGGTCACTTTAACTTCTCCTGGCACTGCAAGAGATTTTACGACCTCTTCTCTTATCTTGTGCGCTATCAAAGTCGTCTGTGCATCATCCATTTTCCCGGGATCAATAATTACCCGAAGCTCTCGTCCTGCTTCAAAAGCATAAGCGTCCTGAACTCCTTCATATTTTTTCGCAATTCCTTCCATCTCGGTAAGCCTCTTAGCATATCCTTCTACGTCCTCATACCTTGCTCCCGGCCTTGCACCTGAAATGGCATCAGCGATGTAGACAATAACCGACTCAAGAGATGAAAACGGCTTATCTTCATGATGCTCCCAAACGCAATTGATAATTGCCTCTGGTATATTGTGGCGCTTGAGAAAATCCACTCCCAGAGTCACATGGCTTCCTTCGCCTTCTACAACTTTTCCGATATCGTGGAACAAACACCCAAGACGCACTATATTCACATCTGCTCCGACTTCTTGTGCTATATGAATACCTATTTTTGTCTCTTCAAGCGTATGGACTACAAGATTTTGCCCATAAGAAGTGCGAAACTTAAACCGGCCGAGCATTGAAATAAGTTCTTTTGAAAGATTGAAAACTCCCACTTCTTGCGCAAGTTTTTCGCCTTCTTCAAACATTATTTTCTCAACCTCTTTTTTTGTCTGCTCTACAATTTCTTCAATGCGGAAAGGCTGAATTCTCGTATCTCTTATTAACATTTCAAGTGAGCGTCTTGCGATTTCGCGTCTTACCTGATCAAAAGATGAAAGTCTTATGACTCCTTCTTCATCAAGGTCTACATCCACACCTGTTGCCTGCTCAAACGCTCTTATATTTCTTCCCTCTTTACCGATAATTCTTCCCTTTATGTCTTCGTCTGTAATTTTTACAGTAGAGAGAGTAAATTCGGGAATATAATTTACTGCTCCATGGCGCATAGAGTCGATCAAAATTTCCCTAGATTTTTTGTCTGCGGTTCTCTTGGCTTCTTCTTCAGCTTCTTTTATAATACGTGCTGCAACATTTCTCTCTTGTACCTCAATTTCTTTTATTAATTCTTTTTTTGCTTCATCTTTTGTAAGAGAAGAGACTTTTGATAATTTTTCGGTATAATCTTCTTTTAGCTTAGACAACGCAGCTTTTTCCTTTTCAATATTTTCTTCTCTGTCAAGAAGTTTTTTCTCAAGTTTTATCAAATCTGAATTTTGTGATGCCATAAATTATTCGGGGACAATAGAAGTTAAACCGGAAATTAATCCGATTTAAATTTTAAATGTTTTGTCTGAGGGGTTTATTTTCATATTTATAGTAAACCTCTTTATCTCGCCGAAGCCTTTTGTGCGAAGGCGGATAGACATATCCTATTGTCTACCCGAATTATACTCTTTCCTCAGGGTTGGGTCAACTATTCTTCTGCTTTATTATAAGGAGAGAGAACTGGCCATCCCAAAGATAATCTGGGCATAGTATCAATATCGATTTCTCCTTCATTTACTCTTCTTACAAAGTTTTCAAGAAATCTACCATAGCTATCACCACAAAGCTCTTTAATCAAATCGGGCAAGTCGCTAAACGCAGGCTGTGAGTGATCAAATAAAGATCCACACTTTCCCTTAGTACTCTCCAACTCTCTATGAATTTCTTCAAGTACAGGACGATAAGGACCCCAACCAATCATTTCTCTTTCAAAACTAACTACATTTTTTTCCTTAATAAGAATGCCTTCATCAATTCTCATATCTGCTTCTGCATCAAATAGATGAGCCCTAAATGCAACTGCGCTTTTGGCTACATCCAGATTAATAACGATCCTTGCAGCATCCCAACCTTGCATTCCATAGAATACAGACTCATATGGAAAATCTCTTTTGAAGCGTAGTCCTTCTTCTGAAAAATCTATCTGCCAATCGAGAGGAGTCTGCTCAAGCTGTTCAAAAAATTCTTGTGGAAATTCGCCAGGCAATTTATCCGTGCCAATAACTTTACCAACTTCCCAAATCAAGTCGAACCTTTTACTTTTTTCCTCTTGACGCTGGGTGGCTAGATATTGATGTACTCTAGACTCTAATTCATGTTCACCTGACATATAATTGAGCAGTAGAAAAAGATAATACAATAATTTTGATCTATAATCAAGCTGGATTAACTAAATTCCTTAAAAACTTCTTTGATAATATCGTAATTGAAGCCTTTGGATGCAAGAAAGCGTGCGACTTTTTGGAATTTTTCCTCCCTGGGAAGATTTTTATATTTCCTTGCCCTTTTTTCGATTAGCTTTTTCGCGGACTGCAAATCATCAACTTTGTTTTCCAAGCTCTCAATAACTTCTTCAATTAAATCTTTACCAATTCCCTTTTGTCCTAATTCCATTTTTATCAATCTCAGAGAGCGGGGTTTGTAATTGGTCCTTTGCTCGATCCACCATTTCACAAACTCCTTGTCATCTAGAAACTTGTATTCTTTAAGTTTTTCTATTATTTTCTCGGCAATCTCAGGGGTTGTGTTTCTTTTGGCGGAGCCAAATCTTCCACGAGACTCAAGGAGATTTTTTCTGACTTCATCAACTGAGCGAGGACGATAAGAAAGGAACTTCAGAGCTTTATTATAAAACTTCTCAAACTCATCCATTAAGAGGATTCTTTTTCTTCAACTCCGACGGCAACAGGGGTGCCGCCGACTGTTTTACTTTGCTTTACAATCTCATCGACAATCTTCTTCGCAACATCAGGTTTCTCAGCTAAGAATATCTTCGTCGCTTCTTTTCCCTGACCAAGCATTAATTCTCCGTATTTATAAAACGCTCCCGATTTATCAATTATTCCCATCTCCGTTCCTACATCTACTATTCCGCCTTCTTTTGAAATTCCAGTCTCTGCCAATACATCAAATTCAGCAATTCGGAATGGTGCCGCCACTTTATTCTTGACAACTTTCACTCTATGTCTCGTACCGATAACTTTATCACCGTCTTTTAAAGTTTCTATTTTTCTGCTGTCAAGTCTTACCGATGCATAAAATTTAAGAGCAAGTCCTCCGGTGGTTGTCTCAGGATTTCCGAACATTACGCCAATTTTTTGCCGCAATTGATTGGTAAATATTACAATAGTCTTTGATTTGGAAATTACACCGGTAAGTTTTCGAAGAGCTTGTGACATAAGACGGGCATGAAGTCCCATCATAGCATCTCCCATCTCTCCTTCAATTTCTGCACGAGGAACCAGTGCTGCAACAGAATCAATAACTAAGACATCTATTCCGCCGGACCTTATTAAACTTTCTGCAATTTCCAAAGCCTGTTCTCCGGTATCGGGTTGAGAAATCAAAAGCTCATCAAGCTTTACTCCAAGTTTCTGTGCCCATAGAGGATCCATTGCATGCTCTGCATCGATAAACGCCGCGACTCCTCCTGTCTTTTGAGCTTGAGCAATTATTGAAAGACAGACGGTTGTCTTACCTGATGCTTCAGGACCAAAAATTTCTACAATTCTACCCCTTGGCAACCCTCCAACTCCAAGTGCCAAATCCAGAGGAAGACAGCCTGTAGAGATTACTGAAATATCAAATTTCTGACCCGAATCTCCAAAACGCATGATAGAACCCCGTCCGTATTGCTTTTCAATTTGATCCATCGCAAGTCTTATCGCGTCAAGTTTTTTGGAAGATTCTGTCGGTCCGTTTGGAGTAGTTTTTGGAGTGTGGGATGTCTTTGCCATTTGGTTATAATTCTAACATTTATTTGTTATAATGCAATAGTTCAAACTAGTATCTAATTTCTAATCTCTAGTATCTAGTTTTGCGGGATGTAGTATAGTGGCAGTACGCCGCGCTGGGGGTGCGGTAGTCCGTGTCCGATTCACGGCATCCCGACTGACCAAGAATTAGGGCTAACGTTCGAAAATCCGCCGAGCCTTTGGCTCTCCGTTTGGACTACGTCAAAGCCCTGTTTGAAAGAAACAGCCAGCCGCCGATTATCTAAATAGAAGTTCGAGCCGACAGTTTTTACGAAGAATGCCAATTCTTCGTTTGTATTTTTTGCCCCCGCGATTTTTCCGCATTGCGATGCGACGTTTATGAATTCCCGGAAAGGTTCGAGCCGACTCGAACCGTTATCTTTTATTTTGCCCAAATCCTCCTCTAATTTTATTTTTGTTTCAAAAAGTTCATTTTTTTTATTCTTATAAGTATCGTTGTCTATGACTTGGTCTAAGAAACTGTCCAAGAGAAAATTTTGTTTTTTATTTATCGCTTCCAATTCGATTTGTAGTTTTTCTATTGTTTTACTTTGAGAATCTTGTTCTAAAAGCTCATCTTTTTCTAACCAATTTAGCCAATTCTTAACCCAAAGTTTTGGAAGCGATACTTTTTCAAGCATTTCTTTAATTTGATTTTCCATTTCAAAAGCCGTAATCGCTTTTTGCGAGCAAGCACCTAATTTTTTAGTGCAGCGATAATAAAAATATGTAGCTGTTCTATTTGTCCCTTTGTAAAACTTAGCGTGTTTTTCCGCTGTTATCGCCACACCACATTCTTTGCACTTAAAAATGCCTAAAAACGGAAAACCGTTTGATTTCTTATAATGTTTGTCTCTTTTTGCAAGTTCGGCTTGAACTTTTTGAAACAATTGCTTTGAAATAAAAATTTTATGCTTTCCCTCGTGGAATTCGCCGTTATACTTCATAATTCCGCCATAAAATTTGTTGGATAAGATTTGTCTTACTTGGTTAACGTTTAAAGGTTTTCCGTTTTTTGTCTGAAAATCAAATTTGAAAAGAAAAGTGGAGATATCGGTAAAGGTTTTGCTTCCATCCGAAAATATTTCGTAGGCTTTTATTATTGCTTTTGCTTTTTTATCGTCAACTTCAATCCCTCTGGTAATTGCATTATTGATGTAGCCATAAGGAGCTCTGCTTGGCCAAACCCCGTTTCGCAATTTTTGTCTTAAACCTCTTTTAACATTTTCGGAAAGATTATCAACGTAATATTTACTCTGACCAAAAGCAATAGATAACATAAACTTTCCCTGGGGAGTATTTTCAAACCAAAAAGATGGAAATTTCAAATCAAGAATTTTCTTTGTGTCGAGTAAATAGATAATCTTTCCTCCGTCAATGGAATTTCTGGCCAGTCTGTCCGGATGCCAAGCAATAATGCCAGAAGCCTCACCTTTTTCAATTTTCTTAATTACTTTATCAAAATTTTCTCTTCCCGGAACTTTGGCAGTTTTAGCTTCTTCAACAAATTCGACAATTTCCAAATTCTCACGTTTAGCAAATTCCTTAAGCTCGGCAATTTGCGCTTCAATGGAGAGAATTTGTTTGTCTTTTTCTTCTCTTGATTTTCTACAATATGCTATGTATTTCATCATATGGACAGTTTCTTATCTTAAATTTTTGCGTTTTTCTCTTCTTTTAGTCTAACCGGCGGCTGGCTGTTTCTTTCAAACAGGGCTTTGATACGCTCTATTCCCAAAGGCAACTCCCCGGCGGATTTTTGGGCTCTAAAGGAAAATCTCAATCAGTCGCGTTATACAAAAAAGTTCGAACTTCCTTTCTTTCTAATCGGTAGTCGCTTCCGCTCCTGCTATCTTAGAGCTCGGTTGACGCCTCGCTCTAAAAACTGTCGGCTCGTTTCCAATTCTCTTGGAAGAAAAACGCAAAAATTTTAAACTCAAATGGCCGCTCTAGTGTACTCAAACCCTTTCGGATCTGTCTAAAGCGGCCATTAAAAAAACCGAAAGCAAAGTTTGAGTACCGTTTTAATATAGCAGTTTTCCAGGAGATTTCAACTGCAACTTTCTATGTCAAAAGTTATTGTTTTTTGGGGATTGAAGGGAAATTAACAATTCCACCACCACTACTCTCTAATACTTTACGGCATTCAATTTTGAAAGTTTCATCATTTGGATAATCTTGAAGATACATTGCAATAGGAAATAAATCTGAAGTTTGCACTAATACAGTTGAAAGACGTTTAGCATTCGTTAAACACTTATCTGTAAATTGGCATTCTCTACTAGATGGTTCTTTAAGTCGATATCCATTTCCAAAAAGAATACTGGAGGCAGGTTCTGTTACCTGATCTTGTTGATAATCTTCATTTATGTTTGATTCAAGTTGTCTAAATTTTTCTATATTGACAGCTGTATTATCTTTACCTTCTGTTTCTCCTATAAACCTTTTTCCTTCAGGACTAATAATTATATGGTCTATTTCAAGTGCATCTTCGCGGAAATTTCCAACATTATAACCAAGTTGTTTCAATACAAATTCAATAGCGTTCTCAAGCGGTTTACCCGTTTCATATAGAAGTGCAGTTGGAAGTAGAGCACCTCTAAGTTCTTCTTCTTTAGCATTTTTGTTAATCTCCAAATTTTTTATGTCTTGATTAATACTTACGATTTCATCCTCGATATTCCCTACATGCTTAGACTTAGAGATTTCTTTTACCCAATCTGGTTGTGGACTTAAGTCTGGTTGCTGAATCAATACTTTATCTAGTTCTATAAGATTGCTAATAAGTTTTGTTCCTAGGCCTAATGCTAATTTGGACCAATTTTCTTCACCTTTCTTATTAGTTTCCGTTAGAGAATCTAAATCCAAATCGAAATATGGCAATAAAACCAAATTTCCAGTAAATCCTTTAAGCCTATAAATCGCACCAAGAATTCTACTCCCATTGCTAGTTGTAGCAATTGGTGTTTTGCACTCTATGTTGAGGTATGCTTTATATTGAATGTAATCATTTAATGTAGAAAATAAATCTGTAAATCTTCTATCAGTAACTTTAATTTTTGTACCCTCAGAATTAATAACATTTATAGAAAAAGGGGTTACTTCATAGTTCGATAAATTAGACGAACTATATGTTGTTAGTCTTGGTTTAGATGATGAAATTCCAGTAACATAGGTATCATCGACATGCTCAGCTAGTAAGAAAAATACTGTTTTACCTTCTTTTAGTGCATTTGTTATTTCGCTATTCCAATGGCTAATGCTTTTTGTTGCTTGAGCGCCTGATACTCTATCAATTGACGATGATCCATCTGAATATCTTTGACGGTCATAGTAAGGTAGATCAGGATTAAAAATTACAATATCAAAATCAGCAAGGGATTGGCCAGAATCATAGGTAACATAATTGTTAATTCCAGGTATATCTATGTTTACTCCTGCAATTGTTTTCATAATAAAATTATAATGAACGCAAATTCTAGCAAAATTATACTCCTATTCTGATATGTCATTTGTTATTAACAAAAAGTTGCTTAACAACGGTGTCTGCAAATTTAAAAACGTCGAAAACTGTCTCTCTATCCACAAATCTTTTTGCAAATCCCCAAAGAATTGGATTATCTTCGGCGGGTAAATTCAATTCTTCTATTTTTTGAGTATTAATATCAATTTTCTTGACTTTATTAGCACCAACCTTCTTAACAATCTTTTTGATGTTATAGTGAAGATATGGATTTCTTACTTTACTTTTGAAATCATTTAATGCTTCTTGTAATTTATCATCAATAACTCCCTTTTCTCTCGCCTCTTTTATTATCGGTCCGAGCTCGATATTTTCAATTCGTTCCCACTCTACCTTATTATATTCATTTCCAAAATCTTTTCTTACTATCGCGTGTTTAAGCGAGAATTCTACTAGAACGGCGCTTAAAGAAATTGCTGCTCCATACAATCCAAATAAAATACATTCTCTTATTTCATCGTAAAGAAAACCAATTGTTGGAATTGCGATATCGGGCGGTTCAGGGAATTTTGAAATGTTGACTAAAGCAAGATTCCTTCTTTGAGTAAAAACTTCTTCAATAAACTCTTCTCTTAATTTTGTTTTAGTTTCAAATTTCACTCCACGCTTCTGCAATGTTTCAATAGTATTGGGACTGGAAATAATGTGCGTCGACCCTTTAACCAATTCTGATAACAGACGGTCTATATTTTTCATAATTTTTAATGCTCCTTGTCCGTGGGTGGATTTGGGTCATTTGCATTTATGGTATCTTTACTTCTTATTTGACCGTTTTCCCCTTGAGTAATTAACTCTCCTCCGCTATTATTTTGGAGAATGTTTCTTCCGTAATTCTCTGCTTCTCTTTGAATATCAAAGACCCTGGAGGACCTTTCGGCTCCTTCTCTTTGTACTTTCCACTGGCCATCATCTGGAGATATCCAAATATTTCTTCCTGCCATTTTAACTCTCACCTGCCTTTTTCATTAATCTTTCAACTTCTTCCAGGGCTTTTGGATACCAGTGCTCATCTTCCAAACACAATCCGTGATATTTGCAAGTAATTGCTGACATTGCTATTTCCTTTTTTCCTGTAAATTTACTGATTGAAAACATTTCTAAGCAATCAGGCAAAATATTATCCTCAATGGCTTCTTTTAATTTCTTTGCTTTTTCAAGCAATGCTAAGACTTCTTTTTCCTCGTAGTCAATCGGAATTTCTAATCTATATCCTTTGGAATCCGCATATAAAAGCTTTGGGACTAATCCAGGAAAATTTCGTTTGAGAAAATAATGGTAGATTATCAGCTGATTTCTATGCTCATCATAGTAAACCGGAGTTTTTGATTCTCTAATAGCTTTTCCTGCTCTTTTGATTTCATATAAAACCGACTTTCCATCGACTTTTACAACTGCGTCATATTTTCCAGTAACGTAATCGTTCCAAGGAATGAATCTCTCCGGACTTAAAAGAGAGCCATTTGAAATCCATTCTTGAGTAACGGTTTTTTGGACAACTTGACCCATCTCCTGAAGTCTTCCAAATAATTGCCAAATTTCTGCAATTTTTGGATGAACTAGCGGTTCTGGAGTATTCTTTTTCCTATAATAAACTCCTCGTGGACAGGAACTCAAATCCCCAGCGGAGATAGTCAATTTCTTTTGTTTTATGTTTGAATCTGTCATTTTGAATTTGATTGTTGACAAACTTTATATTATTATGCATAATAAAAGCATAACTACTCTACCATAAACAGAAAGCTTATGTCAAGCGTTATTTTAACTAAAAAACAGTGGCAGGTTCTAGAATTTCTCAAATCATTTCATGAGAAAAATGGCTATCCTCCGTCCCTAAAGGAAATAGCAAAACATTTCAGCGTCGAAATCCCAACAGCTCAGGGATATTTAAAAAGCCTAATCCTTAAAGGGGCAATAGGAAGACAACCTCACAAACCCCGATCAATCATATTTAAGAGTGGAAAGCCAAAAAATATGACGGTTTCTGTACCTTTATTGGGCACCATTTCTGCCGGAGAAGGTATAATCGTGTTTGAAGATGAAAACAGAGAGATGGTTGAGGCTCCTGCCGAGATGATAATTTCTGGCTATAATCATTATGCTTTAAGAGTAGTTGGCTTTAGCATGATTCAAGATGGAATAGCAGATGGCGATACGATCCTAGTCAGACAGCAAGCTTCGGCTCAAATAGGAGATTCTATAATCGCAATCATTAAAGGCGCCTATAATGAAAAGGCCACTATAAAAAGATTTTATCCGCAGGACAACATAATTGAGTTGCGACCAAGAAATCCAATCTTACCTATAATAAAAGTAAAGCCTGACGAATTAGAAATTAGAGGAAAATTTGTAGGATTAGTAAGAAAAAACTAGTTTTTAGCAAGCTTTTTGTCTATAATTTCGGCATGGATACCCATACGCCGAAACAGAGAAAATATAATATGTCTCAAATAAAAAGCTCTAATACTCTAATTGAATTAAAATTTAGAAAATATATATGGCAAAATGGATTAAGAGGATACCGATTAAAATCAAAAATTTTAGGAAAACCGGATATTTACTTTCCGAAGCAAAAATTAGCAGTATTTATAGATGGCTGTTTTTGGCACAAATGTCCTAGTGATTTTATAAGACCAGAGTCAAAAAAAGATTACTGGGATAGAAAAATTGATAATAATGTTAAAAGAGATAAAAAGATAAATATAGAACTTAAAAAAGAAAACATAAAGGTGTTAAGATTTTGGGAACACGAGATAGAAAATAATCCTAAAAAATGCTATCGTATATTAAGGAGGGCTTATGAAAAAAACATTCAAAACAATTGATTTATTTGCTGGAGTCGGGGGTATCCGATTGGGCTTCGAAAAGGCCGGTTTCAAAACTATCTACTCAAATGATTTTGATAAAAAATGCAAGATAACTTACGACCTTAACTCAAGCGATATAAAATTGGATTGTAAAGATATTTGGAAAATTACTGAAACAAAATTTCCTAAATTCGATGTTTTATTAGCGGGATTCCCCTGCCAAGCTTTTTCTATAGCCGGATATAAAAAGGGGTTTGAGGATGCAAAGGGCAGAGGAAATCTTTTTTTTGCTCTGGAAAAAATTTTGAAAAAAAACAATCCCAGAGCAATACTCCTGGAAAATGTAAAAAATCTTACCTCTCATGATAATGGAAATACATTTCGGGTGATTCTTAACTCATTAGAGTCTTTGGGCTACAACATTAAATTTAAAGTTTTAAATAGTATGGACTATGGCAATGTCCCGCAAAATAGAGAAAGAGTATATATTGTAGGATTTAAGCAAATAGAAGACTATAACAATTTTTCTTTTCCCCAGCCAAAGAAACTTTCAATAAGATTTACAGATTTGCTTGAAGAAAATGTTGATAATAAATATTATTATGAAGATAAACCTCTGTTTGAAAAACTAAAACAGTACGAAATGACTACCGGAACTGTGTATCAATGGCGCAGGAAGTATGTGAGGGAAAATAAAAAAGGCGTTTGTCCAACCTTAACGGCAAATATGGGACAAGGCGGACACAACGTACCCATTATAAGAGATAGAAAAGGCATAAGAAAACTAACTCCAAAAGAATGCTTTAGTATACAAGGTTTCCCAAATAAATTTAAACTGCCTAACTTGTCCGATTCTGCCCTCTACATGCAGGCGGGAAATTCAGTAACCGTTCCTGTTATAGAAAGCATTGCTATAAATATTAAAAAGGCCTTAGAAGGAATAACAAGTTACGATGTGCAAATGAGATTAGACGTAAACGCTAAGCCCCAGGTTAATCAAGCTTATTTATAGAGCTCTCATAAAATCACTAACAATACTTCTTTGTTTTGAAAAGAATTGCCGAAAAGATTATAATAGCGTTATCGTAAAATGTTTTTAGCTACTCAGTCTAAACAAGATAAAGAATATTATACCCGCTTACTTAAATCAGCAGGCTCTTTGTCGAACCTCTTCTCAGAAAGTGATGAACCTTATCTTTATTACAGATTTGTAGAAAATCTATTTTGTAAATCTTTTAAAGCAGATAATCTTTCCCGCTCGGATACGTCTGCGGATGCTGCAAAAAATAAACTAGGAATAGGTATAAAAACTTTTTCCTTCCGAAGCGGAAACACTTTTGAAAAAATAGCTGAATTTAATAAAGATTCTGTTGCCATAAGAAAATTGGGAGAAAAAGAAATAATTAAGGAAATAGCCAAATTAAGAAATGGAAGAATAAAAGCTACTCAAAGAATCTTTGGGTTAAGTGATATGATTTATCACTGCGTAGCCAGAAGAAAGGGAGGAATCTTGCTTTTTGAAGTATCAATGGATTTAGTTAATCTAGATAAAATTTCCCATTTAGAAGTAGAAGGAAATATTCTAAATTTTAAAGATGATAAAAATGACTATAAATACAACATTTCAAAAAGCACTCTTTATAAAAGATTTGCTGCGGAAAAAATAATTTCAGATTTTGATGTTGAAATATTAAAAGATCCGTTCAGCCAACTAGAAAAAATATATGCAGATATCCGTAAACTAGTATTTTTACCGATTAAACAACAGGAGCATATATTTCTTCCTTTATATTCTTACGACAAAGGTGAAAAAAGGGTTTTTGAAAAAAGCGGTCTTAATCAATGGAACGCAAGCGGGAGACCAAGAGATTTAGGAGAGGTTTATATTCCTATTCCAGCTTGGATTCATAAAACATATCCTAATTTTTTCCCAGCAAGAGATGTTAAATTCATACTTAAACTTCCTAATAGAAATGAATTAAAAGTAAGCTTATGCCAGGAAGGATCTAAAGCGTTAATGTCCGACCCAAATAAAGCTCTTGGTGAATGGCTCCTTAGAAATGTATTGGGATTAAAGGAAGGAGAAATTTTAACTTACTCAAAATTAGAAGAGTTAAATCTTGACTCAGTAGTAATTTATAAAAACAGCGATGAGGAATTTAGTATAGATTTTACTAAGATTGATTCATTCGAAAACTTTAAAAACGACATTGATGCTACAGGCAACTCCGATTAAATAATAAACTGATCTATTAGACTTCACTTAGGACAACAGCCCTATCTACCAGAGTATATTTCAATTGCGGATTGGTCATTGATTATTAAGGTTTGACTGCAAGAGTTATAATTCCCCGTTGCGATTGCGGGAAAGATAACGAACTTTTGTCTCGCTTCGGTGGAGCGGTTCCGCCACCCCCGCCCGCCGGGGATTACCTGCTGAAAAGGAGGACTGCCGTCAGAGAAAACTTTACTTACCTCCGACTTGTTATAGGCAGTCCGACCCAAGCGAAGGCCGCGAAAACTATTTTGGTTTTTAAAAGAAGCGGCCTTCGCCAATGGAATTTAATCTAAAGTCCGTAAACTAAAAAGGGGTAGAATAACATCGGCGGGGGCGAAAAGCGGAAGTACCCCGCCGACTGCAGGCGTTTCTAAATTAGAAGAAATTTCGTAAGAGACTGTACAAAAATTTTAAATTTGTAAAAACTTCGGCGAGGCGCCGAGACCTGCCTGAGGCGCCCTCTCGCATAAAGGCGGGGTCGCCGCTCCTTCCCGTATTCTATGAACGAATGCAACCCCTAAGGCCTTTTAAGGTAGTAATCAAA
>ERZ1292625.107-Hain-H41-01um-R1-107-length-136875-cov-13_pt2 | contig 119536 bp, 114 predicted proteins | sample MGYA00564400_ERZ1292625 | MGnify/ENA primary metagenome ERZ1292625 (study PRJEB36523, sample SAMEA6512639) | groundwater metagenome | collected 2019-01-08 | study: AquaDiva: Metagenomics assemblies of 32 groundwater samples
CAGGACGATACGCCATAGCCTGTGAGAATAGACCATGCTGAAAGTATTGCATTGTCCCGAAACGGAGACGATTCTCGACTAGAAAGTATTAAATTTAGGGATGGCTATTAAGAGAACTCAGCTTGAAAGTGGAACGTACTTTTGTACGTTCACATGTCTTCAATGGTTGCCTCTGATTGAGATAACCAATTTGTATGATAATATTTATCAATGGTTCGACCTTCTAGGAAAGGCAGGACATCAGGTCACTGGCTTTGTCATCATGCCGAATCACCTTCATTTACTTCTGCATGTGAACGCTTCTGAGACAACAGTAAACAAGATTCTTGGAAATGGGAAGAGATTTATGGCGTATGAAATTGTTAAGAGACTAACGGCCGCTAACCGGTTGGATTTGTTGACGATACTATCAGACAGTGTTTCTCCTGAAGAACGCACTCGAAAAAAGAAACATCGCGTATTCGAACCCTCTTCTGACATCAAACTTTGTTTCACCGAGAAATTTGTGATTCAAAAACTGGACTATTTGCATGCCAATCCGATATCAGGCAAGTGGAACTTAGCTCGAAGTGCAGTTGACTACCCGCATTCAAGTGCGGCTTATTATGAATTGAATGTTGAACATCCCTTCGTGAAAATCATTCACTATAAAGAATTAACGGGGTATGATGAAGATTAGATTAGCGCATCGACCCGAAACGGAGACGATGCTCGACTAGAACATGGTTTATCGCATCGTCCCGAAAACGGAGTCGATGCTCGACTAGAAAAAATTGTTGCTTGGGATACGCCTTGATCTAAATAGGTGCACCTCCTTGCATAGGCACGGGCTGACCTCCGAAGAGAATTTGCGGCCCCTGTTGCATTTGCATCGCACCATGTTCGACATAAGCGACCCCGCTTTGGTTTTCGACAATTTTAATAGCACTTGTCATTGTAAAGGTGTGCATGAAGCAATGATGAACACTAAGCACTAAATCTTGAAAGGCCTGATCCGTTTCCATATCCTCGATAGTGAGTCCAATTTGAATGCACTTCTCTTTCGAGATGTGCCGAGCATGTGACTTGTTAGTGTTGTGATCGCTAAACTCTTTGAGAATCTCCTTTGAGGATTTCAGGTCGCCATTGCGCATGTTCTTGGCGAGCCAGGTTTCGGCTAAACTTTCGGACCATTTAATTGCGTGTTGACAAGTTCCAAGGAATGTTGGATGGTATTTAGATATAATGACTTGCCAAAGTGGGGCTGATGCAGGGTTAGACCTAATATCATTTATCGCACGGTCAAACTCCGCAATTACTCCTTGACATGGAATTCCATTTATTTGTGGATCGATTGGACCGAGGTTTGATTGCTTGCCCATGACGATCGACTTGCAGGAAAGAGCTATCATCGTACCGGCAGACATTGATATTTGCGGAATAATTGCCCGGATGTTGCTCCCAAACAATGATTGAAGGTAGTCCACCATGCTTTCCGTTGCTGCTAAATCTCCCCCGGGGGTGTGGAGGATCAAATCTAATCCAAGATTCCGGTTCATACCGTGGACAGTCACCATCAGAGCATTTTTGTCTTTGTCGTTGATAGCCACATCAGAATGTGCTCTTTTTTGCAGCCACCCGGAGTAATAAGCTATTGCATTCCTGCCAGTGTGGGCTGCAAGTTGAGCTAGGTAGTCTCGTCTTATGGTGTCAATAGCATGGGGGTTAGCTGGTATTCCAGCTTCAGGATTTCCCTTGAGACCAGCTTGAATTTGTTGTAGAATTACGCTCCAGTTTGGCATTGAAGAGATAAGAATTTTCTAGAACCCTGGTCAATCTTATAAAACTCTATAAATTTATCTGCTATTACAAGGCCAGCGTTGCACCCTTTTTTGGGATGCTACCTTTCAATTGATGGACGGGGGGAGGCTGAGAGGCGATAGTATGGCAAAAAATGGTGATCAATGGCACAACTTTTTGATGCCAGATTTGTTACTATTGTAGCACTAAACGGTAAGAGTATGAAAAAAGCCACCTCTTCAAAACCAAAAAAGCAGGCTAAAATTCGGGATTTTAATAAAGAATATTCAGAAATAATGAAGGGTATGCCTGTTACCCCAATTCATCAATGGAACAAACCAGGTGATTCCTTTGCCCAGTTTTCGATGTATACCCATCACAATAGCACATCCACCAATAACAGTTCTGGGTTGTAGAAGAAAAAACTTCAAAACTTCAAATTTCTTAGTTTTCGACAGAGTCCCTGCTCTCTAACAACCCAATCTGACGGGTGATGCTGCGGAAAAAGAAAGAGTTTTGACCATTCAGGAAATGCTTCCACAACATAGTATCCGACATTAGTCGGGCATCATAAGGAAAATTGATTTCTAGATTAACGCATCGTCCCGAAACGAAGACGATGCTCGACTAGAACGGTGCGCTACGTTTATTGCACCGTCCCGAGACGGAGACGATGCTCGACTAGAGTGAAAAGTGAAAATCATTCACTATAAAGAATTAAAGGGGCGATGAAGATTAAAACGGAGACGATGCTCGACTAGAAGAATGAAAGTAAACAAGAAGTTAACGTTGGCAAGTAGACCACAATGCATAAGCAAAGTCATTTATGAAAATAACTTACCTATTCGGGGCTGGGGCAAGCGCAGGTAGCAAAGGAGACAAGCTTCCAATCGTGTCCAACATGACAGGAAGGTTAGTCAATTTTCGAGATTATGTTCGGACAAAATATAAGGTGTCACCAGATTGGCTTGGCAATGAAACCGTGCGTCAACTAAGAGCTAATGCGTCCACTGAACTCGCTTCAGAACTTACTGAATTAATTGATGCCTTGGTTGAAATCAGGGAACAAGAGTTGATCCCTAAGATTGCTAGCGTTGATACCTATGCAAAGCAACTGCTTATACGTGGTGATACTGAGTCTAAATCTAAACTTGAAAAACTCAAAAGAGTTCTCATTCTTTTCTTCGCATTTGAGCAAAAGGTTGTTGGCAACGACTTGAGATACGACAGTTTCTTTGCTTCAATCATCAAGGATAGCAGCAGGGAGCTTCCAGATATAAATATTGTCTCTTGGAACTATGACCTTCAATTTGAATTGGCCTATAGCAAATATTTATCGGGAAATTTTGAACCGGATGTCTTAACCCAAATTCAAAAATCTCTTGGTGTTGTGACCAAAAGAATATTGCCAAGAAACCTTCCATGGCCCAATCAACCTCAATCTGGATTTTCAATATATAAACTAAATGGATCAACCTCCTTTTATAATTCGGAAGGTGTGACATTAATTCCATGGAATCACATGGGCGGAACTGATCAACAAGTAGACTGTATTTTGGATTATTATAATATGGCGACCCAGCGATCTGCACATCCTATTTACCCTTCTCTTTCATTTGCATGGGAAAAGGAAAAATATGAAACAGAAATTAATCAAATCGCTGCCGATGCAATAAAGGAAACTCAGGTACTTGTAATTATTGGATATTCGTTCCCTTTCTTTAATCGTGCCATTGATCAATCGGTATTGAAAAGTATGAAGCCTTACAAAGTATACATTCAAGATAAATACCCGGATAGAATATTGTCAAGATTTAAAGGTGCATATGGGTATAGTCATCAAGTCGAATATGTCACGATAGATGACATATATCAATTTGCGCTTCCCGATGAGTTAACAATCTAAAATTTCGTTGTCAGAGTCATATGAAAGTTCCAATAAACGATGCAAAGGAGAAACTCAATCGGATATCAGATGTATGGTTTCATTTTGCATGGGAGTTTAAATCCGGAAGGTCAGATGTAAATTTCAATGACGATACCAAAACCACATATTTTGGTGATATCCTATCTTATTTTTCCGATACTTTCGACTTGCTGGAAAAAAGGAATAGCTCAAAAAGTTATCAAGATCATGCCTTCTTTTTTACAGGGATTATGCAAATAATATACGTACAGCAAGACTTAATAGGGGAATTGATGTATGCTTTCAAGTTAGATAAGGATAAGTTATTGGGTAATGACCTGAACAGAAATATTAATCGGGAGATAAGAAATGAATTAATCGGTCATCCTATCAGGAGAAACAAGAAGGATTCTAATTCCCTTGTATCCACGGTCATTTTTGGGAACAAATTGAGTCACGAAAAAATTCACTATGTGAGATACTCAAAAGAGAATAGCTTTGTTGGTGTAGAAGTTGGTCATGCACTTTCTGACGTAATCGAACGTCACTTAATTTTTCTTAATACCAGTTTTGACTTAATTTTAAAAAAGATATCAGTAATTCTTCTCCGATTTAAAAGTCAAACTTTAAAACTCCAAAAGACAATTAATAACAGAAGAATCGATTTTTTGAAAAAATTGGGATTAATAGACCAATTGTTTGAAACGATATGGAAAGAGAACCACCTGTATCGAAAAAAACTCTTGGTTCAAATTTACAAAAGAATAAAAGAGCACAAGCGATATCAATTTGCGTTTGATATGTTCCTTAATGAATTAAAAAAATCAATAAGTGAAAGGATCGCTTGGGTGGATAAAATACTTTTTCCTGAAAAAATTAACACTGGTATCAATCGATTCACTCCTCCAAAAATTAATTTTATACACGGCCCTTTTTCAAAAAGGAATAAGGTGAATATCAAGCGTGATTACAACTATGAATTGGGGAAGTTAATGGAAAAGCATCCGATTTGGGGCGTATCTTTTTTCAAAGAACAGTTTTCAAAAAATAAGGTTGTACTTCTGGAATTAGATAACATGACTCAAAATGAAGACTCGGTATTGGAATATTATTGTTCATATGAGTATTTGAGGTTTTTGATACTTGATAGGAAACGCCATTGATGGAGGGCAATTATTTTTAACCCATACTAGTACTCTGAGAACTCGATCGCTCGTAGGTCAGCAACTAAAATTTACTCAAACCCCGGCCAGGGATAGAAGCGGAAAGCCTCCCGCTTGGGCGGGATAAACTCCGCGGCTGGTGTGGGAGCTTGGAGCGAATAGCCCGGCCCGAGCTGCGTGCCGAGGAACGAGGCAGGCAGCTCGGGGGCCGCATCATGCAACTTTTCCACTCGTGTAACCATTTTCTCCGTTGGCGGTATACCAATAACATTCGTGTGCTCTTCCCGTTAAAGCAGTAACCCAAAACCCCTTCTGCCATGATAAAAAACTACTTCACCATCGCACTCCGGAGTTTTCTGAAGCACAAGTCGTTTACGTTTCTCAATGTGGTGGGCCTCAGCCTGGGCATGGTGGCCAGCCTGCTCATTTTACAATATGTGAAGTACGAGCGCAGCTACGATGCGTTTCACAGCAAGGCGGCCGATATATATAGAGTGAATTACGCGCAGTGGCAGAACGGCAAGCTGCGCTTTGACTGTGCGGCTGCGGTGCCGGCCGTGGGACCTGCGTATAAAAATAATTTCCCCGAGGTGCTGCGCTTCACGCGCTTGTTTCCCGTGAGTGGCGTTGCCAGTTACAACAGTCCCACGCGGGGCGTGATTTCGTTTCGCGAAGATAAAATGCAGATCGCGGACTCTTCAGTGTTTGAAGTGTTTGATATCAATTTGTTGAAAGGTGATAAGGTTCAGTCTTTGGCCGGGCCGGGTAAAGTGGTGCTGAGTGAACGTGCCGTGAAAAAATATTTTGCAGATGAAGACCCGATTGGCAAAACGATTAACTGGGATGGCACACGCAAGTTTGAAGTGACAGGCGTGTTTGAAAGCCTGCCGGAGAACACCCACATCAAGTTTGATTTTTTGTTTTCGTATGCTACACTTAACCGCGAAACAAATAATGAATCGGAGAAAGCCTGGGGCTGGTATGATTTCAACACGTATGTGTTGTTGCAGCCGGGCGCTGACTACAAAGCCTTGCAGGCGAAGTTTGATCTATGGCTCGCGAAAGACAGAGCTGAGGATTGGAAGAAGTACAGCGGCAAGCAGGACTTCTGGCTTCAGCCGTTGCTGGATATTCATTTGGGTGCGGTGTTGTTACAAGAATCTCAACCGGATGACCGTGGCGATCGCGACAGTGTGTATGCGCTTTCGGCTATCGCTTTTTTCATTTTGATCATCGCGTGGGTGAACTATATCAACCTGGCAACGGCTAAATCTTTCGAACGCGCCAATGAAGTAGGTGTGCGCAAGGTGATGGGTGCGCAGAAGAACCAGTTGATGAATCAGTTTTTGAGTGAGGCTGTATTGGTGAACTTGTTCGCGGCTGTTATCTCGGTGGCGGCCGTGCGGTTGTTGTGGCCGGTGTTCGCCAATTTATCGGGGCGGGCTATTCCACTCCATTATTTATTGGAATCGGATTTTTGGTTGCTGGTGGTTGGCTTGTTTTTAGTGGGAGCGTTCCTCGCGGGATTTTATCTGGCCATTGTGCTCTCGGGTTTTAAACCGGTGAGTGTGTTGAAAGGCAAGGTGATGAGCAACCCGCAAGGAAATTTTTTGCGCAAGGGTTTGGTGGTGTTTCAGTTTGTGGCTTCGGTGGTGTTGATCAGCGGAAGTGTGATTGTTTATCAGCAGTTGAAGTTTATGCGCAACCAGGACCTGGGTATTGATATTAACCAGACGTTGGTGTTGAAAGGTCCGGGTGTAGTGGTGGACTCGTTGTTCCAGCAATCGCTGGAAGGCATGAAGGCGGATGCGATGCGTATTCCGGGTGTGAAGAAAATGACGGGTTCTTCGAATGTGCCGGGTGATGAAATTTTCTGGGCGAATGGTATTAGGAAATTAACATCCGATGTATCGGGAAATATTTCCGGTTACATCGTGGGCATGGATCATGACTATGTGGATGCATTTGGTTTGGAAATTATCGAGGGCAGAAATTTTGACGTCACTACACAACGCAGAAAAAGCGTGATCCTGAACCGGGCCATGGTCGTGGCATTGGACTTTAAAGATCCAAAGAGTGCGGTAGGTGAAAAAGTGGTACAAGGTCGCGACACGATGGAGATTATTGGTGTGCTGGAGAATTATCACCAGATGAGTTTGAAGGAGGCGGTGACTCCGTTGGTGTATCGCTACGTTCCTTCCTATGCACAGTTTCTTTCCTTTAAAATGGACCTCACCCCCGACCCCTCTCCAGAGGAGAGGGGAGGAATGCAGCGGGTGCTATCGCAGGTGGAGCAAGCCTGGAACACACATTTCCCCGGGAATCCCATGGATTACTTTTTCCTGGATCAGTTTTTTAATCGTCAGTATGAAAGCGACAAACGCTTCGGGCAGATTTTCAGCATGTTCACTGCGCTGGCGATTTTTGTAGCGTGTATGGGTTTGTTTGGGTTAGCTTCTTTTATGACCATTCAACGCACGAAGGAAATTGGCATACGAAAAGCATTGGGTTCAACTTCCAGTGAAGTAGTGCTGTTGCTTTCGAAAGGATTTGTTCAGCTGGTACTCATCGCCAATTTGATTGCCTGGCCGCTCGCGTGGTTCATTATGAACAAATGGTTACAAAATTTCCCCTATCGCATTGACATCAACCCGGTGTTGTTTGTGATGGCGGGATTGGCGGTGGTGGTGATTGCCTTCTTGTCGGTTGGATTTCAGACGATGAAGGCTGCGAGAATTAATCCTGCGAGGACGCTTAGGAGTGAATAGTAAATAGTATTGAGTAGTGAGTATTGAGATGTGAGACTTTAGTTGCAGGCCTTCTCAAGACTCAAGACTCAAGACTCAATACTTTTCGTAGAAAATTACTTCTCAACACGCTGTTGCTCTACTCCAGTATATCGATCTCCATAGATGGTAATCTTCGATACTGCGCTATCAAGTTCACGTATTTTTTCAGGCGTAAACTGCAAGTCGGCACAGGCAAGATTTTCATTTAAGTGTGCAAGTTTTGTCGTACCTGGAATAGGAACGATCCATGGTTTTTTGGCGAGTAGCCAAGCCAAGGCTACCTGCGTAGGAGTCAATCCTCTTACATGACCAAAATCAATCAGCGCTTCTACAATTGGCCGATTCAATTTCATCGACTCGGCAGTGAAACGGGGCAAACCCGCCCGATTATCGTTGGGGGCATAAAATTTTGTTTGTTCATTCAACATGCCGGTAAGAAAACCTCTGCACATCGGGCTGAACGGAATAAAGCCAATCCCGAGCTCCTCGCAAGCAGGAAGCACACTTTCTTCTGGCTTTTTCCACATCAACGAATATTCGCTTTGAACAACCGTGATCGGTTGAACAGCGTGTGCCTTGCGAATGGTGTCTGCACTTGCTTCGCTCAGTCCGAAGCGCTTCACTTTGCCTTCTTTAATTAATGCGGCAACTGTTCCCGCTACGTCTTCAATGGGCACATTCGGATCAACGCGGTGTTGATAAAGCAAATCAATGTAATCTGTCCTGAGTCTTTTGAGTGATTGTTCAACCACGTCACGAATATGTTGCGGCTGACTATTAAGTCCCGCCATTTTCCCATTCTCAATATTGAAACCGAATTTGGTAGAAATCATGACTTCCTTCCGGATAGGTGCAAGTGCCTCGCCCACTAAATCTTCGTTGGTTAAGGGTCCATATACTTCGGCCGTGTCAAACAGGGTAACGCCAAGCTCCTTTGCTTTACGAATCAACGCAATCGAAACCTTTCGATCAGGAATATGACCGCGGTGATAACTCATGCCCATACATCCCAAACCGAGTGCGGATACTTCCATTGCATATTTTCCAGATCCCAACGTGCGGTGCTTGGTGATCACAGGTTGCGCTGATACTTCGCGTGAAGTATTGTTCGTTTCCTCCGACTTACTAAATGCCGGAGCGGCAATTAATGCTGCGCCCATAGTGGCTCCTAATTTCAGGAAGCCTCTGCGTTCCAACGGGTTTGATTTTTGATTGTCCATAGTGGAAATAGTTTAGTGTGTTTAAAACATCTGCTTCACTCTGTTCAGGAATTGTTTTCACTTTAAGAATTTCAAACCACGGAGATCAAAGAGAATTAACTCCGTGTACTTTGTGTTGCATTTCTTTGCGCCCTCCGTGGTTCATGCATTTATCGACCCACCATCCGTTCTGAGGCTTCCGAGTATCGAGCTCCTGTAATGGTGATTTGCGAAGCAGCTTCTTTGATCGATTGAAGATCAGGTTGCGTAAGTTCAATCTCAGCCCCTCCAAGGTTTTCTTCCAGGCGGTTCAGTTTTGTCGTTCCGGGAATGGGCACAATCCACGGCTTCTGCGCCAGCAACCAGGCTAGTGCAATCTGCGCGGGTGTTGCCTGCTTTTCCTTCGCGATACTTCCCAGCAAATCCACCATTGCTTGATTGGCCTTGCGCGCTTCAGCGGCAAAGCGGGGAACGGTATTGCGGAAATCCGTTTTATCGAAGGTGGTGTTCTCGTCAATCTTCCCGGTGAGAAAACCTTTACCGAGTGGACTAAACGGAACAAACCCAATCCCGAGTTCTTCCAGCGTGGGGATTACTTCTTCTTCCGGTTTTCTATACCATATTGAATATTCACTTTGAAGTGCTGTAACAGAAAGTACAGCATGTGCGCGTCTGATCGTTTTTACTCCTGCTTCTGAAAGACCGAAGTGTTTTACCTTACCTTCTTTGATCAAATCTTTTACGGCACCTGCCACCTCTTCAATCGGCACGTTGAGATCCACACGGTGTTGATAGAACAAATCGATGGCATCCACTTTCAATCTTTTCAAAGAAGCTTCAGCTACTTCCTTAATATGTTCAGGCCGGCTATCCAACTCCGTCCATTTGGACGGATCGGCATCCGAAGGTTTGAAACCAAATTTGGTAGCAATTTTAACTCTTCCTTTAAAGGGCGCGAGGGCCTCTCCCACCAGCTCTTCATTGATGAAAGGACCGTATACTTCAGCGGTGTCAAAAAAGGTGACGCCTTGTTCAACAGCAGCACGGATCACGGCAATCATTTCATTTTTATCTTTAGGCGGACCATAGCCAAAGCTCATGCCCATACAGCCCAATCCAAGTGCGGATACTTCAAAGCCGTTCTTTCCTAGTTTTCGTGTTTGCACAGTTGTCTCGATTATTTCCCTGATGACCAAACAAAGGTAAAATCGTCACCTTATTTAATGACAATCAAAAACAAACAACTACTTACGATTTTCAAACATTCCGGAATTTCAAAGGACTTGTTTGTACATGCTTTTTAAAGAAGTTATTGAAATGAGTCACTTCCGTAAAACCCAAGGCGTAGGCAATTTCTGAAACATTCCAGGCACTATGTCGCAACAAGATTTTAGACTCTTGTAAAATGCGCTCAGAAATAATTTGCGTGGTTGTTTTCTGTGTGGTTTCTTTCACTGCCCTGTTCAAATGATTCACATGTACGTTCAATTGATTGGCAAAGTCAGAGGCAGCCCGCAAACTCACCATACGATGTGAATCATCGATTGGAAACTGTCGTTCCAACAATTCTAAAAACAAGGTAGAGATTCGTTGAGAGGCATTAATCGTTGGCTTTTCGAGATTATCCGAAGGATGCATTTTCAATCCAACATGCAACAGTTCAAAGATTTGATTTCGAATGGCATCATACTTGTATTTGTAATCCGAGTTAAATTCTTTCGCCATCCGCTCAAAAATTTCACTCACCTGATTCGATTCCTCATCGGACAGTTCGAAGATATGCGCGCCATTGGGCTGGAAGACTTCGTACTGATTCAATTGTCCAAACTGATGAAACAATTGCTGGTTGAAAATACAGTACACTCCTTCGCGAATTTTGTCTAAATGCTCCCACTTGTAAGGAATCTGGGGATTGGAGAACGACAAGGCTTGCTTTTTTATTCCGACTACTTTATCGGCAAAATGGACCTGGCTTTGGCCCTTTACCAACATGATTTTATAAAAGTCTCTTCTTTTGTATGGTATACTTGTTGGTTTCCCTTCTACATATGGTTCTAAGCGGAACTGATTGAAATGCCCGATCTCATTGCGAATGGTATCAGGCATCCAATTGAATTTCCGTTTATAAAATTCCTCTAACGTCTCCACCTTATCCATCAATATCTATCTTGATCAGCATAGACTAGTAGGGTTGGTAATCTTTCGTAGTTGCCTTAAGTGCCGCTTGAATTTCCCCTGGTCTTATCGGCACACCCTTATTTCCCCATGAGTTTCGGATGTAGTTCACTACATCTGACACTTGATCATCTGTCAAGCTGAAGCCTGCCTTCTCTCCGTTGTAATCCACGCCATTTACTTTCATCGGGCCACGCGCACCCCATAAAACAATTTTTACAAGTCTGTTTTTATCAGTCAGGTAATCTGACTTGGCCACCGGTGGAAAAACGCCCTCAAGACCTTCACCCTCTGCCATGTGACAAGACATGCACTGTATTTCATAAACTTCCTTCCCTCGTTCCTTGCTGGCTTTCAAATCAAAAGCCTGATAGAAAGAGACGAGTGCGAATGAAGAAAAGCCTACAACTATTAAATGAAGAATTTTTTTCATAAATACAAAGTTAACGGTTTTATACGGTTACGAGATTGGATGGAAGTTTCAGATTCTTGTTACGATTTTTTAACAAATTCATTTCTAAAAGAGTAAATCAAACTAACGTTCCACACAAAATCACTTTTGGCCTGGATGTTTGTCTCAATAGCCTGGCTCATAATAGACTGAAGTGAAAGCGGAAAATTTTTCTTTGCTAACGCAACCGAGGCGGTAACGTAGTATCCATCCGCTTCGTCCATTTTTAAATAAAAGACCTGAGGATTAAACTTCATGAAGAATTGTTCTGAAAGCTGGATGTTGGAAAAGTTACTATTTATAGTGATAAAGTTTGTACTCTTTGTTCCACTTTCCGCAAAACCATTTGCATGCAAGTAGTAAACACCAATACTTATATCTTTCGTCAGAAAATAATTGGGAGATAGTTCGGCTGCCAAATAACGCTGTGCTTCAAGGGTTTCATTGGTAACTCCATTTGTTGTAACTAGTACCGTTTGGAATACCAGCGCAGGATGTGCACCGACATTAATCGTAAACTTATCGGTCTTTAGCAATTTGTATCGCCACCAAAAGATAAAAGACCAGGGCTTGCCTTCCAGCGCAAAACGAAATTGGGGTTCAAAGCTGAGTTTTTTATTACCCACCGACATATCAAACATAACTGCTGGTTTGCCTAAAGAAAAAGAAGGCAATAATGAGATACCATTATTGGTAACCGTAACAGCCCCGCCAAAATGGTTGATAGACTTTGTGCTGTCAACCTTCTGAGAAAAAGCTACATGAGTAGAAATTGAAAAGACAAATACGAGCGTTGTGAGTGCTCTTAATGTGAAGCAGTTTTTATCTGTTTGCGTCATCCTTTAGTTATTATTCCTGATACAAAGGTATTGGATTCAACAGGCTATATTGAACATATTTCAAAGCAATAATTACGAATTTCAAACAATGGAAATGACAGGTCGCTCAAGCAAACGTTTGTGGGAATGAGGGTGATTTAGATTGGATTGTAAGGTTATACTCCCTTAACTTCTCCGCAGAGTCTCAGCCTCTGGGCTCTGCGTTTATTTGCGGGAGCTTTGTGGAGAGTGATGTGATTAGCAATTCGAGTTGCTTGAAATCATTATCTTTGCCACGTTTTTGGCTCCGTATTTCAATGGATAGAATTTCAGATTCCGATTCTGAAGATGCAGGTTCGATTCCTGCCGGGGCTACCAAACCGGAAAGACTGAAGATTCTTCGGTCTTTCCTTTTTTAAAAACCGCCTGTAGTGATACATACTCATTAATCCTTTAACATGGTGGAACTGTTGTTTGAACAGAATAATAGGATCAAAGAAGAAGCGGATAATATCTTGCATGAAAATAGACTGCTCGAAATTTTAGGCGCCTATGGCAAGCCGTATGTTTCCGGAAGTTATGCACTTAATCTTATGACATGGAGGGATCTTGATATTTACCTGGAGACTGATCTGATTAGCGATGAGCGATTCTTTCAACTCGGTGGCGAGTTGTGCGCGGCACTATCTCCCTTGCGCATGAACTTCAGAAATGAGCGGATTGCAAAAGCCGATGGACTGCCGGATGGATTATACTGGGGCATTTACTTAGGAGATGAGCGGCAGGGAGCCTGGAAGATTGATGTGTGGGCTGTGTGCCCAAAAGAGTGTGAACGTCTGATAAAATATTGCGAGGCGATTCGAGAGCAACTCGATGAAATTACGTCCGGTGCCATTCTTTCTATTAAGTCACAGTGCTGGCAGGACCCGGAATACAGGCGGACTTATAGCAGTGCACATATTTATGAGACGGTTTTAAGAGGTGGTGCGCGGGACCTGCAAGGCTTCTGGGACTATCTTGACTTGTGATCATCTTTAACATTAATCTTGCTACTGAATTCTAAAAGTCTTAAAACCGCATTTCTCGAATTTGCATGAGATTATTTTATATTTAATGACATTGGTATTCCGTTATACTTGCTTGAATTTGTATAAAAGAATAGCCACCCAAACTGTCCAAATCATATAAGCAGACATGAACAACCGAAACGTGTGAAGATTAATCTCTATAGATTCCACAACCATTACGCCCAGCGTGATCACAGACATTAGAATTCCAAAATAACCAACTCCACCCGGAATAGGTTTGAATTTTATTATCGAAATTGACCACAAGAGAATGGAAGCGCAAGCTCCTGCCAGAAAAACCAGATCAAAAGCATGATTTAGTGCCAGCATATTTTTTACCATTAAATTGAGGACTTCATTTTTAGGGTCGGGGCTTCTCAAATTGGTGATAAATAATGGCAATGCTAACCCATTAATTGAGCCCGCAATCATGCCTGCTAATTGTGCACTAAACATTATGAAAAAAGATAATATTGGAACGATAGAGGCGTGTTTCCATAATTGCGACAGACCCCAAAAGCCAGTTACAAAAAAGGGAATTGCAAGAAGCGCAATACTATGGCTTGCGATAATACTAGTTGAAGTCTTAATGAGGTACTCAATATTACCTCCCGGTGGGTGAAATACCATCGTCACCAGTAAGCCAACGGACCCTGCAAGCAACATTTGGCCTGCATTTCTTGGAGATATATTCATGCTATTTGTAAGTTTTTTCAAACCTACATAGCAATTCAAAACACCCGCTTGATCTAAATCAATTCTGAGGAAACCTCTGACGAATTCGGCTTAACGTTTCAGGGGTTATTCGCAAGTAAGACGCTATATATTTGAGTTGAAACTTTTCAACAATTTGTGGTTTTTTGTTGATCAACTCAATATATTTTTCTTTTGGTGATAACTTGACGGGATTCGACTCAGGCGTTTCTGATATCATTTTAAGAATTCGCATCAGCTGAAAGAATGATTCAGATTCTTTTATTAATTTGTGGAGATCAGATACACTCAATTCCAAAAGTTCGCAGTCTTCCGATGCTTGCAAACAGGATGCAGTGGGTTTTTGTGATGTAAAACTTTGATAATCGAAGGCCCAATCAGTTTCTAAAAATAGATTTAATGTGTTATCATCGCCCAATTCATCAACATAATAGTGGCGAAGACTCCCTTTCTCAACAAAATAAATGGATTGGCAGGTATTACCTTCTTGAAGTAAAAATGCATGTTTGGGTAACAAGACAACTTTCACATACCTTTCAATCTTCTTCAACTCGACTTCTGAGAATCGTCCAAGCATGTTAAGTGCGCAATAAAAGTTTTTGAACTTCATAACTTCTAAGAGTATTATTTTCTGTCGCTTTTTCCCTCTTCAATTAAAAATTACTGCAATTTTTTAATGAAGCCTGAAGATTTAATTTGATAACCTTTTTTTTGATAAAATTGTTGAGCAATTTTTCGGTCACCTCTATTCCCACAATTAAGTAAAATTCTGTTTGCCCCATTTCTCTCGCCCAATTTTCAGATTCTTCCATTAATTGACTGCCGATTCCATTTTGTCTAAAGTCATAATTTATTACAAGTGCTAAAACACGAACATAAATTCCGTTCTGCTCATAAGAATAGTTCTTTGTCATACCAACCATACCTACAACATGAGTGCCTGCTGCCGCAACGTAAGTTTTATAGTCTTCATGGTTTTGAATATTTGCAAATCTGATTTTCATTTCATCTTTTGCTGTGTCGTAACCTAATTCATTCATTAATTCGGTCAAGGCTAAGATGTCTGTCATTTCTGCTTCTCGAATATTTACTTGTTTGTATTGCATATCTACTTCCACATTTGTGAATTTCCCAACTTGTAAAAGTATCAATTTTAACAGTTCTTGCCTTTTAGGATTTGTCTATTTGGCTTTGCCATAAACTGGGTAATCGCGTTGGGTTATGGCATGTGTCAAGAAAAAAAAGCGAACTGTTCGGCCGTTCCGTTTATCGCTTGACCAATGTGACCAAAGTCATTTGTTATTTCAAAGCCTTATTGAATTGTCCGCAATTGAACGACCTAACAGAACCTGAAAATTTAGGCTTGGTTTCAATGCATGGAAGCTTGCAATGAAAATATCAAGCAAAAAAACTCCTTGCCCAGTCTGAGGGCTGAAAAACAACAAATACAGCGCATTTTCTTTTATCCCATTAAAATAACTGCAATTAAGAATAAAATAATGTAACTATATTTACTGCAATTACGATTAATATCATATGAAGAAAACCAAACTTGGCGAATTTGAAGAACTGGTACTTCTCACGGTTGCAGCCCTACAGCAGGATGCTTATGGTGTGGAAATAAAACGCGAACTGGAATCAAGGCTGAAGGATAAACTCAGTGTGGGCTCCATTCAGTCCGCCCTTAAGCGGATGGAAGACAAAGGATTTCTGACATCACAATTTGGAGAAGCCACTCAGAAAAGAGGGGGTAAAAGAAAACGCATTTATGCTACCACCTCTAACGGTCGGAAAGTTCTTGAAGAGATGAAAGATATTCGTTCTGGCCTATGGAATGCTATACCAAAATTGGCATTCGAACTTAAAGTTGTTTAATGAAGTCGCAAGCATTATATCCTCCACAGTGGCCTTTAAAACTTCTAAGGTTCTTCCTGAAAGAAAAATACCTGGAGGAAATTGAAGGTGACATGGAAGAGATATTCTATGAGAATGCAGAACGTCTTTCGGTTCGTAAAGCTAAACGATTGTATACATGGGAAATGATAAAACTCATGCGTCCTAATTTGATTAGAAACATGGAGTTCATTAACCATTTAATAAGGTACAGCATGTTCAAAAATTATTTTAAGGTTTCTGTTAGAGGTTTGATGAAGCGGCCATTAAATTCTTTTATCAATTTATTTGGATTAGCGGCTGCCATCAGTATTTGTGTTTTTGCTTATTCCTTTGCCCGCTGGACTTATAACCGAGATCAATTTCATGAAAACAAAGACGTGGTCTTTCTTACTACTTTTTTCTCATCACGTGAGGGGGTATTGCAACAGTATGGTCAGTCACCACGACCACTCGCAGAATTATTAAAGCAGGATTTTTCACAGGTAAAAAAAGTATGCCGTGTTGAAGACAGAAGTGTAATTGTCAAATATTATGACCATGTTTTTAATGAACGTATTCGATTCACCGATCCGGATTTTCTTGAAATGTTCACCTTCCCATTAAAATGGGGTACTTCTGTTTCCCTTAAAGATGTGAATAGCCTCATTATAAGTGAGACCATATCACAAAAATATTTTGGTGATGAGAACCCCGTAGGGCAAAGTATCTTAGTAAAGTTTGACAAAGACAGAAGTAAGGAATTTAAGATAACCGGGGTAGCGATGGAGTTTCCGACTTCTCGGAGTATGGATTTCAGTTTTCTCATCAATTTTGAAAACCTCCGCACATCAGAGACAAATTATGATTTTCATGATTGGTCAGCCTTTCTAAATGCCACGTTCATACAAGTTTCAAACCCTTCGGATGTTCAGCTTATTCAGCATGAGATGGAAAAGTACAGGCGCTTACAGAACGAAGCGGCAGCAGAAGATTTCGCAATAGCTTCTTTTGGATTTGAGCCTTTGGCCACGGTGCATCTGAAGACCGATACAATCAGAGATGACATCTTCAGGGGAGGTTCGACAGATAACATTACTTCCATCGGATTTTTGTTGGTGATCTGTATACTGATGCTGGCGTTGGCCTGTTTCAACTATATCAATATTGCGATTGTTTCTGCTGGGAAGCGGTTAAAGGAGTTGGGCGTTCGCAAGTCTATTGGAGCAACACGAAAAATAATTATTGTACAGTTTTTATCGGAAAATGTTGTCATTACGTTCTTCGCGTTGCTGTTCGGACTATTGTTAGCATGGTTAATAGTGATTCCCTGGTTCGAAAGACTTTGGCACTTCAGTATGGACTTCCGGTTTGATGATGCTAACCTGTGGATTTATTTACCATTAATTCTGCTCGTCACGGCTATTGCCTCCGGCATTTATCCTTCACTTTACATATCCGGATTTCAAACTGTAAATATTTTAAGAGGCTCTTTAAAATTTGGGCACAAGAATCCTATCACAAAGATTTTTTTGGGATTTCAACTCATACTTGCATGTGTCTTTATTACAAGTGCCGTCATGTTTACTCAAAACACTGACTACTTAGCGCATAGAAACTGGGGTTATAGCAACCGCGATGTGCTTTATGCGATTTTGCCAGATCAAGTATCGTTGGAGCAACTGCGAAACTCTATGGGGCAAGACCCTAATGTTATTTCATTAGCCGGATCGGCACACCATATTGGTAAGCAGCAACAGCAAGTCATGATTCATTTTCCGAGCCGTGATTTTGAAGCAGAGATGTTTGCTGTAGATGCTAATTACTTTAAAACCATGGGCATCGAAATCAAGACAGGCAGAGGTTTTAATGAATATGAGGGTAGTGACCGTCAGGCAGTGGTGGTTAACGAAACTATGATTAAGAACTTGCAATGGAATAATCCGATTGGGCAGCAATTCAAGATTGACAGTATTCAATATGAGGTTATTGGAGTGGCTAAGGATTTTCACAGTTATAGTTTCTCTAGCCGTCTTAAACCAACATTTTTCAAAGTAGCGGATAAGAAAGATTGTCGCTTTTTGTCACTTAAAGTAAATCAAGGTTCAGAACAAAATTCTTTTGAGTCCTTAAAGAAAACATGGACTAAACTTTTTCCCGAATCACCTTTTAACGGTGGATACCAGGAGGATGTATGGGGTAATTATTATACTGAAATTGAAATTCACGGACATGTTTGGCGGGTATTTGCTTCAGTAGCAGTAATACTGGCCGCATTAGGGCTTTACGGTTTGGTATCGTTGAATGTATCTGGCAGAGTAAGAGAATTCAGTATCCGGAAAGTGCTGGGTGCTGATTTTACGAACATCACCAACAACATTTTTAAACAATATTACATGTTGTTTGCTGTTGCCCTGGTCATGGGTGTTCCGCTAAGCTATTTCTCCATTAAAGCCATTCTTGATTTTGCTTACACCTATCATATGGCAATAACATTTTGGAGCGTGGCGTTAGCTGCCGGGTTGCTGGTTCTTGTACTCCTTAGTACAGTTTCTACACAAGTCTTCAAAGTGGTTAAAAGCAATCCTGTAGACGGATTAAAAATTGAGTAAAAGATTTCAAAATAAATTAGTCGGTCTCAAATGGGGGGACTGCTAAAAAAGGTAGTTATAGTCGAAAGAATCTTGGTAAAAGTAACTCCGCATTTCTAAACTATGAATTTGTAAATAACAGTTAATATCCGTTGAGGCGACCCCCATTTAATAAATCAAAAATGAATTCAAATAAAATTACCTCACCACAGATTTATGCAAGAATTGGCGGTTTGTTGTATTTAGTTATAATCATTGCGGGTTTTAGCGCTGAATTTTTCTTCAGAGGCAAAATTATAGTAGCTGGTAACAATTCGGCAACAGCTAACAATATTATGGCTTCGCCTGGACTATGGCGTATCGGTATCGCGCTGGAATATTTTTGTATTATTTGCACCCTTATTTTGGCAATGATCTATTACTTCTTGCTGAGACCAGTACACAAAGAACTCAATTTGCTGGCAGCCTTTTTCAGGTTAGTGTCTATCACCGTGCAGGCTGTAGCATTACTCTTTCTTATTGAGGCTTTATTTCCAGTCAAAAAAGAATTATTCGAAGTGTTTACAGCAGACCATTGCTAATCAGTTGAGGATACTGGCTATTGGAGAGGTGTTGATCATTCTCTGGCTCTTGATTAAGGGTGTAAAAAATAATATATCAACAATTAAAAACGGATGACGAATCCAAATAGTTTGTAAAGTCAAGGGGAGACTAATTCATGTTGTTCTACTGTTGGTTAAAAATAAAAGAGAGACAACAAGAAGGAGGAAAGAAATATTATGAAAGGCAATTGAATACTGTTACAATAGCAACCACTAAAATTGAAGCAAATGCAGAATGAGATCACTTCACTCAAAAGCACCGCAAGACTTGCCGGTCTGTTATTTCTCTTGTGGATATTAACCGGCTTTTATGACATGTTTTTTGTATCACCAAAACTTTTTATAAAAGGTGATCTTGCTGCTTCAGCTCAAAATATTCTAACCTATGAGGTACTATTTCGTACGAGTATATTTTCTGGATTAATCACCAGCACAATTTGGATTTTTTTGGCATTGGTCTTTTATCAGCTATTTAAATCGGTAAATGAGCGCCAAGCCAAACTTCTGGTTGCATTTGTTTTAGTACAAGTTCCTATCGCTTTCATTAAAGGGGCATTCAGTGTCACCACTCTTATGGTCTTGAAGGGTGAAGTGTTAATGACATTTGATTTGAATCAGCGACAAGACTTAGCCATGTTGTTTCTTAAAATCAACGATTATAGCGTGTGGGCGCTGGAATTATTTTGGGGTTTGTGGCTTTTTCCATTAGCAATCCTTGTATACAACTCAAACTTCATTCCTCGTTTTTTGGGAATCTGGTTGATGATCAATGGAGTTGTTTACGTGCTGTTAAGTTTTGCAAGTATAGTAACTCCTTCCTTCAAGGACTTTGTATTTACGATTGGTATGCCTGCAATGTTCGGTGAACTAGTGCTAATGTTTTGGCTACTGATTAAAGGAGTCAATTTGAAAAATACAGAAGTAAGCAGTCCATAATACGTCCGAATAATATGAGTGATATAATTCGAGGGACAAATATTACAGTCCTCATTCTTTTCTTCCGAAGAGCACCCTGCGGGCTTTTTGGGTTATATCATATCCCACAAAAGTCATCATCGCGGACAAATTATGCTGGCCCTAAAGCAGTCCGGTCATATGGCCGATCAGAAAATTCAGTATGGATTATGGGAATGGGGCTCCCGATAAATTAATAATTAATTAACAAACTATAAAATGAAACTTGCTTACTTAATCTTCTTTTCACTTTCGATTACATTTACAATAAACGGACAAAGTAATCTTAAAAAGAGTATAGCCTTATATCAATCAAAAAGATTTGATGATGCAGCTAAATCCTTTGAGTCAATTGAAAAATCTTCAGGTGATTATGGTACTGCGCAATATTATCTTGGAAGAATTGCTTACGATAAAAAGCAGTATGATGATGCGGTTGATTACCTAAAGGTCGCCACAAAGCTGAGTCCTGCTAATGGAGAATATTTTAATTGGCTGGGTGATTCTTATTCTGGGGTTGGCAGTGAAGCAAGCATTTTCACGCAAATGTCTGTGGGGCCTAAAGCATTAAAGGCATGGGAAAGAGCTGCCCAATTAGACCCTAAAATTATTAATGCGCGTGTTTCACTGGTTGATTCATATATCGTAGCTCCTGAGTTCATGGGGGGAGGTGAAGAAAAAGCCAAAGCAGTGGCGAAGGAAGTTTTGCCCTTGCTGGAGGCATCATTAAAAAGTTCTCCCGATAACTACTTGCACCAGTATTGGTACGGAAAAATTGCAGCCCTCACCGGAATGAATATGGAGCGCGGTGAAGAGTTGTTGCTGAAGTATTTGAAGCATACGCCTACAAAGGATGAACCATCTCATGCCGGTGCAAACATGAGGTTGGGTCAGATCAAAGAAAAACAAGGGAATAAAGCAGGAGCAAAAAAATACTATGAAGCGGCTTTGAAGCTGGACGGTAAACTTGAGGGCGCGCAAAAGGGATTAGAAAGAGTTTCAAAATAGCGATGGTTTGAAAATAGAGTAAATCGAATCCTATGGGCCAATTTTTTCTTTTTCATGGTTTGATAATGAATTTTAAAAATAACTATAGATGATTGACTTCAATAAAATCTCACCCATAACCCAGGCAAGAATAGCCGGACTCACCTATCTGCTCGGGAGCTTAGTTTCGGTATTTGGTCAAATGATTGTTCTCGGAAAAGTTATTATCCCTGGAAACCCGACAGAGACCGCTTCCAACATACTCGGTAACGAATCTCTTTTCCGATTAGGATTCGTTTCCGCTCTCATGACTGTACCCTTCCATCTTCTTTGGGCGGTATTGTTTTATAACCTTTTCAAACACGTAAACAGAAGCATTTCGCGGTTAGCGCTTTACACTATGTTAGTTGCATGCACAATGTGGTCAATCAGTGCTCTTTTTTATATTTCCATATTATCTGTGCTGAAGGGAAAAATCTTTATTACAGCATTTGAACCTGATCATTTGCATGCCCTTTCCCTCATGCTTGTTAAAATAAACGCACATGCTTATGACATCGGTCTGGTATTTTTCGGGATATGGTGCATGGCATTAGGATACCTTATTTTCAAATCAACTTTTATTCCGAAAGTAATTGGAATACTGCTAATGTTTTCCGGGTTAGGCTACCTGACCCTCTTATGGCAGCCGCTTGCAAACTACACCTATCCCTATAATCTCGCATTGGCAGGCCCGGGGGAAATTTCCCTTTTACTCTGGTTGATCATTAAAGGGCTTAATGCTGATAAATGGGCAAAAATCCATCAAGGTGCAACTTGAATTAGCGCTGAACATGGATGGTAAGTTAGAAGAAGCATAAAAGGGTTTAGAAGAGTTACTCATTAAAGTATGAATATTAATATTAATATTAAGCCAGCATTAGCAGAGGATTGGGTAATTATTAATCAGATCGCACATAAGACTTGGCCATTAACTTATGGTGATGTCATTCCACAGCCGCAACTATGGTACATGCTTAACTTATTCTATAGTGAAGAATCATTACGCAATCTCATAAATGAAAAAAAACAACAGTGCTTTATAGCTCTCAATGAGTCAGGACCGGTGGGGTTTATTTCAGTGGAGGAACATTTCAACCAACAGGACCAGATGATGATTCGCAAGCTTTATTTATTACCTGAGCATCAAGGAAAGGGCTATGGTAAGACCCTTCTTGAATTTATCACATCCCAAGCAATAAGGACTAATCATGGTTTACTTAGACTGAAGGTATTCTTTAAGAATCAAAATGCAATTCGCTTCTATGAGCATTTTGGATTTTCTGTGCAGGGAGATGAGTTAATGAAAATTGGGAGGGAGTATTCAATTCTTGATTACATCATGACAAAAAGAATATGAACCTAAACGAGATCGTGAACAAAAATAAAATAAACTAACTATGAAACGATTACCGATCACCCGCCTTTTTAAATATCTTTTGTATACGGTGTTGCTGGATGTTTGTTTCATCGGATTATCTCAGGCCAACACCTCACCCGTTACGGGGTTAGCAATTACAAATTATGATTGGAAAATTAGTATAGACTATAATAAGGAAATGCTTTTTGCTTCTTGCGAGATAGAAGTAAAAAATGAATCGGAATCCAAAATTATTCAATTGCCATTTATTCTTTACAGGCTATTGAAGGTTACGTCTGTCAAGACAAGTGGAACGTTACCATTGTCCTTTACCCAGGATATAAAGCCGTTTGAGGATAATAATCTGTTACAGGTAAATTTCATTCGGGTAACATTAAAAAAACCTCTTTTGCCGAAACAGTCAACAAAATTAGTGATAGATTATGAAGGTACTCTTCATGGTTACGAAGAAGTGGGATGGTTATATGTTAAGGATAAAATTGACCCTGAATTTACCATCTTGCGTCCTGATTGTAAAGCTTACCCTGAATTGGGGTATCCTTCAAATAGAATTAACGAGCAATTTCCTAAAGGGAATTTTAACTACCATATAAGCGTCACTCTTCCCGATTTTTTGGTTGTAGTAAACGGTGGATTTCTCAAGGAAAAAAGGAGTGAAAGGGGCGTCTCATCCTATCAATTTACGAATATCAAAAAAGCCTGGAGGATGGATATTTGTATTTCAAAGTATGGGGTGCTGTCAAAAAATGGATTGTCCGTTTATTATTTTAACAAAGATTCCTTGGGAGCACAAACCGTGTTGCGGTACGCACAAAAGGTGATTGAATTATATACGAAATGGTGGGGACCACTAGCTGAATTTAAAAGTTTTACAATAATTGAAATACCGCAAGGGTTCGGCTCACAGGCCGATGTAACGTCAATCCTCCAATCCTCATCAGCTTTTAATGATTCAACCGAGATGCGGCAATTGTATCACGAGTTATCTCATTTGTGGAATGTCGATTTGGTTGAGCCGTCACCGCGATGGGAAGAAGGGCTTGCCACTTTCATTGAATATTTAACCATTGAACGACTTGAAAATCGTGCCTATTTAGATTATGTATCAGATTGGTATATGGGTGTATTGAAAAGAGAAGTTAAGTCTAATGAAGCACTACGAACTATTCCATTGATCGATTTTGGCAAAAAAGGAATGACTGATTATTCATACTCCTTGGGGATGATCACCTTCCGATTATTCTATGAAATCGTTGGGGAGGAAAAATTTAATGAAATAATCAGAAAGTGGTATACACAGCATAATAGTGTAATACCTACTACGAATGATTTTATGGAACTATCTAGGCAAGCGTCCGAGGTGGATCTTTCTGAATTCTTCAATGACTGGTTTATAACATCAAACTACGTAGACCTGTTAGAGAAGAATTATTCATTTCAGGAATTAGTAAGGGTGTATAAATAATAATAGTTATAATACTATGAAACTAACATTGTCTCTCTTAATCCTCGTTTGTGCATGCTCACAGGCACAAGTTGAAACGGATGTTATTCAAAAAGCAAGTGAAGCAATCAAGAAACTGAAATCAGTCAAGTACGATGTTACTGAGATAAATCGTCACGCAAACATTTCGGCTGACATTACATTGACCCGCGACAAATCTTATCCCTTGTTCGGTGTATCCAAAATAAAAGTGATTGGCCTTGCCATGACCGATCATGGCAATGAACAAATACAATTTACATCGAATGGTAATACCTTTCAGTATTACGACCTGGTTCAGAACAAAGTAATTGTGGAAAATCGTGAAAGGCGAGAAATGGCTCATATAGCCAATTTAATCATTCATGTTTCAACCACTTCACGGGGTTGGTGATAGCAACTTTTACAGTTTGAGACCATATTATTAATAGACTTAATCCACCAATCAGAGCAATACTAATTCCTAACAGAAGGGGCGTTATTTGAATTCTGTATGGAAAGTCATCTAAAAAGACTTCTCCTGCTGTATAACTTATTGGAACACCAATTAGAATCGCCACGCCAATGAGAATGAGATACGATTTACTAAGCAGAACCAATACATCTATAACAGTAGCACCCATTACTTTTCGTATACCAACTTCTTTGGCCCTAACCTGGGCCGAGTACATGGCCATGCCCAAGATACCTAAACAAGCGAGAGAGATGATAAGAAATGTAGCATACTCCATAATCACTAAAACATCCTGCATTCCAGTTTCCTGATATGCATCATCAATTTCCTGCTCCATCATGGCAAATTCAAATGGATGTGTCATGGCAAGCTTTTTCCAAGTGGCTTTAATCGCCTCTAACGTTGATTCCTTTTGAGGCAAGTGAACTTGCACACTCAGATAGTTTAAGTCACTTAAGCTATAACGTAATGCTAATGGACCAATCTTATTGTTAAGCGGGCGGAAATGAAAGTTTTTCACAACCCCAATAATTCTCAACATAACGGTGTCCTGAACATAAAGGGTCTCACCAATTGCATCGTTGGGATTCTGGAAGCCAAATTGTGTTGTAGCGACTTCATTAAGTATGACATCTTTTTCTCGTCCTACTTGTTCAAGCGGATCAAAATTACGCCCGGCTAAAAAAGTGAGTGATAAATTCTCCAGGTAATTATCGTCTACTCTAAAATCATGGATTGAAAGTGGCTTATCATTTTTACTGAGTTGATAATTGTTTGAACCACCATCCCAGGTACCAAGTCTATTGGATACACCTCCTACACGTACTACTCCCGAAAGCGTCCTGATTTCATTTGCTATTTTTTCGAACTCCTCCGCCTGTAAATCAATATTGATATTGGATTTTTGCTCAATACCATAGTCTGCGTTGAGCATGAAATCCATCTGACTTTGAATTATCATCACGACCATTATAAAAATGACCGAGAGAGTGAACTGTGTTACCATTAAGATTTTTCTGAAGGTTAAGCGTGAAGATACTTTCAGATTTTGAACATCCTTTAAAACCCTTGATGCTTGGAATGCCGATAGGTATGTGGCTGGTAGAACGCCAGCTAAAGCACCTACCAGTATTGCAAACAGAACAAAAGTTATATACAACGAAAAATCTTCATTCTGACCAATAGCAAAATATTCATTAAATGATAATTGTAGGACTCCAACTTTTAGAAGTTGCAGAAGCACGTAAGAGAATACCAACGCAATAAGTGAAAACACCACCGCCTCGCCTATGAATTGAAAAAACACCTGATGCCTTTTGGCACCTACAACTTTCCGGACTCCTATCTCCCGGGCACGCGACAATGATTTGGCAATTGTAAGGTTGGTGAAATTAAAGACCGACATCAATAAAACAACCCCAGCCAAAACACTTAGAAAGACCAGTAAGTAAGCAGGCATTCCGTTACCCATTTCGCCCGATAGTTCCGGGCCTGGAGTAATTTTCACTAAGGGTTGTAGATAGAAATCATAGCTAATATCCTTTCCTTCTGATTTAAGACCCATACAGAATTTTTTGCTTATCTCCCCAAGAACTTGTTCTACAACCATATTATTTTGGCCATTTTTTAACTTAACATAGACATAGTTATCATAGAAAGCGCTCCAATTGTCAAGGGATGCATTTACTACATTGTCCTTTTCAAGAACAGGAAGTGTTGAAATTGAACAAAGCGCTTCAAATTCAAAATGCGTTCTACTTACCAATTCTTGCAAAACTCCTGTTATTGTAAAATCACCATATCCTTTTACGGATATCGTTTGCCCAAGTGGGTCGGTCGTTCCAAAAATCCTTTCAGCCGTTTGTTTGGTCATCACTAAGCTGTTCGGGCCTGTGAGTGCAGTGGCCGGGTCGCCCTTTTGAAATGGAAAATTAAATACTTGCAAAAACGATGGATCGACAAATAGTCCCTTTAAGGGAACATTTACATTCGAGTAGTTTGCATCACGGTAAAATTGCCGATTAACTCTCACAACATTTTCACAGAAAGAATAATCGTCTTTCAGTACTTGCCCAAGAGGCAATGGGGCTGACGCAAGGTCTATCGTGCCCCATTGAGAATGGAGTAAGCGGGTGTTTACCCTAAAAATCCGCTCACTGTCATTATGAAAATTGTCGAAAGAGTTTTGTTCCTTTATGATAGTAATAATGAGCATGCTGAGTGACATACTTACAGAGAGACCAATAAGGTTGATGAGAGAGAAAGTCCTGTTACGAAAGAAATTTCTCAACGATGTAATCAAGATATTTTTTAGCATGCTTTATTTTTGATGACTAGTGTATCCATTTATGATTATGCAACAATTGTGCCTTCCTCATTTTATCTAATTTCAAAGTAATTTCAAAAGGATATGTACGGAAGAGCAACACAACTGTCCGCTGACGGTCGATCCTTGAAACCTCTGTCAATATTAATGAGTACTCTATTGGCATCAACTGATTCAGCTAATTAGGAGAGATGAATGCGCTTGAAATCAGTTGAGGGTAGAATCAATTCTATTTCATGGGTGCTTTTCCTTAAGTAAACATAAAGGCAAAGTTATCAGTTACCCCTCCTCTCTAGTTAAAAGTGGCCAAATTCCGTCAATTTTCGACATTAGAAGAAATTTTTATACGATAATAAACTTTTTTGCACGTGTCTTCGTATTATTGTTAGTGAATATTCACACACATACACTAAATGAGAAATTATGAATGGCAAAAACAACATCGCAATAGGCTTCCTTACGATGGGAGCTTTTATGGCATATGGATTTCTCCTTATTTATTTGAGGGATTTTGCGCCTGGAAAGGAAGAATGGGTTAATTCCTATTCATTAGGTAAGCATTTTGAAAGCCGGTTAGCACATGTACACGGCAATCTCTTCGCCTTTCTTAATATTCTTATTGGCTATCTGCTACTACATTTTCAATTAAAGATAGATAACACAAAAATTATTTCATGGTTGGCTTTAACAGGATTATTGATGCCCATTGGAATTCTGGCCGAGGTATATTTTGGTGCACCCCCTGTTTTCGTGTTGATTGGTGCACTTGCAATGACTGCATCTGTAGTGTGGCTGGGCATTTCTTTCTTTAAAATGAAAACCATTAACAACGTATAAAAATTTTCAATTATGAAATCAACAAACGCCATCGGGCTTGATACGATTAAGTCGCAACAAATAGCAGATAAGTTAAATGATCTGTTAGCCAATTACTCTGTCTTCTATCAGAACACTCGCGGTTATCATTGGAACATTAAAGGGGAGAAATTCTTTGAGCTTCACCTGAAATTCGAGGAGTTGTATAATGACTTGCTTCTAAAGATCGATGAAGTGGCAGAACGCATACTTACTCTTGGTCATTCACCAAAGCATAATTATTCCGATTACATGACCGTATCTAAGATACCCGAAAGCAAACAGGTTACAGATGGTATTAAAGCCGTCACTAACATTCTGGATTCCTTCAAAACAATTATTACCCTCCAACGCGAGCTTCTACTACTTTCAGCCGAAGCAGGTGATGAGGGAACGAATGCATTGATAAGCGACTATATACGTGCTCAGGAAAAATCGGTCTGGATGTATTCGGCATTTCTAAATAAATAAAATTCTAACATGGAAATCAAAGAAAGACAACTGGAAATAATTGAGGCGGCAGGTGAGATTTTGACCGAATCGGGTATTGCCGGATTAACCACAAAGAATCTGGCAGCTAAAATGGGTTTTGCAGAGTCTGCACTTTATAGACACTTCAAAGGTAAAGAGGAAATAATTATAACCATGTTGCGATACCTGGCTAAGGATATGGATAACCGGCTTACAAATTCCGCCAGGGACATTGATAGTCCGAAGGAAAAGCTAATAGCAGTATTCAACAATCAATTCGAGTTCTTTAAAAAGAACCCACATTTTCTCGTAGCAATATTTTCGGATGGTCTGTTGGAAGAAAGCAAGTCCATTAATGAAGCCATCCTACAGATTATGGGTACCAAAAGAAAGCACTTACTTCAGATTATCCAGCAAGGGCAGAAGCAAAAGCAATTCACGGATACATTGTCAGCCGATGAATTGGTACACATTATTATGGGAAGTTTCAGATTGCATATGTTACAGTGGCGTTTATCAGGTTTTTCTTTTGATCTGAAGTTGAAGGGAAATAAACTAATGGCAAACCTGCTGACGTTAATTCAACCTAATAAATCTATTCTATGAAAACGATAGTGCTTAAAATATCAGCTATTATCCTCACTCTCTTTGGGCTGATTACCGTGTTCATGAGTGGTTCTGTAATTTTTGATTTATTCGGTATCCGCGAAAAGGAGGGTAACTATATTTTGTTTATTGTGACCTCAAATTTTATCTGCGGTTTTCTTTATTTGATGGCAGCATATGGCTTCTTCTTTAGTCGAACATGGACCACAAGATTACTTGTATTTGCCACAAGTATTTTGTTGATAAGTTTTATAGGGCTGATTTGGCATATTTCAAGTGGAGGAATATACGAGCAACAAACTGTTAAGGCCATGCTGTTTCGGATTGCAATTACCGCTGTGTTTGCCGGATTATCTTGGCGCTTTATTTCATCAGAAAAGAAAATACTATGACACGATCAATTAAAGCCTCAAAACATTAAGCGGTTCCGGTGATGTGCAAACAGTTGAAGACATAAAACTATATCTCGAAACCTATAAAAATTACTTCGAATGAATCTGAAAGATGTATTCACAGAGTCGAAACCTCTGCAAACAAAAAAGATGTTTACCTCCAATGAGAGTGTAACTACCATTCAGTTAATGGCATCTGCACAGTTAAAGGAGCACACGACCAAAGTACCCGCATTTTTAGTATGCGTAGCGGGTGAAGTCCTTTTTGAAAATGAAAGGGGAGCTAAAGAAAAGCTCCTTTCCGGTGATTTTATAAATATAGAGCCAGCAGTAAAACATTGGTTAAACGCTGAGAGCGATAGTCTTTTGTTACTCATCAAATAAAAAAATTTAAATAGTTATGTTAGTGAATATTCACTTTATTAAAAGAACGACTTTCAGTCTATTTCTTCTGGCGGCCATTCTAGTTAGTCAGCCTCTCAAGGCACAAGTGTGGACACTCAAACAATGCCTTGACACAGCCCAACAATACAATAAGAACCTCCTGGTTTCCCGAAACAATTTACTTATCGGTGAACAAAAAGTGCAGGAAGCCAGGGCTAGTCTGATACCAAAAGTGTCAATAAATGCCGATTACAAATATTTCGCAGACCTACCTTATCAATTCATGCCACAGGCAGCTTTTGGCGGACCAGAAGGAGAGTTCAAAGAAATTCAATTTGGTGTTCCACATAACATAAATGCCAATCTACAACTCTCCATTCCATTGTATAGTCCACAAGTATACGGCTCAATTCAATCATCTGAAATTGCATCTGAACTTGTCGATTTACAAAACCGGAAAAGTGAAGAGCAAATTGCCTATGAAGTAATAAACCTGTATTACAACGCACAAATATTTCGCTACAAGGTGGCGTTCATAGAGGGTAATTTGATAAACGCTAAAAAGCTTTTGCAGAATACACAATTGCTAAGAGAGCAACTCCTAGCTAAGGGCACAGATGTATCCAAAATACAATTGCAGGCAGATCAACTGACCAATCTGCAAGAACTTACTATAAGTAAATACATGCAAGTGATCAGTGCCCTGAAAATTTCGGTGGGTGTCCCTTTGTCTCAAAACCTTGAAGTGGAAGATTCAATTATAACAACTGCTCCACAGGTCTATGAACAAACTGCTACTTTAGATACACGTATAGTTGAAAAGCAGAACTCACTTTTGCAGAGTGAACTTAGCTCATTCAAAAACTCCCGACTTCCATCAGTTTCCTTGTATGGCAGCTATGGTACTACTGGATTTGGTTATGATAAAGCGCCTAACGAATTTCTGAAGTTTTATCCAGTAAGTTTTGCCGGACTACAAATGTCTTATCCTTTGTTTAATGGTACTGTAACAAGACAAAAAGTCTCTCAGAAGAAATTGGAGATTAAGAATAAGGAACTTCAGGCAAGCTTAATAGCAGATCAAAGAGCATTACAAATTGAAACAGCACAACAGCAAGAATCAGTAGCACAGCGATCCGTTGAAACAACCCTTGCGCACATTCAACTTGCACAATCAATTTACGACCAAACAATTCTCCAGCAAAAACAAGGAGTAGCATCTCTAACCGATGTGCTTTTGGCCGATAATGCATTACGGGAAACGCAACAAAATCACTTATCAGCATTGATTGACTATCTGAAATCTGACTTAGACCTAAAAAAAGCAACTGGCAACCTGTTTCTTAAATAATACATAACATGAAAAAGATTTTGTACTTCGCAATACCACTGGCCATAATTGTGCTCATTGTCTTGCGCTTAAAGAGTAATAAGGAGGCGTCCTTAAACCGCATTTATACTTACAATAAGGAACAAGCTATAGAGGTGAGAACCGATACCGTAAAGCATGTTCGCACGGGTCATCAAAAATCCTTTACCGGCATTTTCGAACCTGATAAAGAGACGAAAGTAAGTGCGGATGTGCAAGGCAAAATTGTTAGGGTATATGTGGATGCTGGCAACTATGTAAAGAAGGGGCAGCCTCTGATTAAAGTTGATGATGCACTGCTAAACTTACAACTTCAATCTATAGAAATACAAATTGAGGGATTAGAAGCTGATGTGAAACGATATTCCATTCTTGCTGAATCGGATGCTATCCAGGGTGTACAGTTGGAAAAAACTCAATTAGCATTAAAATCAGCACAGGTTCAGCAGAGTACATTATTAGAGCAAATCAACAGAACAATTGTTGCTGCCCCATTTAACGGGATCGTAACACTTAAAATGACAGAGGTTGGTTCCTATGCGGCACCCGGAGTACCCTTGCTGCAACTCACAGATATTTCCTCACTCCGTTTTACAATTCAGGTTCCTGAAAATGACTTAACATTATTTCAGAGCAACCGGACAGCAGAAGTCTTCTCAGATCTCTATCCATCAATTACACTTGAAGGAAAAATTGCTTTGATCGGTAGTAAAGGCAATAATGCCAATTCTTTTCCAATTCAGACAGTGGTGAGAAATACACCGGATATGAAAATCAAATCAGGCATGTTTGGAAAAATTGTCATTTCAGAAAAGTTCGATGAAAAACAACTCACCATTCCGGCATCGGCTATTGTAGGTTCTGCTATAAAACCGCAAGTGTATGTGGTTGAACAGGGAAAGGCTAAGCTTCAAGCCATAACCATTGCCGATAGAAAAGGTAACATGGCTGTTATTCATTCTGGATTGAATGACGGTGATGTAGTGATCACAAGCGGGCTCATCAATTTGTATGACGGTGCTAATGTGGAAAGTAAGAATTAAGCATTATGAATATAACTGAAATTTCGATTAATCGTCCTTCGCTGATTATTGTTTTATTCAGCTTCTTTATCCTTGCCGGTTTTTTAGGATATAAAAACCTTAGCTATGAGCTGATGCCCGACTTCAATCAACCAGTTGTAGTTATTAAAACCGGCTATCCGGGAGCCGACCCCACGGAAGTGGAGACATCAGTTTCAAGAAAAATTGAGGATGCACTGTCCAATCTGGAGGGTGTGGATTTTATCGTAACCAAGTCTTTACCAAACGCATCCGTTCTCATTGTCAATTTGAAATATGGAACAGACCTGGATCAGGCCATGCAGGATGCTCAACGCTATATTGATAATATCCGGAGAGATTTACCACAGGATATTTTAAGCCCGGTGATGAGTAAAGTATCCCCCAATGATTTGCCAATCATGCAGATTAGCGCCACCAGTAAATTACCCGCAACTGAATTTTATCAGAAAATGAAAGATGATTTTCTTCCTCAGATTCAACAACTAAAGGGAGTAGCCGAAATAACATTGTTGGGTGGGGAAGAGAGAGAGATTCAGGTTAAGATAGATCAGGAGAAACTGAAATTATATAAAATCCCAATGTACCAGGTTACGGAAGCGATTAATCGATCCGGTCTTGATGTTCCTTCTGGAAAGGTGCAGACTTCTTTAGTTAGTAATCCTGTAAGACTCACGGGAAAATTTAAATCCATTGAAGATATTAGTAATGTGCAGGTGGCTATGCCAACACCAGGTAGTCCTGCATATGTAAAGGACATCGCATCCGTTACAGATGGAATTAAGGAAATAACCTCTGTAAGCCGATATAATGGAGTAAATGGGATTGGCCTTTTGCTTAAGAAACAAGGAGATGCAAATGCAGTGGAAGTTTCCAGAGCGGTGCGAGAAAAATTCAAGACCATTGAAAAACAGTATGCCTCCGCAGAAGTAAAATTCAATATAGCAGATGACTCCACCGATAACACCATTGCAGCGGTAAATTCTGTTGTATTCGATTTGACCTTAGCGGTCATATTGGTATCGCTGGTGATGCTTTTATTTCTAAGAAGTTTTAGAAACTCTCTTATCGTTTTGGTGGCTATACCAACTTCTCTGGTAACCGCATTCGCAGTGATGTGGCTGTTAGGTTACACACTCAATTTAATGACTTTATTAGCCATGTCATTAATCATCGGCATTCTGGTAGATGATGCTACGGTTGTACTGGAAAATATTCAGCGACATCTGGATATGAAAAAGGACAAACGAGTAGCTGCCCTGGATGGTCGTATGGAAATTGGCTTCTCTGCCCTGTCTATAACATTAGTTGATGTGGTTGTATTCCTTCCAATTTTATTTTTACAGGTATTCGTTGCCGACATGCTCAAACAATTTTCCGTTGTGGTGGTCACCTCTACTTTAACAAGTTTGCTCGTTGGCTTTACACTAACTCCCTGGATGGCCTCACGTATTGGCAAATCAGAAGATTTGCAACCTACCAATTTATTCAATCGGTTTTTACTTTGGTTTGAGCTTCAGCTTAGTCGGTTTATTAATTGGTATGGAAGGCAGTTGGAGTTGGTATTAAATCATAAACTTATCACAACGGGTATTATTCTCGTGTTGTTTGTTTTCACGTTAGGTATTATGAAGCAAGGTATTATTGGCAAAGAGTTAATCGCAACGGGAGATCAGGGAAAGTTTCGTATGAACCTCGAATTTGACAAAACCACAACCGTACAACAGAATAATATTGTCACCCAGAAGATTGAAAGTTTTATTGCTGCACAACCGGAGGTGCAGGCAGTCTTTAGCAATGTGGGCGGACCGAGTTCAGGAATTGGAAGCTTAGGAGTTGGTTCTGTCAATAAATCGGAGCTAACCATCCAGCTAAAACCTGCGAATGAACGAGGCAATGAACCTACTGAGCAGTTCATGAAAGAAATTCGCGAAGCGTTGAAGTCAGAGTTCCCAGCTATCAATTATTCAATGGCTGCATTGGGTCTCGTGCCCCGTTCGGCACCCATTGAAATTACATTAAGTGGAAGCGATGGAAACCAGGTAATGAAGTTGGGAAATGAATTAAAGTCAGTAGTTGAGAAAATTCCAGGCGCAGATAATGTTCGTCTTTCAGTGGAAGAAGGCAGTCCGGAATTTCAGGTAATTCCCGATAAGGACCGGATGCAGCGATTAGGGCTTACCAGCGCTTACGTTGGTCAAAGTATACGCACAGCATTTACAGGAAATGATGATGCTATGCTAACTGAGCAAGGAACGGAATATTCTGTAAGGATTTGGCTTGATGATTTTAACAGACAGAATATTGATGATGTCAGTTCACTGGCCATTGTTAATCCTAACGGGCAGTCCATCGAGGTGTCTCAATTTGCAGAAGTTATTCAGGATAATTCACCTTCACTATTGGAGCGATTGGATAGACAGCCCTCCATCACCTTAACAGCTGATGCGCTGGGTCGCCCTTCCGGAACAGTGGCCGATGAAGTAGTTTCTTACATCAAGCAAAATCCATTACCTGAAGGTGTTAAAATGACCTGGGGTAGCGACATAAAAAGGCAGAATGATAGTTTTGGTGCACTTGGGTCGGTACTCCTTATTTCATTTATATTAATATACCTGATCATGGTAGCGCTTTATGATAGCTTTGTCTACCCATTTGTGGTGTTGTTTTCAATACCAGTTGCAGCTATTGGGGCTTTCTTGGCACTGAATCTAACACTAAACAACCTGAGTTTATTTGCTTTGTTAGGGTTAATTATGCTGATGGGATTGGTTGCAAAAAATGCAATTCTGATTGTGGATTTCACCAACCAGTTGAAAACGTCCGGCAAACATTTCAACGAAGCATTGATTATTGCCGGAAAAGAGCGGATGCGTCCCATACTCATGACAACTCTTTCGATGGTAATAGGAATGCTGCCGATTGCTCTTGCTAAAGGAACAGCCAGTGAGTGGAAAAATGGACTAGCCTGGGTTATTATCGGAGGACTTCTTTCTTCGCTTATTCTTACGGTGTTCCTGGTGCCAATGGTTTATTATGTAGTTGATTCCATTAAAGCAAAATGGAATATGGAATGAGATCGATATTAAAAATTCTCTTCTTTATTTCAACAGCAACGTTTATAATTTCCTTCTCTAATCATAGAGCAATTGGCCTAAGAAATAAGCCTTCATTTAAAAATCAAGTTTTGACTTATCTGCTAATAAATCCATCGTTGTAAAGATCATTTACATGTAACCTGCACAGCACAAACTCTCCCTGCTAAACTTTGTAAGGTGTATCTCTTTAAGGGTGTTTTTCTTCATTTCGACAGGCGGCTGATGAAGCTTCCATAAGCAGAATATATGGAGGGATACATTATCGTCCGGCCGTAGAAAACGGAATTACACAAGGCAGAGCCATTGGTGAATTTTGCTTACAGAAGTGCAAACCAGAAAGTAATTATTTCAATCATCTCGTTTCAAAGATTAATCAGGATTCTATTCATTTTTGAAGATGCTTTGGAATAAGGAAGCGTTCAATTAATTCAAAAAGAAGTTCTGTAAAAATAGCTAGCAAAGCGGCTGGAATGGCACCCATCAAAATCATATTAGTATTGTTGAGTGCCAGGCCGGTAACAATGAACTCACCAAGTCCACCAGCACCAATAAAAGCGGCAAGCGTAGCTGTGCCTACATTAATGACCGCTGCCGTGCGGATGCCCGCCAGAATCATGGGCATGGCCAACGGTATTTCAACAAGGCGCAAGCTATTCCATGTAGTCAGGCCAATCGCCATGGCAACCTTTTTCAGTACAGGATCAACGGTGGTAAGTCCAATCACTGTATTGCGAAGAATAGGCAATAACGCATACAGAAAAAGCGTTACCACTGCCGGCACAATTCCAATACCCAGGATGGGTATCATTAAAGCGAGCAATGCGATAGAGGGTATAGTCTGGAGTATTCCGGTTGTGTAAAGAATAATTTTTGAAAGTCGTTGATTCTTAAAAATGCTTACACCTAAAGGCACGGCTACCAGAATAGAAGCAATGAGTGCGAAGAATGTAAGTGTAATATGCCGCCAGGCTTTTTCTGCAATCAGCCTCCACATGGATGACTCAGTATGGGTTGAGGATTTGATCAATCCTTTGCGGCTCAGAAAATTTCGGGCGATTTCCACATGACTTACTTTTTCGAAGAGTGCCATCGCATTCAGTTGCTGCATTTCTTCCTCCGAAATCGCATTGGTCAGTTTATTCAGTAATTTTTTTGCTTCTAATGGAAGCCCATCTGAATAAAATGACACGGCCTGATAATCCGGAAAGAAGTGCTGATCATCCTCTAAAAGAATCAAGTCAAACTTTTTTATTTCTCCATCCGTAGAGTAAGCATCCGTAACATCTATTTTATTCTCACGAATGGCCTGATAGGCCAGGCCATGCTCCAGGGCAATTACTTTTTGAGGTAGGTTATAGAACGCAGCCAGATTATTCCACCCATCTTTCCGATCGATAAATTCATAACTCAGGCCCAATCTTAAATCAGAGTGGTTTTTTAATTCAGATACTTTTGAAATGCCCAACTTCTCTTTTAGCTCTTTGTTTATTAACAAAGCATACGTGTTGTTAAATCCATGGGGCTTTGAAATTTCAAGATGGTACAACGTGCTAACCATTTTATTTATCTCTTCAATTGAAACCGTGTTGTCTTCCTTCAGGATTTCCTTAGCAATGGTCCCCGTGTATTCCGGATACACATCAATGGCACCATTTCTTAATGCTTCAAAGCTTACTGTGGTACCTCCCAGGTTAAACTTGCGTTCAACTGAATAACCACCGTCTTCCAGTACAAGGGCAATCATTTCGCTTAAAATGTATCCTTCATTAAAATGTTTGGCGCCCACACGAATAGGTTGCTGCGCGTTGGCCAGCCAGGAAATAACGGTAAGCGATATCAGTAGTAAAATTCTCATGCCTGTTCAAAATATAAAGCCTTTGCTATGCGTAATTCGGTTCGATCGCCATGTGCTCTTATTTTTCCATTCTCAAGCCACAGGAAATGATCTGACAACTTTACAGCTTCATCCCAGTCATGGGTAACGAGTATGATCGTGCGTGGACCTGCTTTCTGAATGTCGAGCAGGTGCTGATAAATTCCTTGTTTGGTTTCATAATCCAGCGAGGCAAACGGTTCATCCATTAATAATATGGGAGGATCGAGAAACATCGCCCGACAAAGACCAACACGCTGTTGCTCTCCTCCGGATAATTCATGAGGATACTTTTCAAGATAAGATAATGGCACCTGTACAAGATTCATCAACTGATTTACCCGTGCACTGATATTCTCATCAGTTTGTTTCCCGACCCTACCCAAAATCGTAATATTATCTTTTATGCTCATGTGCGGAAATAGTCCGGCCTGCTGAATCACATAGCCCATCTTGGTTCTTACCACTGGCAATGCATTATAATTCAGCGGTAGTTTTGAGACAGTAACGGTGCCTGAGTCAGGTTTTATCATTCCGTTTAAAATCTGTAAAAGTGTAGTCTTGCCGCTTCCACTTTTACCAAGGATGGCGGTTACTCTATTTGCACGAAATGAGTATGAGATGTCTGATAGAACAGCTTTAGCATTAAATAGATGCGAGATATCCTGTACGGCAACTTCCATTAGGTATTTTGTTTTGAAGCGCTTCTGCCATGGATGCTCACCAGATAGGGAACCAGATAACTCAACAGCGCTGATACCCATCGGTGAGCCGTCATCTGTCCATCATACAGGGCAACACCATGATTGATGACAAACAGGATAGACCCTACCACTAATGAAACTTTTAATGCGGACACTGCCATGCCCGGATTAAAAAGGTTTGAAACGAAATTTTCCATGCCAACCATTGCAAAGTTTTAAGCTTGAATTAAATCATTTCTAAATATCAATGATGTATTTTGACTGACAAATCGCAAAATTACCATCCAACATAAGATGGTGGTTTAATCCCTTTCAGGTGTAGGTAAACCATGAGTTGGGCACGATGATGGGTTTGATGATCATTGATCAAATTGATGATTTGCAGTTTATTCATTGGGCCGGCAAAAAATTTCACTTCGTCCGTTAATTCATTGGGATGGAACTCTTTCAGCGCTGCGATGGCATAATCGTATGAGCGATTGATGACATGTATAACAGAATCTTTTCTAGTCAGGGTAAGCTCTTTTTTGCTAACAGGATTTTGGTCTTGTTTTAAATACGAAGAACTAAGCCATCCGAGATTCTCTGACAAGTGTAATAGTTGACGAGCAAAACTCATTTCGTCCGGTTCCGGTCTAAAGGCGTAATTTTCGGCTGGCATTAATTCAGCCACTTTTAAGGTATAGGCTTTCGCATTCTCTAATTTTTTCAATGCAGCCTGCATAAACAATGAATCAACTGGCTGTGCCTTTAGCGAAATTGTATAGCAATAAAAAGTGATTGACAAGATATACATTATTTTCATACTGGTATTATCAAAACCTAAGATACAGTATTATCCCGGATTGATTAAGGGAACCGCTAATCAATCAGCCAAACATCCCACTCAATGATGATGCTGATAATGAAGATTGAAAATACGAGTACAGCAAGGCCTTTATGAAGCCACTCCAACCCCAAATGTTTTATGGTAATCAATAAAAATGTGGAAGCAAGTAAAATCTGCAATACCTGGGACATTAGACTAAACTCCAGAATAAAAATATTATAAGCAATCGACAGCATTGCGGAGAGGGTGAAGATCAAAAAAATCTTACGACAGTTTTTAAAGTAAAACAATTTCAAATCAATCACTTTTCCTTTAAAGGCAAATGGAAATAACATGCGGGCCAGCACAAACAGATTAATCGGGTAAGCAATCACAAATAAAAAAGTGGGTAAGCGCCATGGTTGGTATCCTTTTAGTTCATACAGGAGCCACCATTCCTGTATGTGCAAGAGGAGAACAAATAAAATCCAGATCAGGTGGGGCCAGTAAACAGTTACACGCTCACTCTTATGAATAAGATCGGCTACACCCGTTAAAATTTGTGTGATGCCCAAACCAAGGATAATGGAAATGAGTACGGTCACATACTCGAATGGACTTATCATAAATTATAAGTTTAGGGGTCAGTGATTAACAATGGATCAACAGAGTGCTTAAACGAGTCGCGAAACAATCCTTATTTCTCCTTCCAGCGTTTTATGTACCGGACATTTATCCGCTATCTCAAGAAGACGTTGCCGCTGATCTGCGTTTATGTTTCCTGTAATTTCTATCAGCCTTTCAAAATGATCAATGCGCGCACCAGCTTCGGCATTTGCGCAATCTTCACAATGCCGTTTATTATGATTTACATGTACTTTTATTTCACGCACCTCCAGATTTTTCCGGTTCGCATACATCCTAAGTGTCATGGTCGTGCAGGTAGCCAGTGACGAACTCAATAACTCATAAGGAGTTGGGCCAAAATCGTTTCCACCCAAGTCTTCCGGTTCATCGGCAATGATGTAATGCTTACCTGCCTTAATCAACGTGGTATAGCCAGCCTCTTTGTCGCCAACCAAAGCAACGGTTTGATGTTCTGTGTCCAATGAGGTCACATCGGGTAACTGTAAATACCGTTGCGCCCATGACGCAATTATCTCTCCGGCATAGTGCGAATCATTTTTATTGGAGAGGAGGTGATCGGCTCCATCCAATGCAATAAAACTCTTAGGATGCCGGGCCGCCTGATACATTAATGATGCATTGTCGATACCCACAATTTCATCCTGGGGAGAATGTAAAATCAATATTGGTTTTTTAAGTGTTGATAAGGTAAAAGAAATCGAGAATCGCTCTAAGTCCTCAACAAACTGTTGCTTGACGGTGAAGGGTCTTCCTCCGATATTCATTTCTGCAAAACCTTGATTTTTTATTTGTGGCAGATGTGCTTCAAAAATATGTTTTACATGATGCAGGTCTGCCGGTGTTCCAATGGTTGCAACGGCTTTTACGGATTGAATTTGCTTTGCCGCCAGTATAGCAGCCGCTCCCCCTAACGAATGGCCCACTAATAATTCAGGTGCCTCAAATTCCTTTTTCAGGAAATTTGCCGCAGCAACTAAGTCACTCACGTTGGCGGAGAAGGTAGCATCGGCAAAGTCTCCTTCACTCTCGCCCAATCCGGTGAAGTCAAAGCTCAATACGGCAAATCCTCGTCCGGCCAATGCTTTTGAAATATTTCGAACGGCATTTAAACTTTTTTCACACGTGAAGCAGTGAGCAAAGATAGCGTAGGTGTGCGGTTGCTGATTGGCCGGCCATTGCATGTGAGCCGAAAGGTTAATTCCATCTCTGTTCTGGAATGTAAAACGGGTCTCTTTCATTATTTCGTATAACACGAAATGTAGCGCAGTCCGTTTACCAAAGTGGTATTACATCTGTCTTGCTGATGACAATCTTATCTTTTTAGTATTAAAAATCTTTGACGTGTACCTCCTTCTATGATCGGTTAGCGAAAGCCATTAACCGGCTTGTAAGGGACTTAAAAATTTTCTGATAAACTCAAAGTGGAGATTTAGGATGGATTACTTTTTGGACTTCCTTTTCGAAGCCTTTACCAGCCTGTTATAACCCAGCGCGGGACTTCGGGCTCAAGTTGAACAATGTCGGCCTCACGACACATGGCAGGAAACTAAGCGACATCCGCTGACTGTTATGTAGCCAGTAAACATAAAAACATGAGAGTCCCTTTATTTCTATTTTTTCTTAGCATCACTACCGTATCTATCGCCCAGGATAACACGATTAACTTTGGCAGTCTTTCCGGTAGTGCAGGCAGTTAATGGCAATGCGTAATCACTTAATTCTTATTTTATTATTGAGTTCGGTTTGTGTATTAGCGCAGGTCTATACACCACTTAGCGCATCATCACGGGTAAGTTTCAAAATCAAGAATTTTGGTACTGCGGTAGAAGGCACTATGAGTGGATTGAAAGGAACGATCCGATTTGATGTAAGTAATATTTCGACCACCGTGTTTGATGTTACTCTGGATGCCAATACCATTGACACGGGCATTAACATGCGAGATAATCATTTACGTAAGAAAGACTATTTCGATGTAGCTACCTATCCATCTATCCGATTTGTTTCAACGAAAGTTTTAGCCACAAATGCAGGAGAAGCCAAAGTAACAGGCACGCTCACCATAAAAAAGACGAGTAAAGAAATCACCTTTCCTTTTAAATACACTCAGTTAAATGGACTGCCTCAGTTCACCGCTGAGTTTACTGTTAATCGCAGAGATTTTAACGTAGGTGGTAGCAGCATGACCATGAGTGATGATGTGAAAATAGTTTTGAACGTGAGTACATTAAAGTAAGAACAGGACAACGGCACAATGCATTTTGAACTAAAAGAAAAAAACCTAAATGGTCATTTGCGCGTGAGCACGGGCTTTACGAAATCAACCACCCCACTCATATTAGGTTGCTATACGTTCATCTGGAACCAGGGCGAAGCCAAACAATGGGAGATTGACCTGATCCCGCAGCGAATTGACTCGAATACGATCTTTTCATTATCTCCAGGACAAACATTATTCATACCCAACAAAACCAACGACTACGTGGTGATCCAGTTTAACCGCGAGTTCTACTGTGTGCAAGACCACGACCAGGAAGTATCGTGCAATGGTATTTTATTCAATGGCGTGCTCTCTACGCCCATGTTACGGTTGGATGTTGATGAGCAGCGTTCGTTCAGCGTTTTATTGGAAGTAATCAAAGAAGAGTTCTCAAATCAAGATGATGTTCAGTTGGAAATGCTGCGCACAGTATTAAAACGATTCATCATCAAATGTACCCGTTTGGCTAAACTTCAGTTTGCCAACAATTTTATCTCCCCGCAAGAACTCGATACTGTGCGTCACTTCAGCGCATTAGTAGAAAAGCATTTTCGTGCACTCCACAAAGTAAGCGACTATGCTGACCTGATGAACAAGTCGCCCAAGACCTTATCAAATGTTTTTAAGCAATTAGGAGGCGGGGCTCCTTTACTGATCATCCACGAACGGATTATTCTCGAAGCAAAGAAGCTTCTCTTATATACAGACAAGTCATCCAAGGAAATTTCCTTTGAACTTAACTTCTCAGACCCTGTTCAGTTTAGTCGATTGTTCAAAAATGAAACAGGAATGACGCCCAGTGACTTTAGACAACAAGGAATTTTAAAATCTATAAACAAAAGATAGGCTGACTAATTAGCCCGAGTTAATTTACAGGGAGTAACCCAAGGCAAAAAAAAATATATTACTTAACTACCACTTTTGCTTCCATTTCAGGGCGGGTTGCCTTGTATGGAGTTCTGTTGATCGCTTCGATGACGTTTTTAAGGTTCACTTTTGATTCATCAAATTGAACAATTGCATTTTTACCTTCATGAGATGCCTTTACCTTGATAATTCCCGTCACTTTGCGCAATTCATCCTCAACCAGCATTTCACAACCCGTGCAGGTCATTCCGGTTACTGGGATGATCACCGTTTTACTTCCAGGATACTCAGCAAAAATAGCTTGATTATTAATGATGAGGTGCGAATAGGAAGGGAAAGTGATGAGTAAAACAGAAATAACGGTTGTGATACCTAAAAATACCCTTGATTTAAAGAAAGAATTTTTTTGAACAGGTTCACAATTGCATGTTTCATCTTTCTTTGAAAATAAAATACGATACCAGGCGAAGCCAAGCGTTAAAACTGCTCCCGATATAAAGTAGGGCCTGTAAGGTTGTAACCACAAAAGCGATGTTGCCAGGCTACTCGTACCGGCCACTATTGAAATAACAGGAATAATGCAACAAAGGGAAGAACCTAAAGCAGTTGCTATACTAACTCCAAAGGATGAAAAAGATTTCATGGAGGTAAGGTTTTTCGAATTGCTAACGAAATGAAAGGGAAGCTAAAACTAACTTCCCTGAAACATGTTTATTCTGCCTTAACACAGCATGCCGCTATACTTTCGTTCCCCAGCGGGCACAATGGTGTGCCTTTCAACGGGCAACTTACCTTAGGACAAGCTGCAGTGCCTTCCAAAGGGCATGTCGCATTGCTCGTTTGCGATCCATAAACAAAGCCGCCAACGGAGGCGATGGCAATGGCCGAAATAAAAATTGCTTTTTTTAACATACGTTTATTTTTTAATGTTTGTGGTACGAATATCGGGTAGTGGAAGGGGGGTGCTCCAAGCCTTTTCAGATATTATTTTCCTTATTTTTTTCATCAATTCGTCAGATTCAATCAACTTTTCGGGCAGTTGATCCAGCGGTATGTGAGGGAACATTTGTCTCAAACGCTCAATTTGGTCTTCATTCCCGCAGTTTCCAGGACAGTTTTGATGGGCGAATGAAATCTTTTCCGCAAGGGCTTTACGATATACATCGTCCAGCAGCATCAGAGTAGCTTTGGTAAGTAAAGCATCGGCAGCCTTTAACTGAAGCAATACTTCCTCCGGATTGTTTGTATTTCCGAGCGATGTACTCACATGTTCCAGTTGCCCAATAACCACTTTAATCGTGGTTTTAAAGTCCTTAATTAAATCACCTGAAATCATTTCCATATTAACTCTTGTTTCATATCAACTTGCACAGCAACTCAACTTCGATACATCCTTTCCGAAGGTGATCGCAGCGAGCTTAATACCTTCACCCAGGGTGAGATAAGGATAGAAACTCTCCGCTAATTCTTTTACAGTAATCCCGTATTTGATCGCCATACTTAATTGCTGAATCAATTCCCCTCCTTCAGGAGCCACGATTCTTGCACCAATGAGTTTGTCGGTTTCTGTATTGCGAATGAGTTTAATAAATCCTCTTGTATCATTTGCTGCGAGCGCACGGGGCACATCACTCAGTGATAATTTAGAAACTTCAAAGGGAATATTTTTGGCTTCTGCCTGGGCTTCATCTAATCCTGTTCCGGCTACTTGCGGATCAGTAAACACTACCCAGGGCAGTGAAGTGTAGTCCGCTTTCTTTTCTGCACCTGTGAAGGCGTTCTCAACTGCTATTTTACCTTCGTACGCAGCCGTATAAACAAATGCAGGTGTATTTGTTACATCGCCCACGGCATAAATGCTAGGAATATTGGTTTCCATTTTTTCATTTACTGCGATGTGATTGCTCTTAGTTGATTGCAAACCAATGTTAGATAAGCCTAATTTCAGAGTGTTGGGTTTTGTGCCCGAAGCCACCACCACTTTTCCTTTTTCTACTATTTGAGTGACGGAGCCGTCAGGACATTTGCAATGAATAATGGTTTCGTTTCCCTTTCTCTCAAATTTTACTGCGCGAAAGTTGGGCAGAATCTCAATGCCTTCATGCTTCATCTGTCCTTCTAAGGCTTCACTAATGTCAGGAGTCTGGGTGCGTAACACGCGATCCGTAAATTCGATAATACGGACTTTTACACCTAAGCGGTTATAGGCCATGGCAATTTCCAACCCGATATAACCGGCACCCATGATCGTAATACTTACTGGTTTTTCTTCCAGGTCAAACAGACTCACGTTGGTCAGATAGCCGATTTCATTTAGTCCTTCAATATCAGGTACATTAGTAGTAGCACCCGTAGCAATAATTAATTTAAGTGCCGTGTACGTGTCTTTGCCATTTACCAAAATCGTTTTAGTATCTACAAACTCCGCCCATCCTTCTATCATGGTAAGATTTTCAAAATCTGTCACCACATCCATATACTTTTTTTGTTGTAAAGCGGCAACGAGATTTTTTTTATCCCTAATCACTTGTGCAAAATCAATATCAACTCCCTTAAGTTTAATGCCGGCAAAATTGGAATGACTGGCGTGATAGGCTGTCTCTGCCGCGCGAATCAATGATTTGGAAGGCACACATCCTACATTCACACAGGTGCCTCCAAAAGGCAACCCTCCATTTACCATCAGCGTTGACAATCCTAATTCTTCGGCCTTGATGGCAGCCGAGAATGCCGCAGAACCGCCTCCGATGATAATAAGATCAAAATGACTTTTGCCAGACCCCTGTTCTGAACCATTCCCTGCTACACGATAACTTTTAGAAGCGTTTATAATATCAATGATTTCTTTCTTTGAAATAACGGATGAATCGAATGTGAATTCACCTTTTTTCTTTCCATAAGATACTTGTTTATTTATGATGCCTTCTTTTCCTGCAAAGCTTTTTTCTATGGAGACGGCACAATGGTCGCACGTCATTCCTTCGATGTCTAACGAAAGAGCAGTCAGTTCTTTATTCTTATTTTCAATCATGATAATTCTTTGCTGTGTTGAACTTACAAGTGTTTTAATTTTTCTTTTTCAGATATGATTTTAATTTTCCATTTCTTTTGTTTCGGTTACCGTGTAGCCGGTAGCATTTATGGCTTCTGCTAATTTTTCCAACGTTACCTTGCTCATATCAAATTTTATAATGCTTGTACCATGCTCGTAAGAAGTATTATGTTCCAATATTCCGGGCACGCCATCCAGGGCATGGTTCACGTGTTCTGAACAACCCTGGCAAGTCATCCCCTTTATTTTCAATTCAACTTGTTGGATATTATTCTCTTCAACAATTACTACGTTGGCTACAGGACTCTTAGGATAGAAAATATGTGCGTAGTGTGGAAAGGCAATCATTAAAGTTGCAAACACGGTAATGATGCCCAGAAAATTTTTGCTTTGCCAGAAGGAACGTTTTCCTGCCTTGCCGGCAGGCAGGTCGTCAGTTTCACATTCGCAATTTATTTCTTGTTTTCTACGAGGCTTAAACTTTTGATACCAGGCAAAACCAAATACCAACACAGTTGCCCCAATTAAATAAGGTCGGTAAGGTTCAATCCAGGAGAACGAAGAGGCAACGCCACTTACACCGCCCAACAATGCCAGCACAGGTGTAATACAACAGAGTGATGCAGCTACAGCAGTTGTGATTCCAAACAGCCATCTTTTTTGATTTTTAGCTTTCATATTGCTACTGGATTTAGATTCATCTGATTAATGGTCTTGAAAAAAGGCTTGAGAATCTTCAGATTCTCTGATCTGAGTGAGTAGAAAATGGTCTGTCCGACTTTGCGGGCCTCAATAATATTACCATCCTTAAGTTTTCGGAGATGCTGTGAAATAGCCGGAACACTCATGCCGAGAATATCGCTGAGGTCACAGGGGCAGAGTTCATTTTCCTCCTCAAGCAGGTAGAGAATTTTAAGCCGTACTTCATTGCCTGATAATGCAAGTATATTGCCCAACTGTGAAAATGATTTGGCATTGGCGGAAATTTTTGTCCGGCATTGCTTGATTTGATTCTTATCAGCAAATACACGGATACAGGTATTATTTTCCATACGTTCTATTGTTTTTAGTGACTTAACGATACGAAGGTAGGAAATGATTCCTTATTTAAGCAAATACTTAAATATAAGGTGACTTTGTCAATCAGCCGACAGTGTGAGTATTTATTGCATAGTTCCTGGTAATTGCATTTTTTAGTTTTTTTGGAAGCGGGAAGAATTGTTAAGACAAAGGGAACTCCAGCCATTTTTCGTGGGCACTCATGCCCCCACCTTTGTATCGTCAATCAGCCAAAATAAAATGAAGGCCGATACAAAACGAAAATTCATTAACAAAAACAATTTAAAATTATGTCAACATTAAAACCGCTCACACGCGAACAAGCAAGTCCTGCCGTTCAACCTATTTTCGATCTGTTAAAATCTAAAGTAGGTATGGTACCTAATCTGTATGCTACCATTGCCAATTCACCAAACACATTACCTGCTTATCTCGCTTTTGATGAAGCGCTTGGTAAAGGAGTGTTTACTGCCAAAGAACGTCAGTCTATTTTCCTGATAGTGTCACAGATAAACGGTTGTCATTATTGTCAATCGGCTCATACTGCCTTAGGTAAGATGAACGGCTTCACCGAAGAGGAAACCATTCAACTGAGAACGGCTACCATTGGTGATGAAAAATTAAGAGCTCTTACTTTGCTGGCTGCCGAAATAACAGGCACACATGGCAAGCCTTCGCAAAAATCGCTTGATGCTTTTAAAACAGCGGGTTACGGCAATGATGCATTAGTTGAATTAGTTGCGCACATCGGTTATAAAACCGTGGCAAATTATCTTCACAACATAGCTCAGTTCCCTATTGATTTTCCAGTAGCTAAGGAATTGGAAACCGTCACTGCTTAACCATGAAAACAACGTCACTCGATATTATTGAAAATATGGAAAACAAAATCAATTGGAAAAAGGTGATCCTTGCAGGGGTACTAGGTACTATCCTGTTTGATGTTGCTGGCTTAATTTTCTCAGGCCAGTGGTGGGATGTTCCGGCATTGCTTGGAGAAAAAACCGGTTTGGGCTTGGCGTATGGAGTTGTCGGTCACTATTCAAATGGTATTCTGTTAGCCATTTTGTATGCCGGTATTGCCCCTTCTTTGTGGGGTCCAAATTGGTTGAGGCCCCTGATCTTCATGGCTACAGAAACAGTAGCGCTTGTCTGGTTCTTTATGTTTCCATTACTCGGTGCGGGTATTGGTGGCGTAAATATGGATCCCATGGTACCGGTTGTATCCATGATCCGGCATTTACTTTTTGCGATACCCTTTATTTTTTTGATAAAGGTAAGCAAGTAGTAACACACCATTATGAAAAAAAATACCAGGAGGCAAGGTTGCCTCCTGGTGTGTTTTTTTAAAGGCTATTTCCGAGGGAAATAAACAGCCGATACTGTTGTGTATTATACATGGCAACCGCCTTAAAGTAATCCAGCCGTGATTTTATATAGATTTCTTGTGCCTGAAAAATCTCAAATGGTTTTACAGTTCCCAGTAACTGACGTTGGATACTCTGATTTAATGAAATTCTTTAAATCCTCGCTCCAGTCATATTCTTTGAATTTTATCCTAGCAGTATCAACTCCAGTATATTTTGAAATAATTCGTTTAATTCCTTTTTCTCCACCAAAATCTCTTATGAACCACCGCATGATTTTGGTAACATAAACCACCCCCTTTATATCATCTATGATGGTTTCATTTTATAAAAATGATTGTGTGGCGAGATCTAACTGATCATTTATCTTATCATACCTATAAAAGGCAATGGGCGGACAACTCTTCGCTCCACAGTTCAACGCAAAATGAATCCGGAAGTCAATCGCCTCAACGGCCAACTGCTTAATTCTCATTGCGGGAAGAAATTGAGGTAAATAACCAAAGCTGTATTTCCATCTATACTTTCTCAGGATACCATGTTCCACCTCATCCAGACTGAAATGAGCATCTGCAAAATGAATACTCTTATCCTTAAATATGACAGGCCTTTTTTTTATCACGTATTGAAAAAAGCTGGTAATAGGCATTGTATAAATTGATCCAAATGACTTTACGTGCAGCATCATCAGGAAGTCCTTCCTGCAAACTCAGTGTTGTAAAACAAGATAATTCCTGTTCTATACGGGCAACAGGCTCATTCATCTTTATTTTATACAGTAATTGTGATGAAAGATGCAGAAGATCATGATTCAAAAGTGCATCCACTTTTTTAACAGGTTGTGCAGCCAGTATCCAGATCAGCAAGATCAACGCCAAAGAGAATAAGATGATGAGTATTACAATCATGGTTTGCTCTTCAATCTAACCGATCATTCCTGAATACTCTTTTCATGAATTAACTTCCAATAAAGTTTTTGCAGCGTTGACTGTGAAGCTCCTGATATGTACGCAAAATAAAGATAAAAAAAGATGCCCTGCGTAAGATAAGGTTCATGGGTTCTGTATTTTCTGGCTGATGTGGTAACAAAATCAGGTAATACAACAAATCTGTTAATTTTATTAATTCGATAAACGATCTCCTGATCTTCCATGATTACATGATCTTCTTTAAAACCACCTATTCTATGAAAAAATTCTTTGGTTATAAACAAGCTTTGGTCACCAAAGCGAAAAGCGTTAATGTTAAAACGAGTGAACCAGGCGTTCAGGTTTAAAAACCAATGATCCCAATCAAAACGCAATCGAAAACAACCAGCTTGAAATCCCTTAGTATGAGCGTGCAAAACCTGTTGGATAAAATTGAAAGGAGGAAATGAATCGGCATGGAGGAAAAAAAGAAAATCCCCGGTTGCCTGCATGGCACCGGCATTCATTTGTTTGGCCCGGCAAGCAACAGGATTGTTAATGATGAGAATTCTAAATTGATTGGCAATTTCACACGTTGTATCAGAACTGTTTCCATCGCTTATGATAATCTCTTTGATCAACTCCCTGTCTTTCGTTTTTAAAAGATAATCTAATAGCACAGGAAGGCAGTCTGCTTCATTTAATGTTGGAATGATTACACTTATCGTTTTATTCAAGGTTGCTTCAGTTCCTTTAATACGGCAAGTAATAAATTTCCCTTCAATCGCTTTTTATAATCTGGGTTAATATATTCAAAAAGTATTTCACCTTGTTGATTCACTACAAAAACGGAAGGCACGGGCAATAATCCAGGATTGCTTCCATCACTCGCACCACGTAATCTTTCTTTTAAAGTTTCGGGTACTCGATAAGCAATACCAAATGCCTGAGAAACTTTCATATCTGCATCAGAGAATAGTTGATAGTTGAGTTTATGTTTGTCCATCGAACCGGCAAGATTTTCAGGCGAATCGGGACTGATGGCCACAATTTGATAGCCGAGTTTTAAAATATCTTTTTCGATGGCTTGAAGTTCAGCTAAATGTAAGTTGCAATACGGACACCAACCACCCCGATAAAAGATTAACACGGTTGGTCTCGAAGATAGGATGTGTGACAAGCTATCACCCTTACCGCTTACATCACTCAAGAAAGCCTGGGGGGCCTTTTCTCCAATCAGCAATGGCGAAATATCGATGGCTTTATAAGGTATGCTTTGTGCCGGTAAAGTCTGACAAGTCACCAACAAAACAAACATAGCGAAGAGTTTCAAAAACTTCATATAGGGGCGTTTTATTTAGCTCCAAGATAGATCTTTTGATGCGCGATAGTATGGTACAACTAGCCAAAACTTACAGTATGTCAGGAGGTAGACATTCAAATTTTTAGAAATGTCTGGCTAATCACTCATTTTTATCAATCTATTTTAAATATAGAATACGTAAAAAAAAACCAAATGGCATATATCAAAGTAATTAATTACGAAGAATCTTCAGGAGAACTCAAGGGAATTTACGATCACTTGATTGCTACTCGCGGTAAGCTGGCCGATGTGCACATGATTCAAAGTCTCAACCCGGCAAGCGTGCTGAGTCATATGAATTTGTATAAAGACATTATGTTTGGTCATTCTCCGCTTAAACGTTATCAGCGCGAAATGATTTCAGTAGTGGTTTCGGTGGCTAATCAATGTGAGTACTGTATTAAGCACCATAAAGAGGCATTGATGCACTATTGGAAAAGTGAGTCGCGAGTGGAAGCGCTTATTCAACAAAAAGAAGATCCACAACTCTCCAGTGAAGACAATGCACTTTGTGCCTATGCACGTGAAATAACCATGCAACCCGAGCTTTCTACCAAACAAAAGACAGACACTTTGCGTGAGGCCGGTCTTGATGACCGGGCGATTTTAGATGCCACACTGGTGATCAGTTACTTCAATTTCGTTAATCGGATGGTGCTGGCTTTGGGTTTAGAAATAAACCAAGCTGAGATTTCTGGGTATAAGTATGAATGATTAACTAGTGAGATAGTTTAGCTTATTTATTGACTCTGGATAAAGTATCTTTGCTTCCAGATTTAAATGGAAAACAAGATCTGGTATTTAAAGCAAATCAATATCCTGAAAAGTCTTTCCGAAAAGGAGTTGATGACCCTCGGTGCGCAATGCCCCATGATACTATACAAAAGGGGCGAGCATGTCTATATTCAGGAAGGTGATGCCAACATCTATTTTATAAAATCAGGCAGCATTAAAGTAGTGGTGCTAACGGAAGAAGGCAGCGAACAAATTAAAGAGATCATTGAGGCGGGTGAAATCTTTGGAAGATTCATTGATGCCGTTAGCGATCAGCAGGAACAGGTTGTTGCCGTTGAAGATTGCATGGTGTGCTACTTACCTTTTACAAACTGGCGGAATTTCATTAAAGAAAGCGCAGCATTAAGTTATAGTTTTATTAAGTGGATCGGTTTGCGTATCAAAAAAATGGAGCGTAAAATGGATTCTTTATATTTTAAAAATTCACGCCAGCGCATAGCGGAATCATTGCAGGATATTATTCAGCGTTTTGGCAAACCCGATGCGGAAGGTAATACCGTTCTAAACTTAAATTTGACGCACGATGAAATGGCACAGCTCACGGGCACGAGTCGCCAAAGCGTAAATATGTTTATGAATGAATTGAGAGATAAGGGGTGGATTGACTACAGACGAAATAAGTTGGTGGTGAAACCCGCATTTCCACTAAATGATATCTCTGCCTTATCGTAAGGTAACAATGTTGCGAATAAGTATTCTCTTGCGATCAAAGTAAATCAAATTTTCACTTTTAAGATCGTTCAGTATGGTGGTTACACTTTGCCGTGATAGCCCTACGAGTTTAGCAATGTCCTGATGAGTCAAAGGAGTCATAAGTAATGTCTCATCGCCCACTTTTTTCCCCTTCCACTCAGCTGCATCCTTTAAAAATTCTACCACCCGGGTGCGTGTATCCCTAAATACGAGCAGATCAAACTTACGTTGTAGCTTGAAAAGCCTGAGACCAAGTAGTTTTATCAGGCTAAAGCTGAGCTCTTTATTATCCAGCATCAGGTGTTTGATATCCTCCAGTTTCCAGGCGCAAATCATCGTATCATTATCCATGGCCTGGGCAAAGTCAGATCGCTTCTCTTCATCCGCCAGCGCCAGCTCTCCAAATATTTCTCCACTGGATAAAATGGACTTAACTACTTCCTGGTTTTTATCCGAGTTATAAAAGATCTTCACCCTGCCCTTAGCTACAAAAAAAATGGTATTCGCATCTTGATTTTCAAAATAAATGAAATCGCCCTTCTTGAAATTCAGGAAGGCATGCTGGCCTTCGTCAGCTTTCAACTTTATCGGGCATAATGACTTATAAAGGTTTACACTCTCGAAATACCAAATGGCAGCAGGTTTCATTACCCTAAAAGTAATTTTGTTTAAAAGTAGTTCCAAGCCGATTATTTCGGTCAGATGTAGTAGTCGCCCTTACAAAGGCTCATTAAATGTATTTTGGTTGACAGAATTCCATTAAACCTGAAATCAGGCAACTAAACAAGCACCTTCTTTCGGTTTAAGATGAAAACAAAATAAACACATTATGAAAAAAGTAACAGTAACATTTCTCTCCCTTATTCTATTAGGCGTTCTTTCTGCTTTTGCTCCGGCAGAAGGCACTTACACCGTAGTAACCAACGCAAGTCAGCTTAAGTGGACTGGTTATCACCTAGCGAAGTCGTATGAGCATAATGGAAATGTAAAAATTAAGTCAGGCAGTTTGTCAGTTGCTGATGGGAAAATCAATTCAGGCGAATTTATCATCGATATGACCACGATCACTAACAATGACCTCACGGATACAAAGGACAATACTAAATTAGTTAATCACTTGAAATCTGATGATTTCTTTAATGCTAAGAAATTTCCTGAGGCTACGGTTGTTATCAAAAAAAGTGAGCCAACTGCGTCAGGTATTAAAGTAACAGCCGATCTGACCATTCGTGGCATTACTAAAACCATTGAGTTTGAGGCAACACTCAAAGATCAGGATGCCAATATGATCGAAGCCACAGCAGATTTAAAAATCAAACGCACCGATTTTCAGGTGATGTATGGTTGGAAAGTAGAGAATGCCATGCTTTCTGATGAGTTCAGAATGGAAGTGAAATTGCTTGCTAAGAAATAAGTAAAGGGAGTCCTAAATACTCCTCTTTTCTTTTCATTATTAAAATCAACGCGTTTAGTATCTTTCTCAAAGTATATTCAACGAAAGAAAAATTATTGGCATGGGACTCTTTTCGGCAATCACAGTATCCATGTGTTGCATCACTCCCGTACTGGCATGTGAAGATTAAAAGTTTGCGATACCACATTCCAGTACTTATCGCAAACAGCCACCCTCGTTTACGTTAGGAAATACCCAAACTCAGATAAGCAGTTTCCCCGAAATATGCTATTTTAAACTTCTCTTTTAAGAATATTGAGTATATTTACTCATCTAATTGAGTAAATTGCAAATAATGTTTGAAAGACCTTATATTCAGCAACTTACATATAGGATGAACGAGCCAAGAAGCTTCATTCAAGTGCTTATGGGGGCCCGCCAAGTAGGTAAAAGCACCCTTACCGGGCAAGTCTTGGCCAAGCTGAATACTCCACACCTTTTTGTTTCAGCGGATGCCGTTGCCAACGCGGGGGAGGTTTGGTTGGAGCAGCAGTGGGAAACGGCTCGCTTGAAATGGAAAGCTTCAGGAGCAACGGACTTCATTTTAGCGATCGATGAAATTCAAAAGATTAACAACTGGAGTGAAGTAGTTAAAAAATTGTGGGACGAAGATACCCGCACGAACCAAAGTATTAAGGTCATCTTGTTAGGATCATCTCGTTTGCTCTTGCAACATGGATTAACCGAGTCGTTGGCCGGACGCTTTGAAACTACCTATCTGGGACACTGGTCATTCACTGAAATGGAACAAGCATTTGGAGTGACAGCCGATCAGTATGTTTGGTTTGGTGGCTATCCCGGTGCAGACAGTTTAATGAGTGATGAAGATCGTTGGAAGAAGTATGTGAACGATGCTTTGATTGAAACAAGTATATCTAAAGATATTCTCATGCTTACCCGTGTTGACAAGCCTGCCTTGTTGCGAAAACTTTTTGAATTAGGATGTTTATATTCAGGACAAGTTCTATCCTATACAAAAATTGTTGGGCAGTTGCAGGATGCAGGCAATACCACGACTTTAGCTCACTACTTGCAGTTGCTCGATACCGCAGGACTACTGGCAGGTATTGAAAAGTATACGGGTGAACAACTTCGTCAACGTTCTTCAAGTCCCAAATTTCAGGTACACAATACGGCCTTACTTACTGCACAACAAGGAGCCACCTTAAAAGAAGTAAACTTAAAGCCTGATGTATGGGGACGTTGGGTGGAGGCGGCTATAGGTGCTCACTTGGTGAACCATCAATTGAGTGAAGGATATACGGTGCACTACTGGCGTCACCGAAATGATGAGGTTGATTTTGTGTTGGAGAAAAAGGGAAAGGTTATTGGACTTGAAGTAAAAAGCGGGGCTACACAAAAAGCACCTGGCATGGAAGCATTTAAGAAGCAACATCAACCGGATAAGGTTCTGCTTGTGGGAAACAGAGGAATACCCTGGCAGGAGTTTTTGAAAGGTTCACCAGTTCAACTATTTTAAATTTTAAGAAGATATTTTATAAATGGCCTTCAACGAAGACTCAAGAGTCAAAATACCAAGTAGCCCAATCTGATTAGGTTGGGCGTTTTAACCTTATGGAGATTAATGATATTAAAAAGATTTTGAGCAGTTCTAAGCGATTTTGAAATTATTATGGTTCAACTCGCTGAATCTTTTCAAACTTAGCACAAACACTTTCGATATTCGTAACCTTTGCTATTATCTCCTTTAAAAAAAAGCGAAGGCCAACCCGACTGGTTAGCCTCTCTCTTCCTACACTAAACCTATAAACCGAAAAAGACTTGAGCCAGCTCTAATGTTTCGGACTTACAAAACTTGCCAGCGCCTTCATAGCTAACAACAAACTAAACAATGTGAGCACGGCCCCCATCAACATAGGTGCACCCGGAAAATAAAGTGGTCCGTTACTGGCTGTAAAATACCCAAACAATTGCGTCATCAGTAATGGACCAACTATAGAGGTGGCACTCATCAAACTGGTGAGAGCACCCTGCAACTCTCCCTGTTCATTCGCAGGAACCTGCAGTGAAATAATTCCCTGTAAAGCAGGCCCGGCAATACCCCCCAGGCAATAGGGAACAAGAAAGGCAAACATCATCCATCCCCGAGTGGCGAATGCAAACAAGGTGAACCCTATACAATATAGAGCAAGGCCAAGATAAATCGATCGCTTTTGCCCGAGTCTGGGAATGATGATCCGGATCAAACCTCCCTGAACACCCGCCACCAACAGCCCTACTGCGGCCAACGAAAGGCCTATCATCGCAGAGGTCCACTTAAATTTTTCAATGGTATAGTACGCCCAATTACTTTGCACAGCATGCACTGCAATGTAAACCAAAACCAACGAAGCCACCAGACCCAGTATGACAGGATAACGTGCCAAATTTAAAAGAGACCCAATCGGATTGGCACGCTTCCACTCAAAAGCTCTTCTGTTTTCCGGCTTCAATGACTCAGGCAAAATGAAAAATCCATAGAGAAAGTTAAGCAGGCTTAAACCGGCCGCTACTAAAAACGGAACACGAGGCCCAAATGATCCAAGCAAGCCACCCAGTGCCGGCCCGATAATAAAACCCAAACCAAAGGCTGCCCCAATCATTCCAAAATTTTCCGAGCGCTTTTCTGGTGAACTGACATCAGCTATGTAAGCTCCTGCGGTGGAAAAACTTGCTCCCATCACTCCCGCAATAATGCGTCCCACAAATAACCATCCGATGGTGGGCGCGAAGGCCAGAAAAAAATAATTTATTCCAAACCCCAACAGAGAACCTAATAAAATTGGCCTCCGCCCGTAACGATCGCTTAAGCCACCTAAAATCGGGGCAAATACAAATTGTACGATAGCAAAGGCAAAGAGCAACCACCCTCCAATTCGTGCTGCTTCACCGGTAGTTCCTCCTGTTAATTCCGTAATTAGATTGGGCAACACAGGAATGATGACACCAAATCCAATCGTATCAATGAGCAGGGTTACAAAAATAAAACCAACAGCAGCGGTGCGTTTGTCTGACATGTCTAATTTCTAAATACACTGGGTTATGTCGTGAATGTTTGGCATCCTATACTTGTAGGATACCCATGGTTTCCTGTCGATTACATGTGTAATCGGAAAGATAAGCGTTAACCCCATTATTCTAAAACTATTCCACTGCCTAATGCCTGAAGTAGTTCTACGCGAGCTGCAAAATTTTGCCGATCCTTTAATCTTATTGAAGCCTTAAGGCAGCAATCATCACCAAAATTCTCTTCTACTATCTCCAACTCAAACTCTTTCACCAGTCGCATCATGTCAGGAGTAGCTTGATAGGGATATCGAAGCAACACTGTTACCTTTACCACTTCTTCAACGATTATTGCATGATGCAACGCATCTTCCGCAGCATTCTTATATGATTGGATAAGTCCACCTACGCCCAACTTTGTCCCCCCAAAATAACGGACCACAACAACTAAAACGTTCGTCAGATTTTTGGACTTGATTTGACCTAGAATAGGATCGCCCGCAGAATGATTGGGTTCTCCATCATCAAAGGCACGAAATTTTGCTTTGTCTGATCCTAAAATGTAGGCAAAGCAATGATGGCGGGCATCAAAATATTTCTTTTTCAGCTTGGCTATCTTCTCTTTTACTTCTTCTTCTGATGCTACCGGGTAAGCAAAGGCCAGGAATTTACTGCCCTTCTCTTTAAATAAACCCTCTGTGGCTGCTGTAATAGTATGAAAAGAAAACCGGGACATTTGTAACGTTAATGCTTTTTTTGCGTCATAAAGAAAGGAAAATAGAAGTCAGTTAAAAAGATTTAAAACAAGGCAACCTTAGCCGTTTAGCGCTGTCTATCGTTAAACAAAAAGCAAATCAAAAAAGTAAAATCATATGAAAACCAAGATTTCGACCGGCCTGCTGCTCTTGTTACTGAGCATATCAATAGTTAAGGCACAAACTAAAGAAACGCGCAATGTTCCCACCTTCACGAAAATTTCTTTCCGTGTTTCCGGGAAACTGTATTTAAAACAAGGAAGCCCTCAAAAAGTAGAGATCGAGGGAAAGAAAGACGTACTGGAAAAAATTGAAACGGAAGTGGACGGTACCCGATTGATTATTGGAAGAGAAGGCAAGTGGATGGACTGGAATTGGGGAGACAATGATGATCAGGTTAACGTTTACATCACCGTGAAAGATATTGAAGGGCTTAGCGTGAGTGGCTCTGGCGACCTAATTGGACAAGGAAAAATTACATCCTCAGAACTTGACCTTAATGTTAGCGGATCAGGTTCTCTTCAACTGGAAGCTGGTGTAAACGGTGATGTAGAAGCTGATGTGTCGGGATCGGGAGAAATTGTCTTAAAGGCATCATGTAAAAATTACAACAGCGATGTGAGTGGTTCTGGACGCATTGAATTAGATGTTGCTGTTTCAGACAAAGCCGACTTCGGGGTTTCAGGCTCAGGAAAAATTCAGGCCAGCGGTACTGCCAATGAAATTAAAACTTCCATCAGCGGATCCGGAAAAGTGCTGGCGTCCAATCTGGAAGTAAACAAATGCGAGGTACGTATTTCCGGATCGGGTGATGTAGAGATCAATGTGAAGAGTGAATTAGATGCCAATATTTCAGGAAGTGGCAGTGTTACCTATAAAGGCAATCCAAGTCATGTCAACAGTCATTCTTCTGGCAGTGGGCACGTGAGGAAAATGTAGAAAGCAGAAGCAATAAGTTCAAAGCTTAAAGCGGGGGTGAGAACTTCCGCTTTTTTGTTTTAATAGAAATTCAATTCCCGAAAACCTTCACCTTGAATTATCTTGGACTAATCTTTTGTCCATTTACGTCTATTAGCACATGAGGTGTATTGCCATAACTAAATAAGTCATGAAGACTTTGGCAATTACTTAAGCCTTTAGAAATGGGCGAAGAAAAATCGGAAAGTAGTAGGGGAATTAGCTTATCCATTTGATCTCTATTGGCGAATAATACATTTAGCCGGTAATTGTTGAGGTTAATTTTTCCATACTTAAAAAAATTAATTAGCAACGTCAATAGTCCTTTCCCTTCAAGATTTGAGTTAACCAGAATATAGCAAGGTTTAGAAGGTTTAGCTGGAATGCATATTCTTAGACTTGATCCCATTTCATTTGAATAGAGATCAATGGAAATAAATGGCTTGAACATAATCAATTTTTTATTTTAAAGTTCACACTTTGCTTACCCAATTCCAAAATGGAAAGCGTAATAATTTTATAATTAATACATCTTCACCTCATATTTGTAAAACTATGCCTTAAAAATGATGAATGCATTCTGCTTTAAACGCTTTGCGCAGTTCACTTATAAACGCGCAAGAACTGTTACTTTTCTCTTGGTTTATCAAAATCAAGATAGATTTTGGTTTTGCCAACTATAAATTAAGTCTATCAAAAATTGACTTAAATTTGGTTAACCAATGTCAAATTGAATGTATTTTTTTGATAGCGGAATAGTCGGAGGTTTACAAAGATTGAGGATCGAGAGCTTTTTCTTGCAAATGAAAAACATTAAATATTTACTCATAATCTCGTTACTACTCTTAAGCTTTATTGGTAACGGTCAAATCGATTCGTGGAAATCATTAAATAGCCAAGCGTTAGAATACTATACTCAAGGTAATTATAGGATGGCTCAGGAATATTATAAAAAAGCTTTAACACAAGCCGAGAATGAATTTGGGAAAAATAATCTCAACTACGCCAGAGCCTGCAGCAATCTAGCCTTTTTATATAAGCAATTGGGTAACTATTCCATTGCCGAAAAATACTATCAGGAAGCCAAAGAATTTTTTTTTAATGAAGTCGGGAAAAATAATTCTTCATATGCCACCGTTTGCAATAGTTTAGCTCAAGTGTACAATGCACAAGGCAACTACTCTAAAGCCGAAGAACTATATTTAGAAGCTAAGGAAATAAGGGCTGCCGTATTGGGCAAAACTCATTGGGACTATGCCAACTCTTGCAATGATTTAGCAGGATTTTATTATGATCAAGCTAACTATCAAAAAGCAGAGCCGCTGTATTTAGAAGCCATATACATCTACTCTGCTGCATTTGGAGAGAACCATCCAGAATGTCTAAATTCTATGAACAATTTGGCCACTCTTTATCAAGCAAAAACAGATTTTTCAAAGGCAGAACCACTATTAATAAAGGTTAAGGAATTGAGAGCGGAAGCATTAGGATCGTCTCATCCTGATTACGCTATCTCGTGCAACAATTTGGCAGGGTTTTATTTTACTATTGGTAATTACTTTAAAGCGCAACCGTTGTATCTCGAAGCTCAAGGAATAATTGAACAAGTATATGGTCATGATCACCCTGTGTACGCTACTCTTTGTAATAACTTAGCTCAATTGTTCGAGAGACAAAAAAATTACTCAAAGGCAGAGATATTCTATTTAGAATCTAAAGAAATTAGAGCAAAAGTCTTAGGCAAGGAGCATCCTGACTATGCAAATTCTTGTATCAATTTAGGAGAACTATATATGCTACAACAAGAATATTCTAAAGCTGAAGCATTGACAGTAGAGGCGAGAGATGTATTCGCAAAAGTATTTGGTCTAAATCATCCATTATATGCAACCTCTTGTAATAATTTGGCAGTATTGTATGACGCTCTTGGAGATTATTCCAAAGCAGAGAATTTCAATTTAATATCCCTGGAGATAAGAGTCAAAATATTAGGAAAAAGCCATCCTGACTATGCTATCTCTTGTAATAATTTAGCTCAGGTATATTGTGCTACGGGCAATTATTCTAAAGCAGTTCCATTATACAATGAGTCGATGGACATTCTATTGAGGCAAATAGAGAATACTTTTAGTTTTTTATCTGAAACCGAACAACAATTGTATTATCAATCTTTGAAGTACTTTTTTGATGCCTATGCCTTATTCGCCTTAAAATACTATAGTCACAAACAATCCATTAGTTCCGATCTGTATGATTTGCAATTAGCAATCAAGGGACTGATTTTCCAATCTTCCCAAAAGTTGAGGTTAAGAATTATAGAGAGCGGAGATAGCGAACTGAGTGATAAATATGAAAATCTGAAATCTCGCAGGAACTATTTAGCAGGTGTGTATCGAATGTCATTACTTGAAAAGGAAAAACAAAATCTTGATGAAAAAGAACTTGAAGGTGAAGTCAATACTTTGGAGAAAGAATTAACAGTGTTAGGCGCCAAATACAATATCAAAGGTAATGAAGATGAGAAACGATATACATGGCAAGATGTGAAAAGTAAACTCAAACCGGGAGAAGCGGCTATTGAAATAATTCGGGCAAGAGAGTATGAACTTGGAAAAGACACTGTTTATGTGGCCCTGATAATAAATTCTGAAACAATAGGCCAACCAGAATTGGTAGTCCTAGAGTCAGGGGCAACTATGGAAGGTCGGGGCATCAGGTTCTATCGCAACAATATCCAACAGCAAACGGAAGACAGTAACTCTTTCAACCTATTTTGGAAACCAATAGGTGATCGATTAAAAGGAATTAAAAAGGTATATTTTTCTCCAGACGGAGTTTATCACCGAATCAGTCTGGCCACATTAAAAAATCCTTCAACTGGCAAATATCTGATAGATGAATTGATGGTTCAAATTGTAGGGTGCACAAGAGATTTGACTGAAAAGCATAATTTTTCAATGGCAAATGAAGCTACACTATTCGGGTTCCCGGATTACAGAGGTGATGGGAACATAGCAACACTAACACCGTTACCAGGAACTGAGGCTGAGGTAAAATCTATTAACCAACTATTGATTGATAAGAAAATTCCTTCTGTATTATTTACTGGAAAACAAGCCACCGAAAAAAAAATGAAGGAGCTAAGAGATCCAAAGATATTGCACATAGCCACTCACGGGTTTTTTCTTCCAGATATTGAACATGACTTAAAAAAGATAGGTATGCAAAAATCTAGCCTGACAGAGAATCCATTATTCCGTTCAGGCCTGTTACTTGCAAATTGTGAAGAAAGCCTGCAAGAAGAAGACTTTTATTATAAAGAAGAGGATGGAATATTGACTGCTTACGAGGCGATGAACCTATTTTTGGATGAAACTGACCTGGTTGTATTATCGGCTTGCGAGACTGGATTAGGTGAAATTCAAAATGGCGAGGGTGTTTATGGATTACAGAGAGCATTTCAACAAGCAGGTGCAAAGACTGTCCTGATCAGTTTATGGAAAGTGAGCGACAGCGCCACACAATTGTTGATGACGACCATGTACAAAGAATACTTGCAAACGGGCAACCTAAATCACTCATTCATCACCGCACAACAGCTTGTGAGAGCGCAATATCCAAAACCCTACTATTGGGGAGCTTTTGTGATGATTGGTGAGTGAATTGAATAATCAATTTATCAGTTAAATGGAAAGAAAATGAAAATGTCTTACTCAGAGAAAATTGTAGCTTTTATTGATATTCTAGGGTTCAAGGAACTTATTAAGCAGAATGATTTTGAAGGCATGAACGATATCTATGATGAATTTAATAAAATGGTTAGAAATGCTGGAGGATACATTGAGTGGCACTTCGAGTTAGCCAAAGAAATATCAAAAAAAACTCCACCGTATCCGTTTTCTCAATCGGAACAAGAAATAATATTTTTCTCCGATTGCGTTGTGTGGTCCTACCCAATGGATAAATTATCGCAAGTCAGTTTTGCTCATGCCATTTTAGTGCTCTGCCAGAGTTTGTCAGTTCTTCAATACACTCTATTCAAAAAGAAGGAAATTGCAATTAGAGGAGGCATTTCAATTGGAGATCTATTTCTAAAGGGTAATAAGATATTTGGACCTGGTCTCGTGAAGGCATATGAGCTTGAAAAGAAAGCAAAATATCCGAGGATTGCTTTTGATGAAGAAATGATTAAAAGTAGAGTGTCTGAGTCTGAAATGAAAAAGTTAGACAGTGTGCTATCGTACGATTATTGTGGTTTTTACTACTTAGATATCTTTAAAGCCATCAATTTAATCAATAAATCATTGATAGCTGCAAGCGATCCGATTGAAAAAACAACTCTTCACGAAAATTTGAATATGTACCTTGATCTTATCGTGCCAATTATTAATAGAGGAATTAAGAATGAAGACTGCAGCGTTCGAATCAAGTACGAATGGCTAAAGGCCAAATTATTTGAAATAGAAAACTTACAATATAAAAAAATAAAGGGTTGGGGTTTGTAAAAGCTTGTTAAAGATTTTTGTGATTTAACCTCAACTCTCGAATAGCTTCAATCTGGATTTGTATTTTCTTACTTAACAATTGATGAAGAGCCTGAACTTTTCTTTTCCTTGAGTCAGAATACAAACCGTACCTCCACTTCCTCCACGGGTGATTTTTGCTCCATGAAACAGCAGGCTAAGTTCCTTTAACTACGGACTAATCTGTGAATCTGTGGCTATTTATTTGAATGGCGTAAGATACCTGCTACAATCAGATATTGAGCTATTATATAGGTGAGCATGGTGAAGAACGCTGCCCCCGTAACCGGGCTTAGAAATTTATTAATGGCTAACAGTGAGTCAGAGGTCATAAACATAAACGCACCTGTAAAGACCAACCAGAAGCTTTGACTATTGGTGCGACCATAACGAAACAGGGCGGTGAGTACCATTAGGCACAAGACCAAAGCGTATACCATCACCGGAATTCTTAACGGTCCAAGTGAATTGTAAAGTATAGTGATTAGCCCTGTGGCAGCCAGCACAATTGGAAATGCGTATCGGGCTTTTTGAGTTCCCATTAATTCCTTTCCAGTAGTAGAATCACGATGCTGGCGGTACGCCTGAATAAATAAAAAATGAGATACTAAAAACGCGAGCAACCCTGTAATAAAGAAAATCTCTGCACGGGATGTAAAAAGTAACAATATATCGCCAGCCCACGAAAAGAAAAGGGCACGAATAAAAACAAATGAGCGAGTTTCGACTGAAGCCAGGTAATAACCAATTAAGGAAAGTAGAATAAGTGGCTTGCAAATAAGTTGCAATTGATAACTAGGGATAACTATAGCTATTAAATCACCTGTACTAACCACTAAAAAAAGTAGAATAAAAATAGTTTGGCGTTTCATTTTGAAGGCATAACCGAATGAAAGATCAAGTAAGCAAAAGCGACAGCGCTTAACAAACCGCTAATCAAAAAGGTGATAAAAAAGTTGCCAGATTGATTACCATACACCCAACCTGAAAATATGGCACCAAGTCCAATTCCCAACTCCATAAAGATGTATAAGGATGCAATGCCCCTGCCTTTGAAGCGATCATCACTTAAATCAGTAGCCCATGCCAATAGAGTTGGTGACGTTGATCCCTGGGCGAATCCATACATCGTTACTCCAATAATTAGCATTTGTGGGGTTGAGGCAAGGCCGATAACCAACATGGCTACACCCATCAGAAATGTACTTACACGAAGCACCTCCACCCTTCCATATCGGTCTGATGCTTTCCCGGCAAGTAAACGCACCAAAAAAGAGGCAACAGTTAAAAATGTAAAAAGCAGTCCTTTATTTTTTATGCCTACAAATTGACCAAAGTCAGGAATAACAGTGAAGATGGCTCCATACGAAAATGCAACCAATACCATAATGAGGCAGGGCATCAAAACAAGTGGCTCAAAAATATCTTCGTTCTTCACTTTTAATAAGCCCACAGAAAACTTCACTTTCTCTTTTAGCGTCTCTTTTGTTTGAATCAGAATAATGATTGCTACCAATCCAAAAAAGGAAGAGCAATAAAACATGGCATCCAATCCAACTTGATTGGCCACAGCACCACCTACCGCGGGACCTGCAGCCATACCTATCGATCCGGCCGTTCCTAAAAGGCCCATGGCTTCACCTCGCTTATGCAATGGTATTATATCGGCCAGGTAGGCGGTTGTACCTGTAGGAGTGAAACCCGTAGAAAAGCCATGAACAAAACGCAATAGAAAAAAACCAGAAAGTGTCGCGATGATGGGATAGAAAAGACTGCATATAAAACAAACAGCCGCCCCAAAAATCATGACCGGTACGCGCCCAATCGTATCGGCCAACTTCCCGCTAAAAGGACGCGATAGCATGGCCGTTATCGTGAACAAAGAAATAATCAGCCCTTTATAGTCCGCACCACCGAGTGCTGTTAGATAATCCGGCAGCTCAGGAATGATCATGTTGAAGCTGGCAAAAAATAATAGCGAACTCAAGCAGATAAGCCAGAAAGAGGAGCTATAGATTTTTTGAGGGGACGGATGCAAACTTGAATAGTTAAAAAGTAGGCAGAGTGCAACAGTCAGTAGGCAGGAAATTCAAAATTGAGATACTTTGTTTCAAAATTTAATTCATTACTAATGAAATAATTTTATTGTCGACTGCCTACTGCTTCCTTGCATACTGCCTACTACAATTTATGAGCCTGTTCCTGATCCTCCAACAAATAAGCTTTTATAAAATCGTCCAGATCGCCATCCAGCACGTTCTGAGCATCTGTACGCTCAACACCAGTGCGCGCATCTTTTACGAGTTTATACGGATGCAAAACGTAATTTCTGATTTGCGACCCAAAATCAATTTTCATTTTACCGGCTTCTACTTTATCGCGTGCGGCATTGCGCTTTTCCATTTCCAATTGATAGAGTTTTGACTTCATCATCTGCATCGCTTTCTCACGGTTGGCATGTTGCGATCGCTCTACCTGGCATACAATAACAATACCGGTTGGTTTATGTGTCAACTGAACTTTCGTTTCAACTTTGTTTACATTTTGGCCACCTGCCCCACCAGAGCGTGATGTATGTAGCTCAATATCGGCTGGATTGATTTCAATCTTGATGGTGTCGTCTACTACCGGATAAACAAAGATGGAGGCAAAAGAAGTATGTCTTCGTCCGTTCGAGTCAAAAGGCGAAATCCGAACCAGTCGATGAACTCCAATCTCTGATTTCAATTTTCCATAGGCAAAGTCGCCACCAATTTCCAGTGTAGCGGATTTTATGCCGGCAACATCCCCAGCCTGGTAATCCACTTGTTTAACTGTGTATCCGTTCTTTTCTCCCCACATGATGTACATACGGTAGAGCATTTCTGCCCAATCCTGACTTTCAGTTCCACCAGCACCTGGGTTAATTTCAATCATGGCACTGAGTTGGTCTTCTTCCTTACTCAACATCTTCTTGAACTCGAGTTCTTCTACGGCCTTAAATGATTTTTTGTAGTCCCGTGCCAGTTCCTCCTCACTTACATCTCCATCCAAATGAAAATCATTTAGTACGTCAAGGTCTTCCAATTGCTTATTGACCTTCTCATAGGCATCGGTCCACACTTTTTTTAGACGAATATTTTTTAGAATTACTTCCGCCTGCTTGGGGTTGTTCCAGAAATCGGATTGGTGGGAAATACGTTCTTCGTCTTCTATTTCTACAATTTTACGATCGTAGTCAAAGATACCGCCTGAGGGCGGCAACACGAGATTTTAAGTCCTTTAATTGTTCAGAAGTCATGAATTAGAATTTTTTATACCTGTGTGTCTAAGCACTTTAATGGACAGGCGCAAAGGTAATTGAAAGTTATTCAAAACTTAAGGTTTCTGATTTCAAGTTTAATGTCCTATGGTAATAATCTTCTTCTTACGGCCGATCTTAAAGATATCGTTGTTGACAAATAGCATGAATGTTCCAGTGACAATAGCGGCACCTGAAACTGTCGCAATGCCAGATCCAACATCACCAGAGTTAATGGCCTCAATTAATATCAAAGCCACACCAGCAACGATAAGCATAGCGCCAGATTGCCGAACTTTAAAACCTGAATTTGGACGACCACGAAGGTCGATAGCAGCAACATTATATATATAAGTTGTGTCCTCCCCTATTCTAAAAAACTCCTGTTGAATACCTGCTATTATACCTTTGGTAAAATGGTCTTCGTTTTTGCGCTTATAGCGAATAAATTCGCCTTCATTAATTCTTACAATCACTTTATTCTTTTTAACAAGCACCAATTGCTTCTGTGACAGCACAGCGTTGGAAAATATCACGCTGAACAACGTTGCTAAAAGCAAAATTTTCATGATATTACATCTTTGGCTTCCAAGGCGTTTCCTCCACATCCAGTTCCAGAGTCATTATCCTACACAACATAAAAAGATAGTCAGAAAGGCGGTTGAGATATTTTATAACCAAAGGATTTACTTTTTCCTGTTGATCAAGCGCGATCACCAATCGTTCTGTCCTCCGGCACACGGTCCTGGCCACATGCCCAAATGAAATTGAAGCATGGCCTCCAGGCAGAACAAAAAACTTCATAGGGGGTAATTGTACGTCCATACCATCAATTTGGTTTTCGAGAAAGATGATGTCCTCTTCCTGAAGAATGGGGATTTTTACTTTTGTATTCCCTGGTTCCGTTGCCAGTATAGAACCTATGGTAAAAAGCCGGTCTTGAATTTCTACTAAAGCTTCTGTGCGCCTGCCTGACCGGTAGGCAGGCTTTTGGTTTACCTCCTGATCACGAAGCAAACCTATATATGAATTCAACTCATCAACCGTTCCATACGCATCAATGCGAAGATCTGATTTCGAAACGCGCTTTCCGCCAAATAGCGAAGTGGTTCCCTGGTCACCCGTTTTAGTATAGATTTTCATAGATCAAACTTAGAAATCTTAAGAGGAAATAAAAGAACCTTACTACTCTTCAAATAATTCAAGCTGAGAAGGCAGAAGTTGAAATGATTTTCGGTGAAAGGGTGTAATACCTAATGCCCGTATGCCATCTCTATGCTCTCCGGTAGGATACCCAACATTGGTACTCCACCCATATCCTGGAAATTGAGCTGACAATTTTGACATTAGCTCATCCCGATATGTTTTCGCCAATATAGAAGCAGCAGCAATGGAAAGATACTTACCATCTCCCTTGATAATGCATTCGTGCAATACACCGGGATAGGGTTTAAAGCGATTGCCATCAATCAACAAAAACTCAGGCCGTATTTTTAGTTTATTTAACGCGAGGTGCATGGCCTTAAATGAAGCATTCAAAATATTTATCTCATCAATCTCTTCGTTGCTCACCTCTGCCACTGCCCAGGCCAGGGCATCACGCTTAATGTCCATTTCCAGAAGTTCCCGATCCTCCTTAATTAATTGCTTCGAATCATTTAGCAACTCATGTTTATAGTCTTTTGGCAAGATCACGGCAGCAGCCACAACTGGTCCGGCCAGGCATCCCCGGCCTACTTCATCGCAGCCAGCTTCCATCAAATCAATTGTAAAGCAAGACTTTAACATTCTTAAGTTCGAACTACTGGCAAAACCCGAAAACGAAATCCATTTTCATCAATGCTAACTAAATCTCCTTTTTGAAGATAATGCTCCAATTGAATTTTATTTAGGTAGACAAGATTATAGAGCGAGGCCACTGATATTTTATCTAACCTGAAAGAGAGAATAGATGGTTTGTCCTTTCCCGACAAAGAAACTATACGGCTATAGTTCAAATCATGAGTAATGATTATGAATCCCTTTTCAATTGCAAATTCAACAATGTAAATATCGCTCCTACCATTTAACCCAAGTTGGGTCACATGGGATGCATCCCAATTAATTTTTTGCAATAAAGGGGCAAGGGATGGAGGAATATTTTCATTTAGAAGAACCTTCATCCTTTCTTAGTAACAGGCATAAAATTATCCTGCATCATTGCTGAGGCAAATGCCATTGCTTCTAATACATCTTCCCTTTTAATCCACTTAAATTCCGTTAAGAACTCTTCAATGGTCATCCCACTAGCCAAATAGGCGAGAATGGAAGCAATAGGCATCCGTGTATCTTTTATCCGAGGTTTGCCAAAACAAACATCAGGACTTGCAGAAATTCGTGGAAAATCTGGGTGAACAAATTCCATACTCCTCCAAAGGTATAAATTTGGAATGAAAGATTCTGCTTGGAAATCCAATTGAATTTTGAATCTTGGACTTTCAATTTTTGAACCCATGCCTCAATCAAGTGATACTAACCCCTGGACAACGCTTTCAGGAGAAGAGAAATATGACAACCAATGGATCAAGGTAACGGAATATCAAGTTATTAATCCTGCAGGAGGAAAAGGTATCTACGGAAAAGTACATTTCAAGAACAAAGCTATCGGCATAATTGCACTTGATGAGCAAGGCAACACCTGGCTGGTAGGTCAATATCGATATCCACTAAACGAATGGAGTTGGGAAATACCAGAGGGTGGAGGACCAGTAGACCGAAGTGTACTTGAATCCGCCCAGCGCGAACTCAGGGAAGAAACTGGGCTTACTGCAAAAAAATGGACAGAAATCCTTCGAACACATTTATCCAATTCTGTAAGCAATGAGGAAGGATTTGTTTTCCTGGCCGAAGGACTTGTGCATGGTGAATCCGAATTAGAAGAAACCGAAGCCGACATAAAAGTCTGGAAGCTTCCATTCATTGAAGTGCTTGAGATGGTGATGACTGGAAAAATCACCGACAGTTTGAGTGTGATGGGAATACTAAAAGTGGCCAGACTAAAAAGGATGTGAGATGCTGGTTACCCTTACCCGTTATTCCAGTCACGTTCGTCCCAATTTTCTACTGGCATATCCCGTCATGCTAAGCATGTTGGGCCAGGTGATGACGGGTGTTGCTGATAGCGTGATGGTTGGTTGGACCGGGGCCACTCCTTTGGCGGCTTCCTCTTTTGCGAATATCTTTTTTACAATTCCTCTTTTTTTTGGTATTGGCGTATCATATGCTATTACGCCATTGGTGGCCGAAGGTGCCGGTGCAAAAGATCAAAACAAAATTATTGAAATTCTCCGTCATGGCACTTTGATCAATCTGTTAGTTGGCTTTGTTCTAGTCAGTCTTATTTTTCTGGTTGAGCCTTTTATGTTTGCCATGGGCCAGCCCGAAGATGTGGTGACGTTGGGAATTCCGTATCTGAGCATTATTGGTGTGTCAATCATCCCCACCATGATTTTTCAAACCTATCGTCAATTTGCAGAGGGCCTTGGAAAAACCCGCATGGCTATGGTAATAGTTATTGCGAGTAACTTTTTAAACATTGCTCTTAATTATGGTTTGATTTTTGGCAAGTTGGGTTTCCCTGCACTCGGCCTTAATGGTGCAGGATGGGCCACCTTAATCTCACGAATAATAATGGCGATGGGAATGATGCTCTATATATACTACGGCCAAAAGTTCGCCATTTACCGAAAAGGATTCTCGATTGGTCATTATTCAAAATCACTCACCTCAAAAATGTTACACATTGGTTTGCCGGCCGGTTCACAATTTATTTTTGAAGCAGGCGCTTTTGGTTTTTCAGCCCTTATGATGGGATGGCTCGGCATAACAGCTTTGGCTGCACACCAGATTGCCATCAATCTTGCCACCATTAGCTACATGACCACTTCGGGCCTTGCTGCTGCCGCCACGATACGGGTTGGAAATTTTTTAGGACAGCGTGATAAAAAGAATTTACAAGATTCAGCCTTTTCCATGATCGGGATGGCGGTTGCGTTAATGACAGCATGGGCTTTACTTTTTATTTTTGGTCGCTATTTTTTAGCCACTCTATATATTAATGATACCTCCGTAATTGAGCTAACGGCAAGCCTACTGATCATTGCAGCGTTCTTTCAGCTTTCGGATGGCACACAGGTTGTTTGTGCCGGGGCACTGCGTGGACTGCAGGATGTAAAAGTCCCTTCTATTTTAATTTTTGTTGCGTATTGGGTCATTGCTTTACCTGTGGGTTATGTACTTGCATTTCCTTTAGGGCTTGGCGCAAATGGGATTTGGATCGGGCTTTTGATCGGTCTGACACTAACTGCGACTGCCATGGTGTTTAGGTTCAAGCATCTTAGTGGCAAAGTTTCAACAACAGAGATATCCACAGAAAAAAATTGAATCAAATCAGGCTCGTCCGTATGAACAAGAATTACGTCTGCGGTGTGGTTTATCTTTCTTTGCCTGGTCTATCAAGTTCATGGTCAGGACATTGTAATTCGTAATGGCTATTTCGGCATTGGCATTACCGGAGATTCCGCTGACGTTACTACATCTGCTCAATTTGGCGTGGTGCTGATAGTAGCACAGATGTGGATGAAGCGCTGAAATGGATGATTAAGCTTTCGGGTGGTGGTGACTTTGTTATTCTTCGGCATCCCCACTCCTGTTGGAGCGCGGCCGATGGCATCTTGATAGTCACAACAATCAAATAAGCAAGTTTTGTATAGCAAGTATCAACAGTGTACATCCGACAGCAATCTTTACTACTATTTTCCCGGCAATTTCAGTAAATTTAAATCATACTCAATCCTATCTTATGCTAATTGAATCCAGAACAGTTCGCCATTCTCAGACTACCATTACTGAATTGATGATCCCCGCTTATGCCAACTTTGGGGGAAAAATTCACGGAGGTATATTGCTTTCCCTAATGGACAAAGTGGCGTATGCTACGGCCAGCAAACATGCAGGCACCTATTGCGTAACGGTTTCTGTTGATAAAGTAGAGTTCCTTCAACCGGTAGAGGTTGGTGAATTGGTATCCATGCACGCCTCAGTCAATTATGTTGGTAAGACGTCATTGGTTGTGGGTATACGAGTGGAATCTGAAAACGTAAAACTGGGAACAACCAAACACACCAATTCTTCTTTCTTTACGATGGTCGCGAAAGATGATGATAACAAGCCGATGCTGGTGCCTAAACTTATTCTTGAAAACAAAGAAGACATTAAGCGCTTTATCGAGTCGATGCAGATGAAAGAAATCAAAAATGCTATCCGCGAAAAGATGGATGATGCTAAATCTCACATTGAAGTTGAAAGAGCTAATGAAATTTTGAAAAATGAACGATGCATTTTTAAGTTTGTTTAATGGCAACGAAGCAACTGACCAAATCCACAACACCTCACAAAAAAATAAAATCGTAAATCAAATGAAATATTTTCTTTCCTTCTTATCCATTTTACTCTTCACTATTTCAGAGGCTCAATACCCTGTCATCCTGAGCCAAAGAGATCAGGCTAAAGTAATCGATGATCTCTTGGAAGATCGTTTACGAAATACGTTACCTGGCCTCATGCGCAGAGAAGGTTTTGACATGTGGGTAATTATTTCACGAGAGTACAATGAAGATCCGGTGATTGAGACCTTGTTACCGGCCACCTGGATGGCAGCTCGCAGAACCACCATGCTGGTTGCTTTCGACCGCGGAACGGATAAAGAAATGGAATTCTTAGCGGTGGCACGTTATGATGTAGGCAAAGTATTTAAGCGGGCGTGGGATCCTGATGCCAATCCTGATCAATGGGCCCAATTGGGTAAAATCATCAGCGAACGCAATCCAAAAAAAATAGGGGTTAATAAAGCACCTTCATGGGGCCATGCCGATGGACTTACCGCCAACGATTATGATAATCTGTTAAAAGTATTATCGAAGAATTTGCAAGATCACGTGACCTCCGCTGAGATACTTGCAGTAAGTTGGTTAGAAACACGATCCGAAAAAGAAATGGTGCTGTATCAACAAATCTGTCGAATTGCTCATGATATTATTTTGGAAGGATTTTCTGACAGGGTTATACAACCAGGAGTAACCACCACAGAAGATGTGGTATGGTGGTACCGTGAGAAAATAAAAGAATTAAAACTAGATACCTGGTTTCATCCTTCTGTTTCTATTCAACGAAATGAACCGGATGCCATCACTGCTAAGCGGCCTTCACAGTTGGTAGTTCAACCAGGAGATCTGCTACATGTTGATTTTGGAATTACGTACTTGCGCTTGAACACGGATACGCAACAACACGCTTATCTCTTAAGAGCAGATGAAACTGAAGTGCCTAAATATTTAAACGATGCTTTTATAAAAGGGAATCGCCTGCAAGATCTTCTCACGGGCAACTTCAAGGAAGGTCGTACTGGCAACGAGGTGTTGAGGGCCACACGCGAACAGGCTATAGCGGAAGGAATAGCACCATCTATTTACACGCACCCAATTGGTTTTCATGGTCACGCAGCTGGCACCACCATAGGCATGTGGGATTCCCAAGGTGGAGTTCCGTTCACAGGGGATTATCCCTTGCATTACAAAACCGCTTACTCCATCGAATTGAATTGCACTGTCAATATACCTGAATGGAAAAAAGACATTCGCATTCAATTGGAAGAGGATGGATACTTTGATGAGACTGGCTTTCGGTATATTGATGGGAGGCAGAGGGAAATTATTATTATTCCAGAGGCGACTGAGAACAGATAAATCCGATTTTGTTAATCAAGGCAGAAAAGTTAAATTTGATTCATGGACGCATTAAAGACGGGGAGCAGTGTAAGGAAAAGAAAAGTTAAGAAAAGTGATAAAAAAACCTTAAAGGTGCTATTGTTAAAGGGTCCAGTCATGTCTGAATCCCAATTTCAATCCTTTCAAAAAATAAGAGAGAATTTTGAAGCATGGAAAGGGAAATAGTCTGCCTTGACACTTCGATCCTAATTGACTATTTCAGAAAAAAAAGCAAAGAAGAAACTACTTTCTACAAACTCTCGGAACATCCTTACTCATTCGCTGTCACATCCATAACTACTTTTGAAATTTACAGAGGCGTAACCCAGCTGCAAAAACATTTTTGGGATGCGGTATTTGATCAAATGGAAATAATACCATTTGATGATGGTGCATCAAAAATAGCCGCAAGTTTAATACAAAGACCGAATTTGAAAAACAACCTGATCGCGCTGACAGGTCTTTTTATTGCAGCAATTGCGATTCAAAAACAGATTAAACTTGCTACGCTTAATCGAAAGCATTTTGAAAAAATTGTTGAACTAGAGTTACTCCCGGCCTTCGAATGAAAAGGCTAAGAATCATTCACAACTACTATGGCCTGACCGTATTTGGATTTCTCTTCGTGCTCTTCCTGCCCCTCCTAATTATTCCCATTATTTTTACAAAACAATTTCGGTTGGTGGGCATCTTCAACCGGTGGTGGGCGAAACTTTTATTTGCGCTTATATTTCTTCCGTATCGCGTTGAGTGTCGCGGAAAGCTAGATCAGACAAAGCAATACATCTTTTGCCCGAATCACTTTTCCTATTTAGATATTCCCACCATGGGACTCAATCCCATCAACGCCATTTTTGTTGGAAAAAGTGAAATGGAAAATATTCCGTTGTTTGGATTTATGTACAGCCGGCTCCATATCACCGTGGATCGATCCAATCTTAAAAGTAAATTCAATACGTTGACGCGATCACTCGAAGCACTGGATGAAGGTAAGAGCCTGGTCATTTACCCGGAAGGTGGGATAATCACACATGACCCTCCGCAGATGGTTAAGTTTAAAGACGGTGCATTTCGTGCCGCTATTGAAAAGAAGGTGGCCATTGTACCTGTCACGATTCCGTACAATTGGGTCATCCTGCCCGATCCGCCAAAATATCTTTATAAAAGAAAAATTGTCTTGATTTTTCATGAGCCTATCGAAACAGCAGGAATGACCCTTCAAGATCTGGACAACCTAAATCAAAGGGTCTTTGATGTTATTCATTCTGAATTGCAAATACATAATCACGATAAAGCTGTCCTGGCTTCAATAAGTACCATTCGTTAAAAAAGAATTCTTAGTTTTGTAGACTTTTAATAGTTATGAAAATAGATCGCCCTCAGCTAGATCGGATTGCTCACCTCGCACGCCTGGAATTTGATGAGAAGGATGCCGAGAAGATGATGAAAGACATGACAAACATTGTGACCTTCGTGGAAAAGCTCAATGAGGTTAACACGGATGGCATTGAACCCTTAACCACCATGAGCCATGAAATCAACGCTTTGCGTGAAGATGAAGTAAAACCCCATCTCAGTCACGAAGAAGCATTGAAGAATGCACCCAAAAAAGATTCTGACTATTTTCGAGTCCCAAAGGTACTTGAGTGATCACTGGGCTTCGGATTTCAAAGATGTATTTCGGACCCTAATTTCTGATCACTGGAAACTATTATATATAATCTAGTATCCAGTATCTGTTATCTTGCAGCCAGTTTTTGTTACCCGGCTTATGTATTCAATTCAATTCTGGAAATCCTGGCATGTTGTTTATCAGCGCATCTTTTGGGTAACTGCCAGCCTACTCCTGCTCTCTTTACTTTTTTTATGGTACTCCTATTTTCAATCTCCTGGTCCAACACTTACCTGGCAATACATCCAGGAACAAGAGTTACTGGAAGTACCTGTTCATCGTTTTCAGACAGGACTTTTTGAACTGACGATCCAGGCGGATAACTATCTCATTTTTGAAAGACTACTTGGAAATGATTTGACACCCCTACCCATATTTGCTTATGTTTTTTTGTGCATTCTTACTTTAAGTGCCGTCATGTTGCTTTCCATCATTACGTCACTTAGCAGGTTTTGGTACAGCATCGGCATGGGGCTTTTCATTCTTTTTATAATTGGATTCCGATTAGAACTTATTCAGTTTTTAGGGTTCACTAATAAAATCCCTACCATCATTGTGCTGGTGATATACCTTCCGGTTAGCTTTTATTTTCATGCTTTCGACACCGCAGCAAGTTTTATAAAGAGGATCACTACGTTTACCATCCTTACAATAGTGGTTGGTGCCGGGCTACTCACCTTTGCTCAGGCCCCTCTTCCCGCCAATCACGTAGCGGCTTCCGGTTATATTGCCGCAATCATTCTAAGCTTTGTTTTTATTCTGATGGTGGCCCATGAGATACTTGCATCATTTGTTACCCTCGTGAGCAAAGGCTTTCGACAGACCAAAAGTCTAAGCCATTTTCTAATCATCAGTACAATTTACATGGTCAATCTTTTTTTAGCGTATGCCAATAAGATCCACTGGATTGACTGGGACTTTCTTGTAGTAAACTTTTTTTTACTGCTTACCCTATCTGGCATTCTCGGCATCTGGGGTTTTCGTCAAAGACAATCGCAGTACCAGGGCATTATTGAAGCTGATCCGTTTGGTGTCTATTTCTTCATCAGCCTGGCCTGCATCTGCTTTGGTACAATAGCCTGGTTCTTTTCATCTGCCAACGATCCTGCAATTGATGCTCTTCGCGATGTCATCATTTATAGTCACCTCGGTTATGGCATCATCTTTTTATTATATGTGCTTTCTAATTTCATGGGCATGCTGGCCGCCAACCTTCAGGTTTATAAAGTGTTGTATCAACCCAACAACATGCCCTACTTTACTTTCCGCTTTGCGGGATTAATCGCAACGCTTGCTTTTGTTTTTTACAATACGTGGCAAGTACCGGTACGAAATGTACAAGCCGGCTATTATAACGCAATGGGTGATATTTATACATCTAGTAGTCCTATATTAGCTGAGGCCTATTATACAAAAGCTGGTATGTATGGATTTCAAAATCATCATGCCAATTATTCCATCGCCAACATTGAAGCAAATCGTGGGAACGATGGCAAAGAGCGAGCCTTCTATAAACGAGCTTCTGGCACAAGGCCTACGGAAATGTCGTACTTGAATTGGGCAAATACTTATCAGCGCAAACAATCGTGGCTTGAAGCACTGCTCACACTTCGTGAAAGTTCGAAAGATTTTAAAAATAGCGGGGCAATCAAAAATACGTTAGGACTTATCTATGCCAAGCTGGACATTGTAGACTCGTCCCTTTTTCATTTGGAAGCTTCCAGAAATTTTGCTCTTTCCAAAAATTCTGCCGAAACAAATATCATTGGTTTAGTTGCCAGGAAAAACTTACCCGTCAATGCAGATTCTCTATACAACCTTATTGGCTCCACTCATCCAGGAGTGGAAGCCAATGCCCTGGCCCTTGCCAACATGCAGGGAGAAGCAATCCAAATGCAACTGCCCTTACCAAAAGATTCCATACTTGATTTGTTTTCTTCCACTTTGCTTAATAATTACTTAATTAATCACCTTGGCGGGATTGACTCCACCGTCATTAATCAAACCATTAGGCTTGCTCGTATTCAAAGTAATTCAGAGTACACGGAAGAATTGCTCTTCGCCAGTGCTCTATCGCTTTATGCGGATGGACAAGTAGGCAAAGCTTTTACTTTATTGGAAGAAGTCATTTTTTCGAGTGACAAACGGGGCAAATACAATAATATACTTGCGCTTTGGGCGCTGGAACAATGTGCGCCCGATGTGTCATTAAAATTCCTTTCTTTCGCTATCAGTCAGAATTTTCCTCCTGCTGATTTGACCAATGCAATCGCGCTCTCTGAGGCGGGTCAATTAGGCGAGGCGGTTGTTGCGTGGGACAGTTTAAGATCGCAAGGCGACACCACACAACGTAAGATGGCCGAAAGTAGTCTTAGGGTATTGGCACTGCCCGAGCAATTCCTATCTAAATTTAGTGATGCTGAAAAATACCAATTCTGCCGTTACCGGATCAATGTTTATGACACCTCTTCCTTTTATCAAGTGGTGATGTCCATACGTAGTGATGATTTGAAAGCAAAAGCAATTATTGACAGAACGAGGAGGCTATTGAAGCACGATGACCTGATGGCTGCTATCCGCGTTTTTCAAAAAATTGAGGGGTTGGAGATGAGTGATAAGAATTTGTTTGAAGAGTTTAAGCATACAGAACTTATTTTATTGGCAGAAAAAAGAGATATACGTTCACTTCAACAGCTGATGAAAGAAGTTATTTTCAGTTCAGATCAAAAAAATGAAAAAATGTATTTCACAGCCCTAATCAATGAAAGCACAGGGGACGTTGCCGGTGCAACAAAAAACTATCATTGGCTATCAAACGCCAATCCTTACTTTGATGAAGCCATTGTGGCGTCATCAAAATTTTATAAAGCCAATAGCAGTGAAAGATTACAGGCATACAACATTCTTGTCAATGCCCTGCAAGTCAATCCACAGTCTGTCAAAATATTGAAAGCCTATGGCCTTGAGGCCTATCGACTTGGTTTCGATGAATACTCTCAAAACGCTTTTGATCGACTGGTCATTCTAATAGGTCAACCAGCATTTAACAAATTTATTTTTGAGAATCGCAAAGATCTTGTTCCTCAAAATAACTAGCAACTGCCCGCTGTCACTATCTACTTTCTGTTAACTTTGCCCACTTTTATTTACATTTTATGGAGCTGAAATTTGTACCTCTTAACCACATTCACGAAAAACTTGGAGGCAAAATGGTACCCTTCGCAGGATATAATATGCCCGTGCGCTATTCCTCCGATATTGAAGAGCACATGACCGTGCGAAATGGCGTTGGGGTGTTTGACGTGTCCCATATGGGAGAATTTACGCTAAAAGGACCAAATGCCCTCGATCTTATCCAACGTGTCACAAGCAATGATGCTTCAAAACTAGTTGATGGACAAGCGCAATATTCTTGTTTGCCGAATGAAGCGGGAGGAATTGTAGACGATCTTATTGTTTATAAGATTAAAGACAGCGATTATTTATTGGTCGTCAACGCATCGAATATAGACAAAGACTGGAATTGGATTTCGAACCACAACAGTAAAGGCGTGGAGATGAAAAATATATCCAATGATATATGTCTCTTCGCGGTACAAGGTCCCAAAGCCGTTGAAGTGCTCCAAAAATTAACAAAGACAGATTTAGCCTCCATTAAATATTATCATTTCGCCATTGGTGAATTTGCAGGAGTGCAGGAAGTTATAATAAGTAACACCGGTTACACCGGAGCCGGAGGTTGTGAAATTTATGTGAATAAAACTTTCGCAGAAAAAGTTTGGAATGCCATATTCGAAGCCGGCAAAGATGAAAACATTAAACCGATTGGACTTGGGGCACGTGATACACTCCGCCTGGAAATGGGGTTCTGTCTATATGGAAATGATATTGATGACAACACCTCTCCTTTGGAAGGTGGCTTAGGCTGGATCACAAAATTTACCAAGGAGTTCACCAACTCCTCTAACCTCAAAAGACAAAAAGAGGCGGGTGTATCGAAAAAACTTGTTGGATTCAAAATGATTGACAAGGGAATCCCTCGTCATGATTATCCAATCAAAGACAGTAGCGGAAATACGATAGGAAAAGTTACTTCTGGTACGATGTCGCCAGTCTTAGGAGTTGGAATTGGATTAGGTTATGTGACCATAGCTTCTGCCAGCATAGGTTCAGAAATTTTTATTGAGGTACGTGGGAAAGGACTCAAAGCGCTGGTGAGCAAAATGCCACTAGTCTGAACTATGATTTCTGTGATACTATCGATTGAACATGATTTCATAGGCTCCAAAATAAAAAAATTCAAACCATCATGACTATCAAAGAAATCATACGAATCAAAGTTCAGACAAAATGAAAACAATTGACGTATGTGTTAGCCCCGAACTCATGCACCTGTATGATGTACAGGACAAAACAATTGTTGTGGTGGACATCTTTCGCGCTACATCTTGCATGGTAACCGCATTTGCCCATGGGGCAGAAAGTATCACGCCATTTTCCAATCTCGATATCTGCCGTGAAATGAAAACCAAGGGATACATAACATCCGGGGAGCGAAATGGAGAAAAAGTAGCAGGTTTTGAGAAAGGGAACTCCCCATTTGAATACATGGACGACACGATAATGGGACAAAAAATTGCTTTCACTACAACCAATGGGACCCTCGCTATTGAAAAAGCAAAAGGAGCAAAAGAAGTTATTATAGGTTCTTTTCTAAATCTAACTTCCATTGTAAAATACTTACTTCTTGGTGAGAATAGTGTTTTGATTGTCTGCGCAGGATGGAAAGGTAAAGTGAACCTGGAGGATACGTTATTCGCAGGGGCTGTAGTGGAAAAACTTAAAAACTATATCGAACCAGACTGCGATGCGCCTCTCATTTCTCAACAACTTTATACCGTTGCGAAGGATGATATGGTAAAATACTTGAGCACATCCTCGCATGTAAAACGGTTGAACCGATTGAATATTTATAAAGATATTGAATTTTGCCTTACACCAGATCAGTATAAAGTAGTACCGCGATTAATTCGTGGGATATTAAAAGTGTAAAAGTCAAAGGACAAATTTCTTTTTTTAATAGTATTAACGGATTTTACTTTCTCTCATAAACAGCCTCTCCTCCCACAATCGTTTTAATCACTTTCACTTCACGGATTTTTTCAGGCGGGATCAACGTAATGTCTTGATCTAAAATCACGAAGTCTGCCAGCTTCCCAACTTCGATTGAGCCTTTTATTTTTTCCTCGAAAGATGCATACGCTGCATCAAGAGTGTAGGCCCGCAGAGCTTCCTCAACCGTAATCTTCTGGTCGGGAAACCATCCATCTGGGTTTTTATCATCTAACGTTCTGCGGGTAACGGCAGCATAGATACCTTCCAATGGTGTGGGTGGCGCAACAAACCAGTCACTGCCAAAAACAACTTTCGCTTTTGCATCCAACAAGGAACGAAACGCATACGTAGTTTTACCGCGTTCATGGCCAATAACTTTCTCAGCCCAGCGTCCATCATCAATGGCATGATAAGGTTGCATGCTGGCAATCACCTCAAGTGAAGCCAACCGACCAATATCATTAGGGTCAAGATGTTGAACATGTTCTATCCGAAAGCGTCTGTCCCTCTTTCCATTTTCACTTTCAACTCTCTCGAAAATATCGAGCAAAGTATGAATAGCCCTATCACCAATAGCGTGAATCATTACCTGAAGACCGGCCCTATCCGCTGCCCTTGTCCATTCGTAAAGCTCATGCCAGGGAGTAATAAAAAATCCTGAGTCTTTAGGTGAGTCAGAAAATGGTTTAAAAAAAGCAGCGGTGTGTGACCCAAGCGAACCATCTACAAACCCCTTAAGGGAGCCGATGCGCAACCATTTATCACCTTTGCCATTCTGTTCAACCTTATCTCTCAATTCACCCCATTGATCCAGCGGCATCCCGGCATAGATCCGGGTCTTCAGTCTATTCGAAGTTCGGGCGCGCTCTATGGCTGCCGTATACCCACTCATATTATGAGCTGAAGTGACTCCTTGCTCTGCCACATATTTCATAGCTGCATCTATTGCCTGATCTTCCATTTCAGGAGAAGGTGCCGGGACAGATGGACTAATCAAGCGTTCAGCATTATCTTTAAATATCCCTGTGAGAATACCACTTTTGTCTTTGACTATTGTTCCACCTTCCACAGGCTTAACTAGAGCAGTAATATTTGCCGCCTTTAATGTAGCTGAGTTTGCTAACGACATGTGGCCGTCAAGTCTGTTAATCCAAACCGGATTGTTGGGTGTGTATGGATCAATCCACTCGCGATTTGGCAATTCCCCTCCCCAGTTCTCGTGGTCCCAATCGCCACCTGTAATCCAGGTGCCAGGTGTTAGTGTTTCTGCAAAGGCCTTGATGCGTTGAACAAATTCCTCTTTTGTTTTTGCATCACGCAATTGAACAGAGGAAAGGCGGAAACCACCCTCAACAAAATGCGTATGCGTATCGATAAACCCAGGTGTAATCAGTTGATTATTTTCATAGCTGCTTTCCTTTGTTTCCACACCTTTCCACTTCTCCATTTCAATTTTAGAGCCCACGGCCACAATCGAATCGCCACTGACCGCGAACGCCTCAGCCCAGGGTTGCTGCGGATTGCCAGTCCAGATTTTTCCCACAACTATCCAATCTGCAGGCCGCTCTTTTTTTGTACATGACGTGATAAGAACAAGGAGAAGTAAAATATTTATAGTCGTCAATTTCATTTGCGGATTGGATTATGTCATTATTAATTCTTTGATCGGTGGCCCATACTTTGCTTAATCGAAGCTAAATAAATTTATTCACTAACACATTTAGAATTTTACTAAATTGGTAAATTATAATTTCGTTAAAATTAAAATCATGATGATCAAAAGAAGAATTTTAAGATTCGGATTTGCTTTTCGTCTTTGTTTGTCTATGCTCCTGCTTATGCTTTTCAGCAACTCAGCTGTTGCCCAAAAGACGGCCATCCTATGTAAAGCCTTAATTGATGGAACCGGTAAGGTGATCACTGATCCGGCAATAATTATTGAAGGCGATAAAATTATTTCCATTGAAACAAAGAGCTCTGTTCCCAAAGGTGCCATCCTTATTGACCTCGGCAACTATACGGTGTTGCCAGGTCTGATCGATGCACATGCTCACCCTCTTATCTCTGCCGATGATTATCAAATAGTTCATATGCGTGGCTCATCTGCCTCTAAAGCGCTATCAGGGCTAAAGAACGTTCAGGATTTATTGGCAGCAGGCTGGACAACTTTACGCGTTGCCGGTGATGCGGATGTAGGTTATGCCCATTTGGAGATTCGCAATGCGATTAATAAAGGTCTATTTACCGGGCCTCATATTTACGGAGCAGGTCACTACCTATCTGTAACTGGTGGTGGCGGAGATGTCAACTTTCTTTCTTATGAACAGTCTATTATTCCCGATGGTTTGATTACAGATGGTCCCGAAGAAATACGCAAAGCCATTCGCAATGAAATAAAAAATGGAAGTGATTGGATCAAGATCTTAGTAACCGGAGCATTCATGACGGTAGGAGATAATCCCAAGAATGTTCATTTCAGTCCGGAAGAATTGAAAGCGGTTGTCGAAGAGGCCGCCCGTAGAGATGTGCCGGTGATGGCTCATGCACATGCTACTGAAGGTATAAAGCAAGCCGTAAAGGCAGGGGTTCGCTCCATCGAACATGGTTCATATATTGATGAGGAAGCCATGAATCTGATGATTCAGCATGGCACTTATCTTATTCCCACTCTTACCATTGGCTTATTCTTTGAAGAAAAAATTCCGAACAGTCAATCACTCTCCAAAGCCATAGAGCTACATAAAAAATCAAAAGTGGGAGTTTATGAAAATCTTAAACTGGCGATTAAAAAAGGTGTGAAGATTGGAGTAGGGACCGATTATGTGGGCTTTCCGGCTGAATACTCCGCGCGTGAGTTTTCCGAACTTGTAAAGTTGGGGATGACGCCCATGCAAGCTATTCAGGCGGGCACGAAAGTAAATGCAGAACTCTTAAATAAAGACAAAGAGATAGGTACCATTGAGGCCGGTAAACTTGCAGACCTCATCGCAGTAAAAGGTGATCCCCTGAAAGATATTTCAGAGTTGCAACGAGTAAAGTTTGTTATGATGGGTGGCAAAGTCGTGAAGAACAATAAAGACTAACTTCACTATATCACTTTAGCTTAGAATTTTGATGATGCCGGTTCTTATCGCGAAGTGTTTTTCTCTCCATGTTTTTCTGAAAGGCTTCCGTAAGATTCACTCCCGTCTGGTTGGCAAGACAAATCAGTACCCAAAGCACATCTGCCATTTCATCACCTAAATCTTTTTCCTTATCAGATTCTTTTTCGGATTGTTCACCATATCGCCTGGCCATGATCCGTGCCACCTCGCCTACTTCTTCCGCTAGAATTGCTGTATTGGTCAGTTCATTGAAATATCGAACACCATGGGTTTTGATCCATTGATCGACTTGTTGTTGGGCATCTTGTAGTGTCATATGCTTAGTATAGCTCTAAAATACCGAGTTGAGGATTGTCTGATAGATCGCGTATGGCTTGAATATTTTCTGAAAGTTTATGCAACACATTTAATGTGGAAGAATTTCCCATACGTAACCAGATAATTTTGGGCGGAAATCCCTTCAGCGACTGAAGATCGATAAAGTCCTCATCGAAGGTTGCAATGATGAAGTCATTAGCTCTGGCATATTGAAATATTGACACGTCACTCTTTAATCTTGGACGAACATCGGTAACATGCCTGGATTCCAGGAATACCTCTTGCACCTTTTTGACGATACGAAAAGAGATATTTTCGTCAAAAAGCAATTTCATAACGGATTGGAATCATTAAGCGATAACCTTTACTTTCCTTTCGCGGTCGGCAGAATAGGCCAGGCAAGCTAAGATATGTACTTGTTTAAGATCAGGGAAATCCTTCAATACTTCTTTGTAGGTCATACCAGAAGCTAACCAACCTAAAACATCGTACACAGAAATCCTTGTGCCTTTTATACAAGGCTTACCAAATCGGATTTTAGGATTGATTTCGATGTATTCTTTATAGTTCATATTCAAAGTTACTAATTTTTCCTCCTGTAGTTGGAAGCTTGCCAAGGATTGCAGTAGTTTTTAATGATTTCTTGCGAAAGTGCTGTACTCGCATTTTTGTCTACTGCTATCTGCCGGTAGGCAGGCTGCCACTACTTTTCAAGTTTCTCAAAATCAATATCCATCACTTCGAATTTTTGCCAACCTATAAAATCAAAGTGCCACCATTCGGAGGCATTTACCTTAAAGCCATGTTTTTCCATTGCACTTATAATCAGCTCCCGGTTCATACGCGCCTCCCGGTCACTGATTGGGGTAGTGGGCCAGGCATCTTTGCTAAAGGAATCATAACCAGTTGGCATTTTTAGCTCCTCTTTCGTTTTGAGATCAACAATCGTCATGTCCAATGCGCAGCCCCTGTTGTGTCGCGATCCACGATAGGGCGAAGCCACATAAGTGGTATCGTGATAAAGCTCATAGAATTTAACTGTGGCCTTATACGGCCGGTACGCGTCATAAATTTTTACACTCAAACCTTGTTTACTCAAGTCGGCCTGGACTTTTTTTAGGGCTTCCGCTACCGGTTTGCGCGCATAGGCCTTTGCAAGATTATAAATTTTCTCTCCGGTAAAATTATTTGTGGTGGCATAGCGTATATCCAACACGATGCCAGTAATAAATTTTTCAAGGTCCACCAATTCTTTTTCAGGATTGGATATTAAGGTTGTCCTGTATTCAGCCAGTGTAGTTGGCTTTAGTCCATACTTACCTTGCCCAAAAGAAGAAAGGGAAAGCAAAAGCCATAGCCATATTAAATGCTTTTTCATAGATCACTAACTTTTCATTTTAAATTTAGCTCTTTGCCCGATAAAAAACATGAAAACATAAAGTGAAAGACCTCCGTCAATAAGCCTTATCCATAACTCAACAATTTTTTCTTTGCTTAATAGAATTGGAAGTTTATCCTTGAACTGAGGATCATCCATTTTCTTGTAATGCGCAAACAGTTTTAACTCATCTTTGGTTAATATCCGTTCTTTAGCAGCGGTGTTCAGCAGATCATAGCCATACCATGCATCAGGCTTAGAGCTTGGAAGCCAGTTAAACAGATTCATTTGTTTAACAATGCCTCAATCCTACGTGAAGGTCTAAAACCGGGCAATAGCCATCAATATTTGCCACAAACCATCACTTGCTGTCTTTTGATTGGGGGAATAAAATAAGACATTTATTTTCATGATTATGCCTTAAAAGTCCTAAAAAGGTAAAATAAGAGTTATTTTTCAATCTTATTTTACTAATTTTATACTTATATGGCACTCCACCCATTTTCAGAGGAACAAATCATCGCAAGACTCCAATTCGAAAACCCCTGGTGGGCAACTGGCCATTTAGACGGATATTATCAGTCTTTTAAACCACGCCTGTATCTTAACTTATTTTATCCACTGGTAAAAAACACTTCCGTTCACAGGGTCACTGTACTAATGGGCCCACGGAGGGTTGGTAAAACTGTAATGCTATACCACACCATACAACAATTGATAGCGGAAGGCATGTCGCCCCAAAAGATTTTATACGCTTCAATCGAAACACCCATCTATAATAATATTCCACTTGACGATCTTTTTGTAATGGCTAAAAAGGCTACCGGCAATATGGATTCAGAAGGCTGGTTTATTTTCTTTGATGAAATTCAATATCTGAAAGATTGGGAGGTACACCTCAAAACATTGGTAGATGTGTACCATCAGGCAAAGTTTATTGCAAGTGGTTCGGCTGCTGCTGCCTTAAAACTAAAAAGTAATGAAAGTGGTGCCGGTCGCTTTACTGATTTTATGCTACCTCCACTTACGTTTTACGAGTTTATACACCTTAAAAATTTGGTAACATTAATTAAACCCGATACCATAAACTGGAAAGGCAATATTGCTATATTTTCTGCTACCACTAATATCACAGAGCTAAACAGGCATTTTATAAACTATGTAAACTTTGGTGGTTACCCCGAGGTTATTTTTAATCCTGAAATACAAAGCAACCCCGGCAGGTTTATGCGGGCTGATATTATTGATAAGGTATTACTGAGAGACCTGCCTGGCCTTTATGGAATACAAGATGTGCAAGAACTTAATTCCCTTTTTACAACCATTGCCTGGAACAGTGGACAAGAATGTAGCATAGATGAATTAAGTAAAAATAGTGGCGTAAAAAAAACAACATTACGTCAATATTTATCTTATCTCGAAGCAGCTTTTTTAGTGCACATCGTAAAAAGGGTAGACCAAAAAGCCGGTCGTTTTCAGCGAGAAAATTTTTTTAAAATTTATCTCACCAATCCATCGTTGCGCAGTGCTCTATTTGCCCCGCTTACTGCCGAAGCTGATGGTATGGGAGCTATAGTGGAAACTGCTATTTTTAGCCAATGGATGCAGCGAACTTCTTTTATTCCTTACTATGCCCGTTGGAAAAACGGTGAAGTGGACCTGGTAAATATTAGCCGAAAAACAAATAAACCCGATTGGGCTGTGGAAATAAAATGGAGCAACCGATATTTTGATGCTCCCAATGAATTAAAAAGTCTATCGTCTTTCTGTCAGGAAAACAATTTATCTCAAGCACTGACAACGACCATTGATAAAACAGGAATTAAAGAATATAACAACATTCAAATTCAATATTTACCTGCGTCTGTGTATGCATTCAACGTAGGGAAAAACACCCTCGAAAGCCAAAAATAAATATCAATCAAGGATGGTGGTGAGTTAAAATTCCAGATCAAATATTTTAACTTTCGACACAAACGAAGTAGGATTTCCTGTTTACAGGAGGGACCTCAATTTAAGAAATATTGTTACGTAACCCTTATCCATGTGGAAAAACTTAACAGGTAACGCCAAATTTTCCATTATAGCATTTTTACTTACTCTTGCTTTGGGGCTATTGAGCAGGGGAGCCTTGGGTTATGGACTTTACTTTCTGGTTGCACCTCTCCTGGATAAAGATATTGAATCACTTCGCGGTGATATAACCTGGCCGACAGTTTTGATGGTAGGCATGCTCTCGTCTCTTGGGTTTTTGCTTTCAGGGATAACCTTTCACTTCCTCCGCAGTCGCATTGGGGAAATTGCTTCCTATCTCGTGTATATGTTAATACTCTGGGCGTGGGTCTTATTGGTATGGTATATTTTTTTAAACTACAACATCATTCGGTAGAGTCTCATGGCTTAACATCATGAATACCAAGAACGCATTCCTTTCTACATTAATTATTGAAGTCGGCATTGCGCTTTTGGCCGTTATTAATTACGGAGTGACGCTGGAAGCATTGCAGGCAGTCACCCGGTTTTCAGGACGAGTTTCTCTTGCCATTTTTAGTTTGCTTTTTCTATTTCAGAAACATCATTATGTTAACATTAAAGCGATCCTATCCGAGAAGTTTTTCTTACTCTTTGCCATAGCGCATGGCATTCATTTAGGAGAGTTGCTTTCCTATGTTTACATTTCCGGAATTCCACTGGTCCCCTATCGCTTAGCAGGAGGTTTCCTTGCCTACGTATTTATTTTCACAATGCCGTGGCTGGATTATCTGGCCCGACAATCGAAGATCAGCAGTAAGCAATTTTCAATCATTACCTTTTGTTACCTTTACTATGTGTGGTTTATTTTCTTTATGGCGTATCTGTCGCGTGTGCAAGGTACCTTTCCAAATGCAGGCGGAAGTTATGCTGAGCATGTAATTCTTTTGGGTTGGGTATCACTAATGCTGGGGATAAAACTTTCTGATCTTGTTTTCAAAAAATCAACTTCTCATAATTAAATAATACAAATGGACCGTTCGGAGTTTCTAAAGTACATGGGTACTGGCACATTAATGGCATGCGCAGGGTGTAGTATTGTTTCGTGCAGCACCAACGATGATCCTACACCTGCTACTGTTGATTTTACACTTGACTTATCTTTGCCAGCCAACTCAGCCCTCCAAAATGTGGGAGGTTCACTTTCAATGAATGGAGTGATTGTAGCAAGAATATCAATCAGTGAGTTTACAGCAGTGAGCCAGGCGTGCACCCACGAAGGAACGAATGTCAACTATCGTTCTACGGAACAAGATTTTCTGTGCCCCAACCATGGAAGTATTTTCGATAAAAGTGGATTAGTGAAGAATGGGCCGGCAACGAGAGCTTTAAAAAAATACAACACCGAGTTGACCGGGGATAATTTAAGAGTGTTTTCCTAATTTGATATTCGGGACAATGAAACTCTACAGGACCAAATCAGGCACGATCATTTCTTATGAGGGAAGTTATTGGCTGTCTCATTCCTCATGGGACTCAATGATCAACCGTGACCATCTGCATCAGTATTTACGGGACGAAATAAAAAAACTAGAAAAAGATGATCTCGTAAAAGGCTTAATTGAAAAAGAGCTACTCCCTCCTATTGGCAGCCAGGAAGTATGGGCGGCTGGTGTCACCTACTATCGCAGCAAAGAAGCACGAATGGATGAATCAAAAGTTTCCGGTGGTGCAACATTTTACGATAAAGTGTATGATGCTGATCGCCCTGAACTTTTCTTTAAATCCACTCCGCATCGCGTGGTGGGTCATAACGATTTTGTTTACATCCGCAAAGATTCAACCTGGAATGTACCCGAACCAGAGCTCACTTTATTCATCAACAGTAGCGAGAGCATTGAAGGTTACACCATTGGCAATGACATGAGTTCACGAAGTATTGAAGGAGAAAATCCATTGTATCTGCCACAGGCTAAAACGTATTCCCGCAGCGCATCCTTAGGGCCATGTGTATATGTTCCCTCCTCGCCTATTTCGCAGGACACAACCATTGCCATGGAGATTATTCGTCAAGGAAAAATCATGTATCAGGATAACGTTCAAATCAACAAAATGAAACGCAAGCATACAGAATTGACTTCCTGGCTCTTTCGTGAATGCGATTTCCCATTTGGTTGCTTCCTGATGACTGGCACTTGCCTTGTTCCGCCAAGTGATTTTACACTGGCTGTAAATGACGTTGTGACAATTACTATTGAAGGAATCGGAACTTTAATCAATAGAATTGAAATGAGGAGCCGGTAAGCGGTAATTGGTGGTCGGTAATCAGTTACTTATTCTGATACCGAAAAACTGAATACTGATTACCAAAATAGATTGTTGTTGAACTAAAAGCAATGTTATGAAATGTTTATTCCTCTTCGTTTTCCTGAGCCTGATAGCTTGCCAAACAAAAAAAACTCCCATGCAAAATGAAGTTATAACGTCCGATACTCTCCCTGGAACTTTTGCATACGATAGAACTTTTCTCAAGAAGAATAAAGATGTAATTGAACTCGGTACAAAAAATGCAAGGCTATTAATTGTAAACGACTACCAGGCCCGCGTGATGACCAGCACTGCAAGCGGTGATGCCGGAAATAGTTATGGCTGGCTGAATTATTCTCTTATTCAATCCGGTGAGTTAAAACCTCACATCAATCCTTTTGGAGGTGAAGACCGCTTTTGGCTGGGGCCAGAAGGTGGGCAGTATGCGTTGTATTTTAAAAAAGGCGATTCGTTTGATTTCGAGCATTGGCAAACACCTGCTTTGATTGATACCGAACCATTTGATGTTGTGAAGGCTGACAGCACACAAGCTTCCTTTAAAAAATCATCCACCATCACCAACTATCAGGGATTCGCCTTTCAAATCGAGATCGAACGAAAAATAAAACTGCTGGATGAAGCTTCGATTGAACAGGAGTTTGGAATTTCTATAGGCGACCTCAGTGCAGTTGCTTTTCAAAGTGAAAACTCCATTACCAATACTGGAAAAGAAAACTGGACACGTCAAAACGGATTACTTTCCATTTGGATCCTGGGCATGTTTAACCCTTCGAACAAGACCGTCATTGTTCTTCCCTATGAAAAGTCACCAGACAAAAAAAAAGTAACGGACAATTATTTCGGAACGATACCTTCAGAACGGATTAAAAGGACAGACAGTTTGCTTTTGCTAAAAGGTGATGGGAAATTTCGGGGTAAAGTGGGTGTTACTCCTTCCATTGCCAGGAATATAGCAGGAAGTTATGACGAAGAAAAACGGTTACTCACGCTGGTAAAATTTGATTTGGATAAAAACGGAGCGTATGTAAATTCAAAATGGGAGCTACAAAAAGAACCGTATAGGGGTGATGTTGTGAATGCCTACAACGATGGCCCTCAGGCAGACGGAAGTCAACTTGGCCCATTTTATGAATTGGAAAGTTCATCGCCAGCGAAAGAATTAAAGAAGGATGAAAAGCTCACCCATTGTCACATTACCTTACATCTGGAAGGCGATGAAACTACACTTAATCAGATTGCGGAAAAAATACTTGGGGTTTCATTGAAAGATCTGTCCTTTAATTTTAATTAAATTTTTTCGGCTAAATGTCATTCAACAAATAATAAAAATCCATAATCAAAATACACCCTTGTCTATCTCTAACTGTTTCAACCACACTAATTAAATTTACAAGTGAAAAATGTAATTCTTGTATTGCTCACCTTACTCTTTTCCCAAACAGTTTTCTCTCAATCCGCGGTCGAGATATCGATGGATCGCAATAGAAAAAATAATATTCAATTATTTAACGGACATAACCTTGATGGCTGGTACACCTTTCTCCAAAACAAGGGGCGCGATAACGATCCCAAAAATGTATTTAGCGTGGGCGATGGAATGATCCGCATCTCCGGGGAAGAATGGGGTTGCATCACGACCAAAAAAGAATTTGAAAATTACAGGCTCATCATCGAATTCAAATGGGGAGAAAAAACTTTTGAACCCAGGATTAATAACAGCCGCGATAGTGGCGTGCTCTTACACTCTGTCGGTGAGGATGGTGGTTCGCAGGGGATTTGGATGCATTCCATAGAATGTCAAATCATTGAAGGAGGCACGGGTGATTTTATTGTGGTGGGCGATGGTAGTGATCAGTTTAGTATCACCTGTCAGGTAGCGCCAGAACAACAGGATAATACATATGTTTTTCAACAGGGTGGCGAACTTGCAACTATCCATGGTGATCGTATTAATTGGTATGGGCGCGATCCAAACTGGAAAGATGTTATTGGCTTTCGCGGTGAAAGAGATGTTGAAAAACCGGTTGGCGAATGGAACACACTGGAGTGCGTGGCTGAAGAGGATGCCATTTCCATATTTCTCAACGGCATCCTGGTCAATCAAGCCTCTCGTGTTCTGCCCCACAAAGGGCGTATCCAAATCCAATCGGAAGGTGCCGAAATATTTTTCAGGCGTGTTGATCTGTTGCCTCTATCAAAAAAATAATCATCAAGATTCGGTTGAGATTTGATGGTGATAAATGCTCAATTTAAATATGCTTTTTATAGTCCTTAAACATTTCCCTCAACGCTGACTTCTTGAATTTGCCGACTGAGGTCTTGGGGATCTCCTTTACAAATTCATAGGCATCCGGCAACCAGAATTTAGCGAAGTGTGGTTCTAAAAATTTAGTAAGTTCTTCCGCGCTAGCGCTCTTCCCGTCTTTCAACACTACGCACGCCAATGGCCTTTCCGTCCACTTTGCATCTGCAATAGCAACTACCGCTGCCTCCGCTACGGATGGGTGCCCCATCAATACACCTTCCAATGCCACCGAACTAATCCACTCTCCACCAGATTTAATCACATCTTTCGTTCTGTCCTTTATTTCAATGTATCCTTTCTCATCAATCGTCACAATATCTCCTGTGCGGAACCATCCATCATCTGTAAATTTCTTTTCATCATCCTGTGTGTTGTAGTATGCTTTTGCAATCCAGGGACCACGCAATTCCAGCTCCCCCATAGTTGCACCATCCCACGGAATGAACCCCTCTTCAGATTTTCCCCTGATTTCAACAAAGGAAGAAGGCAGCCCTTGTTTCGCACGGTAATCGTATTGAACTTTTTTTGGTGCCAATAATAACTCACTTGTTAAATTAGAAACAGTGCCAAGTGGTGAAGTTTCCGTCATCCCCCAGGCATGTACTACATTTAAATTATGACGCTCTTCAAATCCCTGAATCATGGCTTTTGGAGCGGCCGATCCACCCACCACCAGGCTGCGCAATGAATCAAGTTTATATTTTTTGGGGTCGGCATCAAGAAGATTTAAAATCCCAAGCCATATGGTTGGTACACCGCCAGTAACAGTGACCTGCTCGGATTCGAAAAGTTCCAGAAGGCTTGCGGGATCCAGATAAGGACCCGGAAAAACTTGTTTTGACCCCAACATGGTACAAGTAAAGGGTATCCCCCAGGCATTTACATGGAACATCGGCACTACCGGCAGCACTACATCCGACTCTCTTATTCCCAAACCATCCGCAAATGCAGAAACCAAAGAGTGCAATACAATAGAACGATGTGAATACAAAACTCCCTTCGGTCTACCCGTTGTGCCCGATGTATAGCACATGGCGGCTGCAGTGTTTTCATCTAATTCTGAAAATTGGAAATTGCTGGTATCACTCGGTACAATAAGGTCTTCATAGTTGAGCATACCGTCCGGTACAGGTTGACCCGCATTAGGGATAACTACGATCTTCTCAACATCGATTTTATCTCTGAATTTATAAAACAACGGAAGCAATACCTGATCAACGATAATTACTTTGTCTTCTGCATGATTAGCAATGTATGCCAGGTCATCTGGGCTTAAGCGTAAGTTAAGCGTGTGAAGAATAGCCCCGTAACATGGCACTGCAAAGTAGATCTCAAGATGCTGATAATGGTTCCAGCAAAGTGTGGCCACTCTGTCTCCTTCTTTAATGCCCAATTGCTGAAGGGCCATCATTAATTTTTTTGTCCGGGCAGCAAAATTGCGATAGGTATATCGATGAATACTTTTGTCTGGAAGCCGTGTTGCAATTTCCTTATGGCCAAACAAGGTCTCAGCTCTTCGTAGTATAGTTGGAAGGGTAAGCTGATAATCCATCATTAATCCTTTCATAGTTGTACGTCTTTAGCAAGGATCAAAATGTAACACAAAAGGATGGTTTATCCAATTTTATATGAAAGAGTTGGACATGACTCTTCTGGCTCGTACTTTAACAAACTGATGTAATGGATCTTCTGGCATGTTGAGAAAAATGTGATAACCAACCCTTAATCATGAATAAACTCCAGGTTGCTGATTACTTTGTTTTTCTCGTCTACTTCGTTGTCGTGTCGTCATATGGCATTTACATCTATCACCAAAAGAAAGCGAAGAGTATTGATTCAAAGGATTTTTTTCTGGCAGAAGGATCTCTTACCTGGTGGGCCATTGGAGCATCACTGATCGCCTCTAATATTTCAGCAGAACATTTTATCGGCATGTCTGGTTCAGGATTTGCATTAGGATTGGCAATCTCTACCTATGAGTGGATGGCGGCAGCAACATTAATTATTGTCGCCATATTTTTCATTCCGCTGTATTTGAAAAATAAGATTTACACCATGCCTCAATTTCTGGCCCAACGTTACAACAGCACCGTGAGTACGATCATGGCCATCTTCTGGTTGCTGGTATATGTCTTTGTGAATCTCACTTCCATCATTTATCTGGGGGCACTTGCCATCACATCTATTTCCGGGATCAATTTTGAGTTATGTATTGCTGGTTTAGCCCTGTTTTCAATTATTGTAACGCTTGGTGGAATGAAGGTGATAGGATACACAGATGTAATACAAGTTGCGGTCTTGATCCTGGGCGGACTTGTCACCACCTACCTCGCACTTAATCTGGTTTCCGAACATTTTGGTTATGCTCAAAATGTTTTGAAGGGCTTTCAACTCATTCAGGAGAAAGCGCCTTCACATTTTCACATGATTTTTGATTCTTCTCACCCCTATTATAAAGACTTGCCGGGTATTTCGGTTTTAGTAGGCGGAATGCTCATCAATAACTTAAACTATTGGGGATGCAATCAATATATTATACAACGAGCGCTTGGTGCCGATTTGAAAACTGCCCGTAGTGGAATACTTTTCGCTGCATTTTTAAAATTGCTTATTCCCATTATTGCAGTACTACCGGGTATTGCAGCTTATGTACTCTATCAAAATGGAATGTTTCAAACCGAAATGATAGACACTGCAGGTGCATTAAAACCCGATCATGCCTATCCTACCTTGTTAAATCTTCTTCCCTCAGGGTTAAAAGGATTGGCCTTCGCAGCCATCACAGCTGCCATTGTTGCTTCATTAGCGGGAAAAGCAAATAGTATCTCAACCATATTCTCGCTGGATATTTATCATAAGTTTTTTAACAGCGGTGCTTCTGAAAAACAATTAGTCCGTACCGGAAGATGGGCTGTGATTGTCGCCATGCTTCTTGCTTGTGTTATAGCACCGGCTTTACGATCGCTAGATCAAGCCTATCAATTTATTCAGGAATATGTTGGCTTTATTTCGCCAGGTGTCCTGGCCATCTTTCTATTGGGATTATTTTGGAAAAGAGCAACGTCAAACGCAGCTTTGGCAGCAGCATTGCTTACTATTCCATTATCAGCACTTCTGAAATTTTTACCCGTATGGACGAATGGCGTATTCCCAGATTATCCATTTTTGGATCGAATGTCAATTGTATTCGTCTTCCTTATCCTTTTGATGATCTTCATCAGTGTATTCGATCACAAGAGTAAAGCTGAACCACGTATAGAAATAGATCGTTCCATGTTTCGGGTGTCCAATAGCTTTGTAGTCGGGTCAGTTGTTATTGTGGGAATATTAACTGCACTCTATATTGCTTTCTGGTAAAAGTAAAATCTCACTATTCTAAATCTTTTTACGAACTATTGATTTATCTCTCTTTCTTCCTTTTGCTGTTCCCTAATAAATCAAACATATGAGTATACTTCACCGTAAAACTCCTGTTGCTGACAGTACCATAGGTATAAATATCGTTGAACACGACAAACAATCCAGTATTGGCTTGCTCCAGGAGGTTGAACCTAATATTAAACGACCATAAATCAGTTGAACTATTGTACTGAATAAAACCTTGAAGGTTAATTCTTGGTTTGAATGAGTAAGACAAACGAGCTGCCAAAATACTTGCGACAAAGTCTCCACCCGGAAGCCGTACATCGTTTACAGCCAGACTATACTCAGAATTAAACTTGTCTCCGATCCGAAATCCTAACGTGCCTGTGTTCAGATAACGAGTACCCCCAAATGAGCCTCCCAAAATTGAACGAGTACTAATGTAAAGCTGCTTACTCGGATTGGTCATGAAAACAATCTGTGCTTCCTTATGATCGTACGTATCGGCAGGAACAATAATTCCCTCAGATATTTCAAAGGGTGTGACTACTCCCTCGGTTGTAAAATTGATACCTGTGTGAATTTCAAAACCATTTATCCACGCCCAATGATTATCAACATGAAGATAGCTGGTTTCCTGGAATCCTGAGAAATTAAAATAACTTCTGTAGGTAACATGAGGACGCAATTCCAGCAATCCAAACTTTCCGTTCATTCTCACTTGCTTGAACACCGAAACCTCTGGCTTGTGATAAGCGGACCTTAGTAAAAACCCTACCTCCGGATTAAAACCTTCGCCCACTTGTGTGTATCCGGCAGAAGCCCTAAGTCCATTCCATTCATAACTTCCTAAAAGCTTAAAGGATTGATCATTGGTGTCAATGCCGGGTGTTTCGGTTTTGGCATAATACCCGGAGATCGTGGCTTTTTTTCCTATCCCCCACTTGCCATCAACAGCATAGGTCTTGTTAGTTCGATTGGAGTCGCCCATACTCAATTTATTAATGAACAACCCTCCGATGGATGATCGTTGTCCAAGCTGCTGATTGATTCGGGCTACGGTAAAGTTATCTTTTTCAATTTCCAAATCCTCCACTTTATCCGTAGTGATGTTCAAGAAGCCAATGTTGGTATTCTTAATTTTTCCGGACAACCGGCCCCCCCCAATGGTCGGCACAATCTCTCCATTCGGTCCTATGCCTATTCTTCGACTAAAGAAAAGATCAACCTCACTCGGACTACCTACCGAGAATTGGCCTGCATTCTCCAGATAGAATGGTCTCTTCTCCGGGAAAAATAAATTAAAGCGATCGAGGTTTACTTGTTGCTGATCAACTTCCACTTGTGCAAAGTCGGTATTGTACGTGAGATCAAGTGTAACAGCCGGAGTAATACTATACTTGATATCTGCACCAAATTCAGATTGAGGCTTTGCTTCTGATGGATCTGCTGTATAATCACGCGCAACACGGCCTAAGACATAGGGGATTACTTTGAGGTTGCCCGGGCTTTCTAAATTCAATCCGGTTAGGGTTCCTTCTAAAGACAATCGTTTAAGATCAAACTGAATTGGCAACGGTGCCCAATAATCAATCTCATTGGTCTTTCGTATGTTGCGCTGAAAATTTATTCCCCAGGTTTGATCCTTGCCAGATGCAAACCGCAAGGTGCGTAGTGGTATCGCAAACTCGGCACTCCATCCATATTCACCAACTTTTGACTTAACGATCCAGGATGCATCCCAATTCAAATTGAATCCACCTATAACTCCAACCTGGAGTCTGTTACTGGAAAAATTTCCCTGGCCCTCATTGTCTACCTGGCCATCGTATTCAATACCAATAGAATTCGTTCCGAAAATAAAACCATTCTGGCGGTCATGATACGTATCCACGATAAACAGAAAGCTATCGGTATTATCTAACGTAGCATCCCGTCTTGCATCGGACACCACTAACTTGTCCGGTTCGGTATCAAAACAAACAACAGACAAGTAAAAAGTAGTTTTAGTATAGGCAATCCTTATCTCTGTCTTTTCAGAAGCCGGAAATCCTGCACTTGGTTTAGTTTGCCACAATTTATCAATGGGGACAATCTTGTTCCATACTTCATCCGCAAGGACATCCCCATCAATAACCGGATCAATCGCTATGCTCGTTGCCGATGCCTCAGGCCGTTCATTTACATTCGGCATATTTACAATGGTCTGGGCAAAGCCATTTTCAATAACGAACATGGCAAGCAAAAGCAGAAGCAGGCGAAAAGTCATAGGGATTTTATTACTACCCATTATTTTAAGGGCATTAATATAGAGATTCTTGTCAGAAATACGACCCGAATTTACACGGGCGAACTTTCACCCATCAAAATATTACTGTTGGATTACAAGTTTACGTCACTTACTTTATGAAAAAATTATTTGAACTCGTAAACCAGCGATACGCTACCACAGATGGGAGCCATTAAACCAAAACTTGGCGTATTTGACCTCACCATGCTGGTGGTAAGTCTGATTATTGGACTTGGGATTTTCCGAACTCCCGTAGAAGTGGCCAACAAAGCACAAAGTCCCACCATCTTCTTCCTGGCCTGGGGGTTAGGTGCCGTCATCAGCTTATGTGGCGCCCTCACTTTTGCGGAAATAGGAAGTCGCTACCCAGCAGCCGGAGGCTACTATAAAATATTTTCTCATTGCTATCATCCTGTTATTGCCTTTATGGTAAATTGGATAAGCGTAATTTCCAATGCCGCCACCTCTGCACTCGTGGCCATCATTGGTGCGGATTATATTAATCCGATCATCCTCCCAAATGTTGAACGTGAATTAGGAGTGAAGATAACGACCATCATGGCCGTCTTACTTCTATTCGGTATCAACTTCATTGGTATCAAGATGAGTTCACGCGTGCTCAACATTCTTATGGTGATCAAAATAGGAATGATGGTATTGCTGATTTCTCTCATTTTTGTAAGTCATACTTCCACACCAGTTCTCGCCAGCTATTCTTCCCTCTCCATGAGCGACTCAGGAAAAGCATTTTTGCTTTGTTTCGTACCCGTATTTTTTACTTGTGGTGGCTATCACATGATGATCAATTTTGGAAGTGATATCAAAGAGCCACAGAAAAACCTTCCGCGAAGTATCTTCTTTGGAATTGCCATCGCATTTAGTTTGTATCTGCTGGTTAATTTTTCCTACTACTACGTACTCGGGTTTGAGCAGGTCAAAGACTCCCAAGCCCTGGCAGCTGACATGGTATCCATTATCTTTGGAAACATTGGCTTCAAAATTACAGCGGTGATCATGTTCCTTGCTGTATTGGCATACGTGAATTCATCCATTATGGCCAACCCTCGTGTGTATTATGCCATGGCCGAAGATGGTGTTCTCCCGGCCATTTTGAAAAAGGTTAATGAGAAGACCCAGGTTCAGGAATGGGCGTTAACGCTATACGTGGCCTTTATAATTGTCACGCTGTTTCTGCTTTCGTCTGTTCAAAAAATCCTGGACTACGTGATGTTCTTCGATAGCATTGGGATGTCTCTCGCAGTGGGTTCCGTATTCGTGCTGCGCCACCGGGCAAAGAAAACAGGAGAACCTTCAGACATTTACAAGATGTTTGCATATCCCGTACTGCCCATCCTGTTCATTTTAGTGTACATGGGAGTTAATGTGAGTGTCATGATCAATAATCCCCATACTGCATTGATTGGGTTCATCATGGTACTGTCTGGCTGGCCTTTGTACTATATGATGAGATGGCTTATAAAAGGAGAGACTAGTGGATAATATAATACGGTTCGTGAATCCTTGCTGGGCGAATTGACAACTATACAGTACACATATGGAGAATATTATTTTGTAAATTGAAATCATGAAACACTCAGAAGTACAGAATTTTATCAATGGCCGCTTTGTAACATCTACCAGTAGTCGAACGATAGACATTGAGTCTCCATTGGATGGGACCATCATTGCGACCATGCGATTGTCAACGAGTAACGACCTGGATCAGGCTGTCAATGCAGCAACAGAAGCTCAAAAGCTTTGGGAGAAAATGCCCATCAAAGAACGCGTACAAGTATTTTATCGCTACAAACAATTGCTTGAAAAAAATAGTGAGGAACTATCCGAACTGATTGCCGAAGAAAATGGCAAAACTATCGGTGAAGCTACAGCAGAAGTTGACAAAGCCATTGAACTCACTGAGTTTGCCTGTTCACTACCTCAATTGGCGACAGGTGAAACCCTTGAGGTAAGTAAAGGAGTGGAATGCCGAATTGAACATTGGCCGGTGGGTGTAGTGGCGTCTATTGTGCCGTACAATTTTCCAAGTATGGTTCCACATTGGACACTCTGCAATGCAATTGCTCTGGGTAATGCCATGATCATGAAACCATCAGAAGTAGTACCTATTAGTTGCCAACGAATAGCATCATTGTTAAAAGAAGCAGGATTGCCGGATGGAATTTTCTCTATCGTCAATGGAGATAAGGAAACGGTAGAAGCCATTTGCGATCATCCAGGTATTGATGCTGTTTCATTTGTTGGCTCAACGAAAGTGGCCAAATTCGTTTATGCACGAGCCACCTCAAACTTCAAACGAGCATTGGCACTGGGTGGAGCAAAAAATCACTTGATCGTATTACCGGATGCGCATCCTGAAATGACCGGCAGCAATGTGGCAGCAAGTATGTCGGGCTGTGCAGGGCAACGATGTATGGCAGCATCTGCCATGGTGGCGGTTGGGAAATCCGATCATATCGTTGAAAAAGTTTGTGAAGAGGTACGGAAGATTGTTCCAGGAAAAAATCTTGGATCCGTAATCTCCAGACAAGCCAAAGAACGGATTGAACGCTACATTACAGAAGCAGAGCAACAAGGCGCTAAAATCCTGGTGGACGGACGAGGTGCAAAAGTACAAGGAAAAGAAAATGGCTATTACGTTGGCCCTACTGTCATCGATTTTGTAAAACCGGATATGGCCGTAGCACGTGAAGAAATATTTGGACCGGTAATCAGCATTATGCGAACTGATACATTAGAAGAAGCAATAATAATTGAAAACGAAAATCCTTATGGCAATGCAGCAGCCGTATTCACACAAAGTGGTGGACTGGCTAGACAGGTAATGGAGAAGGCAAGTTCAGGAATGATTGGTGTCAATATTGGTGTGCCTGTGCCACGCGAACCTTTTTCGTTTGGCGGCTGGAATGAATCAAAATTCGGATCAGGCGATATTACCGGAAAAAGCTCAATTGAATTCTGGACGAAGCTGAAAAAGATTACAGTTAAATGGAATCCGGAGTCGAAAACAAATTGGATGAGTTAAAATGTGAATCACATCATTATGATAAAAGAAACTGCCACCCTCGCTGCTGAACGTGAAGAAGTTCTTAAAAATAATTTAGACTACACCCTTTTCTCCTGGAGCAAACAAAAGGGGATTGATCCCATCTGTGTGCATCGTGCTGAAGGTGTTTACCTGTATGATTTTGATGGTAAACGGTATCTTGATTTTTCCAGCGGACTCATGAATGTAAACATCGGTCATGGCGACCAGCGCGTAACCGATGCTGTGGTGAAGCAAATGCAACTGGTAAGTTATGTAACACCAAGCTGCGCCACTCAGGTGCGTGGTGAACTCGGCAAAAAACTTGCAGAGATTTGTCCCGGAAATTTGAATAAAGCTTTCTTCACATTATGTGGCGCCACTTCAATCGAGAACGCCATGAAGCTTGCACGACTTTATACCGGCCGCCATAAAATAATTACACGATATCGCGCCTTTCACGGAGCTACTTATGGAGCCATGACAGCCGGAGGCGATCCACGAAAGCTACCGGCTGATTCGCAGCAAGTACCCAACATTGTGCATGTAGAAGATGCTTTTTGCTATCGCTGTCCGTGGAGTCAGGAACCTCATTCCTGCAAACTCGAATGTATATCTCACATTGAACGGGTGATTGATTTTGAAGGGCCACAAAATATAGCTGCCATTTTAATGGAAGGAGAAAGTGGTTCTTCGGGTTGCATCAAGTATCCTAAGAATTATTGGAAAAGGCTTCGCGAAATTTGTAATCAACATGGCATCTTACTCATTGCCGATGAAGTAATGAGTGGCTTTGGCCGCACCGGCAAATGGTTTGGGTTTGAACATCATGATGTGGTGCCCGACATGGTTTGCATGGCTAAAGGAATTACCTCTGGTTATCTGCCGTTCGGTTGTTTGATGGTAACTGACACAATTGCTGCCAAATACGATAACGATCCGTTAATGATTGGATTGACCTATAGCGCTCATGCCACAGCATGCGCAGCTGCGTTGGAAGTAATAAACATTTACAAAACCGATAACTTAATTGAAAATGCTGCGAAGATGGGCACTTATGTAAATACGTGTGTTGAAAATCTAAAGAAGATACATCCGAGCATCGGAGATTTCCGGAATACAGGTTTACTGGGTTGCATTGAGGTGGTGAAAAATCACAAGACAAAAGAACCCATGGCTCCTTACAATGCACCGGCCTCCGCCATGAAAGTCATGAACCAGGTGGGTGCCAAATTAAAAGAACTGGGTATGTACACTTTTGTACGGTGGAATTACATTTTCATTGCCCCGCCTCTTATAGTAACCGAAGAACAAATTGATGAGGGCATAGCGATGATTTCCGAAGCACTAAAAATTGCGGATGCAAATTATGACCTCATCCAATAGCGAACGTGCGACTGAAAAATTTGATTTCCCCTCTCCAGATGGAGAGGGGAGCCACTAAATCAAGCTCATAGGTAGTTATTCGATGGGGTGAGGTTAAGACTCATATACCCATTTTCCTCCAGCCATCGTTCGCTCAACAGGAATGGTCACGAGTGTATTTGGATCTTCTTTATAAGGATCTCGTTCTAACACCACAAGATCGGCATGCTTACCGGATTCTATTGACCCTTTTGTATTCTCCTCATAGGATGCATACGCTCCGTGCATCGTTCCGATACGGATAGCTTCATCGACCGATACTTTTTGATTGGCACCCCAGACATTGCCTTTCAAATCTGTTCGGGTAACACTGGATTGCAACGCCATCATAGGCTCGAATGGACCTGGAGGATAATCTGAAGCTTGAGTTGCTCTAATGCCGGCATCCAAAAAGCTGCGAAGCGCAAACATATTTTTTAAACGTTCAGGACCATACTCTCCCATTTTCTCTCCATGATAATAGACGTAAGTTGAAAATGGAGTTGGTATCACTCCCAAAGTCTTCATTCGCTGGATCAATGAGTCATTGATCACGGTGCAATGCTCAATGCGGAAACGCGGATCACGCCTTGGTCTTTCCTTCTGCAGACGTTCATAAACACGGAGCGTGGTGTCAATCCCTACATCACCGTTGGCATGAATACCAATCTGCCAGTCTGCATCGTGAGCTTTTTTGGCATAACTGTATAACTGCTCTTCTGTATTCACAAGGATACCATAATCATTTGGCCGGCCAATGTATGGCTGAGAAAGTCTGGCAGTCCGTTCTGAAATAGAACCATCGCAGGTCATTTTCATCGCACCGATTCGCACCCATTCATTGCCTACGCCTGTGCGCACTCCCGCCTGAATCATTTTATCGATGTGCGTATAACCAATCAAGCAGTAAACCCGAAGCAACAAATCACCATTCTCATAAGCATCCTGATAGGCAGTAAAATATTCCGGTGAACCATAGGCATCGTGTACCGAAGTCACTCCTGTTTTGGCCATCATCTTAGAGATCAACTTTACACCTTCTCGCAAATCATCACGCGTGTAAGCAGAAGGAATTATTTTATCAAATACATCACAAGCACTTTCTTTAATCCGTCCGTTTAGTTTTCTGGTCGATGTATCGTGGTCAAACATTCCTCCTTGAGGATCAGATGTTGCTTCCGTCACACCCGCCAGTTTCATCGCCATTGAATTTACATACATGGTATGGCCACCGCGATGTGAGATTCTCACTGGATGATCCGGTGAAGCCAGATCCAGGTCATTCAAGTTCACCAAACGACCATCGCGAGTTTTTGTGTCATCATACTTAAAACCTAATACCCAATTTCCCTTTGGTGTTTCCGAGGCTCGTTTACGAATAGCTTCCTGAATTTCCTTGATGGAACGCAAATCACAATCTACTTCGCGCAAGTGTGACAGGCCTGAACTGCCAGGATGAGAATGTGCATCAATGAAACCCGGTACTACCGTTTTGCCCCCAAGGTCAATTTTCTTTGTTCTTCCCGTGGCTAGTGATTGAATCTCTTTATTGTCACCAACAGCAAAAAACCTTCCGTCAATAATCGCGATTGCCTGGGCCCGCGGGGTTTTGCCCATGGTCACAATATTTCCATTATACATGATTATATCCGCCTCCCGCTGTTCAAATGCAGGGAGAACAGCTAACGCTGCGAGTGAACCTAAAAATTTTCTTCGGGATTGCTTAGGGGAGTCAAATTCAAACATACGTGAAGGGTTTTATGAAATTTAAGCTAGGCAAAGCATACTTAAAAAACAACAGAAAGAAAATCTAACAAATTGCCCAATTATTCCATCGGCATATTTGCTCCCGGTATATTGTTATCACATAATTGATTTTTGTATTTTTGCTCTTCAATTCTGAATGTTATGAAAGCACCTTCTTCTTTTTCTGAAAAAGAAATCAACCCCCTCCACAGTATTGAGCAATGGGAGGATGATGTTTTGCTCCGCTACCCGGAAGCCAATCAGCCCGTTAAAGCAAAAGAAGAGTTTCGCAATTATCAAGATCCGGCACGCGACACGGTGAAAGAATTTTATCGATTGAATCACACTTACCAGTCATATGACTTTGTGAGGGAGAAGCAAAAAGAATTCCTACAATTCAATCGCAAGGAAATGCCGGTTTGGAAGGCCATGGAATATCTGAACACGTTAGTGGATGATTCCGATCCGGATATTGAGTTGGATCAACTCCAACATTTGTTGCAAACCGGTGAAGCCATCCGCAGAGATGGGCATCCCGATTGGTTTGTCCTCACAGGCTTCATTCACGATATGGGAAAAGTGCTTTGCCTCTTCGGTGAACCTCAATGGGCTGTTGTTGGCGATACGTTTCCTGTAGGATGTAAATTCTCTGATAAAATAGTGTATCCTGAATTCTTCGCTTACAATCCCGATGCCAGCAACGCGCAATACAATACCAGGTACGGCATTTACTCTCACGGCTGTGGCTTGCGCAATGTAAACATGTCGTGGGGACATGATGAATATCTATATCAGATCACAAAGGACTATTTACCTGAGCCTGCATTATACATGATCCGCTATCACTCCTTCTATGCTCAGCATCGCGAGAATGCGTATGATCACCTGATGGATGATCACGACCGGGAAATGTTTGAGTGGGTGAAGAAATTCAATCCTTATGATCTCTACTCCAAAAATCCTGTCCCACCTAAAGCAGATGAGCTAAAACCGTATTACGAAAATTTGATTGCAAAGTATCTGCCGGCTACAGTGAAATTGTAGCAGACACACATTGCTAAGTCTTTAATGAGATTCAATAGGAAGTTATTTATTCCCATGTCGCTCCAAAAATTTATTCATCGCCTCCTTATATTTCTCATGGTGATACTTTCCATCCGTCTTTTTTTCTTCCCCGGTTTCAGCCTGGTTAATCAGCTCAATATAATTTTTAGGTCGTGTTGAGTTTTCAATTTCCGGGATGAGGTCAAATTGCGATAATCCTGTATACAAGGCGGAAGAAATGAAAAATATGAAAAGAAGCCCTGCTTTATTCTTTGATGCAACCACAAATTGAAATGACGTAGTAGATTTTCCTTTGATTTCAAATTGTTGCCTGCGCAGTATCGAAATAAAAAAAGGCATGGCCACCATCACAGCTGCAACACCCAATATCATTGACCATAAAGCATTGAATCGGGTGGAAAGTGACAGCAGGAACAGTCCGGTGGAGGAATAAAAGAATATCAGGTTCTGGCCTAACGATGCATTTTCTTTCTTTGTTAATGTCACCCGGTCATAGCCGATGAATGTATAGACTACCAACAGAAGTACAGGAACAGAATATAGCATGATCTCACCGAAATCAATGTAGATATAAAACGCCCTCAAACCAAACAGCAACAGGAGAAAGGCAAGTAGAACCAACTCTGCCATTTCCTGAATATCGCTGCGGTTTAGTATGCCATGCTCACCAATCACTTTCCATACCACCTGAAACAGGAACAGCACAGCAATACCCATACACGCAGAACCAATAAGATCAAACCCATAAGCATTTCTCGCCATGGCGGCAAAAATGCCAACCACGATGAGCGCCAGAAGGAGGGATTGCAGTAGCTGTCCTAGTTTAATCATACAGGGTTGTAAAGATCGTTGTTGAAGAACGTAAAATTCAAAAGACCATGATATGAATTATCCCATTGAGACCACTCATCCGATCTTGCTTCTGGCGAGCCGTAAAGAATATGATGGTATAAAATGAAATGTATCAAATAAAGTCTGTCGGCCCCTCCCACCAAAGACGGAATTGAAGTATACGCCTGATAATAATTGCCATTAACGGTAAGGGATTCAACCATTCGAATAAGTGTTTCCCTCTTCTGATCGCTGAATCCATCTGCAAATAATTGACCAGCCAGCTTCCTGTCTTGATTCTGATTGCGCAACAGCAGTGCCTGGATTAACCTTATTCTGAAATCCTGGTTATTGCCACTTTGCTGACGTACAAAAATTTTAATGTGATTCAAGCGATTGAGTGCCGAATCAATATAATGGTCAGCCTTGTCATTGAAGCCTTTTGAAAGGGCAGCCAGTGCCAGACCGGAAAAAGCAATAACTTTATTCTGCGGATTTTGAAACAGGCTAACGAGTTGAATGGCCTGCTTGTCATAGCCATTATCGACAAACAGCTTGGCAACTTCTATTTTCAAATTATTGAATGGGTCATTTTCGTTACTATTCGATTTTGTAAACTCAATAAACTTAAGGCCTTTAAAATGATGGGCAGCAACAGCGGTATCACCCTGCTCCAGAGCATTGTAGATCAATTTTAATTTCAGCCAAGCATCGTCAATTTTATTTCGATAAGCGACCCGTTCAAGGACGGAATCTAATTGAAGCAAAGTAGTTGCCTCATCAAAGGAGTAATTCATAAACTGCGTGTTCGCAGCACTTCTGATGTACACTAATTTATAGTTTTCAAAATAGCAATCCAGCCAACTTGTTAACAAGGAATAATCCTGTTGATTGTGATAAAATTCTTTAATTAGGTTTTCCTTGATTAAAAACTTAAAGAACGCATCACCCAGAAACCTTGACTCAATCCCATAGTCGAAGGGCTCATAGGAAATAAAGTGATCGGGATAAACATAGAACTGATTTCGTTTAATGGATCGTTTGGTCCGATCAAATAAGGAAGTTGCTGTCGTCACTTCGACAGGTTGATCCAAATAGGTCTTAGAAACGATGTTGTAATAGGAAAGCGATTTTACAAAGAGGTCATGCACTAACTCAGGGTTGACCTCCAATCCTTTGTCCCTGATTTGTTTGCTGTAGTATACTCCCTGTTGTTTATACAATAAAGCCAGTAAGAAATTCAATTCATCCTTACTTTTACCTTCTTGTTGGATAGATTCTGCGTACAGTGTATACAGAATCCCCAGTTGGTCAAACCCGAAAAACTGAAGGTGATCATTCACGTTTCCATTGTTCAATGTTTTCACTACTTGTTTAAATTCAAAAATTCCAGACCGTGTTAACATCGCCTTGTAAAATAAATGCTCCTGCACCTCCAGTAATTTTGAATAAGCCGAAACAAATTTCTTTAATTCTTCCTTTCGATTGAATTTGGCAAAGTAACCGGCCACATCTATGCCATTGCTCCAGAGTTCATTGTACTTGGGATTATGTTTTCGGAGGCTGTCCATGCACCGCATCGTTTGATTTACCATTCCCTCTGCAGCGTATAAGTACGCGAGGAGTTGGTAGCCTCCATTGTGAGAAATCTTACCCGCAAAACCTACAGAGATGGTTTCCTTTGCTGGGAATATTTTGGGAAATCTCTCTGGTCCAACTCCCGCTGAATGGAATGGAGAAAGCGCATCGACCAATTTTAAAATTTGCTCATCATTAAGATTTCCAAAATTTAATGCATTACAAACGGCATTATGAATTGCTTTTTTGTCCCATGCCTGGTCAATTTTCGATTCCTTCAATAATTTGAGTATAAGTTTGGCATTCAGTTGAGCACTTCTCTCTAATTGGTTTTGTAAATTTTCGTCCGGTCTAAAGTACAGGGAATAGGATTGGTGCCGGATAAGGTTATTCAGATTGTTGAGGTTCTTATTTGTGAATTCTGCATTATTGATCTCCTGCAGCACATCAGTCGTTAGCATCATGCTGTCAGCGAGGTTTAATGCTATTGTTTTCAACTCAGGGTTGCTTCGCTTGTTTCTGGCATAGAGATGTTCCAGTACGGTAAGCGTAACATTAAGCCCTTCCTTTTTATCCTGAAAGGACTTTATCGTGTTCCTGAAATAACCCCGATGAATGCGCTCAGCATCTACTAAAAAGAAAACTTTTGACTGGTCGTCAACTTCAATGCTATTCATCATTGATATTCCTTCCTGTAAACTCTTTTCAAGAACATACTCATTACGCTTAACCCGGGCATCGTTGATAAGAAATCCCGATAACACCACGATGATCAATAGCGCAAAGACCGCAAATAGCCTCCTTGCTCCATACTTCATAAATGTTCGGGAAACAATGAGATTGAGTGCGCTCTTGCGAAGAAATGACTTTGCATTTTTCATCAGGGCTACAGAATCATTCAACTTTGAAGACGTTTCCTTTTGCTCATTATATCGGTTTAACCAGAACTCGTTAGGCCGGCAGTCTTTGAACCAGTTTTCGTAATAGGTTAACGGGCCTATCGGCAATAAATAGTCCTCCGATTTATTGTGTTCAATCCATCTGCTCAATTGCAGTTTAAAGTCCTGAAGGGTAGCGAAATATTGGTGCTCTTTGCTAGCCCATTGCTGCAGACGCTTCCAGTTACGAATGAGACTTTCATGCGTAATATCCAACACGGTATCCGGGTGAAGAGAGCTGTCTTCCGTGGATATGAAAGGGCTCACCATGGTGTGTTCCGGCTCTCGAAAAATATTGATAACACCTTTTACCACCTGGGTGGATAATTCCGGAACATGGATAATCTGGGTGATCTCCTGTAGAGTCATTCGGTTTCGCACGGCCCGGTCTTCATCAATCCTGGTAAGACAGGAGAATGTCAATCCAATAATAAGTTTTGCCTGCTTTGACGAAATAGCGCTTCCCGGGTTACGACTATTGTAATAGGAGGCAGCTTCTTCATACAGCGAATTAGCATGGATGTCCAGTACATTGGCGAGGCTCGCATGGACAAGGTATTTTTGTTCATACTCTGCCAGGTTTTCTTTCCACTGCTCAAAACGAAGTCGATCACTTTCTGGTAATTGTGAACCGACCATGCCACCTACCATCGCATAATGAATAAGGTCCATTTCTTCCCGTCCCCGATCGGCCGTTCTCCAAATGCGCTTAAGGGCATGCTGTAGAATAGGGAGTTGATCAACCCCTTCCTCCAGGTCAAACAAAAGCCGCTGAATTAACCGTTTTGAAATTTTATTCCCACTCAACAAAGCAGGCTCTTCAATCACTTGCTCCAGTTCTTTCCTTTTCAGACGAGGAACGAAAAATTGCGAGAAGCCGATAAATTCAGGAAGGCCACGAAAAGCTGCACACTGGCCGATGTAGTCCGATCGCATCGTGCAGACAATGTAAATAGGTAAGTTCTTTTGTAAGGAGAGCTTTGCAGTCTCCAGCAACAGGTTAAGGATAAGCCTGGACTCCTGGGAAGGCACTCCATGCTGAAAGTTTTCAGGATTCGTAAAAAACTCCTCAAACTGATCCACAAGTATCAGGAGATTGCCAGCCCTTCGCTGAATTTTTTCCCGTTCCTCTTCGTCAGCATTTTTCCAGGACGCATCGTTTTCCTGAAAAGACAGGGAAGAAGACTGATACAAATTCACAATGGAGGAGAAGCCGCGGCTTAATTCCGTTTCGATTGTTGCTGATTCAACCTGGAAATGTCTCGCCAACGACTTTACAAAATTTTGCAGCGGAGATCTCTCCGGCCGGAAATCCGCGATGTACCAGTTGGTATAGTGAGCCTTAAAAAAACCAGCTCGCGCCTGGGGTACAAGGCCTGCATAGATTAAGGATGATTTTCCATCGCCTGATGCACCCGTTACCATAAGGAATTTCTTCTCCTCCAGTTGCGCAATCACTTTTCTTATCTGCTCATCTCGTCCTTTAAAATAGAGCGATTCATCTTCCGTGAAGGACCGCAAACCGGTATAGGGACATATCGTTTCCTCTTCCATCATGCTTATATTGGATCTACCTCATAATGGATGTCATCACCGTAATTGCTTGCCATTCGTTGGTTAAAGTATTTGCTCCATTCTTTGTCCATTTCTCCATCTACAATGGCCTGCAAAAGAATTAAATTATAATAATCCATCCGCTCGGCCCGGCTGGCAAAATCAGGAATGGAAGAATAGGCACCATAATAATTCTGGGTAGCCGCAATTCCTTTAATCCAGTTTTCAACATAATCTACCTGCTGGTCGACCCCGGTCGAAGACACATATTTTCTTGACAGGTTATTCATTTCCTGACCACCTACCGATGCCAGGCTCAACACCAGGGCAATTTGGGGGTCTTTGGAAAAGAACACAAAGTCTTTTAGTTTCTCCATTTCATTCATGGCAGAATCCAAATAAATAAATGCATCTTCCTTATGTGTACTTTCGCTGCGGTCGGTTAAGTATTGACAGATGTAGGAATAGGCTTTAATCCGGTTGCCAGGCTTAATGTAGGTTTTCACCAACTTACCCGCCTCGCCCACTTTTCCATACGTAGCCAGGAAGCCTGCAATTCTATTAATGGAATAAAACAAAGGGTATGAATTTCCAAACCATCCCTCCTCCAGGCTATTTTTTATTTGATTCAAATCGAGTTTGGTGAAGTACGCATACGCTTTCTCCATGTCACCGCGCTCTGTTAATTGTTGAATGCGGAACATTTTGATCGTGTTCGAATTAAGAGCCCTGGCGCCAGGGTGGTTGGTTAAAATAGAATCCATTTGTTCCAGTACACGGTCTGACCATTTTAATTTCATGATGGTAGAAAAGCCAAGTTCCGGGGCATTAAATTCCTGATAATTTGTAATCCAGGCGGTAAGTTGTGCCAGGTCCTCTTCCTTTTTATAAAGATCATTAAATACCTTATTCACCAACAGGTATTGGAAATAACGATCTGTAAAGTACCGGGGAGAAGCTCCTCTTGAATTGAGCACGCGCTGAAAGTAATCAGGATAAAGGAACTGATTCCTGCGTTTTACCCGTTTCTGGACAAACCCATTAAAAAAACTTCGCTCCGTAACTTCTGTTGTCTGTTCAGCATATAGTATAGATACTTTTTTGTAATGGGTGATGGCCAGCCCAAACAAAGAATCCAATTTCGATTCAATAAAATCTTCTCCAATTTCAAGGTAATGCTTGCATAAAATGGATGCCCGCTGTTTGTAGTACAGAGAGAGATTAAAGTTTAATTCGTCTTGTGATGTTGAGTTACTTCTGATTTCATTCAAAAACAGATCAAATATTTTTGTCAATAATTTGTCATCCATGAAATCAAGATTGGAATTATGGTTTTGCCCGGGGAATTTACTTGTGGCTTCCAGGCTTAAGTAGCCACATTTACTTAGCCATGTTTCAAAGAATTCAGTCTTCTTAATATTAATTTTACGACTATAGAAATCAATTAATTCGTTTAATTGATCATCATCGCCATAGACGGCAACATAACCGGCTATATTAAAAATATTATTTTGGAAATTATTGTAGTAATCTTTGTGATGAAGGGAAAGTGTATCTACACATTGCTTTACTCTATTTAGTTCGCCCACAACCGCATAGAGATAGGCTAACTCCTGATAGCCCGCATTGTTGGAAATGTTTTCTCGGCCGGAATATAAAATCAACTCTTGTGCAGGAAATAAGCGGTCGAAGAACTGGTTGCTCGTCATGTTTCCTTCAAAAGGGGATAATTCATGAATAATTTGTTTTATTTCCTCTCCCGATAAAGTCCTTTCATTTAGCAGATTTTCTATCCCATCATTAACATACCGTACATCTTCCTTTTGAATGCTAGCTGTGTTTTTGAATGCACCCAGAAGGATTTCCTTTATCGCCTGCAGTGTATTCTCTTTTATCTCTTCGGTCCTTTTGTCGTGGAAGATCCGCAGGTAAATGTTGGTGTTGGTAAAAAGATCGTTTAAGTCCTTAAGTCGCGAACGGAAGTCTTTTGGAAATTGATAATTGGCGTACTGCCCATGTAGTACACTATCCGAGTAATAGATCAATTGACGTCTCAACGACAGCTTAGCATCATATTTCGTATTGATTAAAGCTCCGGACATTCCGTTCACTAATTGCGTTTTTTGTTCATCTGGAACACGATCCAACATTTGTCTGTAGGAACCCGGTCTTAGCTTCTCTGAGTTGATTAAAAATTGTGATCGATGACCTAAGTCTATTTTATTGTCCGGGATGAATTCTCCCCCTTCATCAAGTAAACGTGATATTACTTTTTCATTTTGTTTTCTTAAAGAGTCGTAATAGTAAAAACTGCAAAGGCTAACAATAAAAAATAAAGCAATAACGGTTGCGATTTTTGAAGCGCCATATTTCACCACTGTTCTGGTCACCAGATGATTTCGGCTACTTTTATGGATGAAGTCTCTGGCGTCTGCAACAATGGATACAGCCTCTTTCATCCTCGCCCCCACTTCTGCATCAGGGTTAAGGTATCGGTATACCCAATACCGGTTTGGGTTTAGTTTATTAAACCAACTTTCAAAATAGGTAAGCGGCCCGATCGGTAACAAAAACCCTTTCGACTTTTTGCTGGCTATCCAGCGGTCGAGTTGTTTTTTAAAGTCTTCATACACCGTCAGGCTATCAAATTCTTCTTTTGCCCATGATAACAGCAATTCCCAATTGCGGATAAGACTTTCGTGGGTGATGTCGAGAACATCCTCGGGCTTCAGGGATTGTGATTCGGGGGCATCAGAAATATAGGGTCGCAAAAAAGTATTGCCCGGCTCACGGAAGATGTTCAGCACTCCGCCTACCACCTCACTATTCAATTCAGGCCGGGCAAGAATATCGGTGATCTCTTGCAACGTCATCCGGTTTCGCACCGCCCGGCCTTCATCCATTTTAGTCAGGCAGGTAAAGGCTGTTTTGATAATCAACTGAGCATCGGCAACGCTTAAAGCATTTTGACGCCTGGCCTGGTTGTAATGATCGGCAGCAGACAAATACAATTTATTCGCATGGGTGTCAATGATATGAGATAAACCTGGCTTCTGATAAGCGTCTTGCAATTTCAATGGAAGGGCGGTAAACCAAAGCCTGAACGCTTCCCTGTCCTCGGCTGGAAGGTCTTGAAGCGGCATTCCCCCGGCCATGGCATAATGGAATAAATCCATCTCTTCTCCTCTTTCCTTTGCCTGGATCCATACTTCATTCATGGCATGCTCTAGCACCGGCAGTTGGTCAATACCCTCCCCGAGGTCATATACTACCCTCTCCACCAGTCGGTTTGAAATCCTGTCGCCATGCAAGTGAGCAGGTTCTTTCACCACTTGTGTTAATTCTTTGCGCTTGAGTCGGGGAACAAAAAATTGAGAGAAGCCGATGAACTCCGGTAATCCACGGAACGCTGCACATTGCCCGATATAATCAGAGCGCATGGTGCACACTATATAGACAGGAAGATTTTTAGCAATGGATATCCGTGCGGTCTCCAACAACAAGTTGATCACTAGTTGAGAATCGGCCGAAGGTGCATTCCGGTAATAGTTTTCAGGGTTGGTGAAAAATTCTTCGAACTGGTCAGCCACAATTAAGAGATTGGCAGAAGTTCGTTGTAGGTCATCGCGCGCATCATCACCGGCACTGCTCCAGGCTTCACTTTGCTCGTCCAAAAAGAGCGATGAGCTGGAGTAAAGTTCAACGAGAGATGAAAATCCTCTCCGCAATTCAACTTCAACCGATTCTTCGTTTCCAATCCTGAGACTTCTTGAAATGGTTTTGCTTAGATTATGAAGAGGAGTTCTCTCTGGACGGAAATCCGCGACAACCCAATTAGTGTACTTTGCCTTAAAGAATCCTGCTCTTGCATTGGGCACCAGACCTGCATAGACTAAAGATGACTTACCATCGCCAGAAGCTCCTGTAACCATAAGAAACTTATTGGCTTCCAGTAAGGCGGTGAGTTGAAGAATTTGTTCTTCACGTCCTTTAAAATATAGCGAGTCCTCTTCCGAGAAGGGGCGGAGGCCGATGTAGGGGAAGGTGTCGAGGGGGGTGAACATTTAGTTGGTAAGAGGTGAATGGTATTTGGTAAGAGGTAGTTAGTGGTTATTATGAAACGGGCTCTTTATTATTGCAGAAAGAGGCTGATTTCTTAATCATTGAATTAATCATTCTTCCAACTGAATCATATTGCTGCAATAAGTCCTTGGATGTATCTATTGAAATGTAAGAACAATCAAATGCTGTCTCAATCCAATGTTGTGTTTCTAATTGCTCTCCATCGGCATCAGTTAATTTGCTGACAAAATGCTTTTCGTATTTCCTTTTTCCCCAAGCTTCGGCTATTTGTGCTCCAATCGAGCGAGATGATCTCCCTACCTGATCAGTAAGTGAAAACATTTCTTCCTTAGGAAAGTTTTTGGAAATTTCAAAAATCTCCTTTGACAATAGCCTGGACAGTTTGTACACCTCCAGGTCTCTAAATCCATTTACGAATTCCATATACGATCACTAACCGATTTTTTCAAAACAATACATCAACAATTACCCGTTTACCAGCAACCAATTATCGCCTACCTCTTACTTCTCACCAACCACCTTTTACCAATTATTGATTACCGACTACTTAACCACCTTCCCATAAGTCTTCTTCACCTCCTCAGGCACTTCTTCTTTGGATACTATACTTGAGCTGACTTTTGGCGCTTTGAATATCCGGGCCATGTTGGTTTGTGGATCGTCCTCTCCCACCAGCATCATAGGCGTGGGAGAAGATGCGCCTCCTACTTCTTTCCAAACCTGTTTAATAAAGGGCATTGCCCAATCAGCACCGTAACGGAAGTAGACAACCGCCATTTTGCTTTTTGGAATCTGTTGCGTGGATAATTCCCGGTATTGCTCTTCACCTCCAGGTAAAATATTCATGACTTCAACGGTATAATCTTTACTGATCAAATCGGTAAGCGGATAAGCGTCTTTTGAATCCTGTTTGTTGAAGATGAAAAAGATATCGGTATCCTTTGTGGCCAATACGTTGCGCTTCTCCACGATTAATAACGATCGCATATCTTCCACCAGTTGCATGGGACTAAACGCATTGGTGAATGTCATGTTAGGTGTAATGTAATTCCGAATGTTATTGATAAACTCTTCCTGTTGACGTTTGACCGGCTTGGAAGGATCCTCCAGGTGCCATATGAACGTAGAGAATTTTGATCCGGGTGCTGCCGATTTCTTCTTCGCCATTTCAAACTCATGCATGGGAAAAGAAACATTGTCTTCTTCTTCAAACCTTCTGCCAAACTCCGCGCTTAAAATATGCAGCGAACAGGATGCTGTTTCTAAATTTCTGGCCACACTGTTTTTAAATTCCAAATCAGAAGAAGGGCAATCGCTATTCGGTATCACCTGAAATCCGGCACGCGTCAGGATTATTGCCATCTCTTCCCTCTTTGCTTTCAGGTCGTTTGAAGTCCAGGCAAGAAATACGGTAGGCTGTTGGATGTCCAGCACGGCCACTCGAATATCACTGGGTACCGTAGTGTTATACCAGCGGGGCATAGCAGGAACCTTCATTGCTTCTTCGCGTGAAGGCTCGGATGGCTTTGAGATATTTTGAGATATTGATTCCAGACTCTTTACTCCAATAATAATTTCCTTTATCGCGTTGGCTACTTTATTAATCTGGTTCCGGTAGATTGTATTGTTAACATTATCCTGCCTATCATCGTCTTTAGGTCGTAACGGCCGATTTACTCCCTGCGCATGATAAATAAAATCAATTGACCGAAGGGCCCCCTGAAGTACATTTTCCAGCAATCCAACATCTTCTTTTTCAATTTCATGAATTCGCACGGGAAGGATTCTGCTAGCTATATTTCCATTGGGAAGTTTAATCTCTCTTCCACAACTGTCCTCGGAAGCAGCCTTACTAAATAACAGAAATTCATTATTCCAGGCAAAACTTTTGGTATCGCAGTAGGTCTGGGAAACAATGGGAATAAAAATCAGGGCCTTTATCTTGGAGGAAATTGTATGATCAACGTGATGGGATTCCAGGAGGCCATCCTCCGGATTTTCATCAAAAAAAACGGTGAGCTTATCTTTCACCGTTGCCACTAATTCCTTGCGGAGTTTCTCTACAAATTCTGTTACCCACCCGTCATACTGGTTGTCGTTGTGCCGATAGCTGATAAAAATGTCGTATTCGTAGCCCGGGAGTATGGACGGCATAGGGGGGTTATTGAGTTTGGTGCCTTCGAAGATAGTAATTACTTTGGGAATATCTATTGGAATCTGCTTGGTTCAGCCTCATCCCTTACTATTTTTCAAAATAATCTTTTACTAGGAAGAAAAACAAAAGATCGAAATAGAACTGATAGCTATTCCGAGCGAAGTGTTTCAGACGGATTTTTCCGTGCGACCAAAATGGATTGATAAATCACTGTGCTAACGGCTACCACAAAGCACGAAAATCCTGAGATAAAAATTACCCATCCATTCAAGGAAATTCTGCTGGGATATTGATCAAGCCACCAATCCATCAAGTACCAGCCTGTCGGTGCTGCCAATAAAAAAGAAATCAGTATCAGGATTCCATACTGGCGTACAAGCATGTACACAATCTCCCGTGTCCTTGCCCCTAACACTTTCCGCATGGCAATTTCTTTGGCCCTCATCTCACCGGTGTAGGTGGCCAACCCCATCAGTCCTAAACAGGCAACAAGAATGGCCAACATGGTAAAGAATAACGTGATCGAACCTAGTTCTGATTCCAGGTAAAGTTGCTCGTCAATTTTTTCACGCAATGAATAAGCGCTCATCATTGTGTGTGGCACATATTTCCTCCATACCTTTTCCACTTGTTCTTCCAATCCAATCATTTTTGATTTAGTTGAACGAATCAATAAAAATCGTTCCGCCTCCTGACTGACCACCAGTAGTAATGGCCCTGATTCAACTCTAAACGGTTTGTGCCTAAAATCTTTTACCGTTCCAATTACCTCAAGGGTATCCTTCTGATAATTATGGAGCATCAGTTTCATTTTTTCGGGGCTTTCCAAATGCGTCTTTTTTAGAAATGACTCATTAATGATAGCTTTTGTTTTATCTGTTAATGTAAGAGCACCATCAAAAGATTTTCCCCACACCATCTCCACTCCAAGTGCATTTGTAAAATCCGGATCAACGGAAATTATTTCAGCACCCAACTGCTGAGAATGCACTCCGGATATTTGTGAAATTGCCGAACTGGTAACATCGATTGGATTTTGACTCACATAGGAAGCATATTCTATATCCTTCAGTTGCAGTAGTTCATCTTTAAATTTTCGTTGATCATCTCCCAGGGCCAGGGCGTTCTCAATCACCATCACCCGGTCCTTGTCGAAGCCCAAATGCTCGGTTTGCGTTAGATAGTGGACTTGCTGAAAGTCGGTGATCGTACAGATGAAGAGCAGGATACCAAAAAAGAACTGCATGACCACCAGCCGCTTTCGTATGGTTATTCCGCCTAACCCATTCTTTTGATTTCTAAAAATTTGCGAAACATCGAACGAGCTTACCAGAAAGGCCGGGTAGGCTCCCGAAATTAAACTGACCACTAAACCAAACCCAACCAAAAAAATAAATGAATTAATAAGTGGCAATTCGCCCAATCGAATATTTTTGTCCGTAACTAGATTCACAATTGGCAATGCGAAATACACCATGACGGCCGCTACGATTAAACAACCTAAGGTCATTGTCAACGACTGTCCCAGAAATTGAATCAGTATTTTTCGTCCGGTAGCACCTACCATTTTTCTCACACCAATTTCTTTTGATCGCCTGGTCCAACGGGCTGTTGACAGATTAACGTGGTTGAAACAGGAAATCAAGAGCACCATGACAGCGGTAAAAAGTAAAGCATAGGTATATTCGATGTGGCTGTTTCGTTCCAGTTCATGGTCCAGATGCGACCTCAAATGAATATCGCGAATGGGTTGAAGAAAAAACTCCTCGCGTATCCCTCCCTCCGATGCTCCGTTTTTTTGTTTGAACTTATCCTTAATGGCTTTGTAAAAATATTCCTGAAACGGTTTTAACTCGTTAATAATAACATCCTGAGACACGTCCTTTGGTTTTCGTATATAGGTCCACGTAACAAACCAGTCCCAGCGACCTTGTTCTTCTTCTTTAAGAGGCAGGAGCACATCAAATGTAAAATGGGATTTCCGAGGGGGGTCAGCCGCAATTCCGGTAACGGTCCATTGATTAAAATCCCCTTGTATGGTAAGTCGTTGACCCAGTAATGCCTGATGGCTTTGTCCCGGTAAAAGAAATTTCTCAGCTGTGCTTTTGGTCAATACCACTGAAGAATCCGTCATCAGACAAGTCGCTTTATCTCCCCAGAGAAGATCAAAACCAAAAAAATCGAAAAAATTCATGTCCGTGATAATCGCTCTGGAAACGCTTTTCAGCTCAGCGCCATTCGTGCTGATCGCTAAATTCTGTAAGCGAATAAGCCGAATCGCATCTTCAGCAATCTTCTTATTTTGGGTAATGGCCTCCGCCAGTGGAAACGGTGTGATGGCGGAGTGAGAAAGACGATCAGGAAACTGAAGGTTTACTGCTACCCGATATATTCTCTTCGCATGCGGATGAAATTGATCGAACCCAACGTCATCCATGGCAATCAGCACCATGATCAGGCAACTGGCCATTCCAATGGCTAGCCCTAAACCATTAATGATTGCATGAATCTTTTGACGCAAGAAAAGTCGATATGCGGTGATCCAATAATGCGAAATAAGCATTGGTTAGATTTTGAGTTCTAGATTTAATAGTCACAAAAAATTTGCCAACCATCTGAGCTGAAGTGTTACTAACAAGACAATTTCAAGTTGATCTTTTGTATGATCTACTCCAACAAATCAACAGTATACACTTCCATCTCTTTCCACTCTTGACCAAAGTCTATTCTACCTACCGGATGGAATAAAAGATCTTGCCTGTCAAGTAATAAAATGGCTGCTGCCTGCTCGCTGGCATAGATAAGACCAGTCAGAGCATTATCACTAATCGCGTTGACTTCTTTTACCGTTGATCCTGTTACGATCTGATTGTCGTTATGGTGATCAATGGTAATAGGGCCTGCATGCAAACTTAGCCGCATCGCTTCTGGTTTTGTGCTCTTATTTATCAGCTCTGCATAATTCATTGCCCCTCTTGCCGAGGTGAAAACAGCCAAAAGACGATTTTCATCAACGTGAACAACTTGTGGTTCTTCAAGAAGGGGAGGGTCAGATTTTACTATTCGCTTTGAAAGGTATTCTATTTCATCATGCTTCATATCGGATATAAGAGCAAGGACAAGAAAACGAACGGGTTTTACGTTGCTGTTAAATTCACTCACCGGATGGGCTTCCGTCTTTGCAATGGCACGCGGAGAGGAATGAAATTCGTCAGGATTAATATTTATTATTTTAGTGGGATATGGCCATATCTTTACCATGTCTCGCGTGCCCCCCTCCTTTCCTTCCTGATCACGCTGCGATTGAACGGTAATTAGTCCGGCTTCAGCATGTAGTAACTGTGTTTTTAAAAGAGAAGTACCTAATAAAACTCTTCCATGGAAAGAAAATAATTCAGTGTTCCCGTCATATTTTTCTGATGTCATCACTTTCACCGGATACTTTTTGATCAGGTTGTCAAACCGCTTGACCCAGTGTTCACCGGCAAAGGTAACACTGGTATCAAGAAAATCCTGTCGATTAAAGGGAAGATAAATCGTTACCTGTGCATGGGTTTCTGCCATAGCTTCCGCAAATAAAATGTCGCTTCCGCAGGCTAAGGAGCAATATCCAATTTTTGCATTCAGGCTTTTAATAGCGTTTGAAATACTGTTCTTAATTTTTGGCTCAATGGCTTCCGGAAAGCGCGGAGCGCTTCTGTCTTTACGGTCAACCATATGGCCCACAAAAGCAACAACAGTGGGCGGGCTAAACGCCTTTAAAATTTCACTTGGCACCGGATGATAATGATTGAGTAACCAAAGTTGATTAAAGATACTGCTAATCTTGCCCCAATCATCTCCCGCCTGCTGCAGTAATTGAAAATACAATGACATGGCCCTTGTCTTTTCCTTGATAAGAAGATGTGCCTCGGCCAATGTTGCCACTTCCCAAAAATCAGAAGATGTTTCAGAAAGGCGCTTAATCAATTCCTGTGCAATTTCTTTTCCTTGAACAGCTTTACCAGCAATGATTGACATCGTGGCCGCATTGATACCTGTATAATAATTAGCTGTAGCTAAGAAATTCTGATGATAGGTATTGCGTGATAAGAGGGCATATTTTGTTTGTTGCGAATTTTTAAATAACTCTTTATATATCCCACCCAAAATGCCAGCCGTTTCAGGATCTTCGGGATGTTTTTGATAAATGGGTTCCAGGTAATCTTTTGCAGCCATAGCTCCCCCAGATTTAGAAATCGCTAAGGCCATTAGCTGTTTTAATCTAATATCATCTGATTCGCCTACTGTTGAGGTGGCCAACGCTCGAGCTTCGAAATAATGTCCTTGATGGATAAGCTTTTCAATTTGTTCGACCTTTGTCACAGGATCATATCAGTAGGTGCAAGTCAAATATAATAATTGGGCATTGCCTTTCCACTTTAGCCATGAAGTTAATGAAGGGGTCGTGTTTGATTCGCCAGTTCCCCGGTGAGCATGTAGCCACAGACTTTCATACCCGCCTTAATTAACGTTGATTTTGAAGCAGTGTGATCAATATTACAACGCGCAGCGGGCACTCTCCCTGACAAATAACATTCCTTTTTGAGTTCCTGTATGAGAAAACTTCCCAATCCAATTCTTCTTTTGTTTTTCATTACCTCCATGAATAAATCGGCAAATGGCAAGTTGTAATGAAGCATAAATCCTCCTGTGGCAACTATCTCACCCTCCCACTCCAACACATAATCTCCAATCGGCTCGAAAGTGTGCTTAAAAATTGTATCTCCATCCTTGCGGTGTCTGAAAATAACATTCGGAATTTTATGATTCGTTGCTATTCCATCATCAAATAGTATTACGTCCGCAATACTATTTTTTGAAAACTCGTAAAGCATTGAAGATAGGTTAATGTCATTGCTTTGGCATTCAATAAAAGTCGCAGCAGAAGTGGTAATCAACTCATGAAAAATGAAACTGGATAAACCTCTGTATGGCGAACTGACATAAAACTCAAAAACTGCGTCCCGGGCAGTCAGACTATCTTTTCCTTTTACTGAACCATATCCCACAACAATTCCATCAACAAACAAAAGATAACTAGGGTTCACTCAAAAAGTCATCGATTTTGATTTTTTCAAAAAAATTGGCCAGAA
>ERZ1292625.138-Hain-H41-01um-R1-138-length-119079-cov-11_pt1 | contig 119079 bp, 122 predicted proteins | sample MGYA00564400_ERZ1292625 | MGnify/ENA primary metagenome ERZ1292625 (study PRJEB36523, sample SAMEA6512639) | groundwater metagenome | collected 2019-01-08 | study: AquaDiva: Metagenomics assemblies of 32 groundwater samples
CTCTCGCTCTTTGACATTGTTAATATAATCTAATTGGAGTTTTGCACCAGACTCATTTTGAAGTATTAAAAAGCTTAAGGACTGATTGGAGTGCTTGCTTTATTTCTTGCAACTTCCTCCCGGATACTTCTCTTGAGAATGATTGGCAAGAAAGTTGTAGTGATCGGATGCTTGTCTCTTAAAAATTTTCCTTCAAATATTACTACAGCTTTTATTACTGGTTCCACAGCTTCTGGGTCAAGAATATCTACACCAAGCTCTCCTGCTGTATCCATGGTAATTCGATGAAGCCTAGCTGATAAGTCCTCTGATATTTTCGTCTCTTGTTCTGCTCCCATAAAAGAAGATTTAATCACATTATAAATATTTTTCTGCTAAAATCAAACTATGAAAATAAGGCACGCAACCAAGAAAGATCTAAAAGCCTGTGAAGCCTTAGGTAAAATTGATGAATTTAAATTGCCCGACGGAAGATTCATGAAAGCGCAGTGGCTTGAAGCATATCTTGATCCAGATTATTACTTGATTCTTGAGGAAGAAGGTAAGATTATCGGATTCATAGCAGGAGAAGAACTTAGAGGAAATGGCATGTTATTAATGTTTCTTGTGATTGATAAGAAAGTTAGAAACAGAGGTCTAGGATCTATGCTTCTTGAAGATTTTGAAAAGAGAATAGAGAAAAGAGGAATTACTTGGGTATTGCTGTACGGACCCACATTCAATAAGAAAACTTTAGATTTTTATGAAAAACATGGATACGCAAAGGGTGATACATATCATGAGTTTTTGAAAGAGTTATGAATAAAAAGCAAAAAGCGGAGGAAATTCTGAAGGAACTTAAGAGATTATTTCCCAAGATTCAAACTGCATTAGAATATAATACACCTTTTGAACTTTTGGTCGCTGTGATTCTTTCTGCAAGAAATACGGACAAGAAAGTGAATGAAGTGACGGAAAAACTTTTTACGAAGTATAAAACAATTGATGATTTCAAAAATGCGGATATCAAAGACCTAGAAGCAAACCTTTCTCAGCTGGGACTTTTCAGGCAAAAAGCAAAGTTTGTAAAAGAAACTGCAAGAATAATCTCAGAAGATCACAATGGAAAAGTTCCTGACAAGATGGAAGATCTCGTAAAACTCCCTGGAGTCGGAAGGAAAACTGCAAATATAGTTCTTGGAAATGTTTACGGAATCGTAGAGGGAATTGCAGTGGATACTCACGTCACAAGACTATCGAGACTTTTCGGATTAACAGAAAATGGTAATCCTGACAAAATTGAAAAGGACTTGATGAAAATTTTGCCAAAAAGCGAATGGTTTGATTTTACCAATCGTATGATCGCCTACGGCCGCGGATATTGTCCAGCCCATTGTAAACACTTAACATGTCCACTGAGAAGTTTTATTAATAACAAATAATTCTAGCAGCACTATAATAATACGTATTATTATAGTCTATAAATATACATCTTTATTTTTAATATTTAATCTTTGATATTTAATATTGTCTCGCCCCGCCCACTGCAAACATCTAGATTGTCCTCTTCGAAACTTTATCAAATAATCTGATAGGAAATTTCTCTTTCTTTGGGGCCGTTGAGTTCGACAAGAATAATTCTTTGCCAAGTTCCAAGAGTTAATTTTCCATTTTCAAAATTTATTACTAAACTTGTTCCAATGATACTTGATAAAATATGGTCTTCCGTGTGGGATGGATCATGCGGATGGCGGTAGGAAATTTTTGGCAGCATCTTGCGGAATGCCTCGAGCAAATCCTCGTCAGTCCCCGGATCAAGATCCGCAGTCGTCAATGCGCAAGTAGTATGAAGAATATTTAAAACTATTACACCGTCTTTATTTTTTGAATTAGCAATCAAACTAGAAACTTTGTCAGTAATATCAATAATCTCGTTTTTATTTTTTGTAGAAATTACAAATTTCATAAATTCTCCGATTATTTACTAATATACTAGTATATTAGTATTTAACAACTTTTTGCCTCACTCTGTTATCTTTTATTTTCCAATCTTTTAAGAGCCTTGTCTTTTGCGATCGGATCAATTCTCGTCCGTTTCATTGTTTTCTGAAGTATATTAATAGTAGTATCATAAGTCTCCCGGTCGACAGGATAAGGAATGGCATCTTTGCCACCATGTGCAAAGCTATATCTTGCAGGATCTTCATATGATGGGTCTGCCCCATAAATAACTTCTCCGACAAGCGACAATGCGCGGATAGTCTTTGGGCCAACTCCTTCAATAGCAAGTAAATCTTCGTAGTCTTTCGGGCTTTCATATGTCACTTTCTGTAAAATCCTATCGAGATATTTGCTTTTCGTAAAATCTTCATGGACAACTGGATGTGTTGTAAAATGCGGATCATTTAATTTAAGGAGTGTCAACTGTTCTCCATCTCTAGAATCTTGTCCTAACGGAACTTCAAGAGAGATCATCTGCGAATAATCCGAAAAGTGGCTTCTCAAAAGCTGTATGTCTTTCATCAAAGTATTGTATCCGGATGCAACCAGCTTTTGCGATAAATCTCTATTTCCTTCGCTTTTTTTATCCACGAGATTTAAAACATTTTTCTCAAAAGCCTGTGAGGCAATGCCTGCATGCGGTTCATCTATAAAATCCTTTCCATATTTTTTATTTTTAATATTTGATTTTTGATTTTGCAATTCATCAAACCAATGATATCTTCTTGCAGTAGAATTCCCAGTATTCATCCCTTGCTGAACTACAGCCCAGCTGTCAATCTCAGAAAGCAATCCCGGTTTTTTACTTACTGAAAAGAAAAAAGCGTGATGATAAATTTGATATCCGTCTTGTATGAGACTTGAGTCCACTTTTGCAGCCATTTTGGAGCTATACGAAAGTGTTTTTACTTTTGAAGAGTCTAATCCCAAACGCTCGCCCCAATCCATAATTTCTGTCGGAGTTTTTCTCGAAGTTTTCCCTTTTCCTCCTGCGATAAATACCCCAAGCTCCTCTTCCTGTCCGCGGATTGCTTCTTTAAGTGCAGCTGTAAGAATTGTGGTCAAACCTGAAGCATTCCAGTCAAAAGCTAGAACTGTTCCTAAGCTTTGAAACCAAACCGGATCTGCAATTCTTTTTACAAATTCTGTTGATCCGTATTCCTCGACCAAAACCCGCGTCATCTCGCGTCCCAATGAGACCATTCTCTTAAAAAGCCAGGGAGGACATTTTCCGGTATCAAGTGTAAATGTAGCAACACCACGTCTCATGCAACTCAAAAGTAGCACAATAAAATAAATTTCTCAAGAAAGGATTCGGTAAGAAATTACTTTGCTTTCTCAAAGGCAAGAGAGAAGGAATTAATGCAGTATCTTTTTCGTGTCGCGGTGGGACCGTCATCAAAGATATGACCCAAATGCGCGCCACAAGTTCTACAAGTTGCTTCAATCCTTCTCATACCAAGCGATAAATCATCTTCAAACTTCACGTTGTCTCCGACAGATCGGTCAAAAGACGGCCAGCCCGTGCCGCTATCAAATTTATTGTCGGAATAAAACAAGGGTGTTTTGCAAACTACACATTCATACATTCCCTTATCGTGATTATCCGTGTACTTTCCCGAGCCGGGCGGCTCAGTACCCTTGAGGAAACAAATATTGTATTGCTCAGGAGTAAGTCTTTGCTTGAGCTCTTCAAGCTTCTTGGGATCCATAATTATATATAGTATGCTATAAATTGAGGCTAAAGTAAAGCTAATCTTGTTTCCTCATTGACATCATAGGCCAAAAGGTGTATAAAAAGCGGGCTAAAATGAATAGAACCGAAGCAATGGTTCGACCTATACGGAAAGAGCCTCCAAGAGCAAAAACGCTTTTGCTAGCTCCAGTTGTAATAGTAGCGGGATTCTTATTGTCTAGTTGTGACAGCGGAGAAGTTGTTAACTCTGCAACTACAGTCACTCCAAGTCCGGAAGCAAGCGCTACGCCATCCTATGATCTTCAGATGCCACCCAAACCTGCAGCAGGAACATCATGCAGTGATGTTCTGGAAGAATTAAATAGAGAAACTGGGGATGAGAATTTTTTTCAAGCAGGTAAAGGACTAATTTTTGATATAAAAAGCTTCGCCAGACCTCCCGAAGAAACTCTTAATGGAACTATAATTGTCGGAGGAGTGGAAAATCAAGCGCAATTTGATGCAGTGATTGAATCGGAGGAGCCAAAGCTTGAAGATTGGTATTCCGGCACTCAAGTTGAGGATCAATTAAGAATTGACTGGATGGCAGGAAGCCCTTCAGGCCGACCAGGAGTTTATATTGTCAACGAAGAAATTACATATCACAGAACGGGTCCCGTGAAAGGCGCTGTTTGCTTAACGGAAGAAGAGGTAAGTGGATAATGGTACTCTCAGATATCAAAAAACACTTTTCCGTTTTATTAACATTTGCTCTGGTCGTTGTTTCAACGGGCTCTGCAGAGCTTCTTAATTCTACTCCATCTGCTGATTTGTCAGCAACTGACTCTGCCGGCGTATCAACACAAAGTGCCACAGTAAATGTAAAAGAAAATTCCAGCTTGGCTGTTGTTGAAAAAGATACTATTTTGCCCGATTTTGAAGAAAAACTTTCTGAGAAAACAGACACTAGCGGTACGTATTTTGTCGGAGAAATAGTGGTGAAATTTAAAGACGGAAGTTCCAAAAAAGATCAGCTTGCGTTAATTCGTAAAAACGGGCTGAAAATAAAAAGGAAAACAGATAGCGGCCCATTGATTTTGCGAGTCGATACCGGCGACGAGCAGAGAATGATTGATGTTTTTAAAGCTGACCCGAATGTTGAATACACAGGCTTAAGTTATGCTGCCAAATCGCAACTCTGGGGATTTGGAGGCGGATCTTCAGGATCACTTAGTGGCTGTAGTAATCCAAACGACCCTTATTTTTGTATGGATAACCTCAGGTTTATCCAGCTTGGGGCAATCGACGGATGGGCTTTAAACCGCGGAAGTTCCAGCATTACCATCGCAATAATTGACACTGGGGTTAATTATAACCACGTGGACCTACAAAATAAAATTTGGAAAAATCCCGGAGAGTCCGGCGGCGGAAAAGAAACCAATGGAGTAGATGATGATAATAATGGAAAAGTTGACGATTGGCGAGGCTGGAATTTTACGGGTGACGGCCAATTCCCCAACAACAATCCGATGGACGACTCTGGACACGGAACGCTGGTTGCGGGTGCGGCGGCCGCAAGTACAAACAACGGCTTAGGGATTGCCGGCGTTAATTGGTATGCAAAAATTATGCCTTTAAGAGTATCATACGCGAATGGATCAATTCAAACCAATTTTGCTGCAGATGCCATTAAATATGCAGTCGATAATGGCGCAAAAGTTATAAACATAAGTTCTAACCTAGACGTTGAGCCCTTAGTCACATATAAGAATAACATAAAATATGCACAAGACCGCGGTGTTTTAGTTGTTGCTTCTTCTGCCTACTACAACTACGACCAGAATTGTTTTATAGGTTATCCGGCAGGATATACGGATGTTATTGCGGTTTCTGGTATGGGAACCGACGTTACCAATGTAGCGGGCTGCGCAAACACTAATAGTCAATATTCGCCAATAAGAGTGTCTGCTGCTTCTGGAAATACATGGACCACCACTAAGGACGGGGGATACACTGTATATGTATTCCCTACCACTTCCCTTGCCGCACCTGCGGTGTCCGGCATCGCTGCAGCACTTCTTGGTTGTTACGCAAACTACTATATAGTGCGTGAATCATTCAAATACGGAGTGCTTGACTATGGAGTGGCTGGATATGACTCAAAATACGGCTGGGGAGCTGCACATCTTTATTGGCAGCTTAAATGGGCTTGCAATCTTTAGCCTCGAACTACTAACTCTCAAGATAGCCGAGCACTCTCCACAAGAAATAAAAGGACTTGGCTGCATCAATTAGACTGATCTTTGGATTTAAGTCTGCAGTTGCAAAACTTACTTCTTGAAAAACCGAATCTTTTATATTTTTATGATATCCCTCTGCATGTGTGTAAGGAAGATACGGACTTGGTTTTTCGCTTAGAATGAAAACTTTGGGCCTGAAATCTTTTACATAGGTTGAGGCAGAAAGAGCTTTCAGGTAATCTTTTTGTTTTTGCGGAGCATTTGATAAATAATAATCTGATTTTTCCGGATCTGTGTTGGTAAGCTCAAAATAAGTAGCCTTGGCTTCTTCTGTTTCAAATTCTATTTCAGGATCAACTTTTTCATACTCACCCCTTGAAAGCTTTTCTTCTCCAATACTTACTAATAAATCTGAAAGTATCCTCTTATCATCTTCATCTTCAAGCTGAAATATCGCTTCCCTGTTGAATACTTCGACAGTTTTTGCATGAGGAGCCCAAGGCTTTCCATTTATTTGCTTTGTCGTAATTTCCTTATATAAATCGTTTAAATCATAGTAGGGGTCAATTGTTACAAAAAAATCCACTTTAGTCTTAAGATCAGGACTTTGGGCTGAAATAAATGCTGGCCCGCTTGCTCCGCAAAATGTCATAAAACCTGTTTTATTTTGATCAACCAGATTATCGAGACTTATAAGATATTTATATGAATCTGCAAATTCTCTTGGGCTATCTCTTGTCAGCCTTCTCTGGGAAATTGTCGGAATGTTTGGCACAAGAATAATTATGCCTGTGCGGGCAATGCTTGATGCAATTTTCGCAATACGGGGGTCACTTTTGTCAATATCAAGGCCGATTTGAAGAACTGCGGCCGGATGCTTGCCCCGTGAATTTGGGATATATAAATCTGCATAAATTTCTTCATTTCCGGATTTATAACTTACCTCTTTCAAAATTGGTTCTTTTGAGAAAAATTTAAGAGGTTGGATTTTTGAATTTGGGATAAGATCTGTAATCAAAAGGACAGATTTATAAAATGCTCTTGAATAGGGGTTAAAAATTAGAAGAATAATTGCAACAATTATTATCTGCGCTTCGTACTGCCTGAGAAATCTTGTTATAAACTTGGGCATTTGCGGATTATAAGCCTAATTTTACCTCTTTGCAAGCTTTGAGGAATCAAAAGAAGATTGTTTCTCGATTTCAAATATTACATGCTCTTTATACTCTCCGTTTTCCACAACTTCGCTTGGAGAAATATCAATGGAAGAAATATCTCTACGACGGTTGATTGCTCCAATTACTTTCTTCCTGAGGTCATCAAATCCTTCTGCCCTTAAAATTCCTCGAGATACATTTATGTCAAGATAAGTATCTACAACATCTCCTCTATCATCAAATCTATGCATCAAGCACACTTCATATCCAATAGTGTTATCGATAGGAGCCCGTTTCGCAACGATATCCTGTTCAATATCTCTTACCGGCCATGCATCAAGTGCTTCCTTACCGAATATTGCCATGTTAAGAATAAATTCTTACTATATTATACACCCGTCTGTCAAAGCTTCTATTTGTGGCTTCCTGAAGGAGGATTTTTCCTGCCTAATTCTCTTTGCTCTAATGCCTCGGAAGTTTCAGATGTAATTGATTTTAAAAATCTAACCTCCGCATTTTTCCTTTCATCAAGATCGAGCTCAACTGTTTTTGTTTTATTCGAATTTGTTACTATAAACGGACGTTTGTCGTTTACGTCCTCCGGGTCCGGCACTGCCCAAACAGGAACTCTAAAATATTCCCCTTTTCCTCCTCTTTGAATCTCGAAATGTCCAATCAATCCGCCAGTCTCTATTTTTTGCTGCTGCTCTTCTGAAACTGTCCCAGCTTCTGCCATATCCGTATTTTACCAAATCTGATCAATTTATGCTAAAATTACCTACTTATGACAACGAGCCCAGAACAAATGAAATTTGGTGTAAGAAAACCAGATACGACAAAAGCAAAGTTTAGTTTGCCAAAAACCCCAAAAGAAGTGCATGAGCATGAAGGTCCGTATTGGCTTGAAGGAATGGTATCTTTGACAGAGGTTGTGCGCTCTTTTTCTCAAGGACAGGAAGGATCACAAGACGACATACCTGGCCGTCTTGCTTTAGGCAGTGCTGTTGGACGTATAGTCATGATAGGGGAAATGATTTACGGAGAGAGAGATTGGTATTGTTCGGATGAAACTGAACATCCGGAAAAATCAGTAAAAAAACTCCTTCCAGATTCATATCCGACCGGTGGAGATTTTCATGATCTTCGCAGATTTCTTGAAAAATTCAGGCCTATTTTTCAGAAAGCAGAGGAAGGACACAGGCCTTATGAAAGAGAGGAAATAAAACGGAAGCTTCACGATGTCTGGGTTGAAATAGCAGCAAATTTTGATCTCGGCAGTTATTTTCGTCAAAGCATGATGACAAATACAAACGGCATCATGCTTCCATCGGGTAAAACGGCTACTTCGGAAGACGTAGCTATGATTGCAAAAAGAATTATTGATGAAAGATTCGATACTTTAGTAATGAATGATCCCGATTATTATGGGGTTTACCAACCTGGGTTTGCATTCAGAATGTTAATAGAGGGGAAAATACGTCATTTATACGCTCGTCCTGATAAGATCGACGTTTGGAAATCCTATCAAGCGACAACCCAGGGAAGAGAAAAGAAAGGCCAAATCGTTACGAAAATAATGGTTGGAGATTTTAAAAACTCAAGAAGAGAATTGTTTGAAAATCCCAACAGCCCCAGAGGAAAAGCAATTAGATTAACCAGAATGGTCAACGAAAATATTGCTAGAAAATTTGACTGGAACCTTCTAGTAAGAAACTCCCGAACACATGGTTGGTCAAGAAAATCTCAGAGGGTATTTTTAATTACATCCGACACGCCTGACAGCTTTCCTCCTGATCAAACAGGAACAAGGTTCATATGTTTTAACGAAGAAGGAGAAGAGATGATACTTGAAATGCCTAGATTAACAACGGAAGAAAAGGAATTGGCGACTCAAGACTTGAGAGATTATTTTGCGAAGGCGGCTTAGTTACACTGAAGTTCTGCGAGACACTTATCTTTTGCGTCACCCGAGAGATAATTACACATTGCGCAGTTATTTTGGGGAGCAGTCTGGCTTTCGCCTGCTGAGCCTGTTGGGGTTTTTACTTCTCCGAAATTCTGAAACTTAACATCTGCCGGAGGAGTAAATACGCTTTCATCTGCTGTCCAGCCGGAACATTTGTAGTCAATATATTTATTAACATCAACTGTTTGAGAAGAGGAGCCCGTCGGAACTGCTTCTGCAATTTTATCAGGGTTAAATTCCATCATAAATCCCGTGGTTTGTCCCTCTGTCCATGTATAGCTTTGATTGTCTTTGATTATCATGTGCATTATATAGGCTTGTCCGTTGGTCTGAGACTCAAAGTCCCCCCTCATTCTTCCGTTTGCCACATACACAGTCCCTTGTGAGTCTGTTTCTGCAATTTTGTCTGTGAAAGTACATTTTTGCGACTGTCCTGCGGTAAGAAGATCTTTCATGCTCTTTGGGGATATCGAATCTCCGCTTGTTGATTCATTGGGAGATGTTTGAGAGGAAGGAGCCTTTGCTGAGTTCTTGCTCATTACATAAGCACCCGCACCCAGCACTATGAGCACGAGAGCAACTATTGCGATAATTACATTCTTATTCACTTGGCTTATTATATAACAACTTCCCTATTTGTAAATACCTAATTTATTCTAGAAAAAGGCATGAGGGGAAATATTTCTTCATCGATGACGCCGCCTTTTACGATAGGGGTATCGTCTGAAAATGTAGTTGCCGCATCAAAAAAGTCTTTGAAGCGATCTAAATCTGCTATTGTCGCCTGTCTTAGCGCAACATACCCAGATGAAACGATTAAAGCCGCATCTGGTGATATCTCTAAATGTTCTTCATCAGAAAAACCAATCTCTAGTATCGTGCTGTCCGGCAGGTCAAATAAATGCGGGATGTCAAAATCACCTTCGCATTTAATTAAATCACTTACTATATAGAACGTTGAGGTACTTGCCTCTTCGTTCGGCTCTATTGTTTGGACAGCCATCGAAAAAACGACTCTATCTCCATTTTCTGAATGACTGTATTCGCCTACTTCTTTTAGAACAGATAGAAAATATCCATATGGAGATCTGGCTTGTTCGATACATTTTTTTCGTTCAGCTTGCAATTTCCAAAACGATTCCTGTTTTCTTTTAAAGAAATCCATTTCCACCGGAAGAAAGGAATTGTCGCCAAATGAGACAAGAAATCTTCTAAGATTGGGTTTTTCTGTATAAAGTCTTTCGATATACGGATTGTCAGGATCGGTATGTTGTCCTACTAGATGTTCTGTTATTTCTAAATCTCCCGTATCAACTTCAATAATCTTCGCAACATTACCATCATGCCCAATTATTTCCTCTAGGTATGTGGCTGATATCTCGTGTGTGTGTTCGCCAATTTCTTTCGGGTCTCCCATAAATATAAGAGCTGATTTTACTACTTTTTTGTGCCTGTGTCAATTAAAGAAGGCTTAATCAATTTAGTTTTTTATTCCACTTCTGTCCTTGAAGATACGGCAGTGCTCGCAATTTTCACTTGAATTTGGCATATTATTCGAGGAGAGACACTTTTTTATTTCTTTTAGAGTTTTCTCTATCCAAGTACCATCTCCTTTATGCGGAACTATGCTAAGGTCAAAGGTCAATTTTCCGTCAAATTTGTCAGGTGTCTTAAGCGCATTTGCGAAAACGAAATATCCCGTATTATTTACTTTAAAACCAAGCTGTCTGAATATCCATTGATAAACTTCCATCTGGCGCTTATAACTTTGCTTGTATTCATCATCGAGAGAAATTTCTTTGGTCGTAGATGTAGATTTGTAATCAACCAGCAGAAGTTCTTTCTTTTTGTTTACCCAAACATCGTCTATAATTCCGCAAACTAAAAGGTTTGTGGGCTTATGCAAAACTGAAGCTCCTACATATCTATATCCATCATCACGCCATGTTGCCAGATCAGGATGACTGAAAGGCACTGCGTCAATTCCGTATCTATCCATAAGCTCATGTTTTTCCCCGCTTTCCCGCAAGATATCGAATTCTTTCTTGAGAAGCTTATCTACCGCGTTGTTCAGAGAAAATCCGGGCATGCTTGGTCTTCCAATTCCAAGCTTTCTATCAATATAAAAGCAATAAGCGCAATCCATAAAGAGTTCGATCTTGGATCTGCTTATGGAAAAAGGATCTTTGGAAATTGGGTTGTAAAGGAATCTTCTTTTTTCTTTTACCCAATGAGACATTTGGGAAATTATACTCCGGATCAGGTTTTAAAGCAATTTGAGGTGATAATCAACACGAGTCGGTATCATCGTAGGGCGGCGGAAACTGCGGATCATATGATCTTCCTTCCACAGGAATAGCTGTCGGTGCCCATGGAAGATATGCTACTTTATCTCTTGAGATAACAAATACATCCTCTTCAGGGTTATCTGTTTTAACTCTTGAGATTTGCAAATCTCTTCCTCGTCTTCCGTGTTCTTCATACATGTGCTTTAAAACACGAAATTCTTTTTCGTTCTCGACTTTGATAATATGAGCGACTCCCTCACTGCTAACTATTAATTCTAAAATATGCCCGCAGCGTTCATGAGGATGTGGTCCTGTTTCCCTACTTCCCATAAGCGGATTATATTGCAAACGCGGGAAAAAATAAACTAGTTATGTTTTTTGGGGTTGGGGCTCAATGGGCGTTGGCTCCGCAGTAGAAGTTGGGTTTAATCTTTGAGGCGCGTTCTGAGCTTCATTAGCAACTTTTTTAGTTTCATTAATAACTGCTCCGCCAAGATTTAAGATATTTAGAACTTTTTTTACTATTCCTCTTCTTGGTTCTTGCTCCGCAGGGGCCCGGGGAACTGCTATTGCAGGTTCTTGATTTATTCTTCCACCATTTTCGCTCATCTATTTCAGCCTACTATTTTAGGCAGTTTCTGTCAAATAAAAGTTTTGATATAATTATTATATGGCGAAGAAAAAATCAAAAGCGAAAAAAGTGAGCTACTTATCATCTATAAGCGCCTACTCAATTCTAATTGGACTTTTGCTTGCTCTTCTTATATTGGCAATAATATTTCTTAAGCACAATTTAAATGCTCCTGCTCCTGCCGGCTACTAATTCTTCTCTAAAACTGAAATTACTTATGCAAAGTTTTCGACACTCTGATATCATTAATACTTATGGAAGAGATGTGTCCAAAGTGCGGAAATCCCTTGGCTCCTGTTACGGAAACTTCAACCGGAAGAAAACTTCAGAGATGTTCTACGGGAAGCTGGAATGCCGAAACCAAAAAAAATGAAGGCTGCGATTATGTTAAATGGTTTGAAGTTGAACCCGAAACTCTTGATGAAAAATGCCCTAAGTGCGGCTCTCCGGTAATCCTTGTCACCACACGTTTTGGCAAGAAAATGAAAAAGTGTTCGACCAATACCTGGAACAAGGAGACGAAAAAAGCAGAAGGATGTGACTTTGTCGAGTGGATAAATGGTACCAATGAAGCGCTTGATGAAGAATGCCCGCTATGCGGAAATAAGCTGGTACTTTATACAACTGCGGCAGGAAAAAAGATGAAGAAATGTTCTACAAGCGGATGGGACCGGGAGAAAAGAGTTGCCACAGGATGCAAATATGTACAGTGGCTTAAAGCCGGAGATTATCAGAAAACTGAAGGCCCGAATGGCGAAGAATTCCTTCCACCTGAACCTCCTCCTGATAACGCAAACTGAATTACAAAGTAGATTCGAAAAGAGTAAGAGCGTCTATTGCCTCTTCAGGAAGATTACCCGTTATGGCTTGGTGATCAAAATTTTCCAATCTTGCTCTTCTTATTGGCAGTTCTCTAATTTTTGGAATTTCAGATGCTGCAATGGCAACACGCGGGTTTGGTTCGACGTATCCTGTTCTATATATATCTGCCTCTGTTCTATTTGGCCCAACGGTATGGTTAAAATCACGTTCTCTTACCATAAATGTAGAATACTATTACAAACTAGTATTGTCAATAACTTTTTTGAACTTAAATATGTATAATAAGGTCATGAAAAATATCAGGTTTACCAAAAAAGGTTTTGAAGCACTCAAGATTGCTTATGAAGACCTTAAGAATTCCCGTCCCTCAGCAGTTGCCGATCTTAAGCGTGCAAGAGAAATGGGAGACTTGAGTGAAAACGGATATTATAAGGCGGCGCGTGCCAAGCTTTCAGAAATTGACAGGAACTTGAGAAAATTTTTAATTGAGCTCAGAAGCGCTGATGTTGTAAAAGAAAGCGATAGGCATCAAGTAGGTATTGGTCGGACCGTTAAATTATCGGACGGAAAAAAGGAAACAGTATTTCAAATCGTAGGAGACCTTGAGGCTGATCCCACGCAAAAGAAAATATCTCTCCTGTCTCCTCTTGGGCAGGCGCTTGAAAGAAAAAAGATCGGAGACAAAGCAGAGATAATTACTCCTTCAGGAAAAATCCACTATAAGATCACAAAAATCTCTTAAGTCGTTGCAGCTTCCAGTGTTTTTTCTGAGGTTTTAACTACGATTGGTCTTATAAGATTTACTCCTATCATTGCGAGTTTATGTCCAAATCCTCCTACAAACATCAGTAGGAAAAAATGTGTAGACAGATTTAGGGCCTTGTTCAAAGCCGCGGGTGAAATCGCATCTAGACTTGGCATAAGTGCCGCCGTATTTGCCTGCCCGGAACTTAAAGAATTAATATCAGTAACTGCGGGTGGTTTGCTTACGGAAGGAGAGGATGTACTTATGTATGAAGGGGTAATTATATTTGTAAAAGCGAGAATTACAAGTATCACTGAAAATGTCATTATAAAAACTCCTATGCCGAGGAAAACCCAGCCTGTGGTTTTGGTATCCATAAAATTATCATAGCCAAGCTTTATCTTATTTGCAAGGAAATGAAAAAATGTCCGAGAGGAGAGGGGGAAATTAATTAACTTCTACCAAAGCAGCGCCTGCCATCATACCTGCACCAAAACCTAAAACCAAAACCTTACTACCCTTTTTTATAAGTCCTTCTTCTACCGCCTCGTGCCATGCAAGCATCGTAGTGGCCGAGCCGCAATTTCCATGATTTCTGATATTTGAAACGATCTTCTTCTGATCAATTCCGATAAGTCCTCCCATAATATCGATCACCCTCCCATTTGCCTGATGAGGAATAACCACATCTATTTCATCACGCGTTACTCCTGCTATTTCACATGCCTCATCAATAATTGGAGGAATAGTATTAGGGTTTGCCAACCAGTTAAAGACACCGCGGCCATCCATCTCCATATATCTTAAATTAAGGCCATATTTTTCCTCACCATAAAGCTTTTTTTCCTCACTAGGTTGTCCTACCTCACAAAAAAATAAACTTCCCTCAGGAGGTGTGTATTCAGGTAATATTGAAACACGAATAAGATCTTTTAAATCGGGCTGATGAAGTATTGATGAACCAAGGACCCTTAGATCTTTCCCGTATGTAAATGCAATTGCAGTAGCTGCATCAGAAGGCAAAGTTTTGTCTTTGCCATCAACAACTGGTGATCCATATTCTGAGGCAACCATTAGAATATTCTTGCCATCGAATTCGTCTTCGTTTTCTCTTATAAAATTTAATATCCATACGGGGCTTGTACATTCTGCATAAACGTCCTGTCTTGATTGAACTACTTCCACACCTGATGCCCGTAAATTTTCTGCAATTTCCTTACCAAGTGACTTTTTATATGGGACACCTGTAGAAGCAAAAACGTCATCCACATAATCCCAATCTTTTCTTCCATTAAATGCTTCTAATGCAACTCTTGTTCCCATAGCCGGTACGATTCCTGCGCGATTTAGTGGAGAAGCTCCAATTTCCGTACAATAGTGTCTTTCGCTAATTCCGGTAACACGTTCAATATCGTCGGCGGTGTATGGCTCACCTGAAGACTTTCTAACATTTAAGACCTTTGTAAGATGATCAACCATAGCATCGTTTGAAATAATGTTTGGAGGAGTATAAACTGCGGTACTTGCCGTAGGTTTTTCTGTTTCTTTTGGCACAAATCGTTCTGTCTCTATCATATAAATATAATTCGATAATTATAATCATCTGTGGTAATTAAAGTCAATGTTCTGTTTAATGCATTATTACATTTCTCGTTTTCAAGAATAATAAATTTAAAAGCAAAATATGGGATAGCTAAAACAATTTGTATGCTTTGATAAGGTTTTATACCATAACTCTCCTTGCATTGCCATAAAAAGAACACTAGTTTAAATCTATATGCCCACTACCCGATGGAAAGAAATTTTGTCTTAGGAATGCGGGGATTTCGAAGACATCCCCTAACTTTGAAACTAAAATTCTACTTTACACCTAAATAAAAAGTTATCTTTTTTAAGTCTTCGGATTTAATGTATCAAAGAGGAAAAACTATGTCAACAAAATATTGCAAATCTTATTTAAATTATTGTATATTTATATAGATAGCTTCTTACAAATCATTCATTCAATCCTTGCAAAACAAGTCTAAATTAGATAATATACTCCAACATGAACAAATTTAATCAAAATTTAACCAGAAAACCCAAGATTCTCTCAACTCAGGAAGAAGTTATTAAAAGCGTAAGAGAGTTTCAAAAAAGATATAAAAACTTAGAAAATAAAGACACAAACATAAAATATACTTGGGAAAGTAACTCTAGCTCATCGGGGGAACTGAAGCAGAAAAACTACTCTGTGGACTCTCAACTAATTTAATTATATTTGAGTTTGAAACAACAAAATTCGATCGAGTATATATTTTTAATAACAGATTCCATCTTTCATCTTCTTTTTTTAAAAGCTCGACATTCAAACCTATATTCTTAGCCTCTTTATACATTATTGGCCTTCCATGCGAGAAAGTTTCTTCAGGGTTGAGAAACTTAGCAATTTTTTCTTCAATTGATTGATCTTTTTGGTCGGTTTTATCTTTTTGTTTTTCTGGTAAATTTTTGAAGGTCGTATTCTTAAGATATCTAATTGCAATGTCCTTTGATAATTCTTGTGCAATTTTGCATTCTTCCAGAAATGGTTGATCAACTGGAGGCAGGAGCGATAACAGACCTTCAACTCTCCCAGACCCAGCATTCTTAATTCTCTCTAAAATCTCCTCCACGCCTTTGACAATTGCATATGCTGACCTAGTCACAATTTTTCCTGTTTGATCAACATAGGAAATCTGTGGATCAACTGGGCCAAGTTCCGAACTCTCACCTAATAAGATCGAATCTGCGCCAAAAGCTATCATGGTCGCGGCAGATTTAGCAAGTTTCGGAACTATTACTCTAAAACCCTTAGAATATGTTCTGCACACATTGATAATTCGCTCAGCAGACAAAGGTCTACCACCAGGACTACTTATTATCAAGTCCAGTTCTCTTGTGTTATCCATGCCTTGTAATATTCCTTCAATCGTATCCCTGTCGCCATCGTCAATCATGGCTGCAGGATGCATGAACGATGAAAAATAAGTAATAACATTTCTGTCACTATTCAATTTAGACCATTCTTTAAGAAGATTCTGTCTTGCGGGAAAATTTTGACTAACTTCGTTTAGGATGCTAATTATTTCTGGGTTATTTTTATTATCGGCGTTTATCTTTTTAGGCATGTTGCGAGTTTATCAAATAATAATGACAAATTCAATCAACGCGCGTCGCACAGTGTGTGCTTTAAGACGTGAAAGTGAAGCAAGGTCTATTACTCTAGAGTTGTATTATAAGTTTACAAGGTCCGACCTTGTAAGCAAGGATGTGTTCTTTTGAAGATCTGATATTGACGGAAGTCCTACAGATTATTTTAAAGAAATTGTGGTTCCTTTTTTGATGTTGTATTTTTTAATTGTGCCAACTGGGAGTAGTATCTTCAGCTATCGCTCGACTCGCGTTTGTTTTTACGAAATCAATTCCGTCTTTTGCGCTTTGCTTACTTACGTATCCTTCCGCACTATCGGCAATTATATTTCCATTGTTAGCCTTAAATCTCCAACGATACTGGTCCGATCTATCTTTATAAATTACAAATTTTGCCATTATAATCACCTACTTTTTAACTCTTGACAATGTTTCAAAAAGTTGTCATTATATTTTTATAAGTATTATTTAAGCAAAATTTTAGGTAAAATGCAAGAGGTAAAATTTAATGGTTAATTTAACTCCGAAGCAAAAACAGATTTTAGATTTTATTAAGGGTTTCATTGAGGAGAATGGATATCCCCCTTCTCTGGCAGAAATGGCAAAACAATTCAAGAAATCAATTCCAACTGTCCATCAGCTTGTGGAAACTTTAAAACATAAAGGTTTCCTTACAAAAGAAACTGATGTGGCAAGAGGAATTTATATGCAAGAACCAGAAATATTTCTGTTGGGCAGGATTGCAGCGGGAAAACCAATAGAGCCGTTAGAAAATCCAGACCCGATAAAAGTTCCGAAAGAAATGATTGATAGTCCGGGTAATTATTACGCCTTAGAAGTAAAAGGAGACAGTATGATTGACGAGGGAATTTTAGATAAAGATATTATAGTTGTTAGACATCAAAATACTGCTGAAAATGGCAATATTGTAGTCGCAGTTACAGAAAAAGGTGCAACTTTAAAGACATTTAGACAAAAAGATGGTAAGATCTATTTAGAGCCAAAAAATAAGAGATTTAAAAATATCTATCCGAAAAATCTAAAAATCAGAGGCAGATATATAGGTTTAATTAGAAAAAATGTCTAACTTAATATTGACTCCCAATAACTATCCATCTAAAAAAAGGGGTGTTAATTCCATTTCTAAAATAAAAATAGGCTCTGATAAGACTTGCGATTGTGCTCTGAATCATATTAATTGCCTCGATGCTAAAAATTGGATGAAAAACCAAGTTGCTATCTGGGAATTTCATTATGGAAAAAGAGATATAAGAGACAAAGCTACACATCCAGCGGTATTCCCAATTGGATTACCAAAAAAATGCATTGAGCTTTTTACTCATAAAGGAGAACTAGTCTTGGATCCATTTGTTGGGATTGGAACGACACTCCTAGCAGCGAGGGATTCCGAACGAAATGCAGTAGGCTTTGATTTGTCAGAGAAATATATAAAATACATAAACGAAATTAGGCTAGCCGATGAACTGCCATTCTTTACATCTTCACAAATTGCGATAGTTGATGATGCAAATAACATAAATAATTATTTAAATGAAAGTACTGTTTCTCTTTCGGTAACTTCACCTCCGTATGCCAACATGCTTAATAGAAAAAGAAAGAACAAAAGTATACGCGGAGATCTCAGAAAAAACAAACATTATGACACTGTTCAACAATACTCAAATGATCCGAGAGATCTAGGAACAATGGATCCAAAAACATTTGCAAAAGCGTTAGCTGCTATCTATAAAAAACTGTTGCCTATTCATAAACCAAAAGCTCACTGCGTAATAAACATTACCGATCTCTGGTGGGAAAATAAAAGAGTACCAATTCATCTATATGTAATCGAAGAGATGGAAAAAGTAGGTTATGAATTTAGAAATACTATTATCTGGGACAGAAGGAATCTTGTAAATGGTGCGGGGATTTTTGGTTGGCCAAATAATTATATTACTTTGGGAACAACATTTGAATATATTTTAGATTTTTGGAGGCCCATTAAGTAATTAGATAAGCTTTTCGTGTTTCTCAAACAATTGCAGATAATCTTTTTTGTGAATCCTAAATCCAGTACCGTGATCATGATACTTTCCAGCTGCTTTTCCATGAAGATCTGCGCCAATTCTAATATCTATTAGCAGTTTATCGTGTTCAATTGCATATTTTAAGTTTTTAAAGTTAAGTCCGCTCAACAGATAAGCTTCGGTATAATGAAACATTTCCCTTTTACTTCCTAATTTTCCTTTTGTCTCCGCCAGAACCAAAAGAACTTTTTGAGTTCCTTTCTTGAGAACATCATCAAGTATTTCCAGTATCCAATACGCCTCTTCATTAGCTGGATTTACAAGAATCAGTTTTGAGTTTTCTATGAATATTCTTAGCCCACGATTATTTTTTCTTGAACCATAGACAGTTGTATATAATCTATAAATTCCATCATCTCCTAGTCTTTTTAGGAATTCGAATATTCTTCTGTTTGTTCCTCTAGGTAAAGGGGATTTTGAAGAAAGAGTAAGCATGCTATTTGAATTTATCCTTTTTGCCTTAAGCTCAACTACTCCTAAATCAGGTATTCTAAGATTATTCTCTTTTATTCCAAGAAGAGTTTCTAATGTATTACCAACTCCACCTTGATGAGGATGGGTAGTTTTTATAAACCCTTTTCCTTTAATTTTTTGCAGTTCGTCTATTAATTGTTTTATGTTCAACATAAACCCGGGTATTTTACTCTTAAAATTTGAGAATGCAAGTTTTAATGCTAAATTGTCAAACGAGGATAATAAAACTTATTACTCTCTGTGGCTAAAACGAGCAGGGGGAGTGAGTAAAGGTTTGCTCATAGATATTGTGTCAAAGTATTGAAATGTTCTTCGCTAATAAATTGCCATGAATTAACCCTAACAGATATCTCACCTCCGAAGAAATGATATCCTCCATCTTCAGGTTCAGCTTTGCCTCCGTAAAATTTCCTTGCATAATCTTCTGCAAGACGATTTGCTGTTGCAATTCGGTTGTTAGGTAATATGTGAACGCTACGATGTGAATATTCATACTCACCATTTCTTTCTTCAAGGCATAATAATAAAAATTTGCTATTATTTTTCATTCTCTGTTAAGTAATTTACTGGCTAGTTCACTTGCTTCTCTGATAGAAATTAGTTGTTGAGGCATAAATTTATAATAACACTTTGGGGATTAATATTATAGACCAGTTTCAATTGTGGTTCCTTTTTGGATATTGTGTTTTTTGATTGTGCCAACTGGGAGTTCAAGAACAGTTCTGTAGCGGGGGTTCCAAAGAAAAATGCGATTGGGGGAAAGCGCCTCTTTAAATGCAACTACTTTTCCTTGTTTGTTCAAAATAATAACGTCGATTGGGAATTTTAAGAAAAACGTATGTATGCCAAGCCGCGTCTCAAACATTACAGGGTGCGCTTTTTGCCGACCTATAAGCCCAATTGATTTTTCAATTAAAGTCTCCAGTCTTTTTACTTCTAATTTCACCATTCCTTATATTGTATACAAATATAAAGCGTGTAGTTTTTGTTGAATATTCTGCGGAGGAAGTGATGAGGCCGGAGTGCCGGAATTAATGGTACAATAGGCACATGTTAATCGATAATATCAAGCTAACCATCAAAGCCGGTAATGGCGGCAAGGGATCCAGTAGTCTATTTCGGGGCGGACAAACTGCCAATGGCGGACCGGACGGAGGAAATGGCGGTAATGGCGGAAGTATATATTTCCAGGGATCTCACAATTATTCGGATCTGAGAAAATTTCGTTATTCGAAGAAGGTAGAGGCGCAAGACGGGCAAAATGGCAAAGGAAAAAAGATGTATGGACGCAAGGCTCCGGACATGACAATTTCTCTTCCCTTAGGCACTAGAATTACCAATCTTAAATCAGGCGTTGTCACAGAAATTACAGATGACACCACACCGATACTCTTTGCCAAAGGCGGTACAGGCGGACGGGGTAACGTCGAATTTAAATCTTCAACCAATCAAACTCCTATAAATTTTGAGCAAGGAGGGCAGGGAGAAACAAAAGAATTATTTCTCGAATTGCGCCTAATTGCCGAGGTCGGTCTTATAGGACTCCCCAATTCAGGCAAAAGCAGCTTACTCAAGGTTCTGACGAAAGCTCACCCTGCAGTTGGTGATTATCCGTTTACGACGCTTGAGCCAACTATAGGAATGCTTGAAGCACATCCTATTGCCGATATTCCCGGACTTATCGAAGGCGCATCTCATGGAAAGGGACTCGGAATTGATTTTCTGCGGCATATAGAGAAAACCACAATTCTTATCCACTGTATAGATATTACCAACCCCGATCCGCTTAAATCATATGAAATTATAAGAGAAGAGTTCAGATTATTTGATCCAACGCTTTTGGATAAAACGGAATACATACTCCTTACCAAAACTGACCTAGTCGATAAAGAAATCATCCAAAAGGTAACAAAACTTTTTACAAAGACCAAAAAACAGGTGCTAACTTGCTCAATTTACGACGAGGAGAGCATGGAATCTCTCAAAAAATTACTGAAAAATATTAAGTTAGAATCTTCACTTGAACAATAAATGAAATACGTCAATTTTTCCGTGGCCAAAGCGAGCCCTTCGACTCGCTCAGGATTAAGGAGAATTATTTTACGTCGAGGAGTTCGATGTCGAAAATTAGAGTTGCGTTGGGAGGGATCACCGGTGGAGAACCTTGTTCTCCGTATGCCAGATTTCCCGGAATAGTAAGCATTCTTTTTCCTCCAACTTTCATCCCTACAATTCCTTCATCCCATCCCTTAATTACATTTCCTACTCCAATTTGCGTAGTAAATGGAGTCTTACCTACCGAACTATCAAATTGAGTGCCGTCCATAAGTTTACCTGTATAATGCGCGGTTATAGTATCTCCGCTTTTTACTTCTGCTCCCGTACCCACTACGATATCCTCAATCTTAAGTTCCGTAACCGCAGCTGTAGTCGGGCCTGCTGAAGCCGGTGACTCCGGCGATTTTACTGTATTATTAAATGTATTCATAAAAAAGAATATAACTGATATTAAAACTGCAGCTATTCCCAATCCTCCAAATAGCTTACCATTCATTTTTTTATTATACACTACTTAACATCTAACAGCTCTATATCGAAAATAAGTGTAGCATTTGGCGGAATAGCTTGACCTGCACCTTGTGCGCCATACCCCTTATTCGGTGGAATAATAAGTCTTCTTTGTCCTCCAATTTTCATACCCATAAGTCCTTCTTCCCATCCTTTTATAACTTGTCCTGTTCCCACTTGAAAAGTTAAAGGCTGGCGTCCTTGGGTCAGTGAAGTATCGAAAATCTGCCCATTAGTGAGTCTTCCGATATAATTGACTGCGACAGAACTTCCGGATGCGACTTCTGCGCCCATTCCAATTTTAATATCTTCAATCCTAAGCTCTGTTGCCGGCGCAAATGTCGGAACAGGAGGCGTTGAGAGAGTAGGCGTAGCCGTGGCAACAGAATTGAAGGCAGGCGTAGAAATTGTAGCGGGTATAGGATCGATATTAAAAACCGGAAGAAGCTTCTTGTTCGAACTTATGGCAAAAACAGCACCCGTAAGAAGTATAATTGTGCCGAAGATAAGCAGAAGCATATGTTTGTTTTTTTCTTTCTGCTGTCCCATTATGACGTCCATAGTTCAACATTATACCATGAGATTTTTTCTAATTACCAGCTTCCGCCGCCACCGCCTCCTCCTCCGCCGCCTGAAAATCCACCGGAAGCACCACTTGATGAAGACGGGGCAGATGTAGTGATATTGCTATTCATGCCATAGTAGAATCCCAAATAACTTGCGTAAAAACTTCCTCTGTACCCCGAATACCAAGTGGGATTATAGTCGGGCTTTATTATCTTAAGCTGTTCCATAAATTTGTCTATGTATCCTAGCGCCATAGCGTACGGAATCATCTGCTCCACAGTATAAAATTTCATCGCCTGCCAATTATAATTCCTGTCCATACTTTTTAGGAAAAGCTTAAGCCCGTCTATTTTATGATCTATTTCATCGCCAAGCGGAGTTCTTCCGATAAGTTTACTAAATAAGAAAAACAAAACTGCTCCGAGAATAATATTTAGAGTAAAAAATGAAACAATTCCGAAGAATACCAGAAATCCTCTCTGAACTTGTGGGTTTTTGGTATAATATTTTTTCTCAACAAGCTGTTTGAAAATCTCCGTCTCCATATCCCGATAAGTTTTGTAAAAATCCGCTTTAAGGTCTTCTACGTCCACGTTATTACCGCTTTCGAAAAGCCGCGAATATAACTTTTTCTCAAAAGGAGTAAGTTTTCCGTCGTCCTCTTTAAGTTTCGTAATTGTCTGTTTCTTGTCAGTTATTTTGATAACCCCAAGAACCTTACTTTCGGTATTTTTCTCTTCAAGCTTTATATATTTTCTGATAGCCAAGTCAAAAATTGTCGCAGTCACGTCATTCCTGTCAAGCTTTGCATTGTCAATTGTCCCCGCAAGTGCGGGAGGAAGTCTGTTTCCCTTTTCGTCTTCCGGAGTATCGAAATTCACAGTCGGCGGACCAAATCTTTTCTTGTTTTTCTTCTTCTGATACCAAAAAATAAGAATTGCCGGAAGAATTATGTTAAGCAAAAAATAAATTCCGAGAATATTTTGCCAGATAAAACCGAATATTTTTTCGGCAAAGGTAGAGGGCGCAGATTTTGAGAGAATGCTTTTGGGAAATGTATTTGCAGGATAAACCGCAACCGCTGTCAAACCTTCTCCTGCGGAAAGTAAACCTGTTCCGGCTGATGATCCATTAATCGTACAATTTGCATCCTTTGAGCCGGCCGTACCCGTATAGCAAATAAAATTGGTAGGATTAATCCCAAAATCCGTCGCAACATCAATACTTGCTTTTTCAATGGCTACTGGCCAATCATTTCCTGTCGCATTCCAGTAGATTTCGTCAAAGTCCGGGAAATTACTTCCAATTCCATTCTCAACCGTATATGAAATCTTATAAACATGCGCTCCTGTAATAGTCCTGTCAGGATCGCCTATCTTGAAATTTATATTTTGATTGTTTTGTGTTGTTTTGAACTCTTCTGACTCACCGTCACGTTCGATATTTACATTATCAATCTTTGTAATCCTGTAGAGATCGCCAACTTTTGAATAAAGCGGAATGTATCTAAAAATTCCGTGCCGCGAGAGACTTTCAAAGTCATAATCAATCGTCTCGTTAATATCCATAAGCCCATCTTTGTGAGCCACGATCTTCACATCAAATGAATTTATCTTCTCGGCAAATGCATTTGCGGGTCGGAAAAGAAAGAAGATAAAAAGAAGGGGCAAAAGAAACCAAACTTTCCTCATCAATAAAATTATACAACTTTTAGGTTTAAGCTATAATATTTTGCTATAATCTTATATATGCTGCAGGCGCTGGATATTATTGAAAAGTATATTTCTTTTTTCGAAAGTAAAAATCATAAACGCATCCCAAATTCTCCGCTTGTGCCCCAAAATGATCCCACCACTCTTTTTACATCTTCCGGTATGCAGCCACTTGTACCATTTCTTCTTGGAGAAAAACATCCGCAAGGTAAACGGCTTGTGAACGTACAAAACTCTTTCCGCGCACAAGACATTGATGAAATTGGAGATAATAGGCACACGACATTTTTCCGGATGCTTGGCAACTGGTCTCTGGGGGATTATTTCAAAAAAGAGCAAATTCCGTGGTACTGGGAATTTCTGACCCGCGAAATAGGACTTCCAAAAGAAAAACTTTATGTAACGGTTTTTAAAGGCGATGAATCTATACCGCGCGATAGTGAATCCGAAAAAATCTGGACAGAAATTCTCACAAGCGAAGGGCTTGATCCAAAAGAAAAAATATTTTCATATGGCGCTGATAAAAACTGGTGGTCAAGAGCAGGCACTCCGGATAAAATGCCCAAGGGCGAGCCGGGCGGACCCGACAGCGAAGTGTTCTTTGACTTCGGAACTCCGCATGACAAGAAGTTTGGAGAAAATTGCCATCCCAATTGCGAGTGCGGACGGTTCCTTGAAATAGGAAATTCTGTCTTTATGGAATACTTGAGGACGGAAAGCGGTTTTGAAAAACTTCCTAACCAAAATGTGGATTTTGGCGGCGGGCTTGAAAGGCTTCTTGCCGCATACGAAAACCAAGCAGACATTTTCCAAACTTCGCTTCTTTATCCTATTGTTAAAACTCTGGAAAAAATAACCGGCAAAAATTATAAAGAACACAAACGGGAAATGAGAATTGTCATAGATCATTTTATTGCCGCAACATTTATAACAGCAGCAGATGTTATGCCTTCAAAAAATGATAAAGGGTATATTTTAAGACGACTTATTAGACGTGGCTTTGATAACCTAAGACTTTTGTCAGGTGTGGAAATTAAGGGACTTCTTGAAAAAATTGTAGAACAATACTCAATTACAGACACAGAGCTTACGGCTAAATATGAGCATGTACAAGGTGTGATAATTGAAGAGGAACAGGCTTATGATAAAACCAAAAAAACTGCAACCGAATTTATCACCAAAAAATATCATGGAAAGCTTGTCGGAGATGAGCTGAAGGGCGAAGCTGAGATTTCTGCAGATGATGCCTTTGTTCTTTACTCAACTCACGGACTTTCTCCTACGCAAATCAAAAGCCTCGGATATATTTTTGATGAACAAGAATTTGCCAAAAGAATGGAAGAGCATGCAAATATTTCAAGACAAGGAGCAACTAAGAAATTTCAGGGCGGACTTGCCGACCATAGTGAGGCAACCGTCATGGGACATACTGCAACCCACCTTCTTCATCAGGCGCTTCGCGATGTCTTAGGAAATACCGTAAAGCAATCAGGTTCAAATATTACAAATGAAAGGATAAGGTTCGACTTTTCCTTTGATAGAAAACTTACGGATGAAGAAGTTGCGAAAGTTGAAAAGATTATTAATCGAAAAATCGAGAAAAATCTTCCTGTCCATTTTGAAATAATGCCGCTTAAAAAAGCCAAAGAAATAGGAGCTATCGGACTTTTTGATGATAAGTATGAAAATGACGTAAAGGTTTACTTTGTGGGCCCTTCGGCCCATTCGACAAGCTCAGGACAAGCAGGCTCAGGGCAAGATGCTTATTCGAAAGAATTCTGCGGAGGGCCGCATGTGGATTTTACAGGTGAGCTAAAAAGGTTTAAAATAATAAAACAGGAAAGTATTTCTCAAGGACAAAGAAGAATCTATTCAAAAGTTCACGATTTATGAAACTGCCTCTCTCATTTTCCAAAGAACAAAAAAAAGAATTTTTCTTAGCATTGGTTCTCCGCAATGAGAAGATAAACGCTGTGTTCATGGAGGAGGTTGGAGGAAAAATCCATGTCCTCTCCAAACACGCCGAAGCTTTCGAAAAGTCTATAGAAGAATCCTCAACCGAAGAGATTTTGGAAACCGCAGATAAAGCAATTTCCCAAGCCGAACAAAGACTTCCTGAAAAACTAGAAACAGTTAAGACTATTTTTGGTGTAAAGGGAAGCTGGGTCGAAGATAATAAAATCAAAAAAGAGTATTTGGAAAAGCTTAAAAAAATAAGCGATGAACTTGGGCTTGTACCCATTGGGTTTTTGGTAATCTTTGAGGCCATCTCTTATCTTTTGGAAAAAGAGGAAGGAACACCGGTCTCAATAATTCTTGCGGAAACAGGGAAGAAATTTGTCTCAGCAGCTCTTATTAAGGGCGGGAAAATCAAAGAATTTAAAACATCGGAAATTACAACTTCTCCGGCAACCACACTCGATAACATATTAAAACATTTCTCATCAGACGTTTTACCACCAAAAATCGTGGTCTTTAACGGCGAAGAGGATGAGAGTCAGGAATTTATAAATCACAAATGGAGCAGCGGCCTTTCATTTATCCAAATCCCTCAAGTAACCACTCTTCCGTCAGAGTTTGACGCAAGAGCTGTCCTTTTCGGGGCAGCGACTCAGCTTGGATTTGAAGTACTCGATAAAGAATTGCCTGAAGATGATGATGAAGAAATTCCGGCTGATTTTAAAAGCGGGCCCGAAGAAAAAGAGACAGATGATAATATTAAAATCGTTCCAGATGAATCTTCAATGGAGTATTTCGGATTTGTAAAAGATAAGGATATTGCCAAAGAACCACATCCTAAGCCCGTTGAAATTATAGATGAAATGCCACAGCAAGCTTTGAAAGAACAAATTGAAGAAATTCCCGAAGTTGTAGCGGAGGAAGAGGGAGAAAAAAAACAGCTGCCGGTAAATGCTTTTGCTATGATGTTAAGTGGGAAAAGTATTCTTTCTAAATTATTTAAAAACTTGAGTAAACTTCCTTTAAAAAGTTTCCTATCTCTGCCTGGATTTTTCCTCTCCGGAGGAAAAATGATGCTGATTCCTTTAGCATTAATTTTGCTTATTTTAATAGGCGGATTTTTCTATTTCTTCTCAAATAAAGCAGCTGTCGTACTAAGTATAGATGCCAAGCCGTCTGAGAAAACCCAGGACGTGACTTTTTCATCAGACTCCTCCACCGATCCTTCAAATGGAATTCTTGCGTCTCAATTTATCTCTGCCACTCAAGAAGGGAATATTTCAGCTTCCGCAACAGGCAAGAAAGAAGTCGGGGAAAAAGCAAAAGGAACCGTCACTATTTTTAACAATGCCGACTCATCACAAAATTTGTCGTCCGGTGCTACCATAACATCCGCAAATGACCGTGCATTTACTTTGGATAAGGCAGTAACTGTGCCCGCGGCTTCAGGCGATGTTTTCTCGGGAACTACTCCGGGAAAGGTGGACGTAGCGGTCACGGCAAAAGAGATTGGACAAGATTCTAATATTCCTTCTGATACTAAATTTTCTATAGGTACAAGCGTGTCAATGGCAGCCAAGAATGATAATGCTTTTTCGGGGGGAAGCAAAAAAGAAGTAACTGTTGTATCGGAAGACGATATTGAAAAACTTGAAGCAAAACTCCTTAAAGATCTTGAGAGCAAAGGAAAAGACGAGCTGACAAAAAAGATTTCAGGCGATGAAGTTCTTCTTCCGGTCCTTATAAGTGAAAAACTGGTGAAGAAAGATTTGAGCAAAAAAGCCAATGAAGAAGCAAGTAAAGTGACTCTTACCGGAACCGTAGAATACAAAGGTATTTCCTATAAAAAATCAGATTTGGTGGATTTTGCCAATGAGGTTCTTAAGAACGAAATATCGCAGGATGAGATGATAGATTCAGACAGTATTGAAGCAGACGTTGGGGAAATAGACCAGGATGAGGATAAGATAAGCGCAAGAGTAGCAATAAAAGCATTCGTTGTGCCTAAAATAAACGAAGAGGAAGTTATCAAAAAGATTACGGGAAAATCTTTTAACAGTGCTAAAGAGATTCTCACAAAATATCCGCAGGTTTCAGATGCTAAAATCAGTCTTTCCTTTAGTCTTCCGTTCCTGCCGCAAATACTTCCTTTCTCTTCAAAAAATATAAAAATTACTACTCAAACAAAATGAGTGAATATTATTATCACAGAAGCAATAGGAAGCTTAAGAAAAAATTCACAAAATTTATTGGAATATTTACCCTTCTTACTGGGCTCATAGTTACATCTTATATTTTCTTTCCGCTTCTTTCCTGGCAGATTTATTTTGCCTCTGCCTTCGCGCAAAGTCTTGAAACACCAATACCAAAACCTGAAGTATTAGGCTCAAACTCCTGGGGCAGTCTTATATCAGAGGCCGGGAATATTATTTCGGGAGCTGATTATTCCAATGCTCAGAATTGGTTCCCTCATTACTCTGCCACAAAAGACGAGAAGCCTAAAATTTCTTTCTTCAGCATCTCAATACCAAAACTTAAGATTCAGAATGCAATAGTCTCGACTCAGGATCTCAATCTTGCAAGCCACCTTATTAACTACCCCGGCACAGCTATTCCCGCTGACAAGGGTACATCGGTAATTTTTGGGCATTCCACTCTTCCTCAGCTTTTCGATCCAGAGAATTATAAAACAATTTTTGCAAATGCGTATCAGCTTAAGACCGGCGATGTTATAAATGTAAGTGTAAACGGAGTGGGTTTCGTCTATAAAATTTATGAAATATCGGTTGTAAGCCCTGAGGACACTTCAATCTTTACTCAAGACTTGAATGACTCATTCCTAACTCTTGTCACATGCACGCCTCCCGGTACGACATGGAAAAGACTTATTATAAAATCAAGACTTGAAAGAGCATAATGGGAGAAGAAAACGGATTTAAAATTTTCCTTATCAGTATCTGGCCCACTATTTACAGGCTTATAAATAGCTTCTTGTATTTTCTTCTGACACTTGTAAGAGCAATAGTAAAAATTGCAATGAATCAGCTCAAGGGAGGAGGCGTATAAAAAAATCGTTTAAAGCTCTTGAAGAGGAATCAAGAGAAGTAATTGAAGCAATTCAAAAAAAGCTTGTCGGCAAGAAACTGAATTATAAAGAAATTTACGCAATCATGGATGAGATTGCAAAAAATAGACTTGGAGAAGTTCTGACCACATATTTTACTGCCTCTGGATACGCAAAAGGATTTACCAACAAAGAGCTTTATTATCTAACAAAAGCGATGGTTGAGACAGGTGAGAAGTTAAGCTTTCCGGGAATTGTCGCCGATAAACATTCCATTGGCGGAATCCCGGGAACCAGAACAACTCTTATAGTCGTGCCAATCGTTGCAGCTGCCGGATTTAAAATTCCAAAAAGTTCATCCCGCGCCATAACCTCTCCGGGAGGAACTGCCGATGACATGGAAACCCTCGCTCCCGTAGTAATTTCAAAAGAAAAGATTTATGAGATTGTAAAAAAAACCAACGCATGTATCGTCTGGGGAGGCAGTTTTGGGATAGCACCAGCTGACGATGCAATAATAACTGTTGAGAAGCCGCTTCTTCTTGAAAGCTATGATAAAATCCTGGTTTCTGTAATGGCTAAGAAAATTGCATTCGGTTCAAATCATATTGTAATAGACATACCTTACGGAAAAACAGCAAAAGTTCATAGAAAAAAAGATGCAATAATTCTTAAAGAGGACTTTCAGTATCTGGCCAGAGAATTTGGTGTAGAAATAAAAGTTTTAATCCGCAGGACTGATGAACCATGGGGAAGAGGAATGGGGGCAATTCTTGAGACCCGCGATGCTTTAAGAGTCCTTCAGCAAAAACCAAACAGACCGCTTGATCTTGAAAACGGAAGTCTTTTTCTGGCAACAGAACTTTTAAAAATTTGCCTTAATGATTCACCCAAATCCCTCCAGGATAAAATTAGGAAACAATATGAAAATTGTGAAAACTGGGCGAAAGAAATTCTTGAAAATGGACTAGCCTTTGAAAAAATGCAGGAAATTATAAAAGCTCAAGGGGGAAATCCTCACATAGACAGCGAGGATTTAAAGCCCGGAAGTTTTTCTGAAGATATCAAGGCAAGGCGAAAAGGAACTATAAAAGAAATAAATATAAAAAATGTCACAACAGTCGCAAAAGCTCTGGGCTCTCCCGAGCAAAAGGGTGCTGGAATTTATCTCTATAAAAAAATTGGCGAAAAAGTTGAAAAAGGAGAGGTAATCTATACAATATATAGTGAAAAAATGTATAATCTAAGGATTGGAAAGAGGGTGAGGAAAGAATTTCCAATACTGAATATTTTATGAAAAGAATATTAGTACTTTTGCTGCTTCTTATTGTAATAATTGCCGGCGTTTTCATATGGTTTAAAAACGGAATCTCTCCTGTAAATATAAACGACAATACCGCAAAAATTTTTGTTGTAGAAAAAGGAGCGGGTGTCAGGGAAATTGCAAATAGCCTTGCGTCTCAGGGGCTTATCCGCGATCCTATTGTATTTTTTCTTCTGACAAAAAAAAGGGGACTGGATAAAGAAATCCAAGCAGGAGATTTTAGGCTCAATCCTTCAATGGACCTTTATCAAATAATTGAAAACTTGAAACACGGGACTTTGGATATTTGGGTGACTTTACCTGAAGGCCTGAGGGCTTCGGAAATAAACGAGATTCTTAAAGAAAAAATGCCTACATATGAAAATTCCTGGGAGAAAGAACTTGCGAAAAACGAGGGCTATCTTTTTCCCGATACTTATCTACTTCCCAGAGACGCGGACATAAATATGATCGTGAGTATTCTAAGAGGTAACTTTGATAATAAATACAAAACACTTGATACTTCAAAAACAAAACTTTCTCAAAATGAAATAGTAACGATTGCTTCTCTTGTCGAAAGAGAGGCCCGCCATGATCAGGACCGGCCTCTTGTAGCAAGTGTCATAAGAAATAGGCTTGATTTGGGAATGAAACTGGATATCGACGCAACTATACAATATGCACTTGGATATCAGTCTGCTCAGAAAAGATGGTGGAAGAAATCGCTGACTAATGCAGATAAACTTCTTAATTCTCCTTACAACACTTATAGAGTAGCCGGCCTTCCTCCTGCCCCAATAAGCAATCCCGGACTTGAAAGTTTAATGGCCACAATAAATCCCGCAAGCACAAACTACCTGTATTACATAACAGATAAAAATGGTGTCAATCGGTACGCTGGGGATCTTGAAGGTCACAATTCGAACATCCAAAAATACGGACTATAAATTAAGAAGATTTTCGGCGGAAGAATCTTTTGCGATTGGTGGGTTTTACATCTTTATTAATCTTTTCTTTCACATCTGCCGATCCATTCGGGATTGATTCCTCTAATTCCTCTTCGTCCAACTCATCCTCATCCATCCCCTCATCTATAATATCTGCAAGATTACCAACTCCCTCTTCAGTAATTGTCTTTAGAAGCTTTTTTCCTTTTTTTGTACCCATGAGGAAAACTACGGCTCCTCCTATAATAAGTCCCCAGACGAAACCCTCAAGAAATTTATTACCATGATGGTTTCCATTATTATTCATCATCATCCCTTCTTTTTTTGGATTTCTTCCTGTTAAGAATTGCTGCAATAATAGAACCCGCCTTTAACCCTGTTGCCATATTGGAAAGATTGGAAATAGGACCGGAAACGCTTTCCGTAATTATACCTGTATCATCTAGAACTTTATTTGCTTTGTTTATAGTGTGTCTTAACTCCCGCAGGATAAAAAATACCTGAATTCCAAGAATAAGAAGAAGAATCGTTAGGACGATTATTACTATAAATAGTGCTGTCTGGGCAGGGTCAATCATAGTACTATCTAACATAGCATCTAGCCAATTTTGTGTCAATTGGAACTAAATGTAACAAACCGCAGTAAAAATAAGAGTAAAAACTTGGTGAGAATTATTTAATTGTAATATGGCGTTCCAGAGTGGTCTCTTTACCGAAGCGGTTGACTACTTTTATTGTAATTGTTGTTTTCCCCGGAAATTCAACTATTTCTTTTTTAAAACTCCCATCATCATTTACAGGCACAACCTCATCTTCTATATAAACTGTTGCGGCTGGATCTGTTTTGCCAGAGACAGTGACGGTTGATGAAGAAAAACTTGCCATTTCCTTGGGATTTTCAATCTCAAGCGGCGGATTTATGAATGCATATCGGAATTGGAAAAAAATATAACCTATAAGCAGGATAAAAATCAGAATCCCCAATAAAACAACCTGATGTATTTTAAACTTTCGGATAGGTATGTCCTTTTTTCCGGAAAGCCCTTCCGGTAACACATCAAGATCTTTATCGACTGCAAATTCCCGTCTGAAAAGAGCAAGAGTTTCCTTTTCAGGCAAATTTAAAAATCTTGTATAACTTCTTACAAAACCCTGTGCATACGAAGAAGAAGGAAGCTTCCCGTATTCACCTCTTTCAATAGCGCGGAGAAATTCTTCTCTTATTTTCGTAGAACTCGCTACTTGCTCAAGCGTTAACCCTTTTCTCTTTCTTTCGTCGTGTAATTTTTGTCCGGCTTTTATCATATTTTAAAATTGGGATTTATTTAGGTTAATTAGAAATTAGAATAATTAGAAATTTTTATTGCTGGAGGCTATTTATAACTTCCTCCGCATTTCTTGTCAGTACATCTCGGGGCTTTGAACCGCTACCCGGCCCTACAATTCCTGCCTCTTCAAGCTGGTCTATAATCCTTGCGGCTCTTGAATAGCCAATAGCCAGCCTTCTTTGAAGAAGTGAAGCCGATGCTCTGTCATGCTGGCAAACGATTCTTATCGCTTCTTCGAAATGATTATCTCTGCCGTCTGCTCCGCTAGTTGCTCCCAGCTTTGGCCCAACTAAGGGTGTCTGTGTAACTTCATCCGTATACTCAACAGGCGGGCCTTTTGCTTTTAGGAAATCAACTAACTTTTTGACTTCTTTTTCCGAAACAAAAGCGCTCTGGATACGGGTCGGCTTTGCCTGTTCAGGCGGAATATAAAGCATGTCTCCCCGTCCCAAAAGCTTTTCAGCTCCAGGGCTATCAATTATAACTCTTGAGTCAATCATGGATGAAACATTGAATGCAATTCGGGTCGGAATATTTGCCTTAATAAGTCCTGTAATTACATCAACTGAGGGCCTTTGTGTTGAAACAACTAAATGGATTCCGGTCGCCCGTGCCATCTGAGCAAGCCTTGCTATTGCATCTTCAACTTCAACAGGCGCAAATGCCATAAGAGCTTGAAGTTCATCTATAAAAATAACTATATAGGGAAGTGATTGAAAACCTGCAAGCTCGTTGAACGAATCAATATTTCTGACTCCGTTCTCGGCAAATTTTTTGTATCTTTCGTCCATTTGGTTCATTGCCCATTTAAGAGATGCAAGAATTTTTTCAACCTCAACAATTACAGGTGTCATAAGATGAGGAATACCATTATATCCTGTAAGCTCGACTCTTTTTGGATCAATCATAATTAGTTTTACTTCAGCGGGCGTTGCTCTGAAAAGAAGTGATGAAATAAAAGAATTAATCATTACGGATTTTCCCGAACCGGTAGTTCCTGCAATTAATACATGCGGCATTTTTGCTATATTTGCAACTACGGGATTTCCTGAAACATCAAGACCAAGTGAAACAGTAAGCTTTGATTTGCTTTTTCTCATTTCTGCCGACTCAAGCATTGTCCTAAGCGTAACAATTTCAAGACTTTTGTTTGGTATCTCAATTCCGACTAAATTTCTTCCGGGGATAGGTGCTTCAATTCTTATCTGACCCGTAGGAGCCTCTGTAGCTGATGCCAGATTATTTGAAAGAGACGCTATTTTTGATAATTTTGTCCCAAGTGCAATCTCCAGAGCATACTGCGTAACTGCAGGTCCGAGATTTACCTCCACAACCCTTGCTTTTATGCTGAAACTTGCAAGAGTATCTTCAATAGTCTTTGCGATTTTATTTACGTCGCCGCGTTCCGCCTTTTGTCCTCCCGAATCCGCCAGAAGCGAAAGAGGAGGATATTCCCAAACCGTGCCGCCTGATGCAGGATTACTTACTAATTTATCTGACAAAAGTCCTACGTCTTTTTTGATAGAAGGTTCTGAAATTACCATTTCTCTATTTGACAGAGGTAAGTCTTTCATTCCGCCTTTTATAGTCATAGCTTTAATTCCTGGCCGTTTATTCTTAAGAAATGAAAATAACTTGGTGGGGAAAAATTTTGCAATAGTTGCTGATATTGCACCAATAATTCCTATCAGTTCATCAATTGATGTATCGAAGAAAACGACAAGACCTATGAAAATTCCTGCCGTATAAACAAGTGACGCTCCAAAATCAGTGACTATATCGGAAATTGTGCGAAATAAATAATCTCCTATAAGTCCGCCTCTGAAAAGTGCGTCAACGCAAATAAAAAAAAGTGAAAAACCAATCGCGACATTTGGTCTTGAGATAAACATTTTAAGCCGGAGAAATAAAAATCCGAAGAATACCAGGGAAAGTGCAAGAAGAAATCCTGTCCCTCCAAAATATTTCTCAATTTGGTCGGACAAAACGATTAAAGAAGGCTGGCTTTTGGTGAAAGAGACAAAAAGAAGAATTCCGGAAAGTATGAGCCCGAAGGAAAATATGGAATAAATCGTATTTTTCTTTAATTTAAACTTTAATTTTCCTCTTTTATATCGTCGTCTTCTTTTGGGCATACTATATATTATATATCGCGGATGTTATTACCACAAACTGCCTTGCCGGCCCGCTTCGCATCGAGGCGGGCAGGCAGGCTATTCTTCGATAATAACCGGTAAAACCAGTGGACGCCTCCGCAGATTCTTAAATATAGACTTTTCTGCGATTTCTCCAACTTTTTTTCTTAGATAAATCCAGTCTGTAACCCTGCCTTTTTTTGCAGAAAAAGCATTTCTGATATCCTGTGCTACATTCTTGTTCGACACTTTAGTCTCAGCATCTGTCAAGCCTCTTGTAATAATAGTAGGCTGATCTATTATTTGCCCGGTTTCCGAGTCTATTTCAACAACCACGATAATTACTCCTTCTTTGGATATTTTCTGTCTGTCTCTTAGGACTATAGTCTCAACTTCTTCACCTGATATTTGATCAACATAAATATTTTTGGTTGAAATTTTTCTTCCCGTATTTACCCTTCCATTGTCAAAAATTAGTTCCCAGCCGTTTTCAATAAGAAAAATATCGTTCTCGGAAAATCCCTGTCTTAGTCCCAAATTCTTATAAGCAACCATTTGTCTGTAAGTTCCTCCTATGGGAATTAGTTTTTGAGGACGCACAAGCTCCATAAGAAGCATGAGATCATCAGCGGCACCATGTCCTGAAACATGAAAGTCATCCGAAAGTTCAGAATATATGACCTTTGCACCGCGTTTCGAAAGGTTGTCTATAAGCGCGTTTATTGAAACTTCATTTCCCGGAATTGGATCTGCCGAGAAAAGAACAAAATCATTTTTAGAGATCGATATTTCCCTGTGGTCTCCGTTTGCAATTCTTGAAAGCGCTGAGCCTGCCTGGGCCTGACTGCCGGCAACAAGCAAAAGTAAATCTTTATCTCTATACCTTCTTATGCCGTCGAGCGGAACCTCGAGTCCGCGATCCAGATTCATATATCCAAGTTCCTGAGCAATCGTTGAAGTGTTAATCAATGACCTTCCCACAAAAACAACCTTTCGACCCACTTTTTTTGCAGCTTTTATGGCCTGATTTTGTCTTGAGATATTAGAGGAATAAGTTGTAAGAATAAATTTTCCCTGACAATCTCTCATCTCATCTTCTATCTTTTCTGCAAGGTCCTGCTCGGATTTGGTATACCCTTCCTTTTCGGAACGTAAAGAGTCAGACATTAGGCACAAAATCCCCTGCTGAGATGCTTTTGCAATTTTTGCAAAATCTGTTTTCTTGCCATCGAAGGGTGTAAGATCAAATTTAAAATCGCTCCCGTGATAAAAATTGCCCGCAGGTGTTTTTATAAAAAGATGAGAACTGTCCGGAATTGAATGAGTCACTCTTATAAATTCTACGGAAAACTTGCCTAATTTTATTTCCGAATTCTTATCATAGTCGACTTTTTCCACGCGAACTCCTACTCCATATTCTTTAAGCTTGCCATTTGCCAAAGCGGAAGTAAGAGGTCCGCCATAAATAGGGAATTTAATTCCTTTTTGAATAAGCTGCGGTAAAACAAAAGGCAAAGCTCCGATATGATCTTCGTGTCCGTGTGAGAGAACCATCCCTGATATTTTTTTGTTGGTATTTAAAAGATAGGAGACGTCAGGGAGCATAAGCTCGACTCCAAGCATAGTCTCATCGGCAAATCCTATTCCGCAATCAACAATAAGAATTTCATCGGGAAGTTCATAAAGATACATGTTGCGGGTTACATCCCCGATGCCGCCAAGCGCTATAAAAGAAATTTTATTCATAAAAGTTATTAGTTATTAGTTTTTCTTTATTAGTTAATCTATGTTGGTAAAAATTGTTTGTAATTCTCTGCTGTAATATGTATATAACTTCCAGAAGGAACTTTTCCTTCAACTATCATCTTTGCCGCTTTTCTGCAAATCCCCTCAATAGTTCTCTCAAGACTTCTTATTCCTGCATCAAATCCAAGAGGCCGTATTATGTGTTCCCAAACATTTTCATCAATTGTGAGTTGATCTTCATGAAGTCCCGACTGACGTCTTACTTTTGGAAAAAGATAACTCTTGGAAATTGCTGTCTTTTCATTGTCAGTGTAGGACGGCATTTGTACGACCTCAAGCCTGTCAAGGACTGCAGTTGAGATATTTGTGGTATTATTTGCAGTTGCGATAAATAAAACATGCGAAAGATCAAATGGATAATCGATATAATGATCTGAAAAATTTTTGTTTTGCTCAGGATCCAGAAGCTCTACCAAAACTCCCATTATATCTGAACGAGATCCTTCGGTTATTCTATCAAGTTCATCCAAGAGTATTACCGGATTTTTAGAAGATGAAGCGGCAAGTTTTTTTATAACTGCCCCGGGTTCTGCATCAGCAAATGCCCGTGACTGGCCCCGAAGCGCCCTTGCATCTCCCATTCCTCCAAAAGGGATCCTTTCAAATTTTCTGCCCAAAGCTTCTGCAATTGAATAAGCCAATGTGGTTTTACCTGTGCCGACTAATCCTATTAAGCATAAAATAGGAGCCCGGATGACACCATCAGTCGTATTATTTTGCATACCTAAAATTATTGAGGACAAATATTCCAAAATTCTTTCCTTTACGCTTTCAAGTCCGTAGTGATTTTTGTCCAAGACATGCCTTGCTGAAGATAAATCCAAAATATCTTTGGTTTCATTGGTAAAAGGCAGAGAAGTAATCCAATTAATATAAGATGAGACACTTTCAAAATTTATATAAGATGCCGTACCGCTTTTTAGAGTTGCACGAAGTAAAGTTATCATTCCATTTATTTTTTCAAGTAAGTCAGGCGGAAGCTGGATAGACTTTATTTTTTCTTCAAGTTTTTGAATCTGACTATCAAGCCCCTGGGCAGAATCATCCATAATTCAATAATACACTAAGCTTACTTTGCTAACAATATTAATCTCTGGCGCGGGGAGCTTTCAAAAATTATATCGCAGATTGCAGAAAATCATACTAAGTTCGGTTTTGTTAGAGATATGCACGATGGCCTTATATGTGTATATAATTAAACTAAGACATGAAAGCGAAGAATGCAGTTATTTTTGTTTTATCTACCCTCTGGAAATCTAAAGGCTGGGCTCTTTTATCATATACAGTTCTTCAAATTATTGTTTATCTAAGTATATTTCTCAATAATTTTGCCTTCAAAGGAATAATTGATTCAGCGAGTAATAAACAGTCATTTCTTCAAATAGGTGTATTCGGATTTTTAATCCTTTGGTTAATATATCAATTAGGTAGGACATTTTTAGAAAGGGTTATGGATTACCTATGGAATATTCTTGATGTTGCTCAAGTCCTGTATTCTACAGAAAAATTTGTTCATAAATTATCATCTCTTGATCTCCCAAGCTATGAAGACAGTATGAAGCATGATCTTATGTGGCGTGCATTTAATAGAATAAATTTTCAAATGAAATATTACTCAAACGCGATTATTAGCTCCTTTGCACAAAGTGTATCTCTTGTTTTCTCCGTTTTTATCTTCTTCCTTGCTTCACCTCCACTTGCTCTTGCAATTATTACATCAAATCTTGTCCCCATTATTATCAGATCAAAACTTGGAGAAGCTAACTTTAATATATGGAAAGCAGATAGTGAAACAAGAAGAAAATTTGAGTATACTTCAATGTTATTTACAGAAAGAGAAACATTGCCGGAACTAAAACTCTATTCTGCGTTCCCGTTTTTAAGAGACAGGCTTATCGGACTTTACAAGCATTATTCATCAAAACAAATCTCACTTTACAAGAAAACATTTCTTTGGACATCCGTTGTAGATTTGTTGCCCATTCTTACGATCTCTGTGTTTCTTTTCTCAATTGCAAATAAAATGCTGAATAATCAAATGACCGTCGGTACATTTGTATTCTATTTTCAAAATATTGTTGTTTTTGAAATTGCCCTTGCAAATCTTAACAATTGGGTTTCAATCATAATTTCCGATAGTCATTTTATTCAGGACTCAATCGATTTTCATGAACTTAAGAACAATGTGGAGTTCCCAAAGTTAAAAGGTGCAGAAAGAGATAGTCTCAAGAAGAAATTAATAAATCCATCGATTAGACTCGACAGTGTATCATTTAAATATCCCAAATCTACATCTCAAGTTCTGAACAATATATCTCTTACCATCCCTTATGGACAGAATGTTGCTTTAATTGGAGAAAACGGAGCGGGAAAGTCAACACTTGTAAAACTATTTATGCGTATGTACGACCCAACGCAGGGAGAAATTTATATTAATGACGTGAATCTAAAAGATATACCCGAAGATGTCCTAATGCAAACATATTCCACTCTTTTTCAGAATTTTGGCAAATTCTATTTAACTATTCGGGAGAATTTAGAGATCGCGGCAAATAGAAAACTGTCCGATGAGGAATACATAAAAGTTTTAAAGTTTTCTAATGCGTGGAATTATGTTCAGGATTTTCCAAAAAAACTCGATCAGCAGCTTGGAGCAACGTACAAAGAAGGAATAGATCTCTCAGGTGGTCAGTGGCAACAACTGGGAATAGCAAAGGCTTATCTTAAAAAATCCCCTTTTCTTATACTTGATGAGCCTACATCTGCAATCGATGCTAAAGCAGAAATGGAAATCTTTGATAGATTAAACAAAGAGACAGAAAAAAGTACTGTTATGTTTATCTCTCATAGATTCTCTACGATAAAAGATGCGAAGCGCATATTAGTACTTGATAAGGGAGAAGTGGTTGAGGATGGAACTCATGAAGAGCTTATAAAACACAATAAGAAATATGCTAATTTATACAATATTCAAGCTGAGAGATACCAGAGAGAATAATTTAAACGAGTAAGCAAGGTCTAAGCGAGTAAGCAAGGTCGGACCTTGTAATTTCGCCATAATTATTCCTTTAAAGTATTTTCAACATTCTCTGATATAATTTTCTTATGGAATCTGATGGTCCCGAGATCGGAGTATTAAACGAGTTGGACCTTCAATCGCCGGAGAGCAAATCTTCTAAAAGTTCCGCTTTCCATGTTACCCTTACCCAAATCCAAGGAAAACCTTTAAGCCCGGACAACATCGATACTTATGCCAGAGATGCATTAGCAGATTTGATTAAATTGACCGATTCAATAGTCGGAGATTACGCTAAAGAGCAACCATCTGATTCGACATACGGCAAGGAATTAGAGGATAAAGCTTTTGAACACTTCGGACTTGGTAATTTAGGAGAGATTTTAAACTACGTAGCTTCCAAAGAGCTGGAACTTGAAAGAATCGATAAATTAATTGAAGGTGCGGAAAATGTCGGCGCTATTCTTGTACCACCTACCGGGGAGATGCCTCAAATTCAGGAAGGTGATGGAAGTTTCGGAAAAAAATCAGTTATTGCAAGAACAAAAACTCTACTCTTTATTTTGAGCAATGAGTTTGACATTGATACCCAAGATCCAAACAAAGTTGTAGTAAAAACAGGAATTTTATCAGATAAAATGATGAGAAAATTAAGTTATTTTATGATTAACGTTCCCAGCTTGAATAGAACAATTCTGAGCTGTGATGAGGAAGGAAATGTCACCTATATTTTTGATAACGATATCTTAAGTTCAAAAGGAATTTCCCAGGATGATTTAGCTCTTATGACCAAGGAGGGAATAAATGATTTATTGAAAGAAGATCCCAAGCTAGGAAGAAGATTAATCTATACGAAAACTTTTGTTCCCCGAATGATCAATCTAATTACAGACTTGGAAAATAATAATGACTCTTCCGGTGAAGGAGCAGGACTTTATCTTTTTCCAAAAGCTCCCGAAGGGATCTTATCGGTTAAAAATATTGCTTATGACTTAGGTGTAGATCATGGAACAGTGGTTAAGGCAATTGAAGGGCTTAGTGAAAGTCTTGGGGAAATAACACAATACAGGTTTGGCGCAGTTACAACAACCGGGTACACCTCTGAGCAACAGGAGATGATAAGACAGGAGTTGGATAGAAAAGGACTATTTTCGGATCAGGCTCCTGAGGAAGTGTTGTCCGTTTATTCATTATCAAAAAGATTGGGTGTTGGAGAAAAATCTATAAATAAGGCGATTGAGGAACTTGGAGATAGTCTTGGGGAAATAACACAATACAGATTTGGAACGCGGGCAGGAATAACCGGCTACACTCAGAAACAGCAAGAGATGATAAAACAAGCTTTGGAAGAAAAAGGTTTATTTATGGAACAGGCTCCTGAAGAAGTCAAGCCAATCGCAGGTATCGCGAAGGAATTTGGCGTGGCGCATGATGTTATAAAACGGACAGTAAATAATTTGGGAGAGACTTTGGGAGAAACGACTACGTATAGATTTGGAAACACATTAACGGCGGGTTATAACTCAGAGCAGCAGGAAATAATAAGGCAGGAGCTAGAGAAAAGAGGACTGCTTAGTGAAATAGCTCCCGAGGGAATTTTGTCAGCAGGGGTTCTGGCTAGAAGATTAAACGTCGACTATTCTACCCTCATGAATTCAGTTAGAGAGCTTGACGATAGTCTTGGGGAAACAACTCAATATAGGTTTGGGTCGGCCGCAGCAGCCGGGTACACCACTGAGCAGCAGGAGATGATAAGGCAGGAGCTAGAAAAAAGAGGGCTGCTTAGTGAAATAGCTCCCGAGGGAATTTTGTCACTACATGGGTTATCCAGGAAACTACATACCGATAAACCTAAGCTAAAAAAATTAATAGAAGAACTCGCTGATAGTCTCGGAGAAGCTCAAACTTACAAGTTCGGTGGATACAGACCAGCAATTGGATACACAGAAGAACAGCAAGAGATGATAAGACTAGCGTTGGAAGAAAGAAGAGCTAAAAGTCGCAGACCTAAATCTACAGACAGCAATTAAAGTAACTAAACTTTTTTATGGCTAAAGCGAGGATTGAAATAAATTTCTAATTAATCTAATTACTCTAATTGACCTAAAAATTATTGCTTCCTGGAGTTTTTCTTGAGCCACTCTGCTATCTTCTCAAGTTCCAATGAATTATTTTCAACATTCATAGCAAATTCCAAACTCTTCTTATGCATATTTTCAAGTTTATATCCATTTAATTTCAAAAAGATTCCGCAAGAAGAGTATGCTGTTCTTTTATTTCCGTCTACAAATGCGTGGTTTTTTAAAAGCGAGTGCATGAGCGCTGCAGCTTTTAGAAAAATGTCCGGATATAAATCTTCCCCGTCAAAAGTTGATTTCGGTCGCTCAACTGCTGATTCTATTAACCCCATGTCTCGAATGCCAAGTGAGCCACCGAATCTTTTTACCATTTGGTCATGAATTACTAAGACTTGAGGAGTAGTTAAGTATTTCAACGGTTTGCAAGAGCGGCAAGTACATCTTTATGATCTTCGATAAACTCATCAACCATCTTCATAAAACGTACGTCAACGCCTTTTGCGACTGGCTTAATGGGTTTAATATCTAGTTCCACTTTATCTCCTATATTTATGTTTTTTTCTTTCAATACATTCTTAGGAATTATTACTCCTACTGAATTACCTACGGAAATCAGTTGCTGTACCATATTATAACAATGTTATAACAAATTTTAAGAGATGTCAATAAGGAAAGAATTAATATCGGGGTTTCCGGAAGCGGGGATTGCTTGCTCCGCCACGGCGTGGGCCAAACTTTTTATCTCTTTCTTCCTGCTGTTCACGTTTAAACTGACGGGCGAGCGGGTGCTCTTCTCTTGGTTCTTTTCCTGAAGGGGCGCTATCCTTTTGTCCAGCTCTGTCAAATGAACGCGGTCTGTCTTCAGTTCTTCTGTTGGGATCAAAACTTCCCTCTCGTCTTCCTCCGCCTCTATTTTCTCCGCCTTCACGCGGAGGAGCATCTCCCATAAGCATGGTGAGATTTATTCTTCCCTGCTCATCAATCTCTATAACTTTTACTTTAACTTTTTGTCCAATTGATACAAAATCATTTGGATTTTTCACAAACTCTGTGGACATTTGCGATACATGTACCATCCCTTCTTTTCCCGGAAGTATTTCAACGAAAGCTCCAAATGGAAGAATTCTTTTTACTTCTCCCTCAAATTCTTCTCCAGGCTGTACTTCACGTGTTAAACTTTTTACCCATTCAACGGCTTTTTGCACTGCTTCATCATCAGTACCGGAGATAGCAACGGAACCGTCGTCTTCAACATCGACAGTTGCTCCGGTTGAAGCAATAATATTTTTAATTGTTTTTCCTCCCGGTCCGATTAGTTCCCCGATCTTTTCAACCGGAATTTTAACCATTTCAATTTTTGGTGCATAAACAGAAAGATTTGCGCGAGGCTTTGGAATTGTTTTATTGATTATTTCAAGAACTTTAAGTCGGGCTTCCTTTGCTCTTTGCAGAATTTCTTTTATCTGTTTTATCGTCAAGCCCGGAATTTTGACATCAAGCTGAATCGCTGTAACTCCCGTATCTGTTCCTGCAACTTTAAAATCCATATCTCCTGAAAAATCTTCAAGACCAATAATATCAGTTAATAGCTCATATTTATCTCCATCTGACATCATTCCGATTGAAATACCCGCAACCGGTTTTGTGATTGGAACTCCTGCATCCATAAGAGCAAGAGTTGAGCCGCAAGTTGCTGCCATTGAACTTGATCCATTTTGTGATAAGACTTCAGAAACAACTCTAATCGTATATGGAAAGACTTCTTGACTTGGAATTACTGAAAGTAAAGCTTTTTCTGCCAAAGCTCCATGTCCCTTCTCGCGTCTTGAAGGGCTACCAACTCTTCCTGTCTGACCAAAAGAATATGGCAATCCTGAATAATGATGAATATATCTTTTTGATTCTTCACCTTCTGCTGATTCAATTAACTGTTCCATACGGGGGGAACCTAGAGTTACAATTGATAGAGCTTGGGTAATTCCCCGCTGAAAAAGAGCCGAGCCATGGGTTCTCGGAAGAAGCCCAACTTCTGTTTTTATTTCTCTAATTTCATCCAGTTTTCTTCCATCTGCTCTTTTTTTCTTCCCTATTACATCCGCTTTAATAAGAGCAAACATGAAGTTTTCAACTGCCTTAACGATTGTTTTTTTATCAAGCTCTGTGTCAGGATTTGCTGTTTTATTATCTTCTGCAATTTTTGCAATCAAATCCGCTGTTTCGGTTCCGCTGCCTTCCTTATTCACACGAGTCTCAATAAGAGCTTGAACTTCTGCTTTATAGGATTTTTCAATAAGACTTTTTGCTTGCGTAAGCGTGTTTTCCTCAGGCACTGTTAATTTTTTAGCTCCAACTTTTTTAACTAAATCTTCAATTAAATCTATAATCTTACTTGTTTCTTTATGTGCCAATTCAACTGCTTCAATTAAAATATCTTCTGAAACTTGAAGCGCTTGCGCTTCTATCATATTTGATTTATCTTTTGATTGAGATACAACCAAATCAAGCTCTGAATATTTCTGTTCAGATCCCGGGTTAATTATGCAGGCTGATCCTCCGTTACCTGATTCTTTAACACAACCAACTCTCACAGCTCCAATCGGTCCATTCCATGGGATTTTTGAAATAGCCAGTGCAGCAGAGACAGCATTAAGAGCCAAGACATCCGCTTCATTTTCACCATCAACTGACAAAACAGTTACAATAACCTGAACGTCGTTCTTGAAGCCTTTTGGAAAAAGAGGACGAATCGATCTGTCAATTAAGCGCCCTGCGAGAACTGCATCATCTGAGGGCTGCCCTTCACGTTTTACCCACCTACTTCCTTTAATTTTTCCTCCTGCATAAAGTCTCTCTCCGTATTCAACTGATAATGGGAAATAATCCAGATCTGACTTGCCGCCTTCAACAACAGTAACCAAAACTACTGTATCTCCAGTGCGCGCCAGAACAGCTGCTGTTGCCTGAGCAGCCAATTCTCCTGTTTCAAATGTTAGAGTGGTTTCTCCAATCTGTGTCTTTACTGAGGTTTTTGCCATTTAATATTATTCTTTTACGCCGATAACTTTAATTATTGAGGAGTGGCGAACTGTATCCACGCCTTTTAAAAAATTAACAAGTCTTCGTCTTTTTGCAATCATAGAAAGTAATCCGCGCCTAGAATGAGTATCGTGAATATGCATTTTAAGATGATCCGTAAGTTTTTCAACCCGGCTTGTCAGAAGTGCAATCTGAACTTCAGGACTTCCAGTGTCCCCTGCTACTGTCTGAAATTTCTTGATAATATCCTGCTTTTGTGCTGAACTTAGCGGCATAATTTATATTTATAATCTTAATAACAATAGTGTATTATAGCAATTTCTAACCTTCTAAACAAGGAGTTAGTTGAAGTTTATTTTTTTTTGCGACGAACTGGTTTTTCTCGATGATCATAGATTACATCTTCAGAAAATGGATTTCCTCCCCTTTGGATTATTAGACTTTCTATCCTTCTTTTGTTTTCTAATCTAGTCTCTTCGTCTGGACCAAGCCTTGAACTTGGAAGCATCTGCCTAAACCAATTTATTTTAATTTTTTCTCCCATGAACTAATTATTAGTTGTTAGTTGTTATATATTCGTTGAACCTTTGTAGATCTTGGGCGTGAGCCAGTCAACCGGCGGTTTTTTGCCTTGTCCTGCTTGCCCTGAGTCCTGCCGAAGAGAGTCCACCGAAGGATCTGTCCGCTCCGTTATTTTTGTATCTTTTCTCTCACTTGTTAAATCTTGCCTGCTCGCCTCGCTGCGAAGCGGGCCGGCAGACAGATCCTGTCTAACAGAAGATAAATCTTGCCCTCCCGCTGGTCCCTGCTGTCTATTTTGCATACTCTGAAGTCTCTGCAGGTTTTGTCCTGCATTTGGCAGTCTGTTAATTCTGGGAGTCAAAGGTTGCGGCTGTCTAAACGGCTGCGGTCTTTGCGGCTGTCTTGGAAACGGTGCTGGCTGAGTGAATACAGAAGATAAGTTTTCCTCGTCATATTCATCAGAATCATCCCTTATTGCCTTGGGCATTTCGTTTTGAAGATTGCTAACGGCACTTCTTACTGCCCCTTTTCTGATAAGTTCTCCTGTAATTTCAAAAGCAAGAGGAGTGGTCATTGAGCTTTGAAAATTATCAGTTCCATTTTCAATACCAGTGAGCAAGTTTTGCGCTATATCAACATCAATAGTTAAATTCATAGAAAGCATAATATCGGCTACTTTTTCAGAAATTGAAGAACTATTGGGTGCTACAATTGAAATGTCCCCATATCCTTGATTATCAGGTTTGTTATCAATATTTACAACTGTAGTATCTTTAAGTCCCTCTGCATCATAAATTCTGTCAAGGTCCGAAAGCCTAGACGTACCTATGACAAAAAGGAGTGTCGGATATCCTTCTGATCTTTTGAAGATTACGTCTTTTTCACTAAAAGTTAAACCGTCCTGACCAGCCTTTACGATTATATTTAGCAAGCCGTTTTCCAAAGTATATGAAATTTTTTCAATTTCTCCCTCCTGATATGGGAATGATACCGTCATGTCTCCTCCCTGCAGTTCAAAATCCTTTTTGACTCTATCAATTCCAACTAGCCTTGAGTGTTCAACGAGAGGCTCTGTGGGACATACAATATTTACATTTTTTCCGTCACTTTTAAGAGTAAGGAAAAGTGATAAAGCAGCTGCCATCGCATCAATGCTTGGATTTTTTCCCACAGCAATTCCGATGCTTTGGTTCTTTGATATTAAGTCTTTAAGCTGTTCTGAAACGTTATTATCCATATTCTATTTTTAACCTAGCGATATTAGCATATCTCCTATAGTAAAGTCAAGGTAGGGGGCTACTATCACGCCTGCCTCGCTCCCTTTTTCAGCCTTTGAAACTTGGTTTTTGCCGTGTCTGAGTGAGGAGATAGTAGTCTCTCCAATAGTCTCATCATTTCGTACCAATCTTACTTTGTCTCCTTTGGCTACTCTTCCATCAATAACTTGCACGCCCATAACTTTTGTTTTTTCATACGGAAAGACCGCGATAACTTTTGCCATCCCCAAAACTTCCTCTTGCAAAGCAAGTGTTTTTCCTTCCAAAACATCTTTTATCTCATCAATTAATTCGTATATCAAATTGTAATTTTTGACCAGCACTTTTTCTGTTCTTGCAAGTTTTTGAATTTCAGTTTTTATTTTTATGTTGAATCCTACCACTATTCCTCCCAGAGACTTTGCCATAAGGACATCGGCAGGTGTTATATCTCCGGTTTTTTGTTTGGCGATATTTATTTCTTTGGGAATTGCATTGATAATTGCTTCAAGAGAGCCTAGAGAATCTGCGCAAAGGATCAGAGAAAGAATAGGCGCATCCGGAAAATCAAATGGGTTTAAAACCACTGCGGGAGAACTTGAACCAGAAGCAATAACAGCAGGAGGTATTTGTTCTATTATAGAGCTATCTTCAGCAGCTCCTTTTCTCAAAACTAGACTTCCCACTTTTGGTGCTTTTTCAAATCCCATGATCTCAACTGCTTCACCCACAGTTGCACTTTGCAAACTTTTCCCGTTTGAATCGGTAAGGCTTTTAACTTTCCCTTTTATTTCATCCGAAAAGACTTCATCTCTTGACAAAAGCGTACCGTTTTTTATCACTACAGTCGCCAGTGCTCCTTTTTGGGGATCTTGTCTTGATTCTATAACTACACCCTTTAGTTCTCCCTGCGAACTTACAGCTTTCTTCTCGCTCAGAAGTTCAAAAACCAAAAGTATAAGGCTCAAAAGTTCTTTTATGTTGTGTCCTGTCTTTGATGAAACCTCAATCGCCGGCACATCTCCCCCGTATTCTTCGAGATTTATGTCTTCTTTTACCACTTCTCCCTTTGCTTTTTCCACATTTTTCTCAGGTAAATCCGCCTTTGTAAAAACTACGATAAAGGGAATTTTGCTTTCCTTAAGAATTTCTATACTTTCTTTGGTCTGGGGCTTTACTCCATCAACCGAAGAAACAATTAATAATCCTATATCTGCGGCCTGAATTCCCCGCTCGCGCATTAAGGTGAACGCTTCATGGCCGGGAGTATCGATAAAAGTTATAGCTTTCGTTTTGCCTTCATGGGGAAATTCGATCTTAGAAGCTCCGATTTTCTGAGTAATCCCTCCGTGCTCTGCCTCTGCAATGTTTGTTTTTCTTATAGCATCAAGGAGTGTGGTCTTGCCGTGGTCAACGTGGCCCAAAACCGTTACGACAGGTGGGAAAATGGAGATTGCATTTGATTTTTTTGATTTCTTTTCCATAAAATATTTCTTTTAATATTTACTGTTCCCAATCTATAATCAAAAACTTTCATAGACTTTTAGGATTTTGGTTCATCTGCGGGAACTTCTTTCTTGTCTTTTTTATCTTCTTTTTCTTTATCTTGCGAGGGAGCGGAGACTTGCTCGGCATCAGGTGAATCGGGAATCAATCCCTCTTCCGTCTTTGATTTTGAAACTTCTTCCGTTGATTGATTTCCGTTTAGTGAAGGCTTAGTTTGATCTTCAGTTTTCGAATCTCCGGCCTGAGCGTCACCTGAGACGGGCAAGTCAGAAGCGACCTTCTTCTCTTCTCCTTTAACTTCCTCTCCTTCTATTTCAATTCTGTATCCTGTGAGTTTTGAGGCAAGTCGTACATTCTGTCCGTCGCGTCCTATTGCAAGTGATAATTCTTCAACTGGCACAAAAACATGTGCTGTTTTTTCCTCTTCAGATAGCTCCGCTCTTACGTTTTTTGCAGGAGACAAAGCCTGAGCTATGAAATCCTTAGGATTTTCCTGCCATTGAATAATATCTATCTTTTCAAGTCCGCCAAATTCCTGAATTATTGCCTGTACTCTCACTCCCTTTTGCCCAACACAGCTTCCGACAGGATCAATTCCTGATTGGCCTGAGTAAACTGCGATCTTACTTCTTGAGCCTGCTTCTCTGGCAATCAATTTTATTTCTACACTTCCTTGCGCAACTTCTGGAACTTCTCTTTTGAACAACCCTTCGAGCAAACCATTGCTTGATCTTGAAACTATTAGCTCTTCGCCTTTGAGTCCTTCTGTAATTTCGACGAGATAAACTGCAAGTCTTTGATTGAGATGATATCGCTCAGCCTGAATTTGCTCTTGCGGAGGCATTATGGCTTCGGTCTTCCCGACATCCACAATCACATTTGGCCCTGCAAATCTCAAAACCATTCCATTTACTATAGTGTGCATCCTCATTTTGTAATCGGAGAATATTGCTTCTTTTTCTTTCTCGCGTATCTTCTGAAGTATTACCTGCTTTGCGGTCTGTGCGGCAATTCTTCCGAATCCCGGAGGTGTTACATCTTTCTCATCCTTGAGAATCTTTGCCTCACCCGTATTCTGGTCAAGACTTGCTGTGTATTCTTCAACTTCGATATCAGGGTTATCTTTCTTATACGCAGCAAGAATTGCATTCCGCACAGTCTCCATTACCACAGTGACATCAATGCCGCGTTCGTTGGCGACCTGATTTAATGCGAGTGAAAATTCACTTCTCTGTAATGCCGGCATAATATTTCAGGAAGAAAGATGTAGAAGAATTAAGTGATTAGTTATTTTTCATTAAATCTTTTAATCTTAAATTCCTGTCTGTAGAGTATACCAAATTTGCCTCACCGAGGCAACGCCAAAACTATTGACAAAAATGAAAGTTTACTACATAATCTGGCCAATATGACTACTAATCAAGAAACAGGAAAATATGCCGAGGTGAAAGAGAGATTGGGACAACCAGATTTTACAGCAATTGAGAGTGAAAATTTTGAAATGTATATTTTAAGCAAGACTCCTACTGTTGGAAAAGATATTATTGCCTGCGAATTAATTGAAGGAATCATAATGGGAGCAAATGGACTTTTAGTATTTAACGGCTTTATGGGATACAGCAATAAGCTTAAAGAGAATATTATTAAGTTCAATACAAAAGCGTTTGGAAAAGATCAATGGACTTATGAGTTGGCTAGGAAAGGTGGTTTGCCGATATATGTCGGACGAGGATATGAAACATTCGCAATCGGAGATAGTCCCAGAAGATATTGTGACATACAACTCTTGCCAAAATCTTAACTTATTCTAATATCCTCGTTTTGGTCTACAGAAACTGTGATTTTGTCGCCGCGTTTTATTTCATCTTGCCAGAATATCTATCCAGAATATCAACTAACCTTTAAATGCAAAATAATGTATCATATATCGATATATAATACATTGAATAAATTCAGCATGTAGTTAGAGCAAAAAAAATAAACTATTGCAATGATGGTCATGTATACCAAATTTGCCTGCCTCTAGCAACGCTCCGTGTATTGACGATAAGTAATGTTTATCCTATAATTCGCCCATGGTTTCACAAAATGAGACGGCAAATCACATAGACACCCGGGAGACATTGGACAAGCCAGATTTTACCGGAAACATGGAAAGCGGATCGAGTTTTAGCGGAGGGCCTTTTAAATTATATATATTAACTAGGAGACCTATTAGTTCTGCAGAAATTAAAGGAGAGTATGTAGAGGGGGTTTTTACTGAAGAAGATAATCGATTTGGTCTTGTAATGCTTACCGGAGTTGTCGGAAATGACCTCCAATTACATAGAGATGCCATAAGATTTATTGCGAGTAATACCAGAAATGATATGAGAATTGTCTTTTGGGGATTCCTGGATGAAGAAACAGGAATTTATAATGGTAACTATAAAAAGAAAAAGAACACAAGCGATTCAGGAAAGTTTCAATTAAAGATGAGTTCTAAATAGATATATTTTTATTTTGATCAACTGCGATTTTGGTTTTGTCGCCGCGTTTTATTTCATCTCTCAACATTTTTATCTCCCGTGCCGTGTGCTATAATTAGTCTACATGAAAAATAAATCTCTTTCAAGAAAAATCTTAAAATATACTGCTATTTTTGAGCCCGCAGAAGAAGGCGGATATGTAGTAAGCGTGCCTGCTCTTCCGGGTTGCGTAACTCAAGGAGAAACGTTTGAAGAAGCAACTGCTATGGTAAAAGATGCGATGAAAGGTTATCTTGAAGTTCTTAAGGAAGAAGGACAAGAAATACCTCAAGAGCAATCAGACGTAGTTATTACGCAGGTTTCAATACAAAGTCCAACCGCTACTCTATAATGCCGTCGTTTAAAGCAAGAGAAATTGTCCGAATTCTTCAAAAACTTGGATACATACAAAAAAGACAAACTGGCAGTCATCTTATGATGTATCATCCTAAATCAAAAAGTATTATTCCCGTACCCATACATACGAAGGAACTGAAGAAAGGCTTAGTGAGGGGAATTATGAAACAAGCAGAGTCTTCAGAAAAAGAATTTATCAAACTTAAATAATAATAGCATTGTTCTGGTCGACGGAAATTGTGATTTTGTCGCCGCGTTTTATTTCATCTTTTAATAACTTCTTCGCAATCGGGTCTTCAATATTATCCTGAATATATCGGCGGATAGGACGCGCACCAAACTGCTGATCAAAGCCTTCTTTAATAATTTTTTCGATAATTGAATTATCAAAATCCAGCACTACATCTTGCTCTTTCATTTTCTTTTTAAGTTCATTAAGTAAAATTTGCGTGACTTGTTTTATCTCATCTACTCCAAGAGGCTTAAATACTATTACGCCGTTGAACCTATTGAGAAGTTCGGGTTTAAAGGTGTTTTGTTTTTGCAGAAGGTCTATCAAATTCTGCTGAAACTTCTTATCCACCTTCGTCCCTTTTTCAACTTCTTCGCGGATAAATTCAGATCCTGCGTTTGATGTGGCGATAATAATTGCATTTGTAAACGACACAGTTCTTCCTCTGTTGTCGGTAAGTCTCCCATCATCAAGAATCTGAAGGAATAAATTAAGTATCTGCGGATTTGCTTTTTCAAACTCATCTAACAAAACTAATGAGAATGGATTGTTGCGGATCTGGTCTGTAAGTTCTCCCTCGGCTTCTCCTTCACCAGGCAGAGAACCAAGCAGTCTTTTTAGAGAATCGTCTCCCGTATATTCACTCATATCAAGCCTTATCATTTTTTCCTCTCCGCCAAAATAAATCCTCGCAAGTGTCTTTGCAGTCTCTGTTTTTCCGACTCCGGTTGGTCCCATAAATAGAAATGAGATAGGCTTATTTACATCGGATAAGCCTGTTCTTACCCTACGCAGCGCCTCTGAAATTGCACCCACTGCCTCCTCCTGTCCAATAACTCTTTTGTGAATTTCCTCTTCCAGATGTAACAACAGTTGTTTTTCTTTTCCTTCGGGTTTCCCAATTGCGATATTTGTTTTCTCTTCAACTTTCTCAACTACATCTTTTTCCTCAACAATTGTTTTCCCGGAAAGCTCTGCAGAAGTTATAGAGTCCTTAAGAAGAGTAACTGCGGCGCCTGGCAAAACCCTGTCAGGCAGATATTTTTTGGAATATTTTAGAGTTGCAGAAATTGCTTTATATGATATTTTTACTTTTGAAGTCTCAAGATCTTCAGATTTCTTAAACAGCATATGTAAAGCATTGGCTTCATCCGGCTCATCTATTTTTACAATTTCAAGATTGTTTGAAAAGGTCTTTCGTCCTTCTACAAATTTTTTATAAGCCCCCGGAGTTATCGTACCGATTATCCTTATCGCTCCGTTTTCGATGTAAGGTGTAAGAACTCCCGATAAATCAAGATGAAAAGAAGAAGAGCCGAGTATGTTTTCGAAGCTTGGCAGGAAAATTATGATATTTCCCGCATGAGAAAGTTCGGCAATTGTTTCATCAAGTCTTTGCTCAAGCTGGCCTGCGTTTTCTGTCCCTGCAATAAGTGCATCTACTAGAAGCTGGTAAAGTCTCTGATGATAGAGACTTCCGCTTAAATTCCCGACGAAACTTTCAAAGCCCAATGTCTCTGCAACTTCTCTTCTTCCTGAACCTGCTTCTCCCACAAGAAGTGCGCTTTTCCCCTTGTACATGGCTTCAATGAGTTCTTCAAATTCTTTCTCCCGACCCAAAATAATCGGTCGCCTTTTAAGAACTTCTGAGGTCAGATCAAACATGTATTTTTGGGTTTCAATAGTCCAGCCCGTTACCCACCCCTCTGCAATTCCCTCTCCCCAGAATTCCACTTTATAAGGCCTGAGCACTTCTTCGTGCACAAATCTCGTCCTTGCCCAAAGAACTATTTGGAGAAACTCTTCTTTCTTGAGATTTTTATTGAAAAGTACTTTTGTTTCATCTTCCGTGAGCAAAACATAAGATGCGAAAACATCAATCGGGGTTATGTAAGTTCCTTTTAAATTTTTCGCAAGATTGAACGCGTCTCTTATCAAATCTTTTTTATCAATATTTACAACCTGTATATCTCTTACATTTAAAACGTCTGATTTTTCCAAAACAAATTTTATTGACCACAATTTTAAAAGCTTTCTTACAATCGAAGACGAATCTTTACTTGAAATTAAAATACTCATTGTTTTTAGTGTTGCCGAGCTCAGCATATCTTTGCCATCGTTGTCTGAAAGTTTGACTAGTGGAGTTTTCGTAGAAATTTTGAAGCGGAAAAATACTTCAAACATCAAAAAGACTGAGAGGAAAATAAGAGGTGTGTGTATTTTTGAAGTGATAGCAAACCAAAAAAGGACCAGAAGTATAAATATTCTTAATAAAATAATCGGCGGTGAATTATATATGGAATAAAAATTTGCGTAGTCTTTCATATCAATTGATAATAAGTGTCAATGTAGCAACCGGCCAAAGAATAAAGGACACGAAAAATATAATTTCAAAAATAAGAACAAAAAGAAAAATTATAATGTCTGCTCCAATAGTAAATGTTTTAATAAACATCCCCATCGCAATGGAGAAGACTACCAAACCTTTTCTGTATTCGTTTTTCCAGGGTTTAAAAAAAGTTTTTATAAGAAGCGGGAGGGATAAGAGCGAAAGAAGAGACTGATTAAGCGTTGAGAAAAAGTTAAGAATTTTTATTGGCGCCTCAAGATACCAAAATTTTAAAAAGACCAAAGGAAGAGTTAGATAAAACATCTGCTTATTCTAGTGTATGTATTTTAAGATTAAATTTCAATCAAACTAGTTGCTAATGGCTAATCGCTAGTTGCTATTTTATTGGGGAAAACAAATCAAAGAACAAAGTTGCAAATTCTTCTTGCTGGTTGCACATCCAGCATCCCATACGCAATTGTAAGTAGCTTGTGGTGTAGGCATAGGTGTTAACACTCCACCCCCACCTCCGGAAGTAGGAACAGGAGTCAAGGTTGGTGTTGCGGCAGGTGCCTGAGTAATTACAACAGGTGGAGTTAGTGAGCCTCCGGGAGGAAGACGTAGTACGAATATATAATCGATGTTAGCAATATCGACCGGATATACATTGGTACGGCCTGAGATAATAACTTTCAGAGAATAATTTCCCGGTAAAAGATTTGGAAAAGTACGTTTCCCGGAAGCATCAGTTATGCCACTTGCGATTTGCACTCCGGAAGAATTATTCAAATTTAAAATCGCGCCTTGATAAGGAGTATCTCCGGCATCTCTCGTCCCACTATTATTGTTGTCTGTCCAAATATCTATAATGAGGCTAAATTTAGTCGGCGCACCTGTTACGACCGGCGTCAGACTTGTAGCCGGAGACAAGGTAGGTGTAGGCGTATTTGTTGGTGCCCCACCTGGGGGAGTAATTGTTGGGGTATTTGTCGGAGTTATGGGAGTTGCTGCAGTGCAATTCTGGATAATTGCGTTTCCTATATTTAACCTTGGCCCAATACGCATATCGGTTGTAATGGGATCAGCTGTATTAATAAGACAATCAGCAACTTCCGATGGAGAAAGGCCAGGATTAGCTGATAAAAGTAAAGCCGCAGCTCCTGCAACATGAGGCGAAGCCATACTTGTACCGCTGTAGCTACACGAATAGCCTCCCGGCACCGTTGAACAGATATTACTTCCTGGTGCAGCAATTTCTACAGTACTTCCATAATTCGAGAAGGATGATTTGCTATCAGAGGATGTAGTTGAACCTACTGTAATTACTCCAGCACATGAAGCAGGGCTTACGACTGCTGCATCTCTTGACTCATTACCTGCAGCAACAACTACAACAACTCCTTTTGAGAGTGCGTACTGAATAGCATTATGAAAATCATGGTTGGCAGTACATGGATCGGTGAAGCCTTTAGGAGTTCCTATACTCATATTAATAACTCTAGCTCCGATATCAACGGCTTTTATTATTCCAGTTGTAATATTGAAATTCGTAGCTTTTGGAGTAAAGATCTTGATAGGCATAATTTTAACATTCCAATTAACTCCCACCACACCAGTACCGTTATTACCAACTGCCCCAATCGTACCGGCTACATGAGTTCCATGCCCTACTGTATCGGTAACATTACTACTATTATCTCCTACGTTAAATGGGCTAGTTATAGCTGATGCTAAATCAGGATGGCTGACGTCTGCACCAGTATCTAGCACTGCAACGATAATACTGCTTGATCCAGTTGTACTATCCCAAGCAATGGATGAGTTAATTTTTTGTATCCCCCAGAGCTGAGAATACGATGGATCATTTGGTGTTAAGAAGAGCTCATAGACAAAATTTGGCTGGGATACTTTGATTTCTTTTATGAAAGAGAGGTTTTTTTGTAAATCTTTAAGCTCTACATCATCGCTAAACTTTAAAAAATAAGTTCTGCTAAGCACTCCCTCCTCTACATCGTATGCTTTCTCCTGAGAAATTACACCAAATCCCTTAAGTCTTTTCTCAATATCATTCCGTTTGCTTTCAGACAGCTCATGCGGAGCTTTTCCTTCATAATAATTTATTAGTAGTTCTTGTGGGATATATTGTGAGGTTGGCGGAATTATTTCGTAAGTTTTTTTATTTGTAACAAAAGCGACGGCAATTATCGTCACTAATCCAATTAATAGAAATAGGATGATAACGAGAACCATCTTCCTTTCATATATTGGTTTAAAAAAGGCCAACTTCTGTATTAGGCTGAACATTATTAACTTCCGGTAGTTCATATATTTTCCTTGCAGCTTCTTCAACATTTACTCCTTCACGAAGTCTCAATAAATATGAACGGCTCAGTGGCCCATCGTCTACATCGTATGCTTTCTCTTGAGAAATTACACCGTTTTGTTCAAGAAATACGGTTATTTCTTGCTGACGGATTTTCTCTAGATTGATAAACTCTTGACCTTCTGCATATTGCATTATAAGCTCCCCCTCCACTCTTGGTGCGTCTGGAAATGTGGGAAAAGGAGCAAGAGTAGCCTTTACATCAGCTGTGGGAGTTGGAGTAGATGATGGTACAGATTTATCTGTTGATAATAATCTTACTGAAAAAATCAATATGAATATTGTAATTATGAAAAGCAAAAAAAATAAAATTATGCGAGATTTTAGAATCGTTTCAATATTTATCTTTCCTGGATCCTTTATTTCTTGATTATTGTCGACGCTAGGTTGAATATTATCTTGCATAACTAACTTGATCCATAACTATGAGGGCTGCATTTGGGTTCCGTCACTATTCGGGGGATTTACAGCTGTACCATTTGAGCCCTGCGGAGGAAGAGGTGGATTAACAGGTGGAATTGGGTAATCATTTACGGAAGGAGCTACCGAAGTAGGCGGTGTTGGCGGAGCCGGCGGCTGGGGAATTTGATTTGACGCAATCGTCTGTTGAGGCTCCTGACTTGGTGGTGGAGGGGCTTGATTTGTCTGTGGGCTAGGTTGATTTGGCAAAGTAGCTTGACCTTCAACCGGAGCCTGAGCGGGACTTGGCGCGGTTTTCGAGAAAACAAATTCTTCTTTTTGAGCATTGAAATCAATAAGGATCTTGTCTCCTTTTATAAAAGTTTTATTAATAATAAGTATCGCAATCGGATTTTCGATTGCTGTCTGTATAAGACGTCTTAGAGGTCTTGCTCCATACACAGGATCGTATCCTTCCTTTGCTAGCCTATCGAGCGCAATTTGCGAAAGCTGTAGGTCAAAACCCTGTGCCACAAGAAGCTTTTTCGTGCTATTTATTCCAAGTTCAGCAACTTTTGTCATATCTTTTCGCGAAAGTGGTTCAAAAATTACGATCTCATCAAACCTATTAAGAAGCTCGGGTCTGAAAAACTTACGGAGTTCTCCCACAACAAGCTTTGATAAATCAGCAAACTTTCTGGCAGATTCTTCAGGAGTCGGTACTTTCCCGTCTTTTTTTACAGTCTCAAGTTCCTGCTGAATCATAGCACTGCCGATATTTGATGTAGCAACTATAATAGTGTTCTTAAATGAGATAGTATTTCCCTTATTATCAGTAAGCCTTCCATCCTCAAGAAGCTGAAGGAGAATATTAAAAACATCAGGATGGGCTTTCTCCACCTCATCAAGCAAAACTATTGAGTAGGGCTTTCTACGCACGGCTTCGGTAAGCTGTCCCCCTTCATCGTATCCAACATAGCCGGGAGGTGCTCCTATCAATTTTGCGACTTCGTGTTTTTCCATATATTCACTCATATCAAGTCTTATCATCGATTCCTCTTTGCCAAAAAGTATTTCAGCAAGCGTTTTGGCAAGCTCGGTCTTTCCGACTCCCGTAGGACCTAAGAAAATAAATGACGCAATGGGTCTCGTGGTGCTTGATAATCCAATTCGTCCGCGCCGTACAGCTTCAGAAATTGCTTTTACTGCAGCTTCCTGATCGATAAGTCTTTTGTGAATTGTATCTTCAAGATGCAGAAGCTTCTCACTCTCATTTTCGGTCAATTTGGTAATAGGAATCCCTGTCCATGCAGAAACAACTTTTTGGATATCTTCTTCTTTGACGTTATTGTCTTGTTTTTTACCTGCGGCAATCCCGAGCCTTACTTCAGCTGAAGCCTCATCGAGAAGATCAACTGCTTTATCAGGCAGGAAACGCTCTCCTATATACCTTTTTGATAACTTTACAGAAGCTTCAAGTGCGGCATCCGGCAGTACAACTTTGTGGAAACTCTCATATTTTGGCTTAAGAACTTTAAGCATCTCAACCGCCACCTTCTCATCGGGCTCAGGAATTAAAACCGGCTGAAATCTTCTCTCAAAAGCTTTATCTTTTTCAAAATACTTTCTATACTCGGTAGTCGTAGTTGTTCCGATTATCTGAAGCTGTCCGCGGGCAAGAAATGGTTTTATAATATTTGACGCATCAAGTGCCCCTTCTGTGTCTCCCGCTCCTATCAGACTGTGGATTTCATCGATAAAAAGAATTACAGTTCCGGATGAAGCTTGAGTTTCTTTGATAACATTCCTGAGTCTTTCTTCAAATTCCCCTCTATGAGAGGCTCCCGCCACAAGCGAAGATAAATCAAGCTGAATTATCCGTTTGTTCTGAAGATCCTTAGGAGCGGAGCCTTCTACAATTTTTTGAGCAAGACCTTCAACAACTGCAGTCTTCCCTACTCCTGCTTCACCAATAATGATTGGGTTGTTTTTGGTTCTTCTTAGTAAAATGTGAATTGTTCTTTCAATTTCCGTATCTCTTCCTGCAATTGGATCAAGTTCGCCATTTTTCGCCTGAGCCGTAAGGTCAACACCAAAAGTTTCTAGAGTAGACTTCTTTCCTTGTGTATAGCTAGTGGTCTTGGATAAGGTTTTTTCAAGATCTTCTTTTTTAATTCCTTGCTGCGCAAGAATCGCAGAAGAATTGGCTGCGGAAAAAAGAGATAATAAAATATCTTCCGGTGAGATAAACTCAACTCCCCTGCCTTTTATCATTGCATAGGCATCGTCAAAAATTTTCTTTGAAGCTTCGCTAAGTACCGGCTCTCCGACAAAATCTCCAGCTCGTTCTCTCCCTTGAATTTCTTTAACAATCTTAGATGGATCGGCAGAGAACTGAGACATCAGTTTAAATATTTCGGGATCAAACAAAAGTCCTACCATCAGTTGTTCAGGCTCTATCAAAGGCTGTCTCATTTTCTTGCTTTCTTCCTTGGCAAGATTTAGAACTTGCGTAAGTCTTGTATCAAGATGCGACATCACAGAAAGTCCCTGCCTCACTTGTGGATTCATCGGCGTAGAACCGGGAACCATGCTGCCCGGCATCATATTCTGTGGCGGCATTTGAGGAATTGGAGCTGGCGGCTGAGTATTTACTTCGTATTTTCTTGAACCAAATAAATTTCCTAACATACTATTATAATATCATTAATTAAATCTTTTTTGCTAATTTTTATCTTCAGGCCGAGTTTTTTTGTCTTCTGTTTTGCCTTCTTCCGGTAATTCGTCTTTTAATTCTTCCTGAGCTTCCATTTCTTTTGGAGCTCCCTCTTTTTTTGTTTCCCTGCCAAGCATTGTATCTTCTTCATTCTGCGCTTTATCAAGATCAGAAACTACCGACTTTGCCGCCTCAAGTTTGGCCTTAAGATAAGTGACTACCTCTGTCTGGGAAAATCCTCCAATTAATAAGAACGGCAGGATAGTTCCTACTCTCTCCATACCTTTTGTGACATTTTGAGGCTCTGTTGAAGCCAGAAAGCTGATGGTTTCACTTATTTTATCTATGTCATTTAATGCCCACTCTTTTCTGTTCCTCTGCTTACCATCAATAGTTTTTGGCGGATCAAGCTTTTTGTAATTCTCAAGCCAAATCTTTTTTACCGACTCGTAATCTTCGACATTTACAGACTGGACTCTGTTTGATTGAGGAAACGCTTCCTGCTTAGCCAATTTAACATCACTGATTCCTGCGGCCTCAAGGACTGAGAGTGCAACCTGACTTCCTTTTTCTTTGGCTTGCGCCAATTGGATTTTCAAATTGTCATCGATTTCGGCTTTTCCTTCATGCGCAGTTTCTTTATGCATTACAGAAAGTATTGATGTAGCCAGAGGATCGCCTTTATCGGCTGCCTCAGACAAAGCTGTCTTAATTGTTGTCAATTTCTGTTTTTCTTCAGCAGATGTAATATTATCTATGTTATTAACATCTGTTAAGACTTTTGAAAGTTGAGAAGTTTGGGTGATTGAAGTTTGGTCGGAAAATGCATTCGCTCCGGCCAGCTTGACTTCACTGATTCCTGCGGCCTCAAGGACTGACAAAGCAACCTGACTTCCTTTTTCTTTGGCTTGCGCCAATTGGATTTTAAGGTTCTCATCAACATCAACTTTGCCCACTTGAGCCTTTTCCTTATTAACTACGGAGAGTATGGAGGTAGCTAGGGGATCACCTCTTTGTGCCGCATCGGATAGTGTTTTCTTAACTTCAGTTAATCTCTGTCTTTCTGTAAAAGACGAAACATGCTCCAAATTCTTCATGTCGGTAAAGACTTTTGAAAGCCTTGCCGTATCAATAACCGAAGTTTTACTCACTACTGAACTTGCCGCAGTAAGTATGGAGGCTGCCAAAGGATCACCTCTTTGCGCACTCTGAGTCAATTTCTCATTAATATTGGTGAATTTCTCTCTTTGAGTAGATACACTTACCCGTCTTGGGTCGGCAATTCCCTCCAGAGTCTCATGCACTCTTGCAATTTCCTGATGACTTTGGATATTGGAGGACAAAAGTGATGTCTCGTATGTTGCGACATCTCTCATCGTAGGAATTGTTAAGTTAGTAAGATTAAGGATTTCAGAGTGAACCCGAGCTCCTTGAGAAATCGCTGCTCCCGCATTGATTACTGCTTCATTTGCCCTTATCTCTGGTATTGCGATCTTCGCCGGGAAGAACGGCAATGGCTTGGCACTGCCTAAAGGTTGAGTTGAAGGCGGCGGAGGCGGCTTCCCATTGGGCCCTCTTCCTATGATAGAGCTTCCTCCTGCTATCATCTGTTTTATCATATTGCTTTCCGAGAAAGAAAATTCATGGATAAAATCAAGGAAAATCTGAAGAAGAAGAAATGGCAGAATAATTACAACCCAAAGCATCAGAAGCGCTACTACATATTGAGCAAATGTATCGGGATTATTTACACTGTTCGTAAGACTGACTGTCTGCCCGGGCCCTCCCAATAATATGCTTATAGAGGTTTTATACTCTTCTGGTTTACTGAAATTAAACGGGAGAGGAATTCCGGTAGGTGAGCTCCATATACGTACGAGCCCTGAAAGAAATATTGCAAAAAGAGGCGCATACAAAAGCCACCGGAAAAATTCTCCTATCCAGATTTTGGCGGTATTTCTAATTGGGGAATAAAAAAGCAGAAGCGGAAAAACAGGTGATATTACTATAAAAAACCAAAGGATAATTTTCCGAAGCAATAAGACTCCAACCATTACATAATAAGTAAGCGCGGTAAGCTTTACAAGAAGTAGTGAAACAAAAGCAGATTCATCAAATTCAATACCAGAAACTCTATAGCCCAGAAAACTCTTATAATCAAATCCTACAAATAATAGATCTTTCTGAGAAATAACTGCGCCCGCAGTGTTTTTGAAGAAGAATCCCTGAATTGCATCATTTATCTGATACAAAAATTGGACTATAGAGAACGAAAGGACGATGAGTAAAATTATCATTATGAAGCGGGGAATAAAACGCATTATTGTTATATTTTTTCCGCGGGTTACGATTATCACAAAGGCCGTGACGAGAACAAAAAGAATCGAGAATGCAAGAACTATAATTTCTATTGTCTGCCAAAAGGAAGCAAGTGGATTACTGCTTGTACCTGAAACCACCGACCACTGATAATTAGCTATTGCCCAGTCAAGGAACTTTCCCGACCTTGCCGCAGATTTTCCCGCAAACGTAACATCAGGATCCCGTATCCATGTCCCGTCAGGAACAGAAGCTGGAGGATCAGCTGCAAAAGCGCTATTTACGAAAAGTGGCGAGAAGTTAAGTAAGAGAAAAAATAGAAAAATGAAACTTAAAAAGAAAATTTTAAAATTGGGCAGAAATTTTTTCATTTTATCCAAAACCGGGAATACGTAGTACGTTAACTGCTATAACTTGTACGAATACGAATCCAAAAATGGCAAGAAGAACTCCCGCAATCGCATAATATATATAACTTTTCCCTTTCTCAAGCTGAGCTGGATCACCCTGAGAAGTTAGGATGATATAACCGCCGTAAATAATAAAAAGCACGGCAACTCCACCGATAAGACCAAGGCCAATTGCATAAAATTTGGATGCGAATTGTATCGGATCATTGGGAATACAACCAATATCAGTGGATGTACTTCCGGCCGGACATGAGGCGGCATAAGCCACAGGAATCATACCCAATTATCGTAGCATAAAAGAGGATTTAAAACCAAGTCTTTTTCTTTTTACTTTCTTCTTCAAATTCCTGAAGTAATTTCTTCTGGTGATTGCTAAGATTTTTGGGGATTACGACCTTAATTCTTAGATACTGATCTCCCCGCCCGCTTCCTCTTAGATGTGGTACTCCGCGGTTTTTCAATCTAATTACAGTGTCCGGCTGTGTACCCTGAGGAACTTTTACTTTTATCTCACCATCTATTGTGGGCGCGGTTATTGTCTCTCCAAGCGCAGCATTGACGAATGGAATAGAAATTTCTGTAATCAAATCATAATTTTCTCTTCTATATCTTTCATCCGGACTTACATTTAAGACAACATCATAATCTCCGAAACGGATTCTTGAACCATTATCAACTCCTGCAGGAATTTTTATTGTTTGATTTTTTCCGTCAATAGTGACTTTCTTGGTTGCTCCTTTTACCGCATCCATAAAATCAATTGTTAGAGAGTATGATTGTCTTCTTTGTCTTTGAGAAAATCCGCCGCCGCCGAAGAATTGCTCAAAAATATCAAACGGGTCAGAAAATCCGCCGAAATCAAAATCAGGATTACCTCCGCCAGCTGTACCATATGTATAGGTGAATGGCCCATATTGTCCGCCTTGCTGCCCGCCAAATCCTCCGCCAAAAGGTCCCTGTGGACCACCGCCGGCTCCTCCTTGTGTAAAAGCCTGATGGCCGAACTGATCATAAGCCTGTTTCTTTTGCGGATCTGATAAAACTTCGTAGGCAGCTGTCACTTCTTTAAATTTTTTATCTCCGTCTTTCGTTTTATTTCTGTCGGGATGGTATTGGAGGGCTAATTTTCTGTAAGCTTTTTTTATTTCATCCGCAGCTGCAGATTTTGTAATCCCCAAAGTTTTATAGTAATCGTTTTCCATAACAGCCCTATTATATAATAAACAACCGCGTTTCCGCGGCTATATTTAATATTTTATTTTTAATCTTTTATTTAGCTTACAACTTCGCCTTCAACCGGTTCGTCCTTTTTCTTCTCATCTGATTCCTCTGCTTTTGCTTCTCCATCATCCTTCTGTTCTGAATCTGTTGTCTGTTGTTCGTTATTAGTTGTCTGTTGCCCCTGGCTGGACATTGCCTGACCGACTTTCTGTAAAGAATCTGATAATTCCTTACTCTTTGTTTCCAGTTCTTCTTTTGTTCCGGTTTCTAAAACTGCCTTAAGAGCAGAAATTTTTTCCTCAACTTCTTTCTTCAAATTCTCATCTGCTTTATCTCCAGCATCTTTTAGGGTCTTCTCGGCTGTAAATATAAGAGAATCCGCGTTGTTTTTTGCCTCAATCATTTCTTTTTTCTCCTCATCTTCCTTCGCATGCTCCTCAGCATCTTTGGTCATCTTCTCAACTTCTTCCTTGGTCAAACCTGTTGAGCCGGTTATCTTAATACTTTGCTCTTTTCCTGTAGCTTTATCTTTTGCGGCAACATTAAGAATTCCATTGGCATCGATGTCAAAAGTCACTTCAACCTGAGGAACACCGCGGGGCGCAGGGGGAATTCCATCAAGAATAAATCTTCCTAGAGTCTTATTATCATTTGCAAGAGGCCTTTCTCCCTGAAGAACATTAATTTCCACCTGCGTTTGATTGTCAGCTGCAGTTGAAAAAACCTGGGATTTGGACGAAGGAATTGTAGTATTTTTTGAAATAAGAGGAGTGGACACTCCGCCCAAAGTCTCAATTCCAAGAGTCAAAGGCGTAACATCCAGAAGCAAAACATCTTTTACCTCTCCTCCCAAGACTCCACCCTGGATTGCCGCACCTATTGCGACTACTTCATCAGGATTTACGGATTTGTTTGCTTCTTTTCCGAAAAACTTACTGACTGTTTCGACAACTTTTGGCATTCTGGTCATTCCTCCAACCAAAACAACCTCATCAATTCCGCTTGCTTTTACCCCGGCGTCTTTAAGAGCCATTTCAACCGGTTTTAAAGTTTTTTGGATCAAATCATCTACAATTTTCTCAAGCTGTGGTCTTGTGATAGTCATTGTAAGATGAAGCGGTCCGTCTTTTCCCTGAGTTATAAAGGGCTGATTAATTTGCGCTTCCTGAGAACTTGAAAGCTCAATCTTTGCTTTCTCAGCAGCTTCTCTTAATCTCTGGAGTGCCTGCGGATCTTTCCTTAAATCGACATTGTTTTCTTTTTTGAACTCATCGGCAAGATAATTTACAATTACCTGATCAAAATCATCTCCTCCAAGATGAGTATCTCCATTGGTGGATTTAACTTCGTAAACTCCGTCCCCAAGCTCAAGAATTGAAATATCAAATGTTCCTCCACCAAGATCATAAACAGCAATTGTATGTGCGTTTTTCTTATCAAGCCCATAAGCAAGTGCTGCAGCTGTCGGCTCATTTATAATTCGCAAGACTTCAAGTCCTGCAATTTCTCCTGCTTGTTTCGTCGCCTGTCTTTGACTGTCATCAAAATATGCAGGAACTGTAATTACAGCCTGTGTAACTTTTCCGCCAAGATACGCTTCCGCATCTGATTTAATCTTTTGAAGAATTTGGGCGGAAATTTCCTGAGGAGTAAAAGTTCTTCCTTCAACTTCTACAACTGCCATACCGTCACGGCCTGATTTGACAGTATACGGAAGCCATTTCATGTCAAATTGCACAGACTCATCTTTGAATTTATGTCCCATAAGTCTTTTTACAGAAAAGACAGTCTTCTTAGGTTTTAAGACAAGCTGTCTTTTGGCAACATCTCCCACGACATGAGATATCGGGTCGACAACTGACGGAATTACATTGCGTCCCTCTCTGGAATGGATAACTTTAGGAGATCCACCCTCCATTACCGCAACTGCTGAATTTGTTGTACCTAAATCTATTCCAATTATTTTTCCCATATGTTCCTTTCAGTCAATATTATCTTTTATATTTAATCTTTAATATTTTATATTGCGTGTCCTACGGACACTTGTGCTGCTCTTAAAACTTTATCATTTAGCAAAAACCCGGGTCGGAGTTCCTCGATAACTTTCCCCTCAACTCCTTCCGCTACATGCACTGCTTCCATAAGCTGGGGGTCAAAATCTTTTCCGACTACTTCTATTTTTATTAACCCTTCTCTTTCTAGCGTATCAAAAATTTGCTTTACACTCAAATTTATTCCCTCGTCTTTTGTGTGTTTTTGTGCAAGTATCAGAGTATCAAGTGCCGGAAGAAGCCGGAGAATTAATCCGCTATTTGCAGATTTCTTAAGTTCCTCCCGCTCCTGCGCGACCCTTTTTTCAAGATTCTGATAGTCCGCGAGTGTTCTTGCTATTTGATCCCGATCCAATCGGGATTGATTCTTAAGGTTCTCAATTTCTAAATCTTTTTCTTCTGTTTTATCTTTTGTATCTTTTTTTAAACTTTTTTTCCCCATCTCTCATTTTACTAGTTGCTAATCGCTAATTGCTAGTTGCTATTTTTACCATCCTTCGGCCAGTTCTTTTACCATATTTGTAAAGTATCGTACGGCCGGAACTATATATGTATAATTTAGTCTTGTAGGACCGATTACTCCAATTTCACCTGTCGTGTGTTTTGCCGTTTTAAAATACCCAAAAACAAATCCGTATGGTCCAGCAGCCAGTCTTGGTCCAAGCTCCTCTCCCAATAAAATGTGAATCTCGTCATCATTCTCCGTATTTTCAAAAATCTTACTAAAATAATTTATTTCATCAATTGCACCTAAAAGATTGCGGGTAAGATCTATATCGAAAAACTCCGGCATGTCCAAAATATTCGAATAACCTGAGCAGTAAAATTCACCTTCATCTGTTGCTACGATTGATAATGCATTTGTTTTCTCTGCAAGTGATTTGGCAATTTCTTTAAGAAGTCTTGGCTGTTGAGCTCTATAATCCCAAACCTTTTCTTTAAGTTCCACCTCTTCCGTAACTGAAATCTCTTTCTCTTTCATCAATTGATTGACATAGAATTTCATACCTTCGGAGGTTGGTGTTCGCCCCGAAGAAGAATGAGGTTTTTGTAAGTATCCAAGCTCTGTCAACTTTACCATCTCGTTTCTGATAGTTGCAGGAGAAGCGCTGATGTTTCTTTTTTTCTCAAGCGTTTCAGATCCGACTGCTTGTGCGGTTTCAATGTACTCTTCTATAAGATGCTTTAGAATTTCAATTTGCCTCTGTGTCAAATTCTGCATAAAGTATTAAATACTAAGCACTAAATTCCAAATCCTAAATAAATTACAATCTTTAAAATTCAAATATCAAAACTTTTTGGAATTTGTAATTTTGTGCTTGTAATTTACAAGCTGTGCTTGGATTAGCACTAATATAACACGACTGCTAAAATCTGTCAAGCCCCGAATTTTCTATGTCTTTTAGTATTTCGCCTCTTGGAGCACAGTGCATGAGAATCGAACGAATGAGATCAGGGGGATTCCTCACAAACTTGTTGAGGAGGGAGCGGACTGAAAGGAGCTCGCTTGCTTGACAAGCGTGGACCGAAATCACCCGACGAATGAGTGAGATTCAAAAGCACGAGCACCAACTTGGCGAAGAGTTTCTGCTTCTCTTTTCGGCAAAAGAGAAGAAAAAGACTTGTGTTAAAATCTAATTATGAGAAAAATAAAGAATTTCCTGCCGGCTTTATTCCTTAGCCTTCTCTCTCTTGGAATACTAATTTATTTAGTTTTTAATCAAACCCCAAATTCTGAATTCACTTTTGGAGGAATCCATCTAGGAATGAGCTATATTTTCCTTGCGCTACTCTTCGTCTTTATTTTTGGAATTTCCTCTTTTGTCCTTAAGAACTTCCGCCGTGGCGCTTTCATCGCCTCCTTCGCAGTAATCTACCTTATTCTACGATTATTAAACTTAACACATCTTTTCTTCGCTCTCATCCTCCTCGCCCTCTTCATCTCCCTCGACCTCTTCTTCGTTTATAATAAATAATCCAAACTATTTCATAACTTTGCTGATTACTAATATACTAGTATATTAGTATTTTAAACAACTAAGTCTGGCGTTGACATTTTTTAACTTTCGATTAATACTTGAATTATGACATTACCAAGATCACTTACCACCGTAACTACATTTTCAAAAATACTCGCACTATTTCTATTTATCCTCCTCCCCTTCGCAGGATTTTATGTTGGCTATAAATATCGCGCGGGAACATACGTACCTACTCCGATTAACCTATATAATCCAACTTCTGTCCCAACACCTACTATTGATATGACCAACTGGAAAACATATACAAATAATAAATTAGGATTTTCAATAAAATACCCACAAGATTTTAGGATAGAAAATAATAAACAAACAATCCAATTTTATTCAAAGGATTTTATATCTCCTAAGGGTGAGTATGGAGAAATTATCAAAGGCGGTGTAATAACAGTAACTGTTTTTCAAACAAGTAATAACTTGAGTAAGCAGATTGAAGGATATAAAAATAATAAAAATTTTAATCAATTTCAACAAACAAGACTGGGCGGAGTAGAAGCTTGGAGGTTTTTGTTTCAGTTGATACCGGGTTATGGATTTGAACCAAAGATAATTGCGGTCAATTCTGGAAAAGAATATGATGCAAGGGCATCTTTCGCAAAAGATGATAAAGAAAAAATAAATAAAATATTCGATCAAATGCTTTCCACTTTCAAATATACACAATAAATCCTTGTTCACATTTGCCTTCTCTGCTAGAATTGCTCTATCGAATCTTTGCTTTTCTTCGTTTATTATAATAAACAGCTCAAATTACTAATATACTAGTATATTAGTAATTATATTCACTACAGGTATACTGGTATATCTTTAGTAATAAACCATTAATAAACTTGATTGTGCGTACCGATGTCAAGAAAAAGTATATGGTCTTTTGAAATCCGCTTGTAAATAATTCTAAAATCTCCTGTTATTGAAAATGCTCTAATACTATTTCCACTTCCTTTTAGTGCGTGATCTTTCAAGATTGAATTTGAGGGATTTTCTCTATAAATCTCGATTCTATCTTTAGTTTTTGTGACCAATTTAGAATTATTTTTAATGCGCTTCCTATAAGACTTCTTAAAATCTGGATGAAGTTCAATTTTCACTATGGAGATGTTTCATCAATGTATCTACATCAGTAAAAGTCTTAGTCTTAACTTTGCCTTTTTCAATTTCATCAATCATCTTATCGTATCTCTTAATAGCCTTCGGAGATAATTGAACGCTTTTTTCAAAAGTTATATCAAGAGCACCCTTTGCTAATTTACTTAAAAAAAGTCTTACTGCTTCCTGGAGAGAAGAAAAACCTTGTTGAAATGCCTGCTTCTCCGCCTGCTCTCGCAACTGTGTGCTCATTGGGATCTGAAGCGTTGTTCTATTCATAACATTATAATTATAATACTTCCGTAATGATCTTTCAATAAGCAAATTAATCCCAATCTATTGTTAGATAAAAGGTTGTCTGTTAAAATTAGCCCATGAACAGAAATAAATTTTTTATAACTAATGCGATTCCTTATGTAAATGCCAAGCCTCATATAGGCCATGTGCTTGAATTTGTGCAATCAGATACAATTGCCAGATTTCATCGGCAAATTGGAGATGATGTGCTTCTTCTTTGCGGATCTGATGATAATTCGCTCAAAAATGTTCAGGCTGCCGAAGCACTTAAAATTCCAGTTCAGGAATTGGTGGATAAAAATGCTAAGCTTTTTGAAGAATTGGCGGAAAAACTAAATGTAAAATTTGATGTTTTTCAAAGAGGAAGCAGTCCCGATCATCACCGCTCTTCACAGGAACTTTGGAATCTTTGCAATAAATCCGGAGATATTTATAAAAAATCCTATACAGGACTCTATTGCGTAGGATGCGAGCTTTTTTACGAAAAGAGTGAGTTGAATGAAAATGGTGAATGCTTCGAACATCCGGGGAAAAAACTTGAAGAAGTAAGCGAAGAAAATTATTTCTTCAGGCTTTCCAAATATCAAAAACAAATTGAGGATATTATTGAGAATAATAAAATAGAGATTTATTCGCAGAGACGGAAAAATGAAGTCTTGGCATTTATTAAGCAGGGGCTTGAAGATATAAGTATTTCCCGCTCAAATGAAAGAGCAAGGAATTGGGGAGTAGGTGTCCCAAATGATGATACACAAAAAATGTATGTTTGGTTTGATGCTCTAAATATTTACCAATCTGGAATAGGCTTTGCGCTTGATGAAAAAAAATACCAAACTTGGTGGCCTGCTGATGTTCATGTTTTGGGAAAAGGAATTTTGAGATTTCATGCAATTTACTGGCCTGCATTTCTGTTGTCTGCTGGACTTGAACTTCCCAAAAGTATTTTTGTTCACGAATATATAACAGTAAACGGCCAGAAGATGTCAAAAAGCCTTGGAAATGTAATTGACCCGGTAGATATTATAGAAAAATATGGCGCTGATGCCTTAAGATTCTATTTTCTCAAACATATTTCTCCCTTTTCAGACGGAGATTTTTCAGAAGACAAGTTTAAGGAATCTTACAACGCGGATCTTGCCAATGGCCTCGGAAATCTTATCGCAAGAGTTGCCAAGCTTTGCGAAAATGCAAATTATACTCAGATGGGAGCAGAAAGCAGGGTTACTGAACATTTGATAGATGTAACTGGATACACTGATGCAATTTCACAATTTAAATTTAATGACGCTTTATCTTTTGTATGGAATAAAATCGCGGCTTTGGATAAATTTATAAACGAAGAGAAGCCGTGGGCGCTTGCCAAAAATCAAGATCCAAAAATAAAGAGTGTTCTTGCACATTCAATTGATCAGATTCAGGAAATCGCAGCTCTTCTTGAACCATTTCTTCCCGAAACCGCTAGTAAAATCGAAGATCAATTCAAAGGCCCAAAGATAGTTTCTCAACCTCCTCTTTTCCCGAGAATTTAATCTATAATCAAACTATGATAGACGTGCATTGTCATTTGAATTTTCATTCTTTTGAAAAAGATACGGATGAGGTTATTAAGAATGCTTTTGAAAAAGGTGTTAAGAAAATTATTAATGTTGGGACAAAGCTTGACTCAAGTAGAAAGGCAGTCGAGCTTTCAGAAAAATATGAAAATCTTTATGCGATAGTAGGTGTCCATCCTCATCATGCTGACAAACTTGAAGAAGATTGGTTGGCAAAACTTGAAAAGTTAGCAAAAAATTCAAAAGTTGTGGGGATTGGTGAATGCGGGATGGATTTTTATAAGTATCAATCAAACGGAATTGTAGATCCCCAACTTCAAAAAGATATTTTCGTAAAACAAATAGAATTATCTTTGAAACTTAAACTACCCCTCCAAATCCACAATAGACATGCGGGAAAAGAAATTATTGAAATATTAAATCACTATAAAAATGATCTACTTGATCCTCCGGGAATGTTTCATTGTATGTCAGGAAATATTGAATTTCTCAAGAGTGCTCTTAGTCTTGGATTTTATGTAGGTTTTGACGGAAATATTACTTACGAAGGCTTTGCCCCGGGTGAAGACACTTTACTTACGAATCTGATTAAACAAACGCCAATAGACAGAATCGTAACTGAGACCGACAGTCCATATCTTACTCCAAAGCCGTACCGCGGTAGTAGGAATGAGCCTTCTTATGTTATAATTGTCGGGCAGTTTATAGCCAAAATCAAGGGTGTCCCCTTTGAGGAAGTAAAACACGAGACTACCGAAAACGCAGAGAAATTATTCAATCTTAATACTTGATACGTAATACTTAATACATAATACTAATTTTATGACAAAATATTTCGCTAAATTTTTTAAACTCTATCCAATAAAAACCCGAAGACTTCTCGAAATTTTTCCGGGATTTTTTTCGTGGACAATAATTCTTTTTCCGATTTGGGGATCATTGGTTATCCCATATGTAGTTGCATATTTCATACTTTTTTTTGATGTCTACTGGCTTTACAAATCTTTGGCCGTTGCATTTACATCATTTATCGCATCAAACAAAATAAAAGCGGCAGAAGCCCAGGATTGGTTCAATAAAGCCTCAGTTCATTCAGATTTCGGAAAAGTAAATCACGTAATAATAATTCCAAACTATAAAGAAAATATAGAGAAATTAAGAGAGACTCTAAAAGCTGTTGTCTCCCAAACATTTCCGGCAAAAAGAATTTTTGTAGTCTTGGCCATGGAAAAAAGAGAAACTGAGGGAAAAAAGAAAGCCGATCTTCTAATTTCTGAATTTAAAGAATTTTTTGGTGATATTTTTACTACATTTCATCCCGATATTGAAGGCGAAGTAAAAGGCAAGTCTTCAAATCAGGCATATGGAGGAAAAAAAGCATATAGCAAATTGATCCAAGGTGGAATTATAGATATTGATTATGCAACTATTTCATCAGTTGATGCAGACTCGATTTTTGACAAACAATACTTCTCTTATCTTTCCTATAAATTCTTAATAGATGATAAGAGATACAATAAATTCTGGCAATCTGCAAATGTAAATTACAATAATTTTTGGAAAGTCCCGGCTCCAACCAGGGTTATAGCTTTCTTTGGAAGTATTTGGAGAATGGCAGTTCTAGTTCAAAAGGACAAACTCGTATCAAATTCTACCTATTCTCTTTCCTTTAAACTTTTAAAGAGTATAGATTTCTGGGACACAGATGTAATACCTGAGGACTACAGAATATTTTTCAAGGCTTATTTCAGAAACAAAGGAAATATTTGGGTAGAGCCGATATTTTTAAAAACCTCAATGGACGCACCGCTTTCCAAAGGTTTTTGGAAAAGTATAAAAAATAAGTATGACCAGGAGAGGCGCTGGTCATGGGGAGTCTCAGATGATCCGCTTTTTATAAAATGGTGGCTTACGGTTCCTGATGTGCCATTTGTACGAAAAACAATTTTGCTCTACAATGTTTTTGTGGATCATTTTCTATGGCCGGTTAACTGGTTTATTATTACGATTGCGGCAAATATAATTACGTTTATAAATCCTGTTTTCTCAAGAACAACTTTGGGATACAGACTTCCCAGCATAGCAGGTGCAATTCTAACTACATGTCTTTTTGCCCTTCTGATGCTTATTGTAATCGATTTTAGATCAAGGCCTCGCCATCCCTCCCAAAGCAAAGCCCGCGAATTTCTTTTCCCATTGGAATTTATACTTCTTCCCTTAATTGGATTTTTTCTAAACGCTCTACCTGCTCTTATATCTCATACTCAGCTTATGCTTGGAAAAAGAATGGAATATAAAGTAACAGAAAAGATATAGCCTAAGGGCTATACTGAATGAAATGAACGTATGAAATTTATCGCAAGACTTGAAAAAAGTAAAGATTTTTGGTTCCTCTTAATGACCTCGTTTATCTTCTTCATTTTAAGACTCCCTTCTCTTTTTGAGCCATATTGGTATGGAGATGAAGGGATATATGAAGTTTTGGGAAGTGCAATGAGACATGGCAGAATACTCTATCAAGGTATTTGGGACAATAAGCCGCCACTTCTTTATATAGTATATGCAATTTTTAACGGCGACCAATTCTACGCGAGGATTGCCTCTCTTATATTTGGGGTTTTTGCAGTAATTGCCTTTTTCTTTTTGGCAAAAAAGATATTCGGAGAAGGTAATGAAAAAAGAGAAACAGTCCTCTGGAGCACATCTATATTTGCTTTTTTATTTGGTCTTCCGCTTTTAGAAGGGAATATCGCAAATGCCGAAAACTTTATGCTTTTCCCTATAATTCTTTCTGCTCTTCTTCTTTTTAAAGACAAACTAAAACCCAAAACATATTTTCTCGCAGGTATTCTTCTTGGAATTGCGTTTTTATTTAAAATTGTTGCTGTTTTTGACTTTGCCGCCTTTTGTACATTTATTTTTATGATAAATACTGAAATTCCCCGAAAAAAAATCAATATTGGAAAATTATCCCAGCAAACCATAATACTTTTATATCCTTTTGTCATAGGATTTATTATTCCTCTTCTGCTAACCTCTCTGTTCTTTCTTGGTGCTCCTTTTAAATATTTTGTTCAGGCAACTTTTGTTCAAAATGTGGGCTATGTGGGATATGGAAATAAGCTTCTGATTCCGCAGGGATTTCTGATACTAAAACTTCTTATCCTTGCCGGATTTAATACCTATCTATTTTTGAGAAAAGAAAAATTTTCCAAAGCATTACTCTTTGTTCTCGTTTGGTTTTCGTTCTCAATTTTTAATGCATTTTTTGCTCAGAGACCTTACACACACTACCTTCTTGTTCTCCTTCCGGGTATTTCCTTAATGATTGGAATGATAAGTTTTGAGAGAAAATATAAACCCCAGCTTGCAGTTTTGTTCGCAATATCAATTATCTTAATATTTACAAACTTTGGTTTATATGGAAAAACTCCGTTTTATTACCAAAATTTTATTTCCTTCATAACAGGGAGCAAAACAGTAAGGGATTACAGAGCATTTTTTGATAAGAAAACTCCTGTAGATTATGACATCGCGGAGTATATTAAGTTAAAAGCAAAAGAAGATGATCAGATTTTCATTTGGGGAAATAACGCTCAGGTATACAAGCTTACAGGAAAACTTCCGCCGGGAAGATATGCTGTCGCATATCATATGACAAATTATAAAGACGGGTTTGAAAATACACAAGAAGCCATACAGAAAAATCCTCCTAAATTCGTAGTTATTATGCCCAATCAACCCGTGCTGCCGTTTTCACTTTATGGATATATAAACGCAGTGACTATAGAAAACGTATCAATCTATGAGAGGGCCCTTTAATTTAAGAGTTATAGCATCAGATAAGATTATCCTAAGAGGAAGTATTATCACTTTTTTAATTATCTTATTAAGTTTACTTTTTATAATTTTACAATTTAGAATTCTTCCTCCGTATGTACCGATTTTCAACCAACTCCCTTGGGGGGAGGAACGCCTCGGCACAACGTTAATGATTTTTCTGCCGGTCATAGCTGTCGCCTTCGTTAGTTTTGTAAATATTTTTGTATCTGCGGCTATTTATACCAAATCCCAAATAATTTCCCGGATGCTTACGGTATCGAGTATTCTTAGTGCTTTTCTTTCCTTTCTTTTTGTCGTAAGAACTATTCAGCTAATTACCTAGATGTTATTAAATGTTACTTTTCTGCCTTTTATCGCAGCCTTTATTGCAGTTTCGGTACTAACACCTATATCCATCGGTTTTATTAAAAAATTGGGACTAATAGATGACCCAAAGAAGCATAAACACCCTGCGATACTTCACGAGAAGCCCACACCACGGGGCGGCGCAATTCCGTTTTTTATTGGGGTTCTAATCGTATCTTTACTATTTATACCCATATCAAAAACTGTTTTTTTTCTTTTTCTCGGATCTTTCTTAGCGCTTATCGTAGGCGTCCTTGATGATAAGTTTGATATCTCTCCTTACTTTAGGTTCATTCTAAATATAATTTCTGCGGTAATAATTGTGGCAGGAGGAATTTCTATCCCATTTGTGACAAATCCTTTCGGCGGAACTCTTCATCTCGATTCTCTTAATCTTTCTTTCACTTTTTTAAATCAGGGTATCGTACTTTTGTTTTCTGATCTGGTTGCAATAGTTTGGTTCGTCTGGGTTATGAACATGCTTAATTGGAGTAAAGGAGTTGACGGACAGATGCCGGGAATTATAGCAATATCTGGTATTGTAATTGGAATCCTTAGTCTTAGATTTCCAATATTGACCCAAAGCGATCTTATTAGCGCAACTCTATCTTTTACACTTGCAGGCGCATCTCTTGGATTTCTTATTTTCAACTTCTACCCTGCCAAGATTTTCCCCGGATACGGCGCTACATCTATATATCTTCTCCTTGCCGCAGTATCAATCCTATCAAGTGTTAAGCTTGCAACTGCAATTCTGGTTATGGGAATTCCGATGATTGACGGGACAGTAACTATTGTAAGGCGCATACTTTCTGGTAAGTCTCCCTTCCGTCATGATAAGAAACACTTTCATCATCTTCTCCTTGAAATGGGACTTGGACAACGTAAGGTTGCATTGTTTTATTGGCTTATTTCTGCTATATTGGGCTCCCTTTCTTTATTTTTATCAAGTAAGGGAAAACTTTTTGCAGTTATTATGATTATAATTGTATTGGGGGGTTCTTTACTGTTCCTGCATTTTATAATACAGAGAAAAGATGAAACTAATAATTGATACGATAAGATTGCTCCGGCCAAGGCAATGGATAAAAAACTTTGCAGTCTTTGCCGCAATTCTTTTCTCAGGAGAATTATTCAACTCATTGGTTTTTGAAAAAGTCTTGCTCGGATTTTTTGCTCTCTGTGCTGTCTCTTCTGCTACGTATATCGTAAATGATATCCTCGATGCCAAAAGCGACCGGCTTCATCCTTTCAAAAAATTCAGACCTATTGCTAATCGTGAGGTGCCAGTACCCTTTGCTTGCCTTGTTGCAATAGTGCTTGTAATTTTGGCATTATACGTAGCTTTTAACAGCATCACTTTAACTTTTTTCCTAGTAATTGTTTTCTATCTTTTTCTTCAAGCTCTTTATTCATTTTTACTTAAAGAAGTTGCAGTTGCAGATATCTTGGTAATTGCCACCGGATATATACTGCGGGTTTATGCAGGAGAATTTGCGAGCGGATTTCACATTTCAGTCTGGATGCTTTTGACAGTTATCTCTTTGTCACTCTTTCTCGCAGTCGGGAAAAGAAGGTCTGAGCTCACCTTAGTTTCGGAAATCAAAGATGCCAACATTGCAAGTATCAGGAAAACATTATCCCATTATTCCGAGCGGCTTCTTGATGTGTATGCAACTATTTTTGCCACTTCTACTTTTATATTTTATTCTCTATTTACTTTTCTTGAAAATCCCAAAGGCTTTCAGCTGGGATTTAGCATCCTCCTTCCGGACTATTTGCCTACTTTTTTCTATAGAAAGTGGCTGATGATTACTATTATTCCTGTTATATATGGACTAATGCGTTATATCCAGGATATTTATGAAAAACGTGAAGGAGAAAGCCCCGAGAAAGTTCTTCTTTCTGACAAACCTCTTCTAGCAACAGTTATCTTCTGGGCAATATTAGTAATCGGCATAATCTACTTCATCAATACCTAAAGCATTATATAGATTACTCCATCAATCTTTTCCTCTTGACTTTTAAATAAAAAGTTTTATTATAAACACATGGGAATTCGGGAAAGAGTTGAACAGTTAGGACAAGAAGAGTATGAAAAGACTGTAGAAGCTAAGAAAAATAGAGAGGACGATGAAAAAGCAAGAAGAGAAAAATACAACGGAGAACTTCCTCAGGCACTTCTTGATCAAAGACCTTTATTTAATAAGCTGAAAAGATCAGGAGTAATCGAATTGATCGAAGAAATGATTTATCCTGACAAAATTGAACCTCATTTGACACTAGGGGAGCAAAATGCTCAAACAACAAAATTAGCAAAAAAACTTGATAAATCAAGATCACAAAGAGTAAAACCTCTAGTAATGTCGAGGGAGGAGAATCTGAATCTAAACAGCATATTCAGAGACCGACAGGATCAGGAGTGGCATGCTTTTGTACACCATCCTGAACAGAAAGAGGACGGAGCCATTGACAGAACGGTTCGCATTACAATTGACAATGACACTTGGAAACGACAGTCAACTCATCTTAAAGGGCTTAAGAAAAAAGTACACATTAGTTTTTCTCCAAATGGTGTCCTCGCAATAAAAGGCGCGGAAGTTACTTACGAAGGCTCTGTAGGAAAACGCTATCAGGAAAAAATTGAAGAAGGATTTGCAAAAGCTTTTCACAAACCCGAAACCGAAACTCCTCATAGAAGTCCTGTTGACCACAGTCGAATTGTCGTGGGTGCAAATAGTTCCTAAAAACTAGGCTATTGTTTTCCTGCGTATTGGGCACTTATCCAACCCTCTCCGGAATTCAAACTAAACTTTTCCCGAGTGAAGTTTTTCCATAAGCCACATTCTTGTAAGAGCAGAGACATTCACACCTTTTTTTCTGGCAATTCTCTCAATTTTCTTTTTTAATCCTTTTTGAAGCCGAACTACAATTGTTTCTTCTTTTGGTTTGTGAAGCTCAAAGACGATATCTACATCCTCAAGTTCATCTTCAAAATCAGTAATGCTGTGGGTATCCCAAAAATTTGCCTCTTCTTCATAGCTCATTTTATCAAAATTAGGTAATTTGCTTTTTTTCTTTTTCATAAACTGCTCTCCTTTCTTTTCTACTCGCGTCTCTTGCTGTAATTAAATAATATTTTCCGGTTTTAATTCTGTGAATGACAAGTGTCAAAAGTCTTTTTCCGCTTCTACCAATCGCTAAATATCTTTCATTGTTAATTTCTGATCGCTTGTGATAAATAAGATTAAAACCTGCTTCAGAAATTTCTTTCTCTGTTGCATTATGTTTCTCAATATGTTTTTTATTATAATCATCCCAAACAAGTTCCTTAATTGTTATCTTTGTCATTGTATTATATTTGTATTACATTTGTCAACAATCGTGCTTCCGGAGTTATTGCTTCTTTGCGTATTGGGAGCTTACCCAGCCTTCTGTTCCATCTTTCAATTTAATTTTATACCATCCCTCATCTTCTTCAAGGACATCGTAAGTCTCTCCCGGAGTTACCCTTCCTACTTCACTCGTTGATGCGCTGCTGCTTGATCTAACCCTAAGAAATCCTGTAGGAGTATCAAGTATCAGAACTTTTGAAACAGAACTTGTCGGCGCAATTGTCGGTGTCGGGTCAAAATTAGGAAGGGCGGAATTGCTCCCCGAAGAATTGGGACTAAGATAAACAATTGCTTTAAGTAAAAATCCTTTCGTGGTTCTGATTCGCAAAATCTTATCTATGTAGCCCTCTTTTTTTAATTGGATTTCATGGTCCGACTCGGTGAGATTTTTTAGAAGTACGGGTGTTTTTTCCTGGGGATTATCATCAAGTGCCAGATCCGACTTATCAGGAGAGGATATTACCATAAGCTGGGCATCTTTTTTATCTCTGATCGGCGTAAGCGTTATGATGCTTCCCGATGATTCGTCTCCAAAAGTCTTATCTACAACGGTCAACGTTGAATTGGTAACTTCGATTTTTTCTTCATAAGGCGGGAGACTCGTATCTTTGGGAACCAGCCTAAGACGGTATTCTCCAACGCCGATCATATCTTTCTGATCACATTTACATACCGGGGTCGTACCAATCATTTTACCGTTAAGATATACATCGCTTGGCGGTTTGGAGGTAACTTGAAGGGCTCCTTCGCCTGTCTTCTGATTGATAAAGATAACTATAACCGCAAAAACAACTACTGCGGCCACAAATGGGACAATGTAATAAATTATCTTTTTCATAAACTAGAGAATAGAAGTAAAAATAATTATAGCAGAAAAAATAGAAAATAGAGGGAGGGACAAAATTTTTGTATTGTAATTTTAAACTAGTTGCTAATCGCTAATTCCTAGTCGCTGTTTTAGTAGTCCATTCCTCCCGGAGGCATTGGAGGCATTGCCTCCTTCTTTTCAGGAATATCAGTTATAAGCGCTTCAGTTGTGAGTATCATTCCTGCCACAGATACTGCATTTATCAGAGCCAGTCTGGTTACTTTTGCAGGATCCAGAATTCCAAGCTCTATCATATTTCCTATCTTATTAGTAATAACGTCGTAGCCAACATTATCATTCTTAGCATCTCTTATTTCACCCAAGACACTTTGAAGATTGACTCCAGCATTTGCAAGTATCCCAAACAAAGGAGCCGCCAGTGCGTTATAAAGAATTGCCCATCCCGGATAACCGTTGTCTACGAATTCAATTACTTGTTTTTGGTTAATTCCTTTTGTTTTTTCAAACTTACTATAATCTGTTACTAAGACATTTCTAATCCTGAACAATGTAATTCCTCCGCCTGCTACAACTCCTTCTTCAAGTGCGGCTTTTGTTGCAGCAACTGCATCAATTACTCTTTCTTTTCTTTCTTTAAGTTCTATCTCAGTTGCAGCTCCTACATTTACGACTGCTACTCCTCCTGAAAGCTTTGCCAGTCTTTCCGCAAGTTTTTCTTTGTCAAAATCTGAAGTTGTATTATCCATAGCTCTTTTTATTTGTGCAATTCTAGCTTTAATATCTGCCACTTTTCCTTTTCCACCAATTATTCTAGTGTTTTCCTTATCTGCCCAGACCTTATCTGCTCTTCCGCAATCCTCAACTGTCACGCTCTCAAGCTTCCTACCGGTATCCTCAGAAATTACAGTCCCTCCTGTAAGAATAGCGATATCCTCAAGCATTTCTTTTCTTCTATCACCAAATCCTGGAGCCTTTATTGCAACTGCGTTAAAAGTCCCTCGAAGTTTATTAACAACCAAAGTTGCAAGTGCTTCTCCCTCTATCTCGTCAGCAATAATTACAAGATTTTTGGAAACTTTAACTAAATTTTCGAGGAACGGAAGAAGTTCGGCAAGATTTGAAATTTTCTTATCTGTGATCAGAATATATGGATCATCCATCTCAGCTTCCATCTTGTCCGGATTGGTTACGAAATAAGAAGATGCGTATCCTCTGTCAAATTCCATACCTTCCTTATAATCAATTGACAATTCAAGACCTCTTCCTTCTTCTACTGTAATAACTCCATCTTTACCAACCTTTTCAAGAGCTTCAGCGATAAGACTTCCTATTGTTTCATCTTGAGCAGAAATTGTCGCGACTTTCTTTACATCATCACCCTTCACATCCTGCTTCATAGAGTCAAGAACTTTTAAGACTCTGTCGACTCCTTTTTCAAGTTCATGCTTAAGAAGCATAGGATTGTATCCTTCATTAATTTTCTGAAAACCCTGATTTACCAGCTCCCGCGCGATTACCGTTGCTGTAGTTGTACCATCTCCTGCTACATCATTTGTCTTTGAAGCCGCTTCTTTTACCATCTGCGCACCCATGTTCTCAAACGCGTCTTCTAGCTCCACTTCCTTGGCTACAGTAACGCCGTCATGAACCACATTTGGAGCTCCCCATTTTTTATCAAGAGCAACGTTTCGTCCTTTGGGTCCGAGAGTTGTAGCCACGGCATTGGCCAGCTTATTTACTCCGTTTATAAGAGACTGTCTTGCATCCGCACTATATTTAATTTGCTTTGCCATATTATTTAAGAATTTAAGATTAAAGGATTTTAGTGATTAGTCAATTGACTTATCACTTTATTCTTTTAGTCCTAACCTACTACCGCTAGGATATCTTTTTGCTCAACTATTGTCCATTCTTCATTTTCAACTTTAACTTCATTTCCGCCCCATTTCTTATACATTACTTTTTGTCCTACTTTAACAACCATAGGCTCTTTTTCTCCCTTTGGCATTATTTTTCCGGCTCCAATTGCCATTACCTCGCCGATTTGCGGTTTTTCTTTTACACTATCCGGAAGGATTATTCCGCTTGCTGTTTTTTCTTCCGCATCAAGCGGTCTTATGAGAACATTGTCGAAAAGCGGTGTAATTTTTGATTTAGTTTTACCTGCCATAAGCTTTTTAGGTCAAAAAATATCACTTGAACAAAGTGATTGCTAATTTATACATCAAAAGCAATTTACTGTCAATAACCTATAGTTAGAGCTGTCCTTGACATATACTCTTGTATTCTATTACGATAAATCTAAGCGGCAAAATATGTCTCTATCGCCTAAAAAACTAATCCTACTTGGACTAGGAGTAATACTCCTAATAGCAATTCCTCTCACTGTCTTTGTGGTTCAAAAGCAACAGCAGACCAGAAGTGGTGCAGCTCCTGCCACCAATCTTTCTTTTGTGGATACCACAACTAAAAATCCTACCACAGAGACAACTCCCAAAACCGTATCCATAGGAGAGACGGTATCTTTTGATGTGGTGATGGATCCAGGAATAAATGTTGTCGGCGGACTTACTCTTATTATTAATTATGATTCGACAAAACTCGCTATCGAAGGACAAGGGATTACACCTAACACTACAGTAATGGGAAACCTTCTGGGCGATATTAACAATACTCCCGGTCAGATAAATGTATCTTTTTCTCCTGCTGCTATAGATCCTACCAAAGCAATAACCCAGAAAACAACTATTGGTACTATAACTCTTAAGGCACTTGCAATTACAGATGTCGGGACTCCAACCAAAATTACCTTTGACGGGAACACTATCGTGGTTCCTATTGGCTCAGGAGACACCAATTCAAACGTACTTGCCGGAAGTTCTCCTGCCTTTGTAGTCATTGTCGCTCAGGGAGAAGTCACACCTACTCCTACAGCAACTCCCGTCCCTGGAGTAACCACCCAACCTACCGCTACTCCTACTTCCGCCCCTGTTCCCCAAGCTACTGCCACTCCTATTCCAGTACCTACCGCCACACCAATTCCTCCTGTTGCAGCCAATCAAATTCCTGTCTGCTCAGGCCTTGCCATAGATGTACCCACGACCGGAACACTTCCATATACTGTTAACTTTACTGCAACAGGCACAGACAGTGACGGAACTATAAGTTTGGCTAGTTTCAATTTTGGAGAAGGCGCAGTAGTGGACGTTACAAGCGGAGGAGGAATAGGTACGAATTCTGTAAATATACCCGCTTCCCATATATATAGTAGTGCCGGTACTTTTACAGCATCTGCAGTCCTTACGGATGATGCAAGCGGAGCTTCCGCAGCTTGCAGTCAGACTATTATAGTAAGTGCAGGAACTTCGGGCGGCGCAGCTCCCACAGTACCACCAGTCGCAGTACAGCCTACGGCAACACCGACACTCGCAGCAACAGGACCTGCCGAGACTATCTTAGGAATTGGAATTCTTGGAATACTATTTACAATAATTGGAGCTGCAATTCTCTTCATCCTCTAAAATTTAGATATTAGTGAATAGATATTAGATACTAGTTTCGAATCCGCAATTAAAATGTGTTTCCTTTGACAATCCGGCATTTCGTGCATTGTTTTAAATTTCGCCTTTGGAGCGCAGTGCGTGAAAATCGAATGAGCGAAACAGGGAGGTACCTTACGGAGGGGCCCGTTAAGCGAGAGAGATTTGAAAGCACGAGCACCACTTGGCGAAGAGTTTCTGCTTCTCTTTTCGGTAAAAGAGAAGAAAAGAGTTTTAAATCTTTAAAACTGCTAAAAAGGCTTCCTGAGGGATCTCAACATTTCCGAATCTTTTCATTCTTTTCTTTCCCTTTTTCTGCTTATCCAGAAGCTTATTCTTTCGCGTAACATCTCCGCCGTAAAGCTTGGCCGTAACATCTTTTCTGTATGCCGTAATTGTTTCACGAGCCAAAATCTTTCCGCCCACCTGCCTGCCGGCAGGCAGGCTCCCCTTTCCTGAAACTTTCGTATAATTAATAACCGCCTGTACGGGAATAGGAATATTCTGACGGGGAATTACATCTTTCAGCTTTGCAACCAATTTCCTGCCAAATTCCTCGGCTTTTTCACTTGGCACTACTTGGGCAAGGCCTTCAACCGGCTCGGAATTTACCAGAATATCCAGTTTTACCAGTTTTGCAGGCCTGTAGTCTATGACTTCAAAATCAAAAGAAGCATATCCTGAAGTTTGAGATTTTAAATCATCATAAAACCCTATCAATATCTCAAGAAGCGGAATAATTGCTTCAATCTTCTGGGATGCTCCGATATTTTCAAAATTTTCAATTGTCCCCCTTTTGTTATAAATAAGTTCGTTTATCTGTCCATAGTATTTGGAAGGTGCAAAAATTGTTATTCTTGCATAAGGTTCTTCGACTTTTGAGTCTGGAGTCGTACTAAAGTCAGAAGGCTTATTGACTGTTTTACCATCAATTATAAAATTTACTGAAGGAGAAGTTACCATGATATTAAGTCCATGCTCACGCTCAAGCCTTTCTTGAGTAATTTGGGCATGTAGAAGACCAAGAAAACCGACACGGAAGCCTTGCCCCAAAGAAACAGAAGATTCAGATGAATATGTAAGAGCCGCATCGTTTAATTTGAGTTTTTCCAAAGCATCTCTCATTTTCGGAAAGTCTGACGCATCAATTGGGAAAAAAGAAAGAAAAACAACTGATTTTGCTTCTTGATATCCAGGGAGTGGCTGCGCTGGTTCTTTTGGATGAGTTATCGTATCTCCAACCTTAACAAGAGAAAGATCTTTTACATTCGTGACGATAAAGCCAACTTCTCCGCAGTTCAATTCTTGCGCATAATACGGCTTCGGAGTTAGAAAGCCAACTTGCTGGATAATACTTTTTGCTCCTGTTGCTAAAAAAGAAATCTCATCGCCGATTTTTAAGCGTCCTCCAAAAAGTCTTACAGTCGCAATAACTCCTTTATATGGATCGAGGCTTGAGTCAAAAACGAGGGCTGCTAGGGCGTCGTCCTGAGGCGAAGCCGAAGGATCTAGATTCTTCGCTTTATTCAGAATGACACGCTTCGCTGGCGCGGGGATCTTTTCGATAACTTCTTGCAAAAGCTTATCAACATTTTCCCCTGTCTTTGCCGAAACTTTTACGATCTCATCAGCTTTAAATCCCAGATCCAAAAGCTCTTTTGTCGTTTTGGCAACATCTGCCGCTGGCATATCAATTTTATTAATAACAGGAATGAGCGTAAGATGCGCATTCATCGCCAAGTTAAAATTGGAAAGAGTTTGAGCTTGGATTCCTTGTGTAGCATCAACAATTAACAATGCTCCCTCAACTGATGCAAGAGAACGGGATACTTCATAGGAAAAATCCACATGCCCGGGAGTATCAAGCAAATTCAGCTGGTAAGCTGAATTTGCAAGTTCTAAATCCGAATTTCTAATTTCTAAACTTTTTTCAGAATTTGAATTTTGAATTTGTGATTTATTTAGGATTTGTAATTTTGAATTTGGTGCTTGAGGCTTATAATTAAGCCTTATGGCTTTCAGTTTAATCGTAATCCCGTGTTCACGTTCTAATTCTAAGCTATCAAGTATCTGTTCTTCGTGCTTCTCCCCTACTGCGCCGCAAATTTCCATAATCCGGTCTGCAAGAGTAGACTTGCCATGATCAATATGAGCAATAATCGCAAAATTCCTTATTTTATTTTGGTTCACGGAGAAATTATAACAGAATTAGGATGTCAAAATGATTATTAGACTAGACCATTATTAGGCTAAATTTTCTAAGTTGCGCTGAGGAAGCTTATCTTCTTCCAAGAACTCCTTAATTCTTTGCTCAGAATAAACTTCGATGTCATCATCATCTTTGTCTTTCTTAAAATCTGAAACAAAACTCTTTTTGTTCATAGTGAGGAAATTATATCAGAGGTCTTGTAATCCAACCATAACCAATATCGGGGTCGGCTTTATTGAATGATTTTTGTGAGCGTTATACAAACTTACATTTCCGCTTACAATCGGGACATTTTCTTTTCTGCAAATTTTAGATAAAGTCTCAATTGTTTGCGCAAAAGCTCCCATTGAAACCTGGGGATGGCCAAAATTAAGACAGTTTGTAAGCCCCAAAGGAACTCCATTCATACTTTTGATTCTTTTAAGACATTTATAAAATGCATGAGTTATTCCTTTTGACGGACTGAGATCAGAAATTCCCTCATCGCTGCTCCATGAAATTATTAAATTTTTTCCTATTTCAGGTAATTCTAACACTGCATAATGTCCTGATTTATCCGGCCCTTTTACCGTCCGCGTTCCCACTGTCCAATCATATTGATGCCATGTATTTTCTGTCTGTTTTTTATTTGCTTTTTTATGTTTACTTTTTTGTGTCTTCCATTTTATTTTTTCCCAATCCTTATCTACGTCTTGAAAAATTTCATCAAAATCCATAACAAACTTTTTGTTTTCAGAAATTAAGGTATACTTTCCATCATTTGTAACTTCTCCGATAACGTGCGCTTCTAAATCCCACTGCTCGAAAAGGTTTAGAATTTCTTGTCTGTTTTTCTTTTTCCCTACAATAAGCATTCTTTCCTGAGATTCGGAAAGAAGAAGATCTGTAATGCCCATTCTCTCTGATTTTTTTGGAATCTTATCTAGATAAACTTTTGTTCCCAAATTCAATCCGGTTTTTTCCCTTCCCCGCATTGCAATCTCAGTTGTAGAACATAATAATCCTGCAGCGCCCATGTCCTGCATGCCCTCTATCCAATCGGTTTCTGCAAGTTCACAACATGCTTCCAAAAGAAGCTTCTCAAGAAAAGCATCCGCATCCTGAACTGCTGAAATATTAAGTTTATCAAGATTCTCAGATGCCATTTGTGCTCCTCCAATCCCATCTCTTCCGGTTTTTGCTCCTACATAAATTAAGTCACTCCCTGGATTCTCTGCATTGCCATAAATTATATTTTTCTTTTTCACAATTCCAAAAGCCGCAACATTTACGAGACAATTGTAATTGTATGTTTTATCAAAATAAATATCCCCTCCAACAGTTGGCACTCCTATACAATTTCCATAATCTGAAATTCCTTTTACAACTCCTTCAAAAACCTTTTTCGAATTGGTATCAGTTCCAAATCTTAAAAAATCTAAAGTTCCAATGGGCCTTGCTCCCATTGTAAATATATCCCTAAGTATTCCGCCGACTCCCGTTGCTGCTCCTTGAGAAGGATTTATAAAAGATGGATGGTTGTGACTTTCTATTCTGAGTGTTAAAGCATATCCTTTACCTAAATCGAGAATCCCAGCATTTTCTCCCGGGCCTTGAATAACATATTTCCCTTTAGTTGGTAAAAGTTTTAAATACTTTTTCGTACTTGCATAGCTCGTGTGTTCGCTGCTCATTGCTTCTTGCAAAGTTTTTAAAACATTTTTATCCGACATATTTTTCTATTGCTTTTATAAAATATTTTCCATCTTTCGATCTTTCAGGATGAGGCATAAGACCATAAATATTTTTATATTCATTCGTAACTCCAGCAATGTTACCAATTGAACCATTTGGATTAAATCCTTGATACTTAAGAAAAATCTGATTATTTTTTTTAAGATCAGTCAATTCTGTTTTACCAATCACATATCTTCCGTATCCGTGAGCTACCGGAATTCTAAAAATTTTTCCAATTAAATTTTTATCGTGAAAGAAAGAATCTCCAGTTATTTTGCAAGATACAAAATCACAAAAGAATTTTTTTGATTTGTTTTGCAATAGCTTCCCTGGAAGAAAACCTGCCTTAACCAAAATCTGAAAACCATTACAAATCCCAAGTATTGGAATTTTCTTTTCTGCTGCTTTAGAAACTACGTTCATTACCGGAGAAGAAATAGCTTGTTCTCCGGGGTCAATGACATATTTTCCAGTTGCCTTTTTGTAAACTCTATCACCAAATGCAAATCCTCCCGGTAAGACTAGTAAATCTATTTTAGACAACTTGCTTTCTTTATACCAGATAAAAAATGCATCGTGTCCGAATTTTTTGAAGAATTTAAGAGTATCAAAATCGCAGTTGGAACAGGGAAAACGAATTATACCTACCTTTAATTTTCTCTTTGAAGTTTTCCTTATCAAGGGATAATTTAATTATACGATTTATTCCTATTCAAAACAACGTAGCAGATAATCTATTGTGATTATTAAATTAGGCTTTGATGCGGGTGGCGTCAATGGTTTCTTCACTTCTTGAAAGTATATCCCTCCAATTTCCTAGTTTCTTAAATAATAATAAAAATGTCGAGGCTTCTTTGACATCAAAAAGCCATGTCAGGAAAATATAAAGAGACAAACCAATAAAACTTGAGATCCCTGTCAGTATGAGAAGATTTATTGTTTTTGTGGTATCAAATATAAGCTGATCCAGAAGTTTTATCGGTACATAAAGCGCGAATCCTGTAAAGAAGGTCGCAAGGAAAATCTTCCCCACCGAGAAGAAAAATGTCAATTTTTGAAATCCTCCAACTTTTCTATCAAGAAGTACTAGGGAGATAATAAGGTTTACAATTGTTGCTATAGAAAAAGCACCGGCAATTCCGAAAATTCCAAAATCGTAAATAAAAACAAAAGTCCAGGATAGGAAAAGCATAAGAGCCGTCGTAGCTGCGCCGATAATAAGAGGGGTTTTGGAATCATGAAGGGCATAGAATCCTCGTGATACAAGGTAAATTAATGACTGGGCAAAAATTGAGATACTGAAGAAGGCAAGTGTTCTTCCTGTAAGAACTGTCGCAGGCCAGTCAAGAAGCGGGGCTCCATAAATTAGCCTAACCAATGGAATCCGCAGAACCAAAAAAAGAACAGAGATTGGAAGAATTAAATACAGCATCTGATTAAAACTGGTCGCAAAAGTTTTTTTAAATTCCTCGAGCCTGTCTTTCTCGCGGGATAAAACAGGAAATGCAGCTTGGGCAATTGCATTTCCGACAAGTGATACCGGCGCAAACGCAAGGGTTTGAGCAAGATCAAAAATTACATATTTTCTTCCGGGATCGGAAAGGTAAGATACAAAAGTTACCGTAAGAAGAGTCCCTATCTGAAAAATTGCAATAGAAAGAGTTCTCGGCCACATAAGTTTCAAAACTTGCATAACTCCCTTATCTTTAAAATAATTTAAAGAAAAAACGGGCTTAATAGAAAATTTAACTTTCATAATAAAAGGTATTTGAACCATTACGAAAATAAGCGAGCCCAATATTACCCCATAAGCGGCTGAGTAAATTCCTATCATTGGGGTCAAAATTAAAATTCCTATTATTATTCCCAAATTGTAAAGTGCGGATGCAAATCCGGGAATAAAAAAATGATTGTGCGATTGAAGTACCGCGGTAAAAAAAGATGCAACTAGAAATATTGTCTGTCCGATTATAATTATTCTCATAAGAGAGGACATAAGAATTAGATTTTCTTGCGAAAATCCAGGCGCAAGTAAGCTCGAGAAGTAGAATGAAAATGTGAAAAGGATAACTGCAAGGATTGAAAAAGTGATAAGCCCAAGTGTAAGAAGAACAGAGCCAAGCTTGTGGGCCTCCTCTTGCTTGCCTTTTCCTATATAATCTGAAAAAACCGGAATAAGCGCTGAGGAAAGAGCTCCGGCAATAATAAGCTGAAAGAGGAAATCCGGAAGTCGTGTTGCAACATCATAAACCCCAAGAGTATTTGACGCTCCAAAAAATGAAAGAAGAAGCCTTTTGCGGACGAGGCCCAAAATTTGAGAAAGAATTGTGGTACTCATTATTATAAAAGCGGCTGTTAAGATGTTCGTCTGCTGAGTAAGAAAAAAATTGAGGCCTTGCTTGAGTATGTTTCGGGGCGCCATTGTGTTTTATAGTATAGCATGGTAAAATCTCCCCATGCCAGTGATAAAAAGCGCACAAAAAAAATTAAGAAAAGACCACAAATTAACTAAAAGGAATAAGAATTTTTCTGATCTTTTCAAGAAGGGCCTTAAAAAAGTTAAAAAGACTCCGACAGAAAAAAATATAAGAGAGGCAGTTAGGCTAGCAGATAAAGCTGTCAAAAATAATCTTATTCATAAAAATAAAGCTGCAAGGATTAAATCAAAACTTTCCAAATTGATTAAAAAGACAAACCAGAAAACTCCGGTAAATAAACCTAAATCCACAAAAAAACCCAAGGCAAAAACTTCTTAATTCTTTTTGACAAAACCCCGCAATTCCCCTAGACTAAAATTGAATGTCGAAAAAAAATCCTGCCTCAATAAATCTCTTAAAAAATAGCAAAAATGAGATTTTTGAAAAATTCATTGATTGGGCATTAACAATAGGAAGACTATTGGTCATAATTACAGAAATTGTTGCACTTTCAGCTTTTATTTACCGCTTCAGCCTGGATCGTCAGCTCATAGACCTTCATGACAAAATAAAACAAGAACAGGCGATAGTTTCTTTTTTCAAAGATAAAGAGAGAACTTACAGAAATCTTCAGGATAGACTGAAGGTCGCCTCAACATACTACGCCGTAGGTCAGGATAAATTAAATACATCCAAAGACATAATAGATCTTGCTCCCCAGGGCATGACCTTTAATGAGCTTACGGTTTCTGACAATAGGGTTAATATTAATGCAAATTTCCAAGTTGTATCTTCACTGAAGATTTTTGTCGACTCTTTAAAAAATTATAAACCAGTAAAGAGCGTAAGTATTACTCAGATAGAAAATAGGCTATCAAGCGCACAGATAGTAGTAACAATTACTGCAGAATTGAATAAGAAATGAAATTTTCCAAAAATATTTCAAAATTAAAGGACAATAAATATATTGCTCTGCTGCCGGATTTTAAAAAAGAAAAGGCACAGAAAATTTCAAGCATTGTATTTTCTCTGGTAGCTCTGTCTTTTTTTGGCTTTTTTGCAATTGAGCCAACACTCTCAACTATTGCAAAGCTTAAAAAAGAGTTATCAGACAGCATGTATGTGAACGAAAAGCTTTTGGAAAAAATATCAAATTTGTCTTCGCTTCAGAGAGATTATAATTTACTTGAAAACGATATCCCTATCGTTCTCTCTGCTGTTCCTCTTGATCCTCAGCTACCTAGCCTGATGGGACAAGTTCAATCTCTTGCAAGGCAAAACAATATAGCAATTAGCAATCTTCAGTCTTATGAAGTCGAAGCGGCAAATTCAAAAAATACCGAAAAAGAATTCTATTCTTTTTCCTTTGTAACGACAGGCAGTGGCAGCTACACAGATATTATTAATTTCTTGTCGGCTTTAACCAGTATGCAAAGGGTCATCACTATTGATGAGATCCTTATATCAAAGGGGGGGCTTTCTGATTCTCTTCAATTCAATATGAAGGGTACGGCGTATTTCAAATATTAATTTATGAAACAAAGAGATATTTTATTTCTGTCAATATCGGTTTTTGCTCTAATAGCTTTCTGGATAGGCTTTAATATTTTTCATAACCTTGCGGTAACGACAATATCAGAGCCAATAGAAAAAAATATCATTCCGATTTCTCCTAGTTTTGATGTCAAAACTATTAATGTTATCAAAAATAGGCAGAATGTTGCACCGCTTTATGAAACAGAAATTTCCTCTAGTTCTTCGTTTCAGGATATTACAAAAGTCCCGCTAGAAACGTTTGAATCAAGTCCAAGCGCTTCGGAGGTTAGCCAATGAAAAACAGTCTCTGGCAGAGAAGAATTCCAACTCTTTTGGGAATTATGATGATAGTGGTTGGAATCGGCGTCACAACATATCTTGCCAGCAAAGGTGCAATAGTTACTACCAAAGCAGGTCCAACCGAAACCCCTCAAGACGTGAGGGTGACAAACATATCTGATAATTCTATTACGGTTTCTTATACAACAGAAGCACAGGTGATTGGTTCTATTAATTACGGTAGAGATAAATCTTTGGGCCAGACTACTCTGGACGACAGGGATGATGAAGGAGTTATCTCTCCGCGCTTTGTTCACTATGTAACACTCAAAAATTTAAGTCCATCAGCCACATACTTATTCTCGATTACATCAGGTGCAAATACTTATCTCAAAGATGGAAATCCTTATGAAATCACAACAGCACCTTCTATAAGAGCTAACGTAGATGAAGATAGTCTCTTAAAGGGAACTATTATCTATCCCGAGCAATATTCAAAGGAAGCAATTATTTATATTACAAGCCAGGATGCCAGCACTATTTCTACCATCGCAAAGGACGACGGAAATTACTCAAGCCTACTGAATATACTTCGAGATAAAGATCTGTCTTCATATTTTGGCTTCAATGAGAATACGGTTTTTGATATGCTGGTTGTAGGTCAGGGAACTACTTCAAATGTAAAATTTACAATTCCGGCTTCAAAAGAGCTCCCTCCTATTACTTTGTCTGAAGGTTTTGATTTTACGCAAAGTAAAAACGAGGTAGCAAGCGAGTCAGCACAGGAAGGATTTTCAGCTCTTGTTTTCCAAACAGAAACACCTATAAAGACTCCGCAAATAATTACACCGGAAGAAAATCAGACTTTCGTAGATTCTCAGCCCAGGTTTTCAGGAGTCGCGACTCCCAATACTGTTATTGATATTGAAATACATTCGGATGACAACATAAAAGCCCAGGTTTTCGTTGACGCTAAAGGAAATTGGTCTTATAGACCTCCTTCAGCTCTCTCTCCCGGCCAGCATACTATCAAAATCACCGCACGCGACTCATCAGGAATTCTAAGGACTATTATTTCAGCCTTTACAATTTTTGAAGCAGGAACTCAGGTTGCAGAAGCCGCCACTCCTTCGGCAAGTCCGAGTCCTACCACCCCGCCAACTCAAAGCCCTACGCCTACTCCAACCATTGCAGTTGTTCCTTCTCTCATACCGACAGCAACGCCCACTCTTATCCCTACTATTCTTCCTACTACAACTATTTCTCCGACTCCGACACCTATAATTGCCCAACCTCAGCCAGGTGCATCTCTGACGCTATTGGGTATAATAGGGATTGGTATTACGGGGCTTGGGGCACTTATCCTCTTGTATAACCGCGGTACTCCAATATGAAAATTGCCGTAATAGGCGCCGGATTTACTGGTCTTGCCTCTTCACTAAAACTTGCCGAAAAGGGTCATGAGGTTGTTGTCTTTGAAAAAGATGCTCACCCCGGAGGTCTTGCAGTTGGATTTAAACCTACCTCGCCTGACTCGCCTCGCGGCGTAGCGGGCGGCAGTCAAGGCGGGGAGAAAAAATGGGAATGGTCTTTGGAAAAACATTATCATCACTGGTTTGCAAATGATAATTCAGTGCTTACTCTTGCGGAAAAAATAAATCATGAAGTAATCCTCAAAAGGCCAAAAACTTCTGTTTATATCAAGAATAAAATTTATCAGCTCGACTCCCCGCTTCATGTTCTGAAATTTCCTTTACTGCCAATGATTGACAAGTTAAGAATGGCAATGGTCTTGGGTATTCTTAAATTTAATCCATTCTGGAAGGCTCTTGAGAGATTTGAAACCAACGAAGTTTTGAAAAAAACAATGGGTGAAAAATCTTATCAAATGATTTGGGAACCCCAACTGAGAAATAAATTTGGAGAATTTTATGAAAAGATCTCCCTTGCGTGGTTTTGGGCAAGGATTAAAAAAAGGACACCAAAGCTTGCATATCCAAAAGGCGGATTCCTAAGTTTTGCCGATAATTTAGTAAAAGAATCAAAGAAAAAAAATGTTAAATTTCTTTTCAGCACTGAAGTTACAGAAATAAAAAGTGAAAAGAAAGTTTCTGTGGAATATAAAATGGTCAATAATAAATCGTCAATAGTCAATTTTGACAAGGTGATCGTGACACTTCCTTCTTTCTTTTTTGCAAAAATTGTTAAGGACTTGCCTCAGGATTATAAAGATAATTTATCTTCACTGAAAGGACTTGGTGCGATAAATCTTGTTCTAAGACTTAAGAAACCTTTCTTAAAAGATGGTACCTACTGGCTTAGTGTTTGCGAGAAAAATGCGCCTGTTATGGCTGTTGTTGACCATTCAAATTTTATGGATAAGAAACATTATGATAACGAACACATTGTATATCTGGGAAACTACTTGCCTCATGACCATAAATATATGAATATGAATGAAAAAGAACTTCTTAAAATCTACGACCCTTTTCTTAGGAAGATTAATCCTGATTACAAAAAAGATCTTATTGCGGCTCATGTTTTCAAAGCCCCTTTTGCCCAGCCAATAATTCCTGTTAATTACTCTAAATTTGTTCCGCCTTTTAAGACCCCTTTTGAGAATATTTTCCTTGCAAATATTCAGCAGGTCTATCCATGGGACAGGGGCACTAACTATGCGATAGAACTTGGAAATAAAGTTGTAGAGATGATACTTGAAGAAGATAGTAATAAACCAGCTCGCCCCGTCAAAGCCACAGCATGAACCGCGCTACGCATAGTAGGTAAGGTGAATGCTAAGGCTCTACGGGGAGCTAATTACGCAGTGGAGCTTGGTGAAAAAATTGCAAACTATGTGGAAGAAAATTAAAAAAAAACTTAGAGTTAAGAAATACAGTCTAATAGAAATTATTTTTATAATCTTTTCTTTTCTTTTCAGCTTCTGGCTCATGTTCTCAACTTTTTCCTATAAAGCCGGCTCAATGCTTATAGCATCGAAGGCGTGGAGTGATTTCGCAAGCAGTATTCCTTTAATTAGATCCTTTTCATTTGGTAGTAATTTTCCTCCGCAGTACCCTTTGTTCCCCGGAGAACCTATTCATTATCATTTCTTGTTCTTCTTGTTAGTTGGCCTACTTGAAAGAATTGGCTTTAGAATTGACTACGCATTGAACTTTCCAAGTGCAATTGGCTTTTTCTTCCTTCTTTTTATGATTTATATTTTTGCCAAAAGTCTATTTAAAAGCAAAGCCGTTGGAGTTCTTTCTGTGGTTTTTTTCCTTTTTAATGGTTCCTTATCTTTTCTCGAGTTTTTTAAAATCCATCCAATTTCGACAAATATATTCAATGAAATTTTTGTAAATACAACATACCCATCGTTCGGACCCTATGACGGGAAAATAGTGTCTGCCTTTTGGAACCTAAACATTTATACCAATCAGCGCCATTTAGCCGGTTCATTTGCGATGGTAATCTTCATTATTTATCTTTTATATATTCGCTGGAGAGAATCTGCCGCGTGGTTTAAAAAAAGTATATTTATTGCTTGTCTTTGCGGTATTTTGTTATTTATTAATGAAGCAGCATTTTCGATTGCTCTATTATGGATTGGTTGGTTTTTCTTATTGAATCCAAGACGTCGCCTTGGTCTTCTTTTTGGAATTGTAATCGGATCCCCAATTATATTGCTGTTTATTTTTATTGTTCACTTATCATCCTCTATAACCATTCGTCTAGGATACCTTACCATGCCCCCAGCAACAATTTACTCTATTTTCATTTACTGGTTTTATAATTTTGGATTACTAATTCTTCTGCTTCCACTAGGATTTTTAATTGTGAAAAAGAAAGTTGCAGTACATATTATTCCCCTTATTATACTTTTCTCTGTTGCAAATATATTTCAACTTTCCAAAGATATAATCAACAATCATAAATTTTTCAATTTTTTCATTATTGTTGGGAATATGTACGCAGCAAATTTTCTATTTGTTTTATGGAACAAAAATAAAAGATTTGTTATTAGCAGAAAAATCATCGTGATTATTCTATTTTTCTTTATGATTTTCTCTGGGGTAATCGATTTAGCAGTAATAAAAAACGATTCAAAAATAGGAGTGATTGATTATCCGAAAAACCGTGATATTACTTTTATTCTTAAGCGAACTAAACCAGAAGATATTGTTCTGAACTACACATCTCTATATCATCCCGCATCCCTAGCCGGAAGATCAATTTTTTATGGATACTCTTATTTTGCCTGGTCTTATGGATATGATACGGCAAACCGTGAGGCAATTTATCTACAAATATACAGATCCAACAATAAGGAAGTTGCGTGTAGCTTGTTGAAGAAAAACAAAATTTCTTATATTGAGCTAAATAATACTCCCGATGAATATATAAAACCTAATCTGGATTTATGGGAAAATGAATTCACAAGAATCTATCAAAATGAAGAAAGTAAATTCTCTCTCTACGATGTAAAAAAATCATGCTAAATGCTTCTATTATAGGCTCCCACAAAATTATAAAATCTAATCAAAATCAGCTCAATTAATGAGCTAAAAACATCTTGAGGAAATTTTACTTTAGTGCTTGGATCATGAGACCATGCAACTGGAATCTCAAAAATCTTATATCCTAACTTATGTGATACAAAAATTATTTCAGAATCAAAGCCCCAACGATCAATCCTGACTTTGTTAAAAATATTTCTTGCCGCTTCTTCGCTAAAACATTTAAAACCGCATGTAAAATCTGATATTTCCAAGCCTAAAGTTTTTTGAGATAGCAAAGTAAAAAAACTTCCCATTAGCTCCCGCATTTTAGGCTGATGTAAAATGATTCTTGAACTACCCTTTTTTCTTGACCCTATCACAACTGGATGTAATTTCATAAAATCTATAAATCTACCACATTCTTCAATCGGAACAGAAAGATCAATATCCGTGAACAGTCTATATTTTCCATTGGCAGACAGCATTCCCGTTTTCACAGCAAAGCCCTTTCCTTTATTTTTGTCATAAGATATTATTTTGAATTTTATTTTATTTGAAATATCATTTAACATTTTTAAAGTTTTATCATTACTGCCATCATTTACTACGATGAGCTCGCTTTTGATTTTCAATTTTTTTAGATATTCTGCAATATTGTAAACATTGCCTAGTCGATTGGATTCATTATAGACAGGTACAATAATTGACAATTGGAGAGTTCTTCTCATGGTTTTTTCTTTGCTATACAAAGCATACTTGATCCAACTGGAATACTTAAGTTTTGAATGAAATAACCTTCGATTCTAGAAATAATCAAAAGTAAATAATTTATTATTGGAGCATTTATTTGAAAATCAGATTTATAATTTCCGGATGATATTTTAGATTTTATAAGCCTAACGATATAAACCGGAAGAAATAAAAATGAGAACATATATGATATTTTAAGAACATCAAGTGAGTATCTATCGAGCTTTTGTAATAAGCTTTTTTTTGTGTATCTACGTTTGTGATGTAAAACAACATCCCACTGGCTCCAAAGAATAGGAAATGCCGGAACTGAAATTACTAAAAGTCCTCCTGGTTTTAAGATACGATCTATCTCTTTCAGAGCCTTACTGTCGTCGGTATGCTCTAATACATCAAGAAGTGTTACTACATCAAATGAGTTAGGAGAAAAATTAGTTAACTCTGCATTTCCTAAGGAAATTGTCTTAAGACCTCTTTTTCTACAATATGCAATTGCCAAATGTGAATTATCAATTCCCCAAGTCGAACCAATCTTTGACAATTCTTCCACATTTTTTCCTGCTCCGCAACCCATATCAAGAATTTTAGGTGAATCTTTTGTAAGAAATCTTAACAATAGACTGATAGCATTCTCTCTTTTTGCCTTATGCCACCAATGCTTATCTTCAAGTTGATATAAATCTGCATATAAGTGTTTTTGCATGAATCAGTAGGCAGGATTATTATATATAAGCCCAGTTTTTAAAGTGCAAAGAAGATATGAAGAATTCGCGTAAACTACCTTATTGCATAGTTCGGAAACCTTATTCGGCACATATTCTGGCGGCTCAAAGGACCATGGGCCCTGTTGATATGGACCCAATATTGCATATGATATACCACCTTCCGGATTGCGCTGATTAATAGCAAAGTATCTATTCAGAGTATAAAAGACTTTATCAACGAACGGAGACACCTCAGCATTAAGGAACCAACCAAGATAATAAATTCTGTCATTTTTCTTGATATTATGTTCAAAAAAATCCACTAGGCCCTTCTGATCGGAAAGTGATAGAGTAGGAGTACTTGGAAAACCCTCCAATCCCGTTATAAATCTTACTCCTCTCCATTGATCAATCGTCTTCTGTGTTAAAAAAGGAGATAAATTAACACTCTCATATCGGACTAGTAAGAAGGTACTCGCAATTAATAGAAATAAAAAATATATATACTTTTTTTTATTCTTAAGAATTTCTGAAAATAAGTACCCAATACTAATACTTGCTATAATCATTCCTTGAAAAATTCCTGTCCAAGCATGCCTTGCCCATCCAGCAGGAGAAACAAAAATATACCAGAAGAACACCGACAGAACCGAAATATAAATCATTGCAAAAAGAATTTTCATTCTTGAAGAAAGGTGTCTGTATAAAAGAAGAGGCGAAAACAAGATAAATACCCATACAAAAATGGGCTGAGAAATTCCAACATTCATCCATACATTAATCTTTTTCTGCACAAACATCAAATCAAGTTTGGAAAAATCTATATTACTGATCCCACTTCCTCCTGACTGGAATGTAATACGAAGATCATCATTAATCGCTTGCCATCCTTCTATCCCAAACTGCGACGTAAGATTTAAATATCTGTATCCTTCGTATATTGCGATAGGAAGAATAATTCCGACAGCAAATAGACTCCATGAAAAAGATATTGGCAGTATTTTTTTTCTATTTTTCCAAATATCAAACACTGCAATCGCAATAAAACTTGGAAAAGAAAGAAAGCTTAAATTTTTTGTAAGAAAAGAAAATGAAAAAAATACTCCCGCTAGAAAAAGATATTTCCTATGATTCTTAGTTGAAGTTATAAACCATGTACACAACAAGAAACTTATCAAAAGATACAACAATGCAATATGCTCCGAATATGCTTCAAATGCATATCCGACAGTTGCTTGAGGTACCGCCCAAATCCACAGTGAAAGAACTCCTAAGGCATATAAATTCCCAATACGAGAAGTGATGTAAAATAAAGTAACCAGTAGGAGTGCGTACCCAATCAAAGGCCATAATCTATATTGCCACCACCCGTATCCAAATATCTTAAGTAGAATTGCTTCCGGAACCACATATCCTGGGCCGACAGTAACACCTGCAGGAAAATATGAAAAACCATTCTTATCCTGAACTGAAAATCTGCCGTGAAGACTTGGATGCGCGCCTGGGCTTTCCTCTGTAATTGTATTTGTATAAGAAGCGTATATTCCCCTCTGAGCTAAATTTCTGGCTACTCCCAAATACCAACCGCTATCATGCTCTAGTCCTCCCAGGTCTGCAGCAAAAAAAATAACTCTTATTAAAAAAATAAGCACAACAAAGAGCATAAAAAATAAAATATTACGCTGTTTAATTTTGGAAATGATCATTAATATTTATGGTTTATGGATATCATTATATGATAATATTATTTAAAAGAAAATGAATTTAGGAAATTTGTGAATCTTCGACATAGGATTATTGCTAAACTTAAGATAAAATTAAATAATGAGTAGTGGAAAATTTAGAATTCTCCTTATTGCCTTCATATACTTCTACTTAGTATGTTCATCAATCTTATTAATCTACTTTCATAAAAACGACGTTAACTTTATAAATAATTGGAAGATTTTCTACGCTTGGGGAATTAATTTTTCTTTTGCATTGATCCTTTCTCTAACTCAGGTTCCAAATAAATATTATGCAAAATTTCTGACAATTATAAATAAAGACAAGTATATTATCGTCTTTGTTCTTCTTTTTGCAGTCATTTCTCGGTTCTTTTTTTTAGACACGTATCCATATATTAGTTTTGGAGATGAGTTACGGGATCCGGGATACAATGCCTTAAAAATATCACAGGGGATAATAAAAGATTTATTTGGGTTTGGATCATACCAAGGTTATGGAAATTTTATCCCGCTAATTTCTTATTTTTTTATGTATTTACTAGATACATCGATACTCATTTATCGTATCCCTGCTGCGTTTATAGGAGTTCTAGCTGTATTATTTACATATGTGCTGACTCGCATTTGGTCAAATAGGCTTGTCGCATTTTCAGCAGCGCTTTTTCTCGCCGCTTCCGTTAAGCATATTCATTACAGCAGAACAGAACTGCTTATAGTTATTGATAGTATATTAGCCCTTTTTATCCTTTATGCAGCTTATCTTACTATAAAATCGTGGAAAGGATTTTTTATTCTAGGCATATCAATTGGTTTAATATTTCATTTTTATGCAGGGACCAGATCAATCGCAACAATTACTATTACTTACTTCTTTATTTTTTACCTTGCACGAATAGTCAAATCCATTCTATACGAAAAGAGTCAAGTTCTAGTCCATATAAAAGAAACCTTGCTGGGATTACTTCTATTGTCTGCGGGATTTGTTATCGCTCTTGGACCTACTTTCAACAATCTCAACCCGAACAATTCATTCTCTCGGGTTGGTACGACTAGTCCAATTATTTATGATCCGGTATTTCTTGAAAAAGATATATTTGAGAAGATTAATTTCGTTGCTTCTTCTTACAAAACTGCATTTCTTGTTTATACATTTGAACCTTCCGAAGATTTTCATCTTCAATATTATCAACCAATGCTTGCTTTTCCTGTTAACATCTTTTTTATATTTGGTCTCTTATGTTTACTCTTAAAATTTAAGGGAAAATTGGCTTTTTCATTTTTATTGCTAGTAATTATTATGCTGAACCCCTTCCTGAATCAAGTACTTATAAATTTGGTAAGGCACGACCATCGGCTAATCGGCATTACACCTATCTTAAGCATTGTTGCTGCATACGGATTTACTACAATAGTAACCCGAATCATAAAATCGACTAGAATCCGCATGGTAATCGTAATATCTATTGTAGGAATATTCTATTTCCATCAGCTATTTTTTTATTTTATGCAGCGCCCAAGCGACTACAGCTTCAAGACTGTTGATTATATGTTTTATTATATTGCTCAATACATAAAAACTGATACAAATTACAATAAGTACTATATTTTAAATAACCCGGAATTTGATTTCTCCCCGCTTCATTTTAATGAAAGCTTTGAATTTCTTGACTATCCAAAAACTGTAGAGATTGTCGATAATACAACGTTTTTTGCTCTTTATCAAAGAAAAGATTCTAAGATGGGCTTTATTTCAACTCAAAATACTGTAGACTTAAATCCATACCTGAAAACTTCAATAATTCATGAATGCAAAGGCAATACTCTTATACCGAATTATTCCTGTCCTTTAAACTTTGAGGGAAAATACTCATTCTACATTCTTGATAATAATTAAAAATGCATAGCAAATTTTATTTTCGGAAGAAGATTTTTGTATCAGGGGGCGCTGGTTTTATTGGATCGGCTCTAGTTAATGAACTTATTAAGCTAGGTGCTAAAACAACAATTGGAGATAATTTATCATCAGGAACATTACAGAATATTTTGAGAGTTTGGAAAGAAAATAATTTAAATTTTAAAAAAACTGACTATGGCTATCTATCAGAGAATGGACACAAGTTTGTTTTTATAGATTTTCAAGATTTTGAAAAGACACGTAAGATTTTGAAAAATTATGAAATCGTATTTCACTTAGCTGCGAATTTTGGAGGACGGGGATATATTGATACCCATCCAGGCGATTGTTGCGAGGGATTTTCCGTTAATCAAAACGTAATAAAAGCGGCACATCTAGCAAATGTCGACAGAATTCTTTTTGCATCATCAGCTTGTATCTATCCTCATGATCTCCAAAAAGATTATGGTTCAAAATATCTTCTAAAAGAGACAGATGCTTTTAAAAATAACTGGGCCAATGCTGATAAAGAATATGGTTGGGCAAAGCTAATGGGAGAAGTTACTCTTCAGGGATACAATAATCAATTTGGGTTAAAAGGAGTAAGTACCCGATACGTTACGGCGTATGGGCCATGGGAAAATGACACACATGCAATTGTCGCTTTGATCCGTAGGGCAGTTGAGAAAAATGACCCGTATGTTATTTGGGGAAGCGGAAAACAAGACAGAGATTTTACTTACGTTGATGATATTGTTTCAGGAACACTTGCAGCATGCGAAAAAATCACTGACGCATCCGCTGTAAATCTTGGCACAAGCGTACGCTATACAATGAAAGAATCTGTAGATATTATTTTTGATATTTTAAATTGGAAACCTAGAAAAATAATTTATGACAGGACCAAACCGGAAGGAGTTAAAACAAGAGCCCTTGATATCAAAAAAGCAAAAAAAGTATTAAGCTGGGAACCAAATCATGATTTGCGTTCTGGGCTTATGAAAACCATTGAGTGGTTTTTAAAAGAAAAACCAAAGACGGTAGACTCTTTATTGAAACATGGATAAAGTAAGTATTGTTCTGCCAATATATAATGAAAAAGATACGATCGAGTCAGTTTTGTCAGAATGGAAAAAAGAATTAGAAAAAAACAAAATAGATTATACTTTTATCGGTTGTGAAGACGGATCAACAGATGGAACAGCAGAATTATTAAAAAAACTTGAGAAAAAATTTCGATTAACACTTGATCAGAAAGCTATTCGCAGAGGTTATGGCGGTGCTGTAATAGATGGAATTAATGTTTCAAAAACTAATTATGTTCTCTGTATAGATTCAGATGGACAATGTGACCCAAGAGACTTTAGTAAATTTTGGAAACAAAGAGACAAGTCAGACGTTTTAATTGGATGGCGTGTAAAAAGGAGAGACTCTTTTCACAGAAAAATTTATTCAAAATCGTTTAAGACAGTCTTTAAATTTATTTTCCCTACAAGGGTACATGATCCAAGCGCTCCATATGTGCTTTTCAAAAAGAAAACAATAATTCCTTACATTGCATACTTAAGGTATTTAAAAGAAGGGTTTTGGTGGGGATTTATTGGAATGTGTACCAAGAAAAATCTTTCTTTGAAAGAGATTCCCGTAAACCATAGAAATAGAAAAACCGGTAGCACTCACGTCTATAAACTTGAAAAGATTATTGATATTGCCATTAGAAATCTTGTAGGATTATTTAGGCTAAGATTATTGAAGTAATTAGTAGAAATCTTTTTTAGAAAATTAATTAATTCATCAATATGAACATTTTTCTAATATTTTTTCAATGGTGGTTAGTTATATTTTTAATCGGCATCGTTTTCCTACCCTTGACTTTTAAACTTCTGGGGAATTTTTTTGACAAAGGGTATTTGTTTTCCAAAATTATAGGAATTGTAATAATTTCATATGCTGTATTCCTTCTTGGTCTTTCGCATATCGCTCCTTTTTCTCCTCTTACAATTTTCGGCGTTATTCTAATTTCACTGGGAGTAAATTTACTAATTTTCAGATATAACTTTATAAAGATAATTAAGAAAAACTGGGCAATTTTCGTATTTGAAGAGATAATATTTTTGCTTGGAATAATAGCTTGGGCGTTTGTGAAATCCCATGCGCCTGACATTCATGGGCTTGAAAAATTTATGGATTTTGGGTTTATAAATTCAATTTTAAGAAGCGATTATTTCCCACCAAAAGACATGTGGTTTACGCCGCTTTCAATAAACTATTACTACTTTGGCCACCTCATGACAGCTGTAGTTACGAGAATTTCTTTTATCTCTTCTGCAATTGCATACAATCTAATGCTTGCTACATTATTTTCTTTTACTTTTTCTCTATCTTTTTCAATTGGAGCAAATTTAATTTACATGCTTAAATCACAAATGCCAAATCACAAACTACAAATAAATTCAAAAAATAAAAAATTTAAACTTTTGGATTTAGGAAATTTAAATTTATTTAGAACTTGGAATTTTGGATTTGAAATTTTAATTGGTGGATTTCTTACCGGCTTTCTTGTTTCACTTTCAGGAAATCTCCAGACAATATACGCTTTTTTCAAAAACTTTTCGCCGGAAAATCCTCTTCCTTTTTGGAGACTTGTTTTTTCTTTCACAACTTTTCCCAATAGCTACTGGTATCCAAATGCGACTCGCTTCATTCACAATACAATTCACGAATTTCCGTCTTATTCATTTGTAGTTTCAGATCTTCATGGACATGTTCTTGATATTCCGATAGTACTTCTTGTTCTCGCAATTTTCCTAAATGGATTCAAAAACATTACAAAAAATTTGAATTTTAAACTTCTCATTTTTGTTTCATTTCTTCTTGCAGTTATGTATATGACCAACGCATGGGATGGGCTGATTTATTTTATGTTTGCAGGAATTTTGTTTTTGGGATTTGTATTCCACTCTATGCTTATCTCCTCTGAGAAAGAATTTTCTATATATAATGCGATAAGAAATATCTTTATTTTAGGCGCAGGGTTTTTTGTGTTCATACTTCCTTTTAGTTTGAATTTCAAACCCTTTGCTTCAGGAATAGGACTTCTTTGTGCCCCCGAATTTTTAATAAAAATGGGAAAACTCGGTCCATTCCTGTTCGAAGCTTCTCATTGTCAGAAATCTCCATGGTGGCAAGTAATGACACTTCATGGATTTTTCTATTTTTTTGTTTTTTCTTTTATTATCTTTCTAATTCCAAAAATAAAAATCATCGCCGCAAATGCGGGATCCCGACTGGAAACTACCAGCGGGAAAAATTACTATATCAAAGTAAAAAACATTTTACCCACCGACGGATTCATCCTTATTCTTATAACGGTCTCCACTTTTTTGGTAATCATTCCCGAAATATTTTACATAAAAGATATATATCCCGACCATTACCGTGCAAACACGATGTTTAAACTGACTTACCAGGAATTTATTATGTTATCGATTGCTTCCGCATATATTCTCATGAGATTTATTTTAAATTTTAAAAAGAATATAAAGAAAAATAAAATATTAATTCCGTATTTTATTTTTTCAATAATTCTCTTAACTATGGTTTTTACTTATCCTTTTTTCTCCACAGGTTCTTACTTTAACAATCTTAAAACGAATTATGGTCTCGATGGAACCACATATCTTAAAAATCTTTATCCGCAAGATTATTCTGCAATACAATGGATTAACAAAAACATAAAAAACCAACCGGTTATACTCGAAGCGCAAGGCGACTCATACACTGACTATGCAAGAATTTCCTCTAACACCGGGCTTCCTACAGTCTTGGGCTGGACAGTTCACGAATGGCTCTGGCGCGGAACATATGATGTACCGGCACCTAGAATTGCGGAAGTTCAGTCTCTGTATGAAACTCGGGATGTAAATCAAGCTCGGAATCTTATGAAAAAATATAACATTTCTTATGTTTATGTGGGAGCCTTGGAAGTTCAGAAATATCTAAATCTTTCAGAAGACAAGTTTAAGAAAATTGGAAAAGTTGTTTATCAGAATAATAATACTAAAATTTACAAAATTACTCCGTAGGAAATTTAGATACCACGCAATTATCGCTCTCTATCTCACAATTTTCATATTTTTGGATCTCAGAAAAATTTCCGTTTCCTATTCTTGGAATTAAAACCGAGAGGAAATAATATTCTTTTGCGATCGGTGCATATTCCAAAAGTCCCGGCCTCTGAGATCCTTCGTCTCCAGCATCAATAACTGTACTTTGAATTTCCGCCTTATTTAATTTTTGGGAAAGCCTTATGAAATCATCAAGCTCATCTTCTCTGATATCTGTGTGAATACTATCTTCCACAGTAGCGTAAAGACTAATAACCTTCCTTGGATCAGCAAGTGTTTGAAGAGAAAAAACTTTATCCTTAAAAGCCTTAATTATTTTCTCTTGTCTCTTGCTTCGTGCGAAATCACTTCCTTCTCCATTTGTTCCGTGGCGCGATCTTACAAATTCAAGAGCATACTTCCCATCCATATGAATTTCCCCTTCATCAAAACGTAAGTGTGTATACCTGCAAGAAAAATATTTAGCCAAATCAAGCTCTGCAGAAGCTGTTGCAGTAAATGCTTTTATATCGTCCTCAGAATGTCCGCAGGCATCATCCTCTTTACCGGTAAGAGGATATTGATAATCATCGAAGCTTTTATCAACCGCAACATTAAGCCCTCCCAGTAAGCCTACTGCTTTTATAAATCCGGAAAAATCTACCACGACAACATAATTGACAGTCTGACCGGTAACTTTTCTCACAACCGCTTTTGATAATTGTATCCCTCCACCCTTTTCCTTATCTTCTCCTTGAGCATATGCACCGTTAATTTTTTTATTTGCACTTTCCAAATCCGGTATCCACAAATCCCTTGGTATGGAAGTCAGCGTTACTTTATTTTTTCCCGTGTCCAAACTTGCAAGAATTATCGTATCTGTAAGATTTGGGCCTTCATGTCTGCCTCCTCCAATGCCCAAGAGGAGTATATTAATACGGTCGTCTGTTTGTTTTAGTGAAATTTCTTTCTTAAATAAAAGGCCGAATAAAAATGGCGAATGCTTGATAAGCTGTATTGTAAAAGCTCCCACAAAAAAAAGAAGTATCAAGCCTAAGACAATATAAATAATCTTTTTGGATTTTTTACTTTTACGCATTTTTTATAATTTGGAGAAATTCCGAGGGATCAAGACTTGCCCCGCCTATAAGAAACCCGTCAATATTCTGCATCGCGGAAAATAATTTCACATTTTCAGAAGTTACACTTCCACCGTAAAGGACAAATTGGGCTTTGTTTTCTTCTTTTATTTTTTTTGCAACCTCTTCTGCGTTTTCAGGAGTATCAGGTTTTCCTGTCCCAATAGCAGAAGGCGGTTCATACGCTACGATAGCAATCTTATCGGGAATTGGAGTCGTCTCGTCCTGAACACAAAAAATCGGTACGATTCCATATCTTCGTGCCATATCGGCTTTTTTAGAAATAAGTTCGGAAGATTCATTAAAATTAGTTCTTCTCTCCGAATGTCCTACGATTACATAATCAGCAGATTCTTTTATTTGTAAGCCATTTACTTCCCCTGTATATGCTCCCTGATCAAAACTAGAAATGTCCTGAGCACCTATTTTTAGAAAAAAATTTAAGCTTTTGATAGAATCAGAAAAAGATTTTAAGACCGTGAATGAAGGGCAAATTATTATTTCCTTGCTGGATATATCAAAACTCTCCCGCTCAAATTCCTCTTTAAATTTGCGAATCCATTCCTCAGCTTCTTTTATTGTCTTGTTTGATTTCCAGTTGGCGATGATAAAAAGTTTTTTCATACCTTTGGCTCAATCATGTGTTAAAATCAATAAGCCCCATGCCTCGCACTGCTCTGCGGGGCGGGCGGATTTAATCTATTATAAGTTATGGATAAAGATATTCTCAAGGACTTAAACGAAGAACAGAAGATAGCGGTTCTTCACACAGAAGGCCCATCAATAATCTTAGCAGGCGCAGGAAGTGGTAAAACCAGAGTGCTGACGTATAAAGTCGTTTATCTAATTCAGGAAAAGGCAGTAGAAGCGACTTCAATCTTAATGGTGACATTTACCAATAAAGCGGCCAATGAGATGAAGGAAAGAATTGCAAAATTTGTACCTGCTAGCGCTCCTATTGCGACTACTTTTCACTCACTTTGCAGTAAGATTTTAAGACGTGACGGAATTCATATTGGTGTTTTTCCGAATTTTGTAATTTATGACACTGCGGATCAGATTGACGCGGTAAAGGAGGCAATGAGAAATCTCGATATATCAAATAGGGATTTTAAACCTTCATCAGTTCTTGCAAATATTTCTCAGGCAAAAAATGAACTTATTACGGAAAGTGAATATCCGGGCTTTGCCAGGGGATATTTTCAGGAAAATGTGGCAAAGATTTACAGCGTCTATCAAAAGCTTCTTAAAGAAAATAATGCTCTGGATTTTGATGATCTTATTTTAAAAACCATTTATCTTTTTGATAAAAATCCTCAGATTCTTGAAAAATATCAAAAACAATTTGAGCATATTCTAGTCGATGAATATCAGGATACAAATAAGGCTCAGTATCTATTGACCAAGCTTTTTGCAGGAGGCAAGGAAAATCCAAATATTTGCGTCGTTGGTGATTTCTCTCAAAGCATTTATTCATGGCGGGGAGCAGATTTTCAGAATCTTTCCAAATTCAAAGAAGATTTTAGGAATGTTGTGACTTTTTCACTTTCCCAAAATTATAGATCAACACAAAAAATCTTAGATGCAGCAGGAGCAATAATTTCCAAGAACACTTCCCATCCAGTTCTAGAGCTCTGGACAGAAAATGAAGCGGGCGAGGACATAACTCTCTATGAAGCGCTGAATGAACACAATGAGGGTGAGTTTATCATTACTCAGATTGCTGATTTTAAATATAGAATGCCGAATCTTAAATTTTCGGATTTTGCTGTTTTATACCGCACCAATGCTCAATCCCGCGCAATTGAAGAAGTATTCATACATAAAGGAATTCCCTATGTTCTTATCGGAGGCACAAGGTTTTATGAGAGAAAAGAAATAAAAGACGCGCTTGCCTATTTAAAAACAATGAGTAATCCGAAAGATAAAGTTTCTCTTAGAAGAATTGAAAAACTTGGCAAGGGAAGATTTAAAAAATTCCAGGAATTTCAAAATGAGCACGATGAGAAACGGATAGAAAATATTCCCACTCTTGAACTTCTCGACAATGTTTTATCAAAAACAGAATATCTTTCGCTTTATGATGAGAAAGATGAGGACGACAGAAACAGACTTGAAAATATAAAGGAGCTAAGGTCTGTTGCGGTTGAATTTTCAAATCTTTCTCAATTTCTTGAAAATGTAGCGCTTGTAGAACAGGAATATTTACCAGATCATCCGAAAAACGGAGAAAAGGCAGACGCTGTAAATCTTATGACACTTCATGCCGCAAAGGGTCTTGAATTCTCAATTGTCTTTATGGTGGGCATGGAAGAAGGACTTTTTCCCCATTCAAGAAGTGCTATGGATAGAAATGAACTCGAAGAAGAAAGAAGACTTTGTTATGTCGGTATGACACGGGCTATGGAAAAACTTTTCCTGACATATTCCAGAAAAAGATTATTCTTCGGACAGAGACAATCAAATATAGTATCACGCTTCATATTGGAATTGCCAGAAAAAACTTTGGCAGATAACGCATATATTTTTGACAGAAAATCCGAAGAATATTTATGAACGCAAAAGATTTCAATAAAAAAGTCGATCATCCTTTACAAAGCTGGCAATGGGGAGAGTTCCGGGAAAAAACAGCTGTAAAAGTAATAAGGGGCCTGTCCACCGAAGCTTCAGCGAAGGAGGGAGAGAATTTTCAACTCACAATCCATAAAGTTCCTTACACAAATTTTAACATCGGCTATCTTCCGAAAGGAAACCTGCCAGACAAAAGTTTAATTTCCAAACTTAAAGAAATCGGAAAAGAAAACAAATGCATCTTTATCCAACTCGAACCCGCTGTCTCAACGTTCACCTCGCAGGAGTCGCTTCGCAACACCTCCGAGGTGGCCGAATGGACTCCTCTGAGGTGGAAAAACTTGAATCTTCGGCCTGCTGCTCATCCCCTTTTCACCAAATATACTTTTGTTCTGGATCTTACCCGATCCGAAGAAGAACTTCTTAAAAACATGCATTCAAAAACCAGATACAACATAAAAGTCGCCCAAAAACATGGTGTCGAAATCGTGGAAGATAATTCCGACAAAGCTTTTAAAGAGTATCTAAAACTTACGCAGGAAACTACCAAGAGACAAAATTTCTACGCACACACCCGAAAGTACCACGAGCTTATGTGGGAAACACTAAGAGCAAATGGCAAACAGACTACAGACTACAGCAAATTAACGGCGCATTTGTTATTAGCAAATTATAAGCCGAAGTCTGTAGGCGGTAGACCGGAGACGCTCGCCGCTTGGATTCTTTTCACATTTAAAGACACTCTCTACTATCCTTATGGCGCTTCAAGTGATAAATATCGGGAAACTATGGCGAGTAATCTCATTATGTGGGAAGCGATAAAATTCGGAAAGAAGTTAGGGCTCAAAAAATTTGATATGTGGGGAGCACTCGGAGAAAATCCCGATCCGAAAGATTCATGGTATGGATTTCATAAATTCAAACAAGGTTACGGTGCAGAACTCGTAGAATTCATCGGAAGTTACGACTTGGTAATCAATCCCGTTCTATACAATCTTTACAAACTCGCCGACAAAATCAGGTGGCTGATATTAAGACTTAAATAACGTAAAGGAATAGATTATTTTTGACTTTTGACTTTTGAGTTTTAAGTTTTAACTGGTATTTGTAGCTTACGATTCTTGTTCCTTTTTTAAGCTCTTTGCGGAATTTTGGAAGAAGCTTTTCGAGAGTTTTAGGTACGAGATAGACCACGACAACTGTTGCTTTTGATAAATCTGTTTTGAAAAAATCTTCTTGTATTACCTCAACTCTATCAAACAAATTATTAAACCAAATCCGTGTTTTTGCAATCCAATATCTCAACGGGTCTATTTCAATTCCTACTGCTTTTGCTCCATAATCCTTGACAGCAGTAATTATCAGCGTCCCATCTCCGCATCCCAAATCATATACAAGGTCGGACCTTGTAATCTTTGCCAACTCGCAAATTGCCCTTGCAGTTTTTTTATTGGTCCTCCACCAAGGCGCCCACGGACTATTCGGCGGCCAAACAGCTGATAACAAAACCAGCAAAAATACTATCAATAATAATAGAATAATTTCAACCATTAAGATTAAATCACAAATCCAAAGCACCAAATCCTAAATAATTTTTAAATTCAAATAACCTAAATTCAAAAATGTTTTGATATTTTAATTTTGAAAATTGAAATTTATTTGGAATTTGTAATTTAGGATTTAGAATTTATAAACAACCTTCCCTACAATCTGTTGTTTTGGAATCCAACCAAACTTCCTGCTGTCCTTGCTTTCTTTTTTGTTATCCCCTTCAAGAAAATATCTACTATCTTCGAGCTTAGATACTCTTTTAATATAAAAATCTTCATCTTTTTCAAAAACCACCACATCAGTCTTCTTAACATTTTTTGTCCGGAAAATTATTACTAGATCTCCCTGATTTAGAAATGGACTCATGCTGTTTTCTTCAATCCGGAACTTGAGAAGAGGGAAAAGTGAAGTTAAAAATTTCACAAATTATTTATGAGAAACTATCTGTCCTTGCGTAGGATAACCAGAGGAAATTCTTACAGGTTCTAAATCTTTTGTCTTGTAAAATATTTCAGCAATCTGCATGGTCTTTTTAAGCATTTCTTCACAGGCTTTTGCATCAATATTTTGTCTTGTCTTTATAGAAAGTTCTACTGCTTCTTCTATTAGTTTTTTAAGTTCCGGAAATTTCTTGTAATGTTCTTTCTTGAAATAATCATTTTCCAAAGTTCCCAATTCTTCCTCGATCATTTCTCCATGTTTTTCTTTAACCCTTGTTAATCTTGAAATTTGGGAAATGATCTTTTTCCTTTCTTCAAATTCCGGCTCTTCTCTGGATGGTTTTAATTCGTCAAGCATGTTTGTCATTCGCAAAACAGTGTGCGCCGCCATTTGAGCACCATGCGGATCATAAATTCCGCACGGAATATCACAATGCGCAAGCGCAATATTCGTCGGCAAAAATCTCGACAGCAATCTATAGGCAATCTTCATAGCTCTATTATATCACTCTTGTCTTAAATCTTTCTCAAAGTCGTTCCACCTTTTAAGATCTTTTGGGAAAGGGAGGATTCCGAGAAAATAGCGGAGGACTACAATTTGCTGAATTATCCAGCCAAAAAATCCTTTTATATGAAGCATTCCTGAAGTAAATACTGCGTATCGTCCGCGAAGAGGTATTAAATATCCAAAGTGTCTCAATTTATAAGGTTTTAAGCTTTTCTTTTCTATCAAACTGACAATATTTTCTCCCGCGACTCTCCCTTCATCTTCTGCAACTTGCGCCACTCCCGGCGCTTTTTTTTGAGTTTTCGCATCTGTAAACTCTGCGATATCTCCTGCGACAAAAATATTCGGAAAATCTTTTGCCTGAAGATATTCATTCACAATAACCTCTCCTGACTTAGAAAGAGGAAGTCCTGAAATTTCTAATAAGCTATTTGCCTTAACTCCTCCTGTCCAGATAAGAATATCAAAAGAAAAATTCTCTCCCTTATCAGTTCTCAAACTATTTTTCGAAACTTCTTTTATATGGCTTCCGAAGATAAATCTTGCTCCTAATTTCTGTAGTCTATTTGTTGCAGTATTCGAGACATGTTCATCAAGCTCTTTAAGAAGTTTATCTGAGCCTTGAATTATAAAAACATCAAAAGACTTGCTGTCTATCTTATGCTCTTTCGAAAGCAGGTCGTCATAACAAAGAATTTCAGCTGCAAGTTCAGTTCCTGCAAATCCTCCCCCACCTACAATTATATTTATTTTCTCTCCCTCTAATGCTTTCTTATCACACGCTTTATGAATTTCATCTTTTATTCTTACGGCATCAGCGACTGTCTTAAGCGGAAATGAATTCTCTTTCAAACCTTCAATTCCGTAGAATGCAGGTTCACTTCCAAGAGAAATTACTAAATAATCAAAATCAATTATTCTTTTATCTTTTAGGATTATCTTTTTCTTCCTCTCATCAATCTTTTCTACTTCTGCCTTAATTATTTCAACATTTTTTTGGAAAATTTCAGAAAAAGGAATTGCTATGTTTTTCTGTGGTTCTTCGGAACTGGCAACTTCGTAAAGAGAGGGTGTGAAGGTATGAAAAGAATTTTTATCAATAATCGTAACTGAAAATCCTTCCGGAATGTTTCTTGATAGAGTAAGTCCCGCCACAACTCCTGCAAATCCTCCGCCCAAAATTACGATTTTCCCCATAAATTAATTCTATTTAATATTTGGTGTCTATACAACTATGAAGCTTAACAAAAAAAACTCGATAAACTAATACTATTAAATGCCAAATATGTCAGGGTCCTACTTATATCTGATGGGAATCAGAAATAATTTTGCGAAGATAAAAAATAATATAGCACAAATGCGCACAAACTTCCGCGGGATTACCAAATCTATAAGCCCCACGCCAATTCCTGCACAATAATTTTAATAAAAGCTAGTTGGTTTTTTTCTTTTATTTCTTTGAGCAGATCTTACAATCACTCATGTGGGTTGCCGCAATATATACTGCAGACAAACCTACCAATACGTAAACTATCATTGCGAGACTTGTTCCGGCTCCAAGGATCATTTCGATTATATTGTAACTAAAAGCCGTGAGTCCTAGATTAACAGCACCAATAATTGTAAGTGCAAATGCTACCATGTGTAATATTTTCATTTAAAATCACCTCCTCCTGTGAAGTAGCACAAGTGCACTTCACGGAGCCACGTTGGATGACAAATCTATCCAACTGTGGCCTTTCTGTAGTAGTCATAAATTTGAAAAATTAGCAAGGAGTATTTAGCTCGTAGAGGAATTGAGAGAATTAAGCAACTCTGTGCAGAACCATATTGATAATTATGTACTGTATAATAAAAGCATGAATATTAAGGGTAATTTTGAAACAGCAACTTTTGCCGGAGGGTGTTTTTGGTGTACTGAGGCGGTTTTTAAAAGACTTAAAGGAGTTGAGAAAGTTATATCAGGATACGCAGGAGGAGATGTGGAAAACCCAAATTACGAACAGGTTTCAGGAGGCGGAACAAAACACGCGGAAGCCATACAAGTAAAATTTGACCCAAAAATAATCTCATACGATAGGCTTCTGGATATTTTTTGGGCAACTCATAATCCGACTACTCGTAATCAACAAGGAGCAGATGTAGGAACTCAATATAGATCGGTTATTTTTTATCACAGCGATGAGCAAAAAGAAAAAGCTCTTAAATCAAAAGAGAAAATGGATCAGTCAGGAAAATTTAAAGATCAGATTGTTACAGAAGTTGCTCCTTTTGATAATTTTTATGACGCCGAATCTTATCATCAAAATTATTATGATAAGAACCAAGATGCTCCTTACTGCAATGTTGTAATAAATCCTAAGATTGAAAAATTAATTAAAGAATTTAATGAAGATCTGAAAGAGGAGTATAAAATATAAAACTACTTTGAGGTTTTTCTTCGGAGCTTTCCTTCGATCACCCGCTGATTTACAAAGTAAATGCTCATAAATGTTGCAATTAATATCACTATCCACGCACTTCCCACTCCCTGTTTAAGCATCAACTCTCTCTTCTCAATTTCACGTATAGATCGGCCCACCAACACATAACCGGAAGATTTACCCGAATATTTCTGGACTACAGCCGCAACTCTTGTTCCTTTTTTAGGCTCCCATGTGAAACTCCTTTGTCCTTTTTTTCCTACTTCATCAAAAACACCCTTAGGAAGTTCGGGAGTCTTTCCATCCAGAGTTGCTGAGGATAAAACTGCTGATTTTGAGCTATCGTAGATTATGATAAATGTCGCAAGGCTTTTCTTGAGATCGGTTCCGTTTGGATTGGCAATTGCCTGAGGCGGAACTCCTGTTGACAAAGCACCGGATACATCTTCTGCGATTTGTATTTGCGGATCATTTGCAGTTTGTCTTAAGACCTGTTGGACTGAAACATAAATCAATCCGCAGATAAGTGTAGTCGCAACCACAAAAGGGATAAAAGATTTGAATGCTTCTTTATTTATTTTACTATCCATTTTCCTCTCTACTTTCTATTTCAAGTATTGCTCTCTTTGCAACTGTTCCTATATTTGCTTTTTTAATTTCCGTATAATCCTGTAGCATTAATACATCAGCCGAATTTCCGTGAATTCTAAAAACCGTAATTATGGGAGACGTTAGGGATTCATTTCCTTCTTTTACCGCTTTACTTAATTGTTCTGTTAAATATTCCCTCTCCGCATCAATACTCACGGAACTGTCTTTTGATAAAACAGAGGAAAGAGTTTCATAAATACGTGCCTCAACTGGCATGTGAGTGGACACTCGAGTTTCTATAACCATAAGCTATTATAAATATTCTTAGATTTAAAAGTCAAACGATAAATTATTTCTTTCCAAAATTAAATACTGCTATATGACCATTGGTTGCACCGCAACCGTAATTCCAGCTGGGATTTAACATATTTTCCCTGTGTCCATCTTTTGACTTAGCCCAGCCTTCATTTACCGCATAATCAGGCGATGTCGGGTTGCTCGACTGGAAAAGTACTTCTCCCATCCCGCTGAATTCTTTCTGACCCGCAAAATACTTGTTAAACCCTGCATGATTATCCAAAGTCCCAGTTGTAATTAGCTCATTTAATCTTTTCCCGGCAACATCACACAAAGTTCCCGAAAAAGAAAGTGGAGCTATTCCGCCATTGCCGGTACGGAAAGAATTTATGGACACCAATAATCCTGCACTATCCGTTGTGTTTATAGATATAGAATTTGAAACTGCCGACGTAGAATTTTGTGAAACTTCTTTGGGAACAGGTGTCGCAGTGGGAGCAAGTTTCTTTTCTGTCACCTCTCCGAAAATTTTCATACTTGATTGATGAACTTGTGGACTGGGAGCTCGAGAGATAGTAATATTTATCTCAATTTTCTCTTGTGTATTTGCGCCTTTTACATTTTTTTTAGAGTTTTGCTGTATTGAAAAAGAAGAAGTCAAAACAAAAATAGAAATTATCAAAGCCATAAAGATAAATTTGGGAGACTTACCAAGTGTTTTTACGGAGTTGAAGAGTTTAAACAATCTTTCCCTTAGCATTCAGACTTTGGGCATTAATCTATTGTAGACATAAACAAAACTATTTTGCAACCAATCTTTTTCTGTACTTCTTGAGAAATAGAGGCATTTGAGAATGAAGAGGAGACGGTAAATTATCAAGAGTGAACCAACCGACTTCATCATGGTCTTTAGGAGATGCATTTTTTACTTTCTTTCTGTCTACCAAAACCTTGTGGCAAAGAGCAATCCAATGTGTTTTGTTTTTATTATGGTCCATTCTGTGAACATCCATAAATCCTAGAAACTCATAATCTAGAACATCTGTGCCGTATTCTTCTCTTATTTCTCTTTTTAATGCGTCCTCGGCTTTTTCTCCGAACTCTAGCGCCCCTCCGCCTTGATCCCATCTTCCACGCTCATCACGAGTAGTCTTGCTTCTTTTGCCCATGACAAAATTGCCCTCTCCGTCATGACAATGAAAAACAATACTAACACCTACAAAATCAATTCCCCTTTTCACAATGTGATTATATCAGACATAAATCTTTTCTTTAATCGTAAATTTTTGCTACGATAGAGTCAGGTGGAAATTTTTCTTGAACTTGCAGGTATAGTATTCATCGCTACATTATTCTCAATTCTCATGAGAATACTCAGACAGCCTCTTATTGTCGGCTATATTCTGGCCGGAATTTTTATTGGTCCGTATTTCCTCAATATATATCACTCGAGAGACAACATCGAGCTTTTTTCAAAAATAGGAGTCACAATTCTTCTTTTTATACTCGGGCTTAACCTTAGCCCAAGAGTTATAAAAGAAGTAGGAAAAGTTTCTTTTATTACAGGCGCCGGGGAAGTTATTTTTAGCGCAGTCATTAGCTTTGGGTTATCAAGTATTTTGGGATTTAATTTCATCACTGCGCTGTTTATCGCACTCGCCCTTTCTTTCTCAAGCACAATTATTGTCCTCAAACTTCTTTCTGATAAAAATGCTCTCAACAAGCTCTACGGTAGGATTTCAATTGGGTTCTTGCTTCTTGAAGATATAGCCGCTACTATTCTTCTTGTCCTTATTGCATCTTTTTCCCAAACGGCTGATGCCAATCTGGCAACCATACTCGGACTCCTGCTTCTTAAAGCCGGCGGAATTCTTCTTGTTCTTTACCTGGTTTCTGAATTTATTATGCCGAGAATTAGTATCTTTATGGCTTCATCAACAGAACTTCTTTTCCTTTTTTCTATGACATGGGGGCTTGGCCTTGCAGCACTTTTCCATATCTTGGGTTTTTCTATTGAAATTGGGGCACTCATCGCAGGTATTATGCTCTCGCTCACTCCATTTTCCTATGAAATAGAATCAAGAATGAAGCCTCTGCGTGATTTCTTTATTGTACTTTTTTTCGTCCTTCTCGGATCCCAAATGGTTTTGGGAAATATTTTTACTTTGCTTATTCCTGTAATCGTTCTTTCATTCTTTGTTCTATTTGGCCGCCCAGTAATTGTATTGATAATTATGAATCTCTTAGGCTACAAGAAGCGGACTAGTTTTATGGCAGGAATTACTATAACTCAGATAAGTGAATTCTCTCTTATTCTTACCGGTCTTGCCTTAAGTCTGGGATACATAACAAAAGAAATCTCATCACTTATTACACTTGTCGGCCTTATTACAATTGGAATTTCAGCCTATCTAATCATGTATTCTGAGGATATTTATGTACGTCTTGAAAAATTGCTTGGGATTTTTGAGATTAGAAAACCTAAGGATAAAGAAAAAGGTAGTGACGCTGAAATCTTTGACATCCTGCTTTTTGGATACGACAGAGTAGGTCAGGATTTTTTGCGGGCATTTAGTAAGCTTGATAAGAAGTTTTTGGTAATAGATTTCGACCCGTCCTCTATAAAAAGTCTTCAAAAAGAAAATATTCCTTATAGGTATGGTGATGCTCAGGATATAGAGTTCGTTTCGGAACTTAATTTAGCAAAAATAAAAATGGCTGTTTCAACTATTCCTGATTTTAAAACAAATATGCTTTTGGTGAACAAGATAAAAGAAGACAGTCCCAGTGCGATCATTATAGTTATATCTCATGATACAGAAGACGCACAGGCTCTGTATGAAAAAGGAGCAACTTATGTAATTATGCCTCACTATCTGGGAGCAAGATTTGCAACAAATATGATAAGTAAATTTGGGCTTGATAAAAAGGGTTTTGAAGAGGAGCGCGATAAACATCTTGAGCATTTGGAAAAAAGAAAAGAATGGACGGGAAAAAATAAGTATTCAACTGAAGAAAAGGCTGTAGACGATGAGAAAAGCTCCAAGTAGCAGTCTGTAAATTACGAAAATATTAAAATTATCTTTCTTTGCCAAATAGAGCAAAAGTTTTATTGCAAAAATTCCCGAAACTACAGCGGCTAAGAAGCCTACTAAGAAAATAAAAGGACTTCCAAATCCTTCTTTCAGTAATTTTCTGCTTGTAAGAAGTCCTGCTCCTAAGACCGCAGGAGCCGAAAGAAGAAACGAAAATCTTACAGCAGATTCTCTGTCAATATTCATTGCTCTTGCGGCTGTAATTGTCACACCGCTTCTGGAAACTCCCGGAATAAGAGCAATAGCCTGAGCAACACCTATAATTACCGCATCTTTAAAATTAATTTGCTTAAGATTTTCTTTATTTTTAGCAATCTTATCAAAATACCAGAGGAGAAACCCAAAAACTATCAGAGTAACACCTATCAGAAGTGTACTCCTGACATTTTCTTCTATAAAATTCTGGAATAAAATTCCAACAATCCCTGCTGGAATAGACCCTATTATTAAGAATATAAATAATCTTGAGTCGGAATCTTTTAACAAACTCTTCTTATTTTTGAAGAAATTATTCAAGAAACTTAAAAGCAATCTTATCCAATCTTTCCAGAAAAATATTATTAGAGCGGTCGCGGTTCCCAGATGCAAGGAAACATCGAATGAAAGTGTATCCACAATTCCTCCCCAGTGGAAAATTTTGGGAATTATTATTAAATGTCCTGACGAGGAAACTGGAAGAAATTCTGTAAGCCCCTGAACAATTCCTAAGATAAGCGCATGAAACAAATCCATGCTTAAATTCTATAATTCTACAATTTAGTTTACAAGAAGATAGTTATTGTATTCCTTGGGAGCGTTTTTTCCGCTCTTCAGTTTCATCGAGAATCTTCTTTCTTATCCTAATATTTTGAGGTGTTACTTCTACAAGCTCGTCATCTGAAATATATTCAAGCGCATCTTCAAGGTCCATAATTCGTGGTGTATTAAAATGTACTGAAACTCCCTCACCTTTTGAACGCATATTTGTCTGCTGTTTTATTTTGCAGACATTTACTCTCATATCTTCGTTTCTCGAGTTCTGCCCGACAACCTGACCTTTGTAAACAGAAACAGCAGGTCCAATAAACAAAGCTCCTCTGTCTTGTGCGTTTGTAAGTCCGTACAGAGTCGTCTTTCCGCTTTCATTGGCAACTACTGAGCCCTGTTCTCTTTCATGCTCGTACCCGTTATTTTTCCCATAATGATCAAATGAAGAATTAAGAAGTCCAAGTCCTCTCGTATCTGTCACGAATTCACTTCGATAACCAAACAGTCCGCGCGTGGAAATAATAAATTCCATGTAGGCAATCCCGTTTTCAACCTTCATGTCTTTTAGTTCTCCGCGTCTGTTCCCAAGTTTTTGTATCACGATTCCGTTGTAATCTTCAGGCACTTCGATAAATAATTCTTCGTAAGGAGTGAGAATTCCCTCTTCTGTCTTTTTCTCAATTACCTGCGGACGCGCGACTTGAAATTCATATCCTTCGCGTCTAAGTCTTTCGATAAGAATTGCAAGATGAAGTTCTCCTCTACCTGAGACTTCCCATCCACCAGTTGGAAGCTCTACGATCTTCAAAGCCATGTCTGTTTCTAATTCTTTCATTAGTCTTTCATGAATTTGACGGGACGTTTTAAACTCTCCTTCTTTTCCCGCAAATGGAGAGTTATTTACCATAAATGTCATTTTTATTGTCGGCTCTTCAATATTTAGAAGCGGCAAGGCTTTTGGATTTTCCACATCTGCAATAGTTTCTCCTATATTTATGTCCGGAATTCCCGAAATTGCTACAATATCTCCGACTTCTGCATTTTGAGTATCGGTTCTCTCAAGTCCCTCAAAAGTCATAAGCGAAGTAAGTTTGTATTTTTTATTTTGCCCGTCTCTATTTATATGCATTACATCTTGTCCTAGGTAAATCTTTCCGTTGAAAATTCTTCCAATTGCAATTCTTCCCATGTGTTGATCGCTGGTAATTGTTGAGACAAGCATCTGAAGAGGCTGATCAATACTGCCTGAGGGCTCCGGTACATACTTTAATATTGCTTCGAAAACCGGAGATATGTTTGTCATTTCATTTAAATCTTTTGAAAAACCTGCCTTTCCGTTCTTGGCACTAGCATAAACTATTGGAAAGTCGGCAATATTTTCATCTGCTCCAAGTTCTATAAATAAATCCAAAGTTTTATCTACAACGTGCTCAATTCTTGCATCGGATCTGTCAATTTTATTAATAACTACGATAATCTTATGCTTCATCGCAAGAGCTTTTTTAAGTACAAAGCGGGTCTGAGGCATTGGGCCTTCTTTCGCATCGATCAATAATAAGCATCCATCAGCCATGGTAAGTACGCGTTCGACTTCTCCGCCAAAATCAGCATGCCCAGGAGTATCTATGATATTTATTTTTGTAGCTTGCCCTGAGCCTGCCTGCCCTGAGCCAGTCGAATGGGCCGAAGGGTCGTTCCAGACAACAGATGCGTTTTTGGAAAAAATAGTAATGCCTCTTTCCTGCTCAAGTTCATTACTATCCATAATAAGAGATGTGGCAGTATCCTTATGAAGCTTAGTTTTCGACTGTTTCAAAAGCGCATCAACCAAAGTAGTCTTTCCATGATCTACATGCGCAATAATTGCAATATTTCTAATACTATTCATAATAAAAAACCGCTTACAAGCGGCATAAACATTATACCAAAATCTATATCACGAGTTCTAGAAACGATCGCAACCCCATGACGTAGCATCATTTCACTTCCTG